>WNEW01001483.1_pt1 | contig 13618 bp, 10 predicted proteins | sample 5399891 | NCBI WGS metagenome assembly WNEW01 (sample SAMN13153336, study PRJNA577476) | soil metagenome | isolation source: 40 cm grassland meadow soil pre-rain plot 5 | place: USA:California | collected 2015-09-08 | reverse complement strand
GGGCTTCCCCGGCCGCTCCTCGTCGCGAGCACGGCGCGCGCCCTGCCCGCCATCCGTGCCCTCGTCGGCGCGGCCCGCTCGTTGCCCTGGGAGGACATGCAGCAGCTCATTCGTCTCGACGCCTTGAACCTGCTGCTGCGCCGCACCCGGGCGGCCCGCCCGCGGGTGGTCGTCGTGGACGAAGGCCCCGTGTTTGCATTCGCGAAGTTCCGCGTGCTCGGCCACCCCTGCTTCCGCGACGGGCGATTGGATGCGTGGTGGCGGCGGCAGCTCGCGTACTGGGCGGCGCAGCTCGACGTCATCGTGCTGTTCGACGGCGCCGATCCCCTGCTGGTGCACCGGCTCCGCACGCGCGCGCAGGGGCATCCGCTCAAGCGTAGCTCCGAGCAGGACATTCACGAGTTTACCGCGGCCTACCGGCGCGAGTTCGAGTGGGTGATCGCCGGGCTGACCGCGCAGGGCGGTCCGAGGGTCGTCTCCCTCGCGAGCGACGGCGCCCCGCCCGGGGAGCTGGTCGAGCGCGTGCTCGCGGCCTGCGACGAGACCGTCCATGCGCAGTGACGCCGCCGCGCGCGGAGGCGTCGCGGACGTACCCGCCCCCCCCGCCCCCGCGGCCCCGACGCTGACCAAGCGGGCCTCGCTCAACGCCCTACAGTCGCTGCTCGACTACGGCGCGAGGCTGGGCGTTGGTCTCGTCGTCACACCGATCGTGGTCGAGGGCCTGGGGCGTTCGTTGTTCGGCGTGTGGGAGATGATCGGCCGGCTGATCGGTTATATGTCCGCGGCCGACGGGCGGCCGACCGAAGCGCTCCGCCTGCTCATCGCCACGAAACAGGGGGCCGACGACTCGATGGAGCACCGGCGCGCGGTCGGCAGCGCCCTCGTCGTGTGGCTGTGGTTCCTCCCGCTCGTCGCCGGGGTCGGCGCCCTCCTGGTGTGGCTCTCCCCCATCGTCACGAAGGTGCCCGCGTCGCTTCAGACGACAGTGCGGCTCGCGAGCGTGGCGCTGGTGCTGAGCCTGCTGGTGGGCGGCCTCGCCTCGATCCCCGAGTCCGTGCTGCGCGGCATGAACCTGGGCTACAGGCGGATGGGGTTCCAGGCCGGGCTCAACGTGATCGGGGGCGCGCTCACCGCCGGTGCCATCTACGCCGGACTCGGCTTGGTCGGGCTGGCCGGCGCGCAGGTCGTGGTGATCGCCGTGACCGGCCTCTGCTTCTGGCTCCTCGTCAAGCACTACGTGCCGTCGTTCGGGGTGGCGCGCCCGGCACCGGGGGACGTGCGGTCGCTACTCGGGATGAGCGCCTGGATCGCGATCGGCGAGGTGATCGCCAAGCTGGCCCTCGCCAGCGACGTGATCATCCTCGGGATGGTCGTGTCGCCAGTGGTCGTCACGACCTACGTCCTCACCGGCTACGCTGGGCGGATTGCGCTCGGCATCCACCTCTTCACCGTCGGCGCGACCATGCCCGGACTTGGAAGCGTGATCGGCCGTGGCGAGTTCGAGCGGGCCGCCCAACTGCGCCAGGAGATCATGACCCTGACGTGGCTCTTCGCCACCGCCGTCGGTGGCACGATCCTCCTGTGGAACCGATCGTTCCTCGCGCTGTGGGTGGGACCGGAGAACTACGCCGGTCTTTGGGTCAATCTGCTCATCGTAGTAGTCACGGCCCAGACGGCGCTGGTGCGCAGCGACGCCTACGTGCTGGATGCCACGCTCCAGCCCCGGCTGCGCGTCGGGGTCGCTACCGCGGCAGCCGTGGGCATCCTCGGCGTCGCGCTCGCGCTCACGCCGTCGCTCGGCATGGTCGGTGTGTGTCTCGGAGTGCTGGCAGGCCGGTTCGTGCAGACGGTCGCCTACCCCCTGCTGGTGAACTCGCGGCTCCGTCGCCCCGCCCGCCTGCCGCTGCGGGCGATCGCGCGCCCCCTGGCGGTGATGCTGCTGACGTTCGGCGGGGCCGCGTACCTAGGCGAACACGTGCACGCGAGCCACTGGCTCGATTGGGCGGTCGGCGTCGCGGTCACCTTCGCGATCCAGCTTGCAGTCGCCTTCGCCGCGGGCCTGCCCCCCGAGGCGCGTCGCGGCGTGCTCGGCCGCAGCACCGCGTGCGGCAGCGGCGCTCCACCCGATCGTCCTCGCGGCGTTCTACGTGATGATCGTGTCTTTCAATTTCGAGATGCCGAACCGGAGCTTCGGGGGTTGGGAGATCCCGGCGATGACGGCGGCGCTGTTCCTGTTCACGAGCCCGCTGGCCCTGCGCGCCTGCTACGGTGCCCTGCCCGGCCCGCTCGTCTTCTTCGGGGTCTTCCTGTGGGTCTTCGCCGTGTCCACCCTCGTGCAGGGCTGGGTCATTCTCGCGGACGTCCGCCACTTCTTCCTCGTGCTGGTCGAAGCTTTTCTCGTCTGCTGGGCGAGCGTCAACCTGCTCGCCCGCGAGCGGGTGGGATCGGTAGCGCTATGGTGCTTCGTCGGCTCCAGCGTCGCGCGCGCGGTGCTCCCCATGGTGGGCGTCGGCCGCACCTCGTACGCGGTGTGGACGGGCGGCGAGCGGATCACGGCGTTCGGACAGAACGCGAACTTCAGCGCGATCCTCCTGTCGGCAGGGCTCGTAACGCTGCTCGGCCTGACGTACGGCAAACACGGGGCGCCGCGATGGGTTCGCTTGCTCGCCTGGCCCATGGGCGCGCTCATCGGCATCGCCATCGTCGACACGGGGTCGCGCGGCGGCTTGCTCGCGCTCGGGGCGGGACTGTTGGCGTTTGTGTTCACTCCCGCAGTCAGCCTGAAGCTGCGGCTGCGGAACACCGCCGTCGCGGCGCTCGCCATCGGGCTCCTGACCGCCGCCGCGCTCCACACCGCCGTGATGCGTAATCGGTTCGAAGCCACCACGGAGACGGGATCGATGGCGGGTCGGGAGCAGCTGTTCCCGTCGCTCGTGGACATGTTCCTCGAAAAACCGCTCGCCGGATGGGGGCCCATCAACAACCAGTACGAAGTCGCCGCGCGCACCACCGACATGGTGAAGGAGCGGCGGGACGCGCACAACCTCCTGCTGGAGCTGCTGACGGCCGAGGGCCTCGCGGGGACGGTGCCGTTCGTCATCGGCCTGGGCGGCTGCGTGCTGGCGGCCTGGCGGGGGCGCGCTAGCCCATACGGCGTCGTCCCGTTGACGTTGGTAGCGCTGTTTCTTGCTGCGAACCTGAGCACCAACTTGGTCGCCTACAAGCCGCTCTGGTGGGTCCTGGCCCTAGCCCTGGCGAGCGGCCGCCTCGCCGCCCGAACCGGGGAGGCCCGGGCGTGACCCGAAGGGAGGCGGCTCGCGCATGTGCGGCATAGCGGGGCGGTTCCACGCCCGGCGCCTGCCGCCGGCACCGGAGTGGTGCAGCCGCGCCGACGCGTTGCTCGCCCACCGCGGCCCCGATGGGTGCGGGCAGTATCGCGATGCGCACTGCGAGCTGGTGCACCGCCGGCTGGCCCTCATCGACCTCTCGCCCACCGGGCACCAGCCGATGTCCAACGAGGACGCGAGCATCCACGTGGTCTTCAACGGCGAGATCTACAACCACCGGGCGCTGCGAGCCGAGCTCCAAGGCCGCGGCCACGTCTTCCGCGGCACGTCCGATACGGAGGTCCTGGTCCACTTGTATGAGGAGCTGGGCGAGCGGATGGCGCCCCGGCTGCGCGGGATCTTCGCGTTCGCCATCTACGACCGCCCCCGGCGCCGCCTGCTGTTGGCGCGCGATCGCTTCGGGGTGAAGCCGCTCTTCTACACTGTCCACGACGGCCAGTGGGTGTTCGCGAGCGAGATCAAGGCGATCGCGGCCCTGCTGAGCTTCCAGCCCCGGCTCGACCGCCAGGCGTGTTACGACTTCCTCGGGCTCGGCTACGTGCCGGAGCCGGCCACGGGGTTCGCCAACGTGCAGGCGCTCGCCAAAGGCTCCACCCTGGTGATCGACCCCGAGGGGCACCGCGGCGCCGAGTTCCACAGCGTCCGGGCGAGCCCGGACGGGAGCCGCACGCTCGCCGACGCCGTGGAGGCCGCGTCCGCGGCGCTACTCGACGCCGTGGCATACCAGTCGGTCGCGGACGTGCCGGTGGCGGGGCTGTTGAGCGGCGGCATCGACTCTTCGCTCGTCGTGGCCGCGCGCGAGCGCGCGACCGGCGGGCCCACGACCACCTTCAACGTGCGCTTCCCCGACAGGAGTCACGACGAGACGGCGCGTGCGCGCGCCGTCGCCACGCAGTACGGCACGCGCCACGTCACCGTAGATCTGTCCGACGGCGCCCTGCAGACGGAGGCGATCCTCGACCTGCTGCGACATTTCGACCAGCCGTTCGCCGACACCAGCCTCATCCCCACGTACTGGATCTCCCGGGCCGTGCGCGACCAGGGCATCATTTGCACGCTCTCGGGCGACGGGGGGGACGAAGGCTTTGGCGGATACCCCCTCTTCTGGCGCGCGAACGCGCTGCTGCGGCTGACGCGCCTCCCCGCGTGGGCCACGCGTGCCGCCATGGCGGTCGGCGACGGACTCGCCCGCTGGACGCGGGACTGGGGTCGCCAAGCGTCCAAGGCCGCGTGGTTGGCGCGGGCGAGCCGGAGCGAGGCGGCGGTGCTCATCGCGGGCCTGAGCAACTATCTCACCGAGTCGCAGAAGGAGGAGCTCGTCTGCGCCGACGCCCGGGAGGGTTTGCGGCCGGTGTATCGGCACTACAACGGCGATCACCCGTCCCCCGTCTCCAGCCTCGAGGCGCTGTCCCGCCAGCTGACCGAGAGCCAGTTCGCCTTGAGCCTGCCGTCCCAGATGCTGCGCAAGGTGGACATGATGAGCATGCGCGCCAGCATCGAAGTCCGCGTCCCGCTGCTGGACGAAGACATCGTGACCTTGGGGCTCACCTTGCCGCACCGGCTCAAGACCGACGGGCGCCGGGGGAAGCGCGTGTTGCGCGCGCTGGCCTCCCGGTGGCTGCCAGCTGCGGTGGCGCGGCACGGCAAGCGGGGGTTCAGCATTCCGTTGGACGTCATGGCGCCGCGCGGGTTCCATACGGCGCTGGAGGACCTGCTGCTCGGGCCCGACGCGCGGACGCGGGGCTGGATCGCCACGGCGCTGCCGCGGCAGTGGCTGGGCGGCTTCCGACGCGCGCAGCAGGGACACCACGCTGGCACGATGAGCCGCGAAGGGCTGTACCGGCGGTTGGTCTCGCTGCTCGCGCTGGAGCTGTGGCTCCGGGACTACGGCCTCACATGGTGAGCTCGAACGGGCGGCCGCGCGTGTCGATCGTGATGCCGTGTCGCAACGAGGCGGCCTACATCGCGGCGTGCCTCGAGTCGGTCCTGGCAACCGACTACCCGCTCGACCGTGTGGAGCTGCTGGTGGTCGACGGGCGTAGCGACGACGGCACACGAGAGATCGTCGAGCGCTACGCGGCGCGCCACTCCTGCGTCCAGCTGATCGACAATCCGGCGCGGATCACGCCGACCGCGCTCAACACCGCAATCCGCGTCGCGAAGGGCGAGCTCATCGTGCGGATGGACGCGCACGTCATCTACCCCCGGGATTACCTGCCGCGCCTCGTCAGCGCGCTGCAGGAGACCGGGGCCGACAACGTCGGCGGGGTGGTGGTGACGCTCCCCGCGGACGATACCGCCTCGGCACGGGCCATCGCGCTCGCGTTCTCGCACCCGCTGGGCGTCGGGAATGCCTACTTCCGCATCGGGGTCTCCGGGCGCCGGTGGGTGGACACCGTGCCCTTCGGCTGCTTCCGTCGGGAAGTCTTCGACCGCATCGGGATGTTCGACGAGGAGCTGGTCCGCAACCAGGACGATGAATTCAACCTCCGCCTGATCCGGCGCGGCGGGCGCATTCTGCTGCTGCCGGACGTCGTGTCCCACTACTACGCGCGACGCTCGCTCGGCGCCGTCGCGCGCATGTTCTACCAGTACGGGTACTACAAGCCGTTGGTCGCCCGGAAGGCTGAGCGCGTCATGACGCGCCAACTCGTTCCGCCCCTGTTTGTGTTGAGCCTGGCGGTGACGGGCGTGCTCGGCATCTGGGCGCCCGCGGCGCGCATGCTGCTCGCGGCAACGGCCGGCGCGTACGCCGCGCTGGTGCTGACGGGCGCGGCGGTGGCCGCGCGCAAGCACGGCGTCCGCTGCGCCGCGGCGCTCGCCGCGGTGTTCGCCATCATGCACGTCAGCTACGGCGCAGGCTACCTGCGCGGGATCGTCGATCACTGGTTCCCATTCCGCAAACGGCACCGTGCCACCGGCGCGGTGTCCCTGTCGCGGTGATGGCGATGACGCGCACGTGGCCCCACATCGCCGCCTTCACGTATCACGAGGTCACGGATGATCCGTCCAGCTCCGGCTTCCAGCGCCTCGGGGCGATGCCCTACAAGCTCACCCCCCGGGCCTTCGCCGCGCATCTGGCGCGGATCGCGGCCGGCCCCGTGGCGCCGACGCGCGTCACCGGCATCGATTTCACGAGACCCGGTCGCTTCGTCCTGCTCACGTTCGACGACGGGGGCAAGAGCGCCCTGTACGCGGGCGAGGAGTTGTGCCGGCGCGGCTGGACGGGGCACTTCTTCGTGGTCTCCAGCCTCATGGGAAGACGCACCTTCATGACGGCGGGCGACATCCGCCACCTCGTGAGCTGTGGCCATCTGGTGGGAACCCACTCCCACACCCACCCGGACATTTTCCGGGACCTCACCGCCAGGCGGATGCTCGAGGAGTGGCGCACCAGCTGCGACGCGATTGGCGACCTGCTGGGCGAGGCCTGCGTGACCGCATCCGTCCCGGGCGGCGACATGTCGCCGGCGGTGGTCGAGTCGGCGTCGCGGGCCGGCGTGCGGTACCTCTTCACGTCCGAGCCCTGGCTCGCGCCTCGCCGCGTACACGACTGCTGGGTGCTGGGACGGTTCAGCCCCAAGGCGGGCACGTCGCCAGCCCGGATCGGGGAGCTCGCGCAGTTCCGCGGCTGGACCCGCGCTCTGATGCTGCGCCGGCTGAAGGCGCTCGCCCGCGCCGGCTTGCCGCTGCTGTACCGGCACTACGTGCGCCGGACCACGCGCGAACAGCCCGGGGGAGCCTAGATGCTGGCGATCCGTGAGGCGTCGCCCCTCGAGCTCGCCGGCTGGGACGGGCTGGTACAGCGGTTCGACAACCACCGCATCGTGCACACCCGGGCCTGGATCAACTGGTTGGAAGCCTGCGGGCACGGCCGGCCGCTCTACCTCATCCTGGAGCGCGACGGCCAGGTGGTGGGCTGCGTGCCGGGCCTCGTGGTGCGGCTCGGGTTCGTGCGGCTGTTCGGCTCGCCGCTTCCCGGCTGGCAGACGCCGAGCATGGGACCCGTCTTCGATCGCCGTCGGGTGACGACCCAGGAGTTGGCGACCTCCCTGATCGCGTTTCTCGAGCGGCGGCACGGTGTGCAGCACATCGAGCTCATGAGCAACGACTTCGAGGCCGAGGCGATGGCGGCCCTCGGCTTCGCGGGCGAGCAGGTGCCGACGTTCCGCGCACGGCTGTTCCCCAACGACGGCGCGCGCGTGCTCAAGGGGTTCAAGGAGAGCGCCCGCCGCAACGTGCGTCGAGGGGAGAAGCTCGGGCTCGTGGTGCGCTTCGACGACGACGAGCGGTTCGTGGACGAGCACTACAGTCAGCTGCGTGAGGTGTTCGTGCGCGGGGGCAATACGGTGCCCTTCGGGAAGCGACGGGTGCTGGAATTCTTCCGCCACATGCGGGCCGCCGATCGGCTCGTCGCCGTCTCGGTGTGGCTGCCGGGCGGCGGCCCATGCATCGCGAGCGGCATGTTCACCGTCGCGGCGCGCGAGCTGCTGCTCTGGTCGTGGTCGCACCGCACCAAATACCGCTGGTATCGGCCCACCGAATTGATGACGTGGCGGGTGATCCAGCACGCGCTGGGAGCGGGCTGCGACACCTTCGACCTCATGGGATTGGGGGACTTCAAGCGGAAGTTCGGCGCGGCGGTCGACCTGAGCAAGACCCGCTGGGTCCGCAGTCGCCACAAGTGGCTGAACGTGGCCCGCGGCGTCGCGGCGAAGACACACCGCTTGCAGCAGCTGGTCCGCGGCCACGTCGCGCGGGTGATGATGTTCGGCTTCGGGCCAGCCAGTCCGATCCACCTCGACACGGCGTCGGGCGAATGACCGCGCCGATCCGCGTCTTGATGATCACGGCCGACTGGCCCGATCGCGCGAGCTGGGGCGGGACCGCGACCTTCATCGCCCGCCAGGTAGACTTCCTGCGGGCCGCGGGCGTCGCCGTGGACCTGTTCCCGTTCCGGGGCGGCAAGAAGCCCACGCGGTACGCCGCGGCGTGGCTCGAGGTGCGGCGCCGGCTGCGGCGCGAGCGCTACGACCTGATCCACGCGCAGTTCGGCCAGAGCGGGCTCTTGGCGCTGCCGAAACGCCTGCCCTTGGTCGTGACCTTCCGCGGAGACGACCTTCAGGGCGTGCTGAGCGACGCGGACGGGCGGCACACCCCGCTCGGCCAGCTGCTGCCGCTCGTGTCCCGGCTGGTCGCGCGGCGAGCCGACGCCACGATCATCGTCTCCGCGCACTTAAAGGCCTTCCTGGACGAAGCGGCGCAGCCACACGTCATCCCGTCCGGCGTCGACTTCGAGCGGTTCCGGCTCATCCCGCAGGCCGAGGCGCGGCGCCGCCTCGGCCTCTCGCCCGACCGCAGGCTCGTGCTGTTCGTAGGCAACCCGGACTTGCCCCGCAAGCGCTACCGCCTGGCCCGGGAGGCCGTGGAGATCGCCAGCGGATCGCTCCCGACTGACCTGGTGCTTGGCTGGGCGGTGCCGCACGACGCGATCCCGTTCTTCATGAACGCCTGCGATGCGCTGGTGTTCACGTCGCTGCAGGAAGGGTCGCCCAACGCGGTCAAGGAAGCGTTGGCCTGCAATCTCCCTGTGGTGTCGGTCCCGATCGCCGACGTCCCGGAACGACTGTGTGGCATCGCGGGGTGCGAGGTCTGCGCGGATGACAGCCCCGAGACCATCGCCGCCGCCCTGGAGCGCGTCCTGCGCCGAGGAGAGCGGACCGGCAGCCGGGAGCGCATACGGGAGCTGGACGAACATGTCATCACGGAGCGCGTGATCGCCGTGTACCGCTCGGTGCTGGCGCGCACGACCCGCCGGTCCAACGGCCAGGGGAGCTCGGCGCCGTGAGGGTCACCATCCTGACGCAGTACTACCCGCCTGAGATCGGCGCCCCCCAGGCGCGGCTGTCCGAGTTCGCGGCCGCCTTGGTGGGCCGGGGGCACGAGGTCACGGTGTTGACGGCGATGCCGAGCTACCCGGTGGGAAGGATCCACCCGGGGTACGGTGGCGTGCTGCGACGGGAGTCCCGGGACGGGGTCCGCATCATCCGCACCCTCATCTTCCCGACGCAGCGCGCGGATCTCCTGGGCCGGCTGGCGAACTACTTCTCCTTCCTGTGCTCCGCGACGGCCGCGGGCAGCCTGCTGCTGCGCCGCTGCGAGTACCTGCTCGTGGAAAGCCCGCCCCTGTTTCTGGGGCTCGCCGGGCTGTGGCTCAGCTGGCGCACGCGGGCGGCAATGGTCTTCAACGTGTCTGACCTCTGGCCCGAGAGCGCCATCCGGCTCGGGATTCTCCGACCAGGCAGCCTCGGTCACCGCTTCGGCGCGTGGCTCGAGGGCCTCTGCTATCGGCAGGCCGCGCTCGTGACGGGGCAGACGCACGCCATCGTAGCGGACATCGCGGCGCGGTTTCCGCGGTGCCGCACCTATCACTTCTCCAACGGCGTGAACACGCGCGCGTTCCATCCCGAGCGACGGACGGCGGCGGCGCGGGGGTCGCTGGTCGCCAACGGAGCGAACGCGTGCGTGGCGCTGTACGCCGGTCTGCACGGGCTGGCTCAGGGGCTCGATCAGGTCCTGGACGCGGCGGACGCGCTGCGCGCGCACCCCACTCTGCGGCTCGTGTTGCTGGGCGACGGTCCCGCGAAGGACAGGCTGGTGGAGCAGGCGCGCCAGCGGCGACTGGGCAACGTGCGGTTTCTCGAGCCTCGCCCGCGCGACCAAGTCCCGCCGCTCGTGGCGGCCGCGGACATCGTGATCGTCCCGCTCGCCACGCACCTCCCGGGGGCCACGCCTTCGAAACTGTACGAAGCCATGGCCTGTGGCCGTCCCGTCGTGGTCGTCGCCGAGGGCGAGCCGGCTGCGATCGTGCGGGAGCATCGGGCCGGCATCGTCGTGCGGCCGGGAGACGGTCCCGGGCTCGTGGACGCCCTCCGCACGCTGTCCGGCGACGCGGCGCTGCGACAGGAGCTCGGCGCCAACGGGCGACACGCAGCGGAGCGGCTGTTCGACAAGCGCGAGATCGACAACGACTTCATCGAGTACCTGGAGCGGCTCGATCGCAGCGCGCCGGCGGTCGGCGACGTGCCGCGGCCCGTGCCCAGCGAGCGGACATGAGCGTTCCGCCGAACGGCGGCCCCGCCCTGCGCGTCCTCATGATCACGAGCGAATGGCCCAGCGAGCCGGGCCACACCGCGCACTTCATTGCGCGCCAGGCCCGGTTTCTCAGCGCCGCGGGCGTGCGCCTCGAGGTCTTCACCTTCCGAGGCGGGAGACACCCGCTCCGCTACCTCGCCGCCTGGGTCCGTCTGCGGCGCCGGCTGGCCCGGGAACGCTACGATATCGTCCACGCCCAGTTCGGCCAGAGCGGGCTGCTCGCCCTGCCCAAGCGCCTGCCGCTCGTGGTGACCTTTCGGGGCGACGACCTGTTCGGGATCCGCGACAGCAAGGGCCGCACGACGCCGGTCGGCCGCCTGCTGCAGCGGCTGTCCCGGCTGGTGGCGCGCCAGGCTGACGCCACGATCGTCGTCTCGGAGCATCTCACGCACTACCTCGATCACGCGGGGCCGGTCCACGTCGTGCCGTCCGGCATCGATCTCGACCTGTTCCGGCGCATCCCACGGGACGAGGCGCGTCGCCACCTCGGGCTGCCCCGCGAGGGCCACCTCGTCCTGTTCGTGGGCGACCCGGCCGATCCCCGCAAGCGGTACACCCTCGCCCGAGAGGCAGTGCGTTTTCTCAACGGCTCGGTATCGGCGCAGCTGGTGATCGCCTGGAAAGCACCGCACGCGGCGATGCCGTTCTACATGAACGCGAGCGACGCGCTCGTGTTCACCTCGCTGCAGGAGGGCTCTCCCAACGCCGTCAAGGAAGCCCTGGCCTGCGATCTCCCGGTGGTGTCCGTGGCGGTGGGCGACGTGGCCTGTCGCCTCGAGGGCATCCCGGGGTGCGAGGTATGCGCAGACGACAACCCGGCGACGATCGCGGCGGCCCTGCAGCGCACCCTCGCGCGGGGCGCGCGGGCGCAGGGGCTGGGGCGGCAGGCGGCGCGCCAGCTGGACGAACGGCTGCTCACCAAACGAGTGATCGCGATCTATCACTCGGTGCTCGCGGCCACGGACGAACGCTAGCAGGGGAGACCTTCGCGCATGTGCGGCATCGCAGGCATCGTGAGCTTTCAGGACCGGCCGGTCGATCTCGACCTGCTGCAAGAGATGACCGACCGCCAGGCGCACCGGGGCCCGGACGGCGAAGGATTCTTGCTGGCATGGCTCGAGTCCGGCGGGTTCCGCCACGCGCTGGTGCCGCACACCCGTCATTGGGATGGCCGGGCTTCCGTGCGAGTGGCGCTCGGCCACCGCCGGCTGGCGATCCTCGATCTCTCCGAGCGCGGGCTGCAACCGATGACGGCGGGCGATGCGCGCTGCTGGATCGTGTTCAACGGCGAGATCTACAACCACCGCGAGCTCCGTGGCGCGCTCGAGGCGCGCGGCTACACGTTCAAGACGCGGACCGACACCGAGGTGCTGCTGCAGGCGTACCTCGCGTGGGGCGAGGAGTGCCTCGCGCGCCTGCAGGGAATGTTCGCGTTCGCCATTTGGGACGGTGCGCGCGGGCGGCTGTTCTGCGCCCGGGATCGGCTGGGTATCAAGCCCTTCTACTACAGCACCTCGGCGGCGACGTTCACCTTCGCATCGGAGATGAAGGCGCTGCTCGCCTGCCCCGGGCTCGATCGCGCTGTCGACGACGACGCGGTAATCGCCTTTCTCCTCCACGCCAATTGCGATTACGGCGAGCGCACGCTGCTGCGGGGCGTGAAGGCGTTGCCCCCGGCCCACCGCCTCACCGTGGATCTGGGAGGGCAAGTCGACGTGCGCCCCTACTGGCAGCTCGCCCCACAGGCGGCGAACGGCATCCCCGACCGCACGCGGCTCGACGGACTGCGCGAACTGCTCACGAGCACGATCCGCTCCCATCTCATCAGCGACGTTCGGGCGGGGAGCTGCCTGAGCGGTGGGATCGACTCGTCCACGGTTGTGTCCCTGATCGGCAAGATCTGGCGGGAGCAGCCGGATGCGGCGGCGGCCTTGGGGGACCGCTTCTTCACCTTCACGTCGTGCTGGGACTACCCCGAGCTCGACGAGCGGGAATATGCAGGGACGGTGGCGCGCGCCGTCGGCGCGGAACCCCACCTGGTGTTCCCGTCGGCTCAGGACTTTTGGCAGACGTTCCCCCGTATGGCCTGGCATCAGGACATGCCCTTCCCGTCGCTCAGCTACTACGCCCAGTGGTGCGTCATGCGCGCGGCCCGAGAGGCCGGTGTGAAGGTGTTGCTGGACGGCCAGGGGGGAGACGAGGTGTTCGGTGGCTACGCCAAGTTCCGATACGCCTACCTGGCCTCCCTGCTGCGCTCCGGCCATCTCGTGCGGATGGCGCGCGAGGTCGGCGCCACGCTCGCCCAGGGAGACCTCTATGTCTTGGACCTGCGCCGGGGCTATCGGTACCTGCCGAAACAGCTGCGGCGGCTGTTCGGCGTGGACGCGCTGCTGCAGGGCGCGCTCAGGGCAGACTGGGACCGAGCGATTAGCGCCGAGAGCACCCCCGCGACGCGCTGGTGGCGCTACGCCGCGGGCGCAGGCGGATCCGGCACCACCCTGATGCAGCGGATCCAGGTGGACGACATCTTCATCGACACGCTGCCGCTGCTCCTCCGCATGGAAGATCGCTCCTCGATGGCGTTTTCACTCGAGGCGCGGGTGCCGCTGCTCGATCACCAGCTCGTGGACTATGGCGTGTCGCTGCCGGACCACCTCAAGGTACAGAACGGCTGGAGCAAGTTCGCCATCCGCGAGGCGATGCGGGGCGTGCTCCCAGACGTCGTGCGGCGACGCAAGACCAAGCTCGGGTTCGCGGCGCCCGACAGACGCTGGCTGGCGCGGGAGCTCCGCCCCCAGGTGACGGAGCTGATCGAGGACACCCTGCGCTGCGAGAAGTACGTGGACGCCGCAGCGCTGCGGCGCTGGTACGGCTCGTCGCACGCGACGCACGCGAACGAGGAGTCCTACCTCGGCCTGTTCCGGGTGCTGGCCCTGGAGATGTGGATGCGCGCCTTCGATTTCAAATGAGACCGCTCGCACGGAGGTTGTAGCATGCGTAAACGGTTACTTCGATGGTTGGCCTGCCCGCTCTGCCGCGGCAAGCTGGAGCTGCGTGCCGCGGTTTCGCTCCAGCAGCCCGTGGCGCCGGCCGACTTGGCCGTGCTCGAGGCGACC
>WNEW01001016.1_pt1 | contig 13623 bp, 14 predicted proteins | sample 5399891 | NCBI WGS metagenome assembly WNEW01 (sample SAMN13153336, study PRJNA577476) | soil metagenome | isolation source: 40 cm grassland meadow soil pre-rain plot 5 | place: USA:California | collected 2015-09-08 | reverse complement strand
CGCCGGGTGCCCAGATCGAGCCGGCCACGTGCCCCGCCTCGTACTCGTCGGCGGTCCGGACGTCGATGAGATAGACGTCGCGCTCGCGGCGGCCGTCCCACAGCTCGCGCACGTCGTCGACGCTCAGCGACGTCACGCCGTCCTCGGCCGCCACGCGCTTGGCGGTGGCGGCCGCCTGCGCGCGGCTCGCGTCGCCGGGGTCGGGCGCCACGCGGGTGGCGCCACGCTCGAGCGTGAGTCCCGCCAGCTCCCAGCCCATCGTGCCGTTCTCGAGCGCGACGATGGGGTTCGGCAGGCGCATGCGCCGCAGCGACTCGGCGCCGATGTACGAGCGCGTGCGGCCGCCGCAGTGGACGACGATCGTGGTCTCGGGGCGCTCGACCAGCTCGCCGATGCGCAGCACCAGCTCGCCGCCGGGCACGCTGATCGAGCCCGGAATGCAGCCGCGGTGGTATTCCTCGTACGTCCGCGAGTCCACGATGACGATGTCCTCGCGCTTCTCGATGCGGCGCATGAGCTCGTGCGGCGCGATCTGCGGCGTCCGCCATTCGTGCAGCGCGCGCTCGCCGAACACCTTGCTCGGCACGTTCAGGCCTTGCACGACGCGGCGCCCGGCCGCGCGCCAGGCGCCCAGCCCGCCGACGAGCACACGCACGTCGCGGTAGCCCATGGCGCTGAGCGTGGTGGCGGCCAGCGGCGCCAGCGCGCCGTCGGCGTCGAGCAGCGCGATCGGTGTGGCCGGCGCGGTGACCAGCGTGGGCACGCGGAACTCGAGCTGCCGGCGCGGCAGCGACGTCGTGCGGAAGACGTGCCCACGCTCGTAGGCGCCGCGCTCCCGGACGTCGAGCGCGGCGTGGGGCGTATCCGAGGCCATCAGATCGGCGAGCGCGTCAGGCATCAGCATGGCGCTATCCTACTATCGATGTCTGCCGTCGGGGCGGCTTCGCAGGGCGCCTCACGCAGGCTCGCCTCGCCTGCGGCTGCGGCTCGCACAACGGCCCGACGGTCGGGCGAACATCGGTCGGCGGAGGGATCCCCCAATGGGTCTGGTGCAGGAGTTCGCGAAGGCGTTCAATGCGCGGGACGTGAACGGCCTGCTCGCGTGCTTCACCGAGCGGGCGAGCTACACGGACAACTTCTATGGCGAGCACGGCGGCCGCGACGGCTTGCGCGCGATGTTCGAGCGCATGTTCCGCGAGGGCCGCGACTACCTGTGGCGGATGGACGCCGTCGTCGAGACGCCGACCTCCGCGGCCGCCGAGTGGACGTTCTCCTACGTCGTCACCGATGCGGTACCGCGGAGCGCCGGACGCCAGGTGCGCTTTCGCGGCATGAGCATCTTCGAGCTCGAGGGTGGCCGCATCGCGCGCTATCGCGAATACTTCGACACCGGGGTGGCCCTGCTGCAGCTCGGCTTCACGCCCGAGGCGGTCGGCAAGGTTCTGGGGCGCCGGCTGGGCTGATGCCCGCGCGCCTGGCGTTCCTGGACGTCCTGCGCGGCTTCGCGCTGATCGTGATGGTGCTCAACCACACGGGGCGCTGGTGGATCGCGCGCGAGATGGGCTGGGGGCGCTACTGGCTCGTCTACGGCACCGTGACCGTGGCGGCGCCGATCTTCCTGTTCCTGGTCGGCTTCGTGCTGCCGCTCTCGCTGCATCGCCACGCCGGCGACATCGTGACGCCCTCGCGGCTGTGGACGTACTGGCGCCGCGGCGCCACGATCATCGCGGCGGGTCTGCTCCTCAACGTGGTCGTCTTCGGCAGCATCCAGCTGCGCTCAGTGGCGCCGGAGGACTCGCCGCTGGCCGGCGGCGTGCTGCAGACGATCGGGCTGTCGATCATCCTCATGACGCCGACGGCGGCGCTGCTGAAGTGGCCCGGCGGCGGCTCGGCACTGCTGGGCGTCGCGCTCGTCGGCTACCTGCTCTTCCTGGTCGCCTTCGAGCCACTCCAACGGTGGCTGCCCGACCACCCGTGGATCGGGCTGATGCTGTTCCTGGACTATCCACCGTGGCCGTGGATCTGCCTCGTGCTGGTCGGCCTCGTCCTCGGCTGGTGGTGGCGCGACGTTGCCGCGCGCGGACCCGACGCGCCGTTCTTCCGCAACCTCGCCGTCGTGGGCGTCGTGCTGATGGTGCTCGCCGTGCTCGCCGAGTCCGAGTGGCCGTCGACGCCCCACGTCGGCTTCACGCGCGACCGCGTGCTGAACCATCACTGGGTCCCCGCGCCGATCACGACGCTCTGGATCCTCGGCAGCGTCTTCGTCCTGCTCGCGCTCGCGTACTGGCTCTGCGAGGTGCGCGGCTGGCGGCCGCGATGGCTGGTCGTGCTCGGCCAGACGGCGCTGATGCTCTACTTCGTGCACCAGGTCATCGCCTTCACGCTGCTCGGCGAGCGCGGGCTGCACTGGAATTTTCAGCGCTGGTGGCAGTTCTGGCTCGCGAACGTCGCGCTGCTCGCCGCATGCGTCGGACTGGGCTACGCCTGGCAGGCGATCAAGGCGCGCTCGAAGGGCTGGTTCTTTTGAGGCTTCGGCGCCTCGTCACTCGCCGGTGAAGTCGGGGGTGCGCTTGGCGAAGAAGGCTTTGACGGCCTCTCTGTGGTCGCGCGTGCGCTGCAGCCGCGCCCACTCGCCGCGCTCGTAGGCCACCGCCTCCGCCAGCGTCATCCGCGCGCAGTGGCGGAGCCCCACCTTGTTGGCCTGGACGGAGAGCGGCGCGCGGGAGGCGACGACGTCGGCCACCCGACGCGTCTCCGCGTCGACGTCGTCGCTCACCGAGGACACGAGCCCCAGGGCCTGCGCCTCGTCCGCGTCCACCGCGCGGCCGGTGAGCAGCAGGTCGAGCGCGACCCCTTCGCCGGCCACCCGCGCGAGCCGCGCCGTCGAGACCGTGAGCCCCAGCTTCACGCCGACGCCCGCGAAGCGCGCGGCCCGGCCCGCCATGCGGATGTCGCAGGCCAGCGCCAGCTCGAAGCCGCCGCCGTACGCGTAGCCGTCGACGGCGGCGATCGTGGCGCCCGGAAATTCCGCGAGCGCCGTGAACACCGCCTCGTCGGCGTCGAGGAACGCCTGCACCTGCTCGGGCGTCAGCTTGGCCTCGTCGCGCAGGTCCGCGCCCGCGCAGAACGCGCGGCCACGGCCGCGAACGATCACCGCGCGCAGGCGTCGGGCGGTGAAATCGCCGAGCGCGTCGAGCAGCGCGGCGCGCAGCGGGTCGGACAGGAGATTCAGCGGAGGCGCGTCCAGCGTCAGCGTGCCGACCGCGCCGTTCACCGCGGTGTGAAGGCTCACCGCGCCGTGCTCTCCGGGAACGTCGGCTTGCCCGAGACCGGGCTGTTCGGCGCGCGCGGCGTCACGCCCGGCGCGCCCTGCGGGCCGAAGCCATAGTCGCGCTGCCAGAGCTCGAAATACTCGACGGCGTTGCGCTTGATGTCGTCGATCTCCTCGGGCCCCATCTGCCGCACGGGTTTCGCGGGCACGCCCATCACGAGCCAACCCGCGGGCACGACCTTGCCCTGTGGCACCAGCGCGCCGGCGCCGACCTGCGCGCCGTCCTCGACGATCGCGCCCGTCAGCACCACCGCGCCGATGCCGATGCGAACGTCGTTGCCGATGCGGCAGGCGTGGACGACGCACCGGTGGCCGATGGTGACTCGATCGCCGACGACGCACGGCAGCTCGGGCGTGACGTGGAGCACCGAGTTGTCCTGCACGTTCGTGTGGCGGCCGATGTACACGTAGTTGTCCTGATCGCCGCGCACGACCGTGAAGGGCCAGATCGACGCGCCCTCTTCGATGACGACGTCGCCGATCACCTGCGCGGCGGGATCGACCCACGCGCCGGGATGGATGCGCGGCGTGCGGCCGGGCACCGAGCGGATCATCGTCGCGCCGGCGCGACGCCGGGATCGAGCGCCGTGTTGACCGCGCGTTTGAGCGCGGCGACCACGTCCGGAGGCCGGGCGGCGATGTCGCGCGCCCAGGCCATGGCCTCGTCCATCAGCCGCTCTGGCGCGACGACGGACGAGAGCAGCCCGAGGCGGTGCGCCTCCTCCGCCTCCACCGTGCGGCCGGTCAGCAGCAGATCGCGCCCGCGTCCGTCGAAGAGCAGCCGCGAGAGCTGCACGTTGGACGCCATGAGCCCGACCTTGACGCCGACGGCGCCGAGCTTGGCGCGCGTGGAGCCGACGCGCAGGTCGCACCAGAGCGCGAGTACGAGCCCCCCGCCCATCGCCCAGCCGTTCACGGCGGCGACGATCGGGCGATCGTACTCGCGCAGCGCGCGAAACGTCTCGTCGCCGCGCTGGAGGAATTTGCCGACCGTCTCCGCGGTCAGCTCCTCCTCTTCCTTCAGGTCGGCGCCGCCGCAAAACGCGCGGTCGCCGGCGCCGGTGAGCACGACCGCGCGCGAGTCGCGAAACTCGGCGAGCGCCTCGCGGATGCCGCGGCGGTTGTCGTCACTGAGGACGTTCATCGGCGGGTTGTCGAGCACGATGACGCCGACGGGACCGTCGGCCCACCAGCGCGTGTGCGCGTTCGAGCCCATCACTCGGCGGTGAACGCGGGCTCGCGCCGCGCGAAGAACGCGGCGACCGCCGCCCGGTGATCCTGCGTGGCGACGAGGCGGCGGAAGTGGGCGTGCTCGAGCGCGAGCGCGTCTCGCGGCGTCAGCTCGCGCGCCGCACGGACGGCGTCGCGCACGGCGGCGAGCGCCAGCGGCGGCAGCGTCCGCAGGCGATCGGCGAGGTCGCGCGCCGTCTCGCCGAGCGCCGACCCCGGCACCACGCGCGTGACCAGCCCCAGGCGCAGCGCGCTCGCCGCGTCCACCGTCCGCCCCGCGAGCATCACTTCCTTCGCGCGCGCCTCGCCGAGCAGCCGCGTCAGCCGGACGGCGCACGCCACCGGATCGGCGACGCCGGCGGTCGAGAACGTCGCGCCGTCGCCGGCGATCCTCAGGCTGGCCTCGAGTGTCAGCTCGAAGTCCGCGCCCGCGCAGCGGCCGGCAACGACCGCCACGCGGATCCCGGCCGCTTCGACGATCTGCATGCTAGGCGCTCCCGGCCGTCGTCATGCGGGCCAGCATACTAGACGGCGCCATCCTTGCGGAGCCGCGCGATCGCGCCGTCGTCGTAGCCGACCTCTCGCAAGATCTCGTCCGTGTGCTCGCCGCACGCGGGCGGCAGCCGGCGCACGCCCGCGCGGCCCGTCGAGAACTCCAGCGGAAAGCGCAGCAGCTTCACGGCGCCGGCGACCGGATGCCGGATCTCGTCCACGGCGTCGGCGGCCTGCACGGCGGGGTCGGCGAAGGTCTCGGCGTAGTCGTTCACCGCCGCCGCCCACACGCCCGCCGGCACCAGCCGCTCGATCCACTCGGCCGTCGTCCGCGTGCGCATGACGGGCTCCAGCAGCCGGGCCACCGCCTCGCGCGACTCGAAGTTCCAGCCCGGCGTCGCCAGCTCGCGCAGCGCCGGCAGCGCGAGCGCCTCGGCCAGGTGTGGCAGCGGCGACATGGACAGGATCACGTGGCCGTCGCGCGTCGGATAGATGCCGTACGGCGGCGGATGGAACGTGCTCGCGAGCGGCGTGTTCGTCTTTTCGAGCCGGGCGCCGTTGAGGAAGTAGGTGGCCGACTCGATCTGCAGATCGAGCGCCGCGCGGAGCATGCTGACCTCCACGTGCACGCCGTGCCCGGTGCGCTGACGCTCGAGCAGCGCGGCCAGCACGCCGAGTGCGAGGAGCGTCGCGCCGTGCTGATCGATGACCGCGGTGCCCACCGCCGTCGGCGGCTGGTCGGCGCGGCCGGAGATCGACGCGAGGCCGGAGAGGCCCTGTATGAGGAGATCCTGGCCCGGGCGGTCGCGGTACGGGCTCGACTCGCCGTAGCCCGACGCCGAGACGTAGATCAGCCGCGGGTTGATGGTCTTTGCCGTCTCCCAGTCGAGGCCGTGGCGCGCCATGACGCCGGGGCGAAAGTTCTGCACGAGCACGTCGGCGCGCTCGACGAGGCGCCGCGCGACGGCGCGCCCGTCCGGGTGCTTGAGGTCGAGCGTCAGGCTGCGCTGGTTTCGGTGCGCGAGGAGAAAGAAGACGCTCACGCCGTTCTTGAAGACGTCGGCGCCGGACCAGTTGCGCTCCCACAGCCGGCCGCCCGGCGGCTCGACCTTGACGACGTCGGCGCCGAGGTCGGCGAGGAACTGCACGCCCGAGGGCCCCAGCAGGAATTGCGTGAACGACACGACGCGGACGCCGGCGAGGATGGCCAGCGGCGGCCGCGCGTCCATCTCTAGACGTCCACGCGCTTGAGGATGTGCGTGGCCGCGGCGACGAGGCTGCCGCGATCCGTCGTCACCGTCACGCGCGAGAAGACCTTGCGCTCCCCCTCGTTGCGCTCGGCCACTTCGTACGCCACCGTCACCGTGTCGCCGAAGAACAGCGGCGCCGGGAAACGCACGCGGTCGTAGCCGTAGGAGACCCACGTGCCCTCGATGCCCTCGAGGATCTTCGTCGACGCGTTGGACATGAAGCCGATCGCGAGCGCCCCGTGCGCGATGCGCCGGCCGTAGCGGGTCTTGCGCATGTACGCCTCGTCGGTGTGGTTCGGCGAAAAGTCGCCGGTGATGCCCGCGAACAGGTAGACGTCGGACTCCGAGACGGTCTTGCTCACGATGACCTTGCGGCCGATCGGCAGCGCGGCGAGCGGATCGTTGCTCATGGGCGCGATGGTAAATCCGGCGGCATGCCGCTTGCTCGATTTTGTCGCGTGGAATTCTCCTGGCCGATCATGCGGTCCGCCGTCGGCGGCCTCCTGGCGACGAGCCTCCTGCTCGTGTGGGGCGTGCGCCTGCTGGCGCGAAAGGATCGCGACGAGGAAGAGGCCAGCCGCCTGGGTCTGGACCTCGCCGTCGCGCTCGCGCGCGAGCCGCGGCTCTACGGCGCCGCGATCCTTCCGGTCGCGACGTCTCCGCTCGGGCCTGCGCATCGTCGATCGCCTCGAGGTCGTGCCGTCCGCCAGCGCGCGCGCTCGGCCTGACCCGTTTCGCCCGCCCGCGCGAAGTGGTAAGGTCCCGCACGGCAAGAGGAGGATCCGGCCATGGCCGACACCATCCGAGTCGTCGAGTACTTCTACGTCGAGACGTCCAACACCCCCGGCGTCGGCGCCGCCATGCTGGCGACGCTGCGCGACGCGCGCGTCAACCTGCTGGCGTTCTCGGGCTTCCCGAGCGGCCGCCGCGCGCAGATCGATTTCGTGCCCGAGGACGCGGCGGCGTTCCGCGCGGCGGCGAAGGCCGCCAAGTGGAAGCTCGTCGGGCCCAAGAAGGCCTTCCTCGTCAGCGGCGCCGACCGGCCGGGCGCGGTCGCCGAGCTGATGACGCGACTGGCGCAGGGCAAGATCAACGTCACCGCGATCGATGCCGTCTGCGCCGGCGGCGGCTCCTTCGGCGCCATCCTCTGGGTCGCCCAGCGCGACGTCGCCAAGGCCGCCAAGGCGCTGGGGGCCGCGTGAATCGGCCCCCCGCGCGCCTGGCGCTGCACATGTGGACGCTCGACACGACGCCGCTGCCCGACGTCGTGGCCGCGGCCCAGGCGACGGGATGGGATGCCATCGAGCTGCGCCGACTCGACTGGACGCGCGCGGGCGAGGCCGGCCGCGCCCCGACCTGGATCGAGGACGCGGTCCGGGCCGGCCGGCTGCCCGTCGCGTGCGTGGGCGTGGAGTTCGGCTGGATGTGGGCCGACGGCGCCGAGCGCACGCGGCTGCTCGCGGGCTTCGAGGAGCAGTGCGCGCGGGCGAACGCGCTCGGCTGCACGACGCTCATGAGCCCGGTGGACAAGGGCCGCGGCGACGTGGCGCGCGCGGCGGCATCGGTGCGCGAGGTCGGCGACATCGCCGGGCGTCACGGCGTCCGGCTCGCCGTCGAGTTCAACTCGCAGTGCGAGCAGCTCAACACGCTCGAGGCCGTCCGCGAGGTGCTGGCCAAGGCCGCGCACGCGCGCTGCGGTCTGCTCTTCGACGCCTATCACATGCAGCGCAGCGGCGGCTCGCCGCGCTCGCTCGACGACGTGCGCGGCGACGAGATCTTCTACGTGCAGTTCAGCGACGTGCCGCGCGGCGATCTCAAGCGGGGCGAGGTCCTCAACCGGCTGCCGCCGGGGCAGGGGTGCGTGCCGTTCAAGGAGTTCTTCGCGGCGGTTCGCGAGAAGGGCTACGCCGGCTACATGAGCTACGAGGCGCCGAACCCGGCGGCGTGGGCGCGGCCCGCGGGCGAGGTCGCGCGCGAGGCGCTGGCGGCCGCGCGCGCGCTGCTCTGAGGGTCGGCGTCGGGCACGCGCGCCCAGAAGAGCCACTTGTCGCCGTGCAACGGTGCCCAGTCGAGCGGCAGAGGACTGAGCGCGAGCACGGCGTCACGACGCGGTCGGATGCCGATCCACTCGCGCTGATAGAGGCCGCGGGGTCCGCCGGGCACGAGCTGCTCGCGCAGCCAGCGCTTCACGCGGAGCACCGGGCGTAGCGCGTCGTCCCACGTGCGGGGGCTCAGCGTGAACGCGATGGTGCCGCCGGACTTCACGGCCCGCGCCATCTCGCTCACGTAGCGCTGCAGCACCGCCAGCGAGGGCAGGTGCTGAAACACGCAGTAGGCGATGGCGAGGTTGGCCGCGCCGCTCGGGACGCCGGCGAGGCTGTCGCCGTCGCTCTGGTGAAACGTCGCGTTCGGCGGCCCGGCCCGGCGCGCGACCGTCAGCATGCCCTCGGAGATGTCGAAGGCGTGCACGTGCGCGACGTCCGCCGCGATCGCCCGCGTGAGACGCCCGACGCCGCAGCCGACTTCCACGACCACGTCGGTGTGCCGGGGTGCCACGCCGATGGCGTGGTGCACGTCGTGCCAGATCCGGCGGCCGGCTTCCCAGAACTCCGCGAGGTCGCGCTCGTCGTAGGGGCCGTAGCTCGAGACGTACCAGTATGGATTTTCGGCGGCCTTGGCATTCCAGAACGCGCGGCTGCTGTCGAGGCTCATGGGTACCCTGCGTGTGCAACGGGGGTACCACCCGTGAATGGCGCCGATTCTGGCGCTTGGCGCCTCCGGCGCTGAACAAATGTTCTCAGCCTCGGCGGATCGTTACCTAGGCGAGGACGCTCTCGAGAGGGGCCGGCGCCTCCCCGAGCGATGCGGCCACCGCGGGGTGCACGATGCGGCCGCGCGCGACGTTGACGCCCTTGGCCAGCGCGGCATTGGCGCGCACGGCGCCGGCCACGCCCCGCGTGGCCAGCTCGAGCGCATAGGGCAGCGTCGCGTTCGTCAGGGCGAACGTCGAGGTGCGCGGCACGAGCGCCGGCATGTTGGCCACGCCGTAGTGGACGACGCCGGAGACCACGTAGACGGGATCGAGCAGCGTCGTCGCATGCACGGTCTCGACGCAGCCGCCCTGGTCCACGGCGACGTCCACGATCACCGCGCCTTCCTTCATCGTCGTCACCATGGCCGCCGTGACGAGCACCGGCGCCCGCGCGCCGGTGATGAGCACCGCGCCGACCAGGAGGTCGGCGCGCTTGACGACCGCCTGGAGATTGAACGCGTTCGACATGATCGTCACCACGCGCCCGGCGAAGAGATCGTCGACGGCACGCAGGCGGTCGGGATTCACGTCGAGGATGGACACGTCCGCGCCGAGACCCACCGCGATGCGCGCGGCGTTCACACCGACGGTGCCCGCGCCGACGATCACGACGTTGCCCGGCGGCACGCCGGGAACGCCGGACAGCAGAATTCCGCGTCCGCCGTGCGCGCGTCCCAGATAGAAGGCGCCCTCCTGGACGGCGAGCCGGCCGGCCACCTCGCTCATCGGCGTGAGCAGCGGCAGGCTCCCGTCGCCGCGCTGGACCGTCTCGTACGCGATGGCGATCGTGCCCGCGGCGCTCAGCGCGCGCGTCAGCTCGGGCGCGGGGGCCAGATGCAGGTACGTGAAGAGAATCTGGCCGGCGCGCAGTCGCGGATACTCCTCGGGCACCGGCTCCTTGACCTTCAGCACCAGGTCGGCGCGCCGCCAGACGTCGTCGACGGAGCCGAGCTCGACGCCGACCGCGCCGTATTCGTCGTCGCGGATGCCGCTGCCGAGCCCGGCGCCCTTCTCGACGAGCACCGTGTGGCCCGCGTCGCGCAGGGCCCGGGCACCGGCGGGCGTGAGCGCGACGCGCTGCTCGCCCGGCTTGATCTCGCGCGGAACGCCGACGATCATCCCCGCAGCAGCGTCTCGGCCGCCTCCATCAGGGTCTCGCTCAGCGTCGGATGCGTGTGAATGGTGAGCGCCAGATCCTCGGCCAGCAGCGCGGCCTCGACGGCCAGCGCCGCCTCCGCGATCAGCTCGCCGGCGCCGGGCCCGGCGATGCCGGCGCCAAGCAGGCGCCCCGACTCCGGATCGACGACGAGCTTGGTGACGCCGTCGCTGCGGCCGAGCGTCGCCGCGCGTCCCGAGGCCGCCCACTGGAATTTCGCGACGCGCACCGCGCGGCCCTCGGCGGTCGCGCGCGTCTCGCTGAGCCCGCACCAGGCAATCTCGGGATCGGTGAAGACGACGGCGGGCACGTCCGTGTTGTCGAACGCCGCCGGGCGCCCGGCGATGGCCTCGGCCACCACCTTGCCCTGGCGCATCGCGCGGTGGGCCAGCATCGGCTCGCCGGTGGCGTCGCCGACGGCGAAGATGCGCGGGTCCGTGGTCGCGCAGCGGGCGTCGATCTCGACGAACCCGCGCGCGTCCGTCTTCGCGCGCGTCGTCTCCAGGCCGAGACCGTCGGTCAGCGGCCGGCGGCCGACGGCGATCAGCGCGCGGTCGAACGTCGCTGCGGCGCCGGCGATGGTGGCCTCGACGCCGCCCGGCGTCTCGCGCAGCGCATCGAGGCGCGCGTTGAGGCGCACCGCCGCGAACTGCTTGTCGACCCGGCGCGCCACCCACTGCACCAGGTCGCGGTCGGCGCCGGGCAGCAGCCCGTCGGTCATCTCGACCAGCGTCACCGCGCTGCCGAGGGCCGCATAGACCTGGCCCAGCTCGAGCCCGATGTAGCCGCCGCCTACCACGAGCAGGCGCTCGGGAATGTCGGCGACCTCGAGGGCCGCGGTGGAGTCCATGACGCGCTCGGAGGGCTCGATGCCGCGCAGGCGTGACGGCGCTGACCCCGTAGCGACGATGGCGTGGCGGAACTTCAGCGCCTGCGGCTCGTCGCCCTCGACGCGCACGGTGCGCGCGTCCTCGAAGACGCCACGGCCGCCGACGACCTCCACGCCCTTGGCCTTGGCGACGCTGGCCAGGCCTCGCGACAGCTTGCCGATCACGCGCTCGGACTTCCACTTGCGGAGTGGATCGAGGGAGACGCGCGCGGGCCCGAAATCGACACCGAACTCCTTCGCCCGCTCGGCCTCGCCCAGGACCGCCGCCACGTGGAGCAGCGCCTTCGAGGGAATGCAGCCCTCGAACAGGCAGGCGCCGCCGAGGCGTTTGCCCACGTCGACGACGACGGTCTCCAGCCCGAGCTCGGCGCAGCGGAACGCCGCCGAGTAGCCGCCCGGCCCGCCGCCGATGACGACGACGTCCACGTCGCGGACCAGGTCGCCCATCACCATCGCGTCACCGCGCTTGCGGCAATATGCATGTTATGCATATACTCACTGCGGTGGCCTCGGAGTTCGAGTGGGGACCCGAAAAAGGCCGCGACGAATCGTCGAAAGCATCGTGTCTCGTTCGAAGAGGCGCAGACCACGTTCTATGACCTGCGCGGTGCGCTCATCCGTGATGAAGCGCATTCGACGGACGAGGAAGAGCGATTCGTCTTCATGGGACGGTCAGATCGCGGGCGAGTCCTGGTGACTGTCTTCACCGAGCGTGGAGATCGGAGACGGCTCATTTCGTCACGACGCGCGAATGGACGGGAGGTGGAGGACTATGAAGCGTGAGTACGACTTCTCCAAGGCCAAGCGCGGCCCGCTGAAGAACCTGCCCCCGTTGTCCGAGATCGATCGGCACACCAAGGTTCGCATCACCATCATGCTGGATCTCGACCTCCTCAAGTTCTTCAAATCGCGCGCCGGGAAAGCCGGGGCGCAGCCCTATCAGACACAGATCAATCGAGCCTTGCGCGAGTACGTCGCGGCCCACAGCCCAAATCCCGGTAGTGATGCCGATCCTCATGATGCGTTCATCTCACGCCTGGCCGAGCGAGTGGCTGCGTATCGGATCAAACCGACGATGCCCCGGCGTCGCTCCAGACGTTCGTAGCCGTAGGCGACGCGGGAGATGTCGCGGACGATGGTGAGCGGAGGCATGGCGCGCCGGCGCTCAGAGTCCGAGCAGCAGCTCGGGCCGCTCGAGGCGGCGCACGATCGCGGAGGCGAAGCGCGCGCCGTCGGCGCCGTCGGCCACGCGGTGATCGAACGTCAGGGACACGGGCAGCAGCAGCCGCGGCTCGATCCGCCCGTCGCGCACCGCGGGCTCCTGGCGCGCGCGTGCTACGCCGAGGATGGCGACCTCCGGATAGTTGATGATCGGAATGGCGCCGGTGCCGCCGAGCGCGCCGATGTTGGTGATCGTGAACGTGCCGCCGCGCAGGTCGTCGAGCGTGGCCTTGCCGTCGCGCACGCGCTGCGCCAGCGCCCCGAGCTCGCGCGCGAGGTCGAGCACCGGCTTGGTGTCGACGTCGCGCAGCACCGGCACGATCAGGCCGCGCTCGGTGGCGACGGCGACGCCGAGATGCACGTAACGCTTGACGATGAGCTGTCCGGCGGCGGCATCGAGCGTCGCGTTGAACGTCGGATGCTCGGCCAGCGCGAGCGCGGCCGCCTTCAGCAGGAAGGCCGTCAGCGTCAGCGTCACCCCGCGCGCCTTCGCGGTGTCCAGATTGCGCTGGATGATCGCGTCGAGCTCGGTGATGTCCGCGCGGTCGAAGTGGGTGACGTGCGGGATCACGCTCGCCGACAGCGTCATCCGCTCGGCGATCGTGCGGCGCAGGTGCGACAGGGACCGGCGCTCCACCGGCCCCCACTGCTCGAAGTTCGGCAGCGGGGGCTCGGCGACGTGCGTGGCGAGCGGCTTGGCCGGGACAGGCGGCGGGGCCTCCGCACGCGTCGCCGCCTCCGCACGCGTCGCGGGCTCGGCGCGCGGCGCGCGGGGCGCGGGCGGCTGCGTTACGACGCGGCCCGACGCCGCTGAGCGTACGTCGTCGTCGGTGACGCGGCCGCCGGGGCCGCTCGCGGGGACCCGCTGTAGGTCCACCCCCAACTCCCGAGCGAGCCGCCGCGTGGACGGCGTCGCCGGCACTGGACCGGAGCGTGACGGCGCCTCGACGTCGAGCGATGCGCGAGCTCCGGCCGGCTCGGTGGCGCCGACGGCCGCCGGCACGCGTGCCGGCTGCGCCGGGGGCACCTGGCGCGCGCGGGCATTCTGCACGGTGGTCCGGGGCTCCGGCGCCAGCGTACGTGTGGGACCGAGCGTATCGGCGGCCTGCTTGCCCGTCGGCTTGCCGGCCGCGCCCGCGGCGTCCGCGAAGGTGACGAGGACCTGCCCGACCTTGACCGTCTGGTGCGGCTCGACGTGGATCTTCTCGACGCGGCCGCTCATGGGCGAGGGGATCTCGACGG
>WNEW01001011.1_pt1 | contig 13647 bp, 9 predicted proteins | sample 5399891 | NCBI WGS metagenome assembly WNEW01 (sample SAMN13153336, study PRJNA577476) | soil metagenome | isolation source: 40 cm grassland meadow soil pre-rain plot 5 | place: USA:California | collected 2015-09-08 | reverse complement strand
CTCCTCGGCTGGCAGAACTCCGAGATCCGGGGTCGGCGGGTGTACGAGGTCTTCGAGATCTCCGAGGCGGAAGCCGACGTCGCCTGGAAGAAGGAGCGAGGCGGGGCCGTTCCGGCGGCGAAGGTGCTGAGCCTTCGGGCCCGCGACGGCGTGCGCGTGTCGTGCTCCGTCCTGCCGATCCTGGTCCGGGATCCGGAGCGGGACGTCCTGCAGGTCCTGTACGCGCTCCGGAAGGCGCCCGGCACGAAGAACTACGCGGACCGGCTCATGGAGTCGCTCTCCGAAGTGCCGCGGACTCAGCGCGTCGCGCCGCCCGAGTAGATCAAGAGGCGGATTTCCGCCTTCGTGAAACGGCTGTTGGCGCGCAGCGTCTCCTCGTCTCCTTCCCGGATGGCTCGTAGGTAGAGCGGGCATCCCTTCGTGAGGAGATACACCCGCCGCAAGGCCTCGGCGTCGATCGCCGGGCGGCCCAGCATGGCTCGGCATCCTTCCAGGTCGAGGCCCCGAAGGTGCCGTTCCGCGACGAGTCCCGCGTCGACGTCCGCCTTCGAGTAAAACCGGCAATAGGCCGGCGTCGATTCCTGCGCGAGGACGAGGAGCTTGCCACGACCGCGTGGACCCCGAAGGAAACCGGAGAGCGCATCGACGATTGGTTCGTCGACATCCGCGTAGCCGTCCAGGACGAGGAGCTTTCGCTCGCCGGCGAAGACCTGCACGAGTGCGGCCGCGACGGACTCGTGTCGGTCCGGGTCCGAGGCCCGTTGGCCGGTCGAGTGGGCGAGAGAGTCCGCGAACGACTCGAGGTTGTCACCGGGCTTGATCTCCATCCACACCGCACGCGGGACGCCCTCCGCGAAGGCCCAGCCGAGCGCGGTCTTCCCCATGCCGCGGGATCCGTATACGACCGCGATGGGGGCCGCGCCGGCCAGCCATCGTTTCAGGAAGGCGAGGTCCTCCTCTCGCTGCAGGAGCGTGGGCCGTTCGAGGTCCGTTACCCGCGGTTGCATCCGTCCGTGCGCGTCGAGGGCGGCCAATGCGGGCAGCGCCCCGAGGCCCAGATCCCGCCGCGCCTCTCCCAACGTCGTCGCCCGACCTTCGATTTCCACACTCGTCGCGTCGATCTCGCCGAGGATTTGCCGGGCCCGCCGAACACCAGACTCCGTCAACACGTAGACGTGCACCTTGCGGTTCCGGCCGAGCAGTCGCGCATCGCGCGCCTCGACGAATCCCTCGCCCTGGAGGCCCTTGAGCGTTCGCGGGACGTGGCTGCGCAACAGCCGGGCGCCCTCCGCGATCCCCGCCTGGGTTCCCTCGCGGCCCGGTTCCCGCACATTCCAAAAACCGTGGAGGTGGAGCAGGACTCGCTCCGCCGCGGTGAGCTCCACGTCGTTCCGATGCGGTCCCGTTTACTTAAGTCTGCAGCCCGTGATTCTCACGCTTTCTCGCCGTGGTAACTACCGCGAACACTTTATATATCGTCGGCTCGGCTGCAAACGTAATTCTCTCCTGCCCACCGGGAGGCCACTCGATGAAAGTCGTCTTGCGCGAGGATGAAACAGGAATCTCCGAAGTCATCGGCACGATTCTGATCCTCGCGATGACGGTCGTCTTGTTCTCCACGATCATCATCTGGGTCGCCAACATCCCCACGCCCGTCGCGCAGGGCCGGCTCGATCTCCAGACGGAGATGGATCCGATGTACAACGGAGCCGGCGTCGAGATCGGCGTCAACGTCACCCTGACCCACCAAGGCGGCGAGGCGCTCCAGACCGCACCGACGATCATCTACGTCACGTCGCAGCGCGGGACGAACGCCGGGAAGACGGACGTCCAGCGCTTGCATCTCTACAACAAGCTCCTCGCGACCCCGAGCGGGATCATCGACGGCACGGACACCATCTGGAACGTCGGCGAACGGTGGGGATACAAGAACTTCACCCTCCGCTCCACGGACGCGATCACGATCACGATCGTGGACACGCTGAAGAGCATCGTCCTGTGGTCGGCTCCGCTGACTCCCCCGGCCGGATCGCGTCCGCCCGTGTTTGTCGACAAGTGGGCGGACGGGCTGTATTCGTCGACCGCGATCGACCCGGTCCAGTCGGGGCTCGGTTTCTTCGTCTTCGTGCAGGTCTCCGACCCGGACGGCGACCTGAACGTGAATTCCGTGTATGCGACGCTCACCGCTTGGTACGGCACGGGAGATCCGTGCGCCCAGCCCCAGAAGATGACGGATTCCGGCGTGTACCCGGACCGCGCGGCGGGGGACGGAATCTTCTCGCTCGGCGGGCTGACGTGCATGAAGTCGCCCTACCCGAACCTGAACTGGGACTCGTCGATCATCCTCTTCAACGCGACCGACAAGAAGGGTCACGCGACCCAGTCTCGGCTCATCCTGAGCGTGATCCCCGGCCCGCCAGGAGGCGGGGGCGGAGGCGGCGGCAACGGGACGGGGCGCCCCGCGAACCTGCGGTGGAACGGACGCCAGGGATACAACATCTTCAACGCGTCCCAGTGGGACCAGTTCAAATACACTGCACAGGAGACGCGGACCTTCAAAGGGGACGAGGAGGTCGTGGTCGTCGTCGGGAGCTTGGACCTTGAGAATACGTTTGACACGGACCGCTTCACGCTGTACGACCCCTTCGGCGGGTCCCTGTCGCAACCCGTCGTCTATGGCAACAACAAGGCCGTGACGCAAGTGAGCACGCCTTCGACGAGTCAGGGCTTTACGTTCATTGAATTCATCAACGGGTATTACATCTATGCCTATCGGTTCAAGCTTAACGCCCCCTCGGATCCTCAGGTGGGGACGAACTTCTACAGGGTGCCGGCGCACCCGCCGCAATACTACTTCGCGAAGTACACCTTGGACATCCTGCTCTTCTCGTCGAGCGCGGTCCGTTTCAACACGACCGACTCGATTGTCATTACCGACACGGACGGATATGTCCGGGACTTCCCGCAAGTCCAGACCTTCAAGGATTCGGGCTTCACGCAAGCGACGACGACGTTCAAGTCCACCGACGTCGCGTACGTCCAAGTCCGGATGTTCACCACCGACGCGGCTGTGACCGCGACAAGCCCGATTTTCGGGAACATCATCATTAAGGATTATGCGGGCGGGACGCAGCTCATGCGGGCGCCGGTGAACGGGCACGACACGAATGTCCCGATCTGCCCCGTCAGCGGCGCATGCTCGGGCACCGCGATCTCGATTAACTCGGCCCTGCGGGTATACCGTTTCTCGATCAATTTCACGCGGGCGAACCAGGACTCATGGATCGACGGCACGCAGAACTATGCTCTCACCCTCACGAGCATCAAGGACGCAGATGAGACCTATTCGAACATCGCGACCCAGCTCGTCATCGTGGCACCCCTGTACAAGCTCGACATCGTCGCGGGCACGGATGCGGCGACGAACAACGCATGGGGCACCAAAGACTACTCGTACTATTACGAGAACCTGAACGGAATCGACCGGTGGAGGAAGAGCCGGATCGAATTCTGCGGCCTCTCGGGGAACTGCAAGAGCGGGTACCACACCCTCTCGATTGTCAACATCGACTTCGACCGTGACGGTGACCTGGACACCGTTAGCAGCATCTTCGTCGACAACAGCAACGGCCAGATCGTGCTGCAACGCCGAGACCTCGATTCCACCGGCAACGTGATCTTCACGCGGTTCGTTATGGAGAACCTCGCGGGCATCTACTGCGACGCGCTCGCCGTGGGCGATCTGACCGGGGACGGGGCTCCGGAGGTGGTTTGCGGCGCGTCGAACGGAAACGTGTGGTACTACAAGAACGACGGCAGCTGGCAGACCCAGAGCGGGGGCGCAACGAAGGTCATCGTCGACCAGTCTCGAACGGATTCGATTTCGACGGTCGCCGTGGGCGACTTCAATGGCGACGGTGCGAACGACATCGCCGTCGGTGGCGCGAACGCCCGACTCACTTGGTACCCGAACCTTGACAAGCTCGGGAAGTTCCAGAACGCCGGGATTACGGACGATTGGTTCGCCGAGGGCGAGACGACCGTGAAGGGCAACATCACGTCCGGGAGTTTCCTGAACACGTTCGTCGCGGACGCGAGCTACGAGCAGGTTCGTGAGTTTACGTTCACCGAGCCGGTTCAGTCCGGCGCGACGACCAACACCGGGTTCAGCAGCGACGTCAGCGGCTGGACATACGCGGACTGGCAGGACCCGACCACGCCGAACCCGCCAGGCAGCGCAACGGGTACCTGGGGGTCATCCGGCGGGAACCCGGGTGGGTACGCATCCATCTCGACCAATTGCGTGGCGAACCAGGTCGTGTCGGGATACTTCTACCAGTCCTTCGCGGCGGTCGGCTCGCCGCCGTTCACCGCCCAGCTAAGCTTGGACTGGAAGGTCGTCACGTTCGGGGCCACGGGAGCGGGCGGTAACGTGGTCCTCTACACATTTGTCGACCCGACTTCCGGGGCCCCAACCCTTGGACAACAGGTGTGGTCCTCGACCGCGCAGACGGGGACGACGAACTGGGCGTCGGTCTCGCCGATCGACGTGAGCTCGAAGGTCACCTCCCCGGGCACATACTACTTGAAAATCGCCTTCCGCGCCCAGAACGCGCCATGTGGCTCAACCTCGACAGGGGGCTTCGACAATATCGCCCTGACGTGGTCGTCGACCGGAGGCCTCGCGAGCGAACTCGAACAATACTGGCGGATTACCCAGCTCCCGGGCCGCCCCGGAAGTACGTTCACCCTCAACATCATTGCCCGGCACACGGCAAACGCGGAGGGGGACAACTTCGTGTTCGCCTACGCGACGAACGTGGTGGGGAACGATCCGACCACGGGCACATACACGACCGTGCTCTGGGTGAACGGCACATCCGACCAGACGTATTCATTCATCCTGCCCGCGTCTGTCGCGGGCAAACAAGTCTGGATCCGGACACTGGACATGGATCACACGGTTGGAAACACGAACCTCGACACCCTGTTCGTGGACCAGATGTACATCCGTGCGGCGACGCCATCGGGCACGACGGGGGTGAGCCTGGCCGGACCGACCACGGCCGTGAATGCGATTGACGCGGACGACCAGGACGGCGACCACTACGCCGATCTGGTCGTTGGGACCGCCGGCGGGAAGATCTGGAAGTACACGGGCAGCTTGGGCGGCCTGACGACGCCGGCCTCTTGCTTCTACTCGACCGCGTCCGGCGGTTCCTGTTCGTCTGCGGGCACGCCGATTGTCGGGGTCAAGTTCGGCAACCTCTCGACCACCCAGACTGGCCTCGAGATTGTCATTGCGTTCGGCACCACGGTCCGGATTCTGACGGGCTTCGGGAGCTCCGGGACCGTCATCAGCTCCGCCTTGCCCGTGTACAGCCCGGCGAACGCGATTACTGCGTTGGGCGTCGGCGACGTCAACGGGGATGGGCCGGACGATGTCGTCGTCGGGACGAGTTCGGACATCTGGTACTGGTCGAACCAGAACAACGGAGTGTCGTGGACCAGCGCGATCAATGTCGACAGCGTGGGTGCCAATGTCTACTCCATCGACCTTGGAGACGCGAGCAAGGCCCAGTACGTGGGACGTTAGCTTCGGAGCGCGGCCAGCACTCCCTTTGATCGCTCGACTTCGATGAGTGCGAGGATGCTCGATTCCGCATCGGCGATTTGCCTCACGCGCACGGCCATGTACGCCTCTCGCATCGCCTGGAGGCGCGCGAATCCCGGTGGTCCGTTCACTTCGGCATCCCATGCGAGGACGAATTCTTGCGGCGTCTTCGCGTCGAATCGCTTCTTTGCCAGTTTCCGCTCCAGGCGTCCTTGGAAGATGACCTCGAGGGTGGAGACGCAATCCACGTAATTCTCCGTGTACGTGACCTCGTCCATGTCGATCGCCTCGAGACGGGTCCCTTGCTTCTCCGCGACCCGGACGGCCTCCGTGAAGCACGGCGGGGGTTTCACCGGCGGTTCCCATGCCGAGAGGCCGGCCACATAGATCTCCTCCTCGAAGTTCTCCGGCTCCAGCGGGCCGCCATGGTAGACGCGGAGCGTCTCGAGCTCCTCGGGCCCGATGCTCAAGGCGACGACCCCGGGTTTCGTCGTCCGGATGGCGTCGGCCACGATCGACTTCTCGGAGGGCAGGCCGCGGACGACGGAGAGGATGGTGACGGACGCGGGGCCGAGGCGGACCTCGTCCATCAACCCTTCCTCTCGGAAATCATCTCCTCGACATCGTCGCGATCTTTCGCGCGGCGCAGCTCCTCGCGCGCGATGACGGGAACGCCGCGGATGCTCATGCGGACCCGGGCGCGCTCCACGAACATGACCGAGTCCTTCTCGACGACGCGGCTCAGGTTCGACACGACCTCGGCCTTGCGTTCGAGGGCCCGGTCCGCCTCCCCGACTCCCGTCAGGAACGTCGTCTCCTCGTGCTTGGAGAGCGCGTCGAACGGGCTCCGGACCGTGCGGAGGACTCGATAGCCGAGGCGTTCGAGCCGCTCGAACATCTCTCGCTCGAAGCCTTCGATCTGCGGCAGTCGCTCCTCTCGCGCGGCCGGGTCGGCCAGGAGGGCGAATGGATCGACGGGCATCACGAGGGACTCGTTGAGGAACTCCTCGAGTCGCATCGCGACCTCCATCGTCGCGGACATCCCCTCGAGGTACATCTGGATCGTGCGGCGCGTGACGCCCGCGATATCCGCGAGGGTCCCGAGGGACACCTGTCGCTCCTCGCGTAGTCGTCGGAGGGCGTCGGCATCCAACCGGACGTACAACCCGCCCGGCGCGGAGTACAGGAACGGCGGGACGCCCTCTTCCAAGAACTCGCCGAGGGTCCGGCGGGAGAGGATCGAGACGCCGAAGCGCGTGTAGATCACGCCGTCCTCCAGGGATCCAGTCCCGCTCCGCTCCCCGACAACGAGCGGCGATGCCTCGAGGATTCGCGCGACCTCGAGGAGCTCGTGCGCCGTCTCCTTGTTCAGCGCGTCCACGTTCTGGAGGACCTTGACGATCAGGAGCGTGTCGTCGCGCCGCGCGACGAAATCGAAACACAATCCTCGCTCGCCGTGCGGGCGAGACAGGAAGAACCCGGTCTTCGCGAGGCCACGCCTCGTCTCCTCCAAGACCCGGTCGCGTTTCATCGGTCATTCATCGTGTGGACTTCTATATAAATTCCACGGACGCGTTCTCCCGAGATGGTTTCTCGTCGAAGAGCGGCGAACCCTTTATCGCGGTCCCAGCCTTCGCCGTCCCCGATGGCGGGGGAACTGCTCGACGACCGCGTGATCGTGGACGACCCCGCGGAAGGGAGTGGGGTCCACAACCGCGGGTTCTTCGGCACCCCTCGATCGGGAGGCGGCCTCGAGTTGAATCTCCTGGAGGCGGTGTACCTCGTCGAGGGAGGCCGGCTCGAGGTGCGACGGCGCGGCAGGGCGGTGTCCGCCCGGGAACTGTTCCGGGCCGCGAGCGCTTCGATGACCGCGTTCGAGATTCGCTACCTCGTGTACCGGGACCTGAGGGCCCGCGGCTACGTCGTCGAAGCCCGCGGCGGCCCCGTCGATTTCCAGGTGTATCCGCGGGGCGGCGCGCCGAAGAAGACGCCGAGCAAATATTGGGTGCGAGCGTTGAGCGAGCGCGCGGTGTTCGACCTGGCGGAACTCCTCGGGCGGGCGGAGGACGCGGCGGCGGTCCGCAAGACGCTTCTCCTTGGGCTCGTGGACGAAGAGAGCGATCTGACGTACTACAGCGTCCGGGAGGCGCACCCGCGCGGTCATCCACCGGCCCCGCTCCGGAAGACCGAGGTCGTCGTCCACTTTCTCGGGGATCGCGCCGTCGTGATCGATGAGGTCCAAGCGAAGGCGCTTCACGACGCCGGTTTCTTCGGGAAGATCGTCGGACGTCGGTTGCAACTCAGCCTCCTCGAGACGGCGTACCTGTTGAAGGCCGGGCTCGTTGAAGTGCGGAACGCGGACACGGACCGTCCGATCCGACTCGCGCGGCTCATCAAGGAGGCGAACGCGATTCAACCCGACTTCGAACTCCGATTGCAAGCGTACGAGGATCTCACGGGCCGAGGCGTCATCTCGAAGACCGGCTTCAAGTACGGCTCCCATTTCCGCGCGTACGAGGGCGACCCGGAGACGCACCATGCGAAGTATCTCGTGCACGTGGTCCCGAAAGGCCATCGTGGCGCGTGGCCGGAAATCAGCCGGGCGGTCCGACTCGCTCATGGGGTGAAGAAGCAGATCCTCTTCGGCGAAGTCGGGGATGGCGTGCGCTACGTGAAGCTGGAGCGCGTGAGGCCGTGAGACGCTCTCATCCGGGTTGACGCGTCATACCTCTAACTAGAGGTACACTCGCTGGCATCTCGAGCCACCTCTTTGGCCGGTCGTGATTCAATCGTGTCCCGTCGCGGTCCAGAGTTCGACCCAGTGCGGGAGTCCCGCGAGGTTACGGAGGGTCGCTTCCACGTACGGCGGCATCGACTCCGGTCGGTGCGCGCCTTTCCGATCCAGCAGCAGCGCGACGATTCCGACGGAGGCCGCGGCCTCGAGATAGTCAAGCCGATCATCCGCGAGGACACAGTCCTGGGGCTTTACTCCGAGCTGATGCGGGATTTCCTGCCAGTACCGTGATTGTCCTTTCTGCGCGTTCTGCGAGTGGCCCGTGAAAATTCCGTCAATCAGGTCGAACAGGCCGGCGCCACGGAGCGCTGCGTCGTTCGTCTCGCTGCCGCCCGTGGCCACGTACACGCGGTGCCCGGCCGATCGGAGCCGCTCGATTGCGGTACGTGCATCCGGGTATCGCGCGTTGACGCGAGACATCGCCTCCCGTTCGAAGTCGCGCGAGACGGCGAGGGCATCGGCAGGCCGACTGGTTAGACCCACTCGGTCGAAGATCTCCAAAAGGTGTCGTGCATCGAGCTCGTCGACGATGTCCGCATAGCCTCTCGATTCCCAGTCCACCGAGTTCACGCGCTGGAGGTACGTCACCCAGGCTTCGTCGTGCGCGCGCCTCCACGCCTCCGGAGCGCCGCCGAAACGGGCCGCGAGAAGTTCCGCGAGACGCTCCCGATACCCGCGAAACATCTTCTCGTGGTCGAGCAAGACTCCGTACAGATCGAGGAGGACATGCATCGGCGAGGTCGCGCAGCTGAGGCACGCGCATAAGGGTTACGGGAGGGGGAAACGACGAAATAGCGTTCGCCCGTTCCCCGCAGCGATGACTCGGGCGCGACCTTCGACGTTCAGCATCGTCGCGTTCGACCCGAAGACGAAGGATCTCGGCGTCGCCGTCGAATCCAAATTCGTCGCGGTCGGGGCCGTCGTGCCGTTTGCCGCAGCTCGGGTGGGAGCGATCGCGACGCAGGCATACGCCAACACCGCGTACGGTCCCGGTACGATTGCGATGCTTAAGCGCGGGGTCGCACCGAAAGACGTCGTGAAGAAGCTCGTGACGTCAGACAAAGACGCGGCGCAACGCCAGCTCGGCGTCGTCGACGCGCGAGGCCGCGCCGCGTCGTATACCGGGAAAGAATGCTTCCCGTGGGCGGGGCACGTCGTCGGACGGAATTTCGCGGCCCAGGGGAACATCCTTGCGGGCGAGGACGTCCTGAAGGCGTTGGCCCGGGCGTTCGAGGTGACACAGGGCGACCTCCCCGTCCGTCTCCTGGCGGCGTTGAGCGCCGGGCAGCGAGCCGGCGGAGACAAGCGGGGCCAGCAGAGCGCGGCGATGCTCGTGGTCCGTCACGGCGGTGGATATGCGGGCGTCAACGACCGCTGGATCGACATCCGCGTCGACGATCATCCGGCCCCGATCGAGGAGCTCATCCGGATCTTCAATGTGTACGATCTCACCCTGCTGAACCGCGAAGATCCGAAGGATGTCGTCCTCCTCAAGCCGGAGATTGTGCGGGAGATCCAGGCCAACCTGGCGGTTCTCGGGATCTACCGCGGCCCGACCTCGGGCAAGTTCGACGCGAAGTCGAAGTCGGCATTCGAGACGTGGGCCGAGATGAACAACTACGAGAACAAGCTCCGAAAGGACGGCAAGGTTTGGGGCGGCTTGTACCGCGCATTGAGGGCTCAGGCCTCTAGCACAAGCGGCTGACCACGATTCAAGATCTCGATGGGATGGCGTACACCCGGTCCCCGCCAATCCACGTGGATTCGATCCGCATCTGCGCGATTTGGTCCGGCGTTTCGAACGGGTCGCCCTGGAGCACGACGAAATCGGAGAGCTTACCCGATTCGAGACTTCCCTTCTCGTGCTCCTCGAACGCGGCATACGCACCTCCGGCGGTGGCCGCTCGGATGGCCTCCTCTGGGGAGAGGCGCTGGTCTTCGAAGAATCCGTTCACGGCCCAGTGGATGCCAAAGAGGGGGCCGTACGGCATGCCGTCGGAACCAAAGCACAACGGAATGCGAGCTCGGAGGATCCTGCGAAAGGGATTGTTCGCGGCGGATCGTCTGCCTCCGAGGCGCATCTCGTAAACGTCCCCGGGTCCGCTCCATTGCCCGACAAAGTTCGGTTGACACGAAGCCACGATTCCCGCAGCCTTCGTCCGTCGCAAGACCTCGTCATCGGGAAGTTCGTAATGTTCAATCCGATGCCGGGCACTTTTCTGCGGCGCCGAATCCTGAACCTCTTCGAGCGTCCCGACAACGAGTCGGATCGCCGCGTCCCCGATCGCGTGGGTCGCGGTTTGAAAGCCGGCGCGATGCGCCGTCGTGAGGATCGAACGAAGCTCGGTTGGCGAGTGAACGAGCATCCCCCGGTCGTCCGGCCGTCCGACGTAGGGTGCCCCGAGGGCCGCCGTGTAGGCGCCGAGGGAGCCGTCCGCGAAGACTTTGATTGCGCCGAGCCGGAGCCACGGATTGCCGAACCCCGGGCTGAGCCCGGCATCCACGAGCGCTCCCAGCATCGAGTCCCCCGGCATCGCGTACACGCGCACGCGGAATTGTCCAGTGCGGCGGAGCCGCTGGTATGCCGTCCAGCCCGCGCGGCTCACGACATCGTGGATCGAGGTGATCCCGAGCCGATGCGCCATCCGCGCGACCGCAGGAAGACCGCGCTCGATCCCTGCGCCTCCGGTCTCAAATCGAAGATGGAACTCCCCGAACGCATCCTCCGTCAGGAGACCGGTGGGACGGCCGGATACGTCGACTTCAAATCCCCGCATGCCAGCGAGGTCCGCGGCCCGCTCGAGGGCCGTTGAGTTCAGCGAACCCATGTGGCAGTCGATCCGCCGGGCGACGACGGCGTGCTCGGTCGATACGCGATCGAGATCCTCTCGCGTGAGAAACCGTCGCTCAGGCCATTTCGCCTCGTCCCAATCGATTCCGACGATCCAGCCGCCAGGGGGGGTCGAAGCAGCCTTCTTTCGGAGGCGGACGACCGCGTCTTCGAGGTCGCGCGTCCCATCGAGCCGCGTCCATCCGACTTCGCCGGCGGAATCGGCCATGTGGGTGTGCGCGTCGATGAAACCCGGAAGGACGACGCCGCCACGCAGGTCGACGAGGGTCGTGCGGCGACCGCGCCACCGCTCCGCCTGCGCCGACGTCCCGACGGCCAGGAGACGGTCGCCGCGGACCGCGAGGGCCTTCGCCCACGGCCGATCGCGCGCGGCGGTGAAGACCTTGCCGTCGACGAGGACAATGTCCGCGTCCCCGGGCATTTCACCGCACGTCCCGCAGATCCCGGAGGCGCTCGATCGCTTCGCGGAGCGTCTCGTCTCGCTTCGAGAACATGAACCGTACGTATCGCCGGCCATCGACCGGGTCGCCGTAGAACGAGGAGCCGGGGACGACCGCGACCCGCAATCGCTCCACGAGGTACATCGCGAACGCCCAGTCGTCCTCGAACGGGAATCGGTCGAAGTCCGCGATCACGTAATACGCGCCTCCGGGCGGCCGGCAGTCGAGACCGGCCTCCCGAAGCCCGCGCACGAAGACGTCCCGTTTCGCCTGATACGAGCGCGCGAGGTCGGCGTAGTAGGATTCCGGCAGGCTCAGCGCGGCGACGGCGGCGATCTGAAGCGGATGAGGGGCGCCGACCGTCAGGAAGTCGTGCGTCCGCCGCATCGCGCTCGCGAGCGTCTTCGGCGCGATCGCCCAGCCAATCCGCCATCCCGTCGCGCTGTACGTCTTCGAGAGGCCGTTGATCGTGATCGTCCGCTCGGACATGTCGCCGATCGTCGCGAGCGATACATGACGGGCGCGATCGAAGACGATGTGCTCGTAGATCTCGTCCGTGACCGCGACGACGTCGTGGTCCGCGCACAGATCCGCGATCGTCCGGAGTTCGTCTCGCGTGAAGACTTTGCCCGTCGGGTTGTTCGGCGTGTTCAGAATGAGGACCTTGGTCTGGTCCGTGAACGCGGCTTTCAGCGCTTCCTCATCCACGGTCCAGTCGGGCCACGCCATCCGCACGTACCGCGGGCGGGCGCCGCTCACAATCGCGTCCGGGCCGTAGTTCTCGTAGAACGGTTCGAAGATCACCGCCTCGTCGCCCTCGTTGATGAGGGAGAGCATCGCGGCCATCATCGCCTCGGTCGAGCCGCACGTGACGACCAGATTCGACTCCGGGTCCGCGTCGATTCCGTTGAAGGCCTTCGCCCGCCGCGCGATCGCATCGCGGAGCTCCCGGGCGCCCCAGGTGATCGAATACTGGTTGTATCCGCCGTCGAGGGCCCTCTTCGCCGCAGCGGTGAGTTCCGGCGGCGGCTCGAAGTCCGGATAGCCTTGGGCCAAGTTCACGGCGCCGTGCAGCGCCGCGATCCGCGTCATCTCCCGGATGACCGACTCCGGGAATTTCTGGACCCGGTCCGCGACGCGCCGGTCGCGGATCGCGATGTCGTGCCGGACGGCGGAGCTCGGGTGCGGGATAGACGTCCCCCGCCGCGGAAGGTCGGCGCGTGCAAAAACCTGTCGGGCGAGGATTAAGAGCGCGCATCCCCATCGGCGCGGACCGAGGTCGCGCGCATGGCGGAACGGTTCTTCGATTTCTGGCGGGTCGACGTCTTCACGGACACGCCCCTCGCCGGGAATCCGCTCGCGGTGTTCCCGAGGGCGACCGGCCTCTCGGCCGTCGAGATGGGCGGGATCGCGCGGGAAATGAATCTCTCGGAGACCACCTTTGTCTTTCCTTCGACCAACCCGACGGCCCACTACCGCAACCGGATCTTCACGCCCGGAGGCGAGATCCCGTTCGCGGGCCATCCGTCGATCGGCACGGCGTTCGTCGCGGCCATGGAAGGCCTGGTCCCCCATCCCGACGGATCCTCCGTCGTCTACCAAGAACTCGAGATCGGCGTGCTCCCGCTCGAATTGATCTGCGAAGCCGGACAGGTGAAGAAGGTCATCATGACCCAAGGCGAGCCCTCCCTCGGGGCGGAGGTCAAGAACGTGGAGCCGCTCGCATCGGCCCTCGGGGTGCGCGCGAAGGACCTCGGCCCGAAGGGGCTCGTACCCCAGATCGCCGCGACCGGGATCCAGTCCCTCCAGGTTCCGTTTCGTTCCGTCGACGTCGTCAAGGGGTTGGATCCGGACCTGCGATCCCTGGGAAAGGTCCTCTCCAAATTCGGCGAGAAAGTCGTCTGCTACGCGTTTGCGCTCGGAGGCGAGACGCCCGGCGCGGCCGTCC
>WNEW01001008.1_pt1 | contig 13662 bp, 14 predicted proteins | sample 5399891 | NCBI WGS metagenome assembly WNEW01 (sample SAMN13153336, study PRJNA577476) | soil metagenome | isolation source: 40 cm grassland meadow soil pre-rain plot 5 | place: USA:California | collected 2015-09-08 | reverse complement strand
AAAATGTAGAGCAGCGCGTGAAGAAGAGGAGTCCGCGTGGCCGGGTCGAACTGAGCTACTTCTTTCTGATGTCTTTCAGAACTGAGTCCATCGCCGCCATCGTCGTGGAGACGGCCTGAATCGTCGCCGAAGTGCCCATGTGGCCGATTCTGATTATCTTTCCTGAAAGCTCCCCGAGCCCTCCCGCGATCATTATGTCGTACTTCGAGGCGAGCATCCGCCGGAGCTTCTTGTCCACCTCCGGGTCGACAGATGCGACACTGACCGTGTTTGAGAGATACCTCTTGTCGGGAAATAGCTTCAGACCCAACTCCCCCAGAGACTTGCGGGTGAACTCCGCCACCTCCTTATGCCTCCGGTATCTATTGGCCAACCCTTCTTTCAGGACTAGGTCGACGGCTTTCCGCAGTCCGACGATGATTGAAGTCGGCATCGATGACGGATGAGGGTGCCCCCACGGGCCCATCTCCTCGATGGCCTTGGCCCAGACATTGAGATTCAAAAAGCGAGTATGAATCTTGTCAGAGTTCTTCTTGGCTGCCTTCCAAGCATCCCTGCTCACGGCCACGGGCTCTGCCCCGAAGACGCCCCCGATGGCCTTGCTCGCGTATCCGATCGCATAGTCGGCGCCCCATTCATCGACCCTTACATCTATTCCCCCGAAGGCGGAAATCGAATCAAGAACGGTCAGCATACCGTGTTCCCTGCAGACCTTGAGGATTGCCTCGACTGGGCTTACGACGCCCGTAGACGTCTCGTTCTGGACGACGAAGAGGGGCTTCCCGGATGGGTCGCTCTTCGTCCTCTCGATGGCCTCCTCAACCTGCTCCGGTTTTACCGGTTTTCCCGGACCGCTCCTTACCACGACCGGCTTCCCTCCCCAGTACTCGACCATCGAGACTATCATTTCAGAGAAGTACCCATTGACGCACACGAACGCTTCCTGCCCCCTGGGGACAAGGTTCGCAACGGCCATCTCCACCGCCAGCTGCCCGGGCACGGGGACTATGATGACGTCGTTCTCGGTTTTGAAGATCTTCTGGAGTTTCGCGGTGGTGTCATCGTACACTTGCTTCCACTTCTCTCCGTAGTGAGGGAGTATTGGCAGTGCGAGTGTGGTCAGAACCTCTGGCTCAGGTTCGGACGGGCCGGGGACCATCAGCATGGCTGCGAAACCTGTCCCGACGCCCCGGGCCCAGTCTATTAAAGCTCGGTGATTCGAGAGCCGAAAACGTAGGACGTCAATTTCCTTGATAGAATCAACAAGAGTCGCGGGCTAGGGGTTCGCATGGCGGCTACCACCGCATTGAATCTTCCGTCGCCATCATGTGGCCTCCGAAGCCGACCGCCCAGAGGAGTGCCGGGTAGACGATCATTCGTTCCATCCCCCCTACCCCTAATCCGAGATTGATGCCCCCGACGAACAAGAAAAGAGCAGCGAGCGTAGCGAGACCAAGAATAATTGAGAGGTAAGACATTGGCTTCTTCTCGAACTTGGAGGTGACGACCGCGGACAGACCAGCGAACAGGAAGGCGATGAACGAGGAGATGGTGTGCAAAATCCCGGCCGTCTCCGGGAAGAGGCCCACACCCAGCGCCCCGATTCCAGCCAACGCGAGCAGCCCAGTGGCAGGCTTCCAAGTGAACGCTCGCTGGAGGAAGTATGCGCCCGCTAGGATGAGGAGGCCCAGAACGGCGTTTGAGATGTCGAAGAGCCAGGCCGAGGGCGGAATCGTGCAGGAGCTGCGGCAGGTCGCGCCGAGGTCGCTCACGAAGTTCACAGATACGCTGTACGCGTATCCGGTCGTGTTTCCAGACCCGGAGGTGTTGAGCACTCCGTGAGCCGAGTAGTATATCTCAGCGACTATGAGGAAGATTCCAAACTGAACAGCCCCAACGAAGATGGCAACCCCCGCCTTCGCGGCGTTTGAAAGCGCCATCGCGTCCTCATGCTTCACAGCCTCTTTATAGTTGCAGCAAGGCTTTACGGTGCAAGCAAGACCACCGAGACCGCCCGCGTCATGATTCTTGCGATTCTGGCGATCATTCTGGGCATATGATGAGCATGTTGGGCCTCTTCTTCAACGGTCAAACCAACGGCCCCTGACCAGAGAGGCGAGCATGATCAGCTCGGCCTGGCTGGCGTGAAGGAAGCCCTCGCGCTCATCGATAAAGCGGGGCCCAGATAGGGTCGCTTAACGCAACAAACCTAGAGAACCAGAAAAATCTAGGAAACTCCAGGTGAAGCGCCCTTACGGGTACCATAGTGAACAGCGAAATGGTTCTTTAAGCGTGAAGAAGCACGCGTGTCCATATGCCAAAAGCAGTAATGGTAAGAGATTCAAAGATACACGGCAAGGGGGTTTTTGCGCTAAGAGACTTCGGCGAAGAAGACCTAGTTCTAGAGCTGGATGATTCGCACTCTGTTCCTGATAGGAGCAAACTGACCCCAGAACAGAGCAAGTACGAGATCGATGTTTTCATTGACAAAGGCGGAAACGAGAAGGTGGTCTTGGCGCAATCGCCGGAGAGATACATCAACCATTCATGCGACCCCAACTTACTCGTAAAGACAGACTTGCGAAGCGGAGTCAGGAGGGTCTATGCTCTTGGAAAGATTCGCAGGGGGGATGAAATCACATGGGATTACTTCTTGAACGCGTGGGAGAAATGGGAAGTGCCTCTGGAATGTAAATGTGGGAGTTCCAACTGCCGTAGGATTCTTCGGGGAAACTTCTTCACGCTGCCAAGCGACGTTCGGCGTAGATTGATTCCTCTGCTCGATGGGCCCTTCAAGAAGAGGTTCAAGGACCGGATAAATCGGATTTCGCAATAAGAAGCGAGATCGATCGCCAATCGAGATGGAGCGATATGGATGATCAACTGAGAACAGAACAGAATGGGAAATCCCTCTGAACAGGGGAACATACCGTAACGAGAGTGCTAAGAAGAATAATCGGAGTCTTAGCCTTCGACTACTATCATCGTTAGCGTGCTGCGGACTCTGTCGAGTCGGCGGATCTTCCAGGTGATCGTCTCTTTGACCTTCTCCATCGTCTGACCTTCGATTCGGGCAATGATGTCGTACACGCCATAGACGATAAACACTTCCTTTACGTTCTCTATTGATCTCAGCTCCTTCATGAGCTGCTCCTCCGCGCCTAAATCTGCATTAATTAACACAAAGGCCATCGGCACGGACTAGCGCACTACCTCTCGCCCCGCTATCGAACCCTTCAGTATTAACCATTGCTGCTTTTATCCTCCAAGCGAGTTTCTTGATGTGCCCATCTACAAGTCGTGGGAACAGGTTGCAGGCTACTTCGACGGTGACGGTACGATAAGCTTCTATGATACAAGCAACCAACCGTACAAGCTCGGCCTCTCGCTCATCTTTGTCGACCAATCCAAAGACCAAATCAACAATATCAGAGAATTCCTGAACGGACGCGGCGTCAGGACGGGCAACGTGCTGAGGGCGTCAAAGGGAACTGCCTACATGATAGCGGTAAGCCGATTCGCCGCGGTTAGAGAGACCCTACGGCAAATGCTGCCGCACCTGTACAAGAAAGCAAATGAAATGCAAGCCGCCCTCGACTACCACGATGGCAAGATTACTGGGAACGCGCTGATGGCCATATTCCAAAATGAGGTGGAAGCTGGCCGCCGAGAGAGGCGGCCGCGGAAGGTCCCTATTCACGTCCCGCACACATACTTCGACGGCGACAGAATAATGAAACTGATGCGGAATGTCAAACTGAGAGATGTGTCGGGAAGGTATCGAGCCAAGGTGACGCCCGAAGATTTCCAAGCCATTAGACAAGAGCATTTCGAGAAGGGCAGACGCTTGAACGAATTGATGAAGGCTTACCCTCAATACAGCAGGACCACTATCCGTAGAATCCTTGGCAGTGACAAGCAGAGGGGTCACGTGCTTGTAAAGGGCGAGGTTTAGTTAGACTTGTGTCGATAGAACGGAGGCGAAGGAGCCGCACGATCGGTTGGCTCCGCATCGCTGGGTATGTAATACTCACCTTGAAGCGCTCCTTTCACTCCCCTGTAACCCATGTAGGAGGCCAGAACTAGGAGGCCGTCAGCAACGAAGGTGATAGCGAGAATGACAACACCTCCGTATCCAAAGAAGGATAGGTAGTAGTAGGGGCCATAGAAGACTCCTAGACCCCCGGCAGTCGTCGGCGTGGGGAATGAAATTACACCTGTGTAGAGCATCGCCGAAAAGACCGCAAACGAGCCCAACCCGAACACCGCCAAAGTCAGAAAGAGCCAGCCGGCGGTCCTGAGCCGAGGTTGGGAGACCTGGTCGGCGAGTCTCCTCAGCGAGGTGATGACCCTGTACCATGCCAAGAGGGGCGCTATGTACGCCGCGGCGGCGACCGCGATGAATTCACTTTCGAGGTTTCGAAAAGCTTGGCTCTGATAGATGGCTTGGAGACTTGGAGGCGTGCTTCCTAACGCTGGCACGGCACTGACGAACTGGATAGAAACCAAGACACCTCCAATCACTGCGACGACTACGGCGATTGCTATCGAATATATGAGCCAGCTGCCTGTGGACTTGTACCGCGGGGCCTCCGCAAGCGTCGACCTGCCAAGATTCCGCCATCCGACGATGAGGAAAATCAAGGCGACAATGAAGAGGACGCCGGCTATCAGGCCGACAAAGGGGGCGAATGTCAGCGCTCCGCCTACCATGAAAAACAAGAACGACCATTTGAGGTCGTCAAGCCCCCTCGCCTATGGTCGGACACCGGGACGACGGGAGCCTGAGCCGGGCGAGCCTGAGGACCGAAGCCGCGCCTTTGACGGAACCCCGCGTCGGAAGGCTGTTCAGGGTTGCGGTTGGTGCGAGAGGACAACGTCGGATAAAACGTGCCAGCGACTAATTAGTCTTTGACCTCGGAAGTGCGTCGGAACACAAGTGGAGGGCTACCTTGACAGGATAGACGTCGCGATTTGTCCCTCTGGTAAAGCCAAACGATTTCGGGTCTGACTCCGGCCTGACGTATTCTGCCCAATCCGGCACAATCCACGTAGTCACCCAGCGGTCACTGCCTTCTTAGAGCGTAGTCACCAGACTGACAACCTTAAGTGCGTGTAGTCACCTCACACAGATGATGAACGTCGAAGTCCGGTCGGTGCGGGGAAGGAAGAAGTACTATCTGGCTCATTCGTACAGACGAGCAGGCAGGCCGGAAAAGGTAAGGGTCTTCCTCGGGTACGACCTTTCGACCGGGGAACTGCGGAAGCGGTTGAAGACCGCACGCGTCCGCCTCAAGAACCGAGCGGATGCGCTCAAGCAGATTCGCGACCCGTACACGGTTAGCCTAGACAGTTACGAAACTGCGGAGCTGCGCGGCCTGGCTTCCGATACCAAGGTCAGGATGATCCACTTGAGCGAGGAGGGCTGGCAAAGGTTCACCGAGGCTTTTGCCTACAATACCAACGCAATCGAGGGTTCCACAGTTACTGACGACGAGGTCAAGGCGGTGCTCGCGGGAGGCATGTGGCCTGAGCGGCCGAAAGAAGAGATAGCCGAAACCCTGGGCGTCGCGGAAGCAGTGAAATACATTCGGAACACCGCAGAACACGTTTCGATCTCTCTCATCAAAGAGCTACACAAGGTCGTCTTCGGGAATTCTAAGGAGTTTGCCGGGAGGTTCAGACCGAAGGGCGTAGAGGTTTCGGTCGTTGACCCACTCGGCAACGTCGTCCACAGGGGGGCTCCTTCGACACAGGTCGTTCCTCTTCTCCGGCGACTCGTGAGGTGGTACGAGGCGAACAAGGACTCCTATCAGCCGCTCGTCCTAGCGGCCGTGGTCCATAACCAATTCGAGACCATTCATCCTTTCAAAGACGGTAACGGAAGGGTCGGCAGACTCCTGCTGATCAACGTCTTACTCGGACATGGTCTCCCGCCGGTGAACATCGACCTGCGGAACCGTGGGCAGTACTATCATGCGCTGGAGGAGTATCAGGTGAGGGGAAACATCAGACCAACAATCGAACTGTTGCTCAAGGAGTACGGAAAGCTCAGGGGCATCGTGGAATGATTCTCCAGTCACTCCCTTCCTCCCCTCACCCTGAAGTCAGGCGAGTAGGTTACATGCGATGAGCTCGTCTTGTGTGCTCCGAGAGGTCGGGTTGTGAGTCGAACATCATCCCGCAGGTTTTGCACTTGAACTGTTGAACCTGTGTTGAGGTGGACTGCCCCGGCATCATGTGCGTCTTCTTGTGCTCCATCAGCTCGCTCTCGGTGCTGAACTTGGCTCCGCACGCATCACACTTGTACTTCTTTCCGAATCCGAATACCAATCCGGTCACGAGCTGGGTTGCCAACTATTTGGATGTTCCTTTTAAGCCGTAAGTCGACGCTTGAATCATCTTCTCGCTCCGGAATCCTATCGCGCATTTTCTCAAGTAGTGGTTAGGATGGCGGCCTTTGAATCTGGATAAGGTCGGCGTCGCTACTATTCTGGTAGTCTCTCCGCTCATCGACTCCTGGTAGTTTCTACCATCTGTCTCCTTCGTGTTCCGAGCTCACGCCTGACTCCCGCGTGCGTGCAGACGCGCTCCTGAGCTGTTCAAACGCCTCCCGTCGATTCGGAGAAGCCGTTCGTGTACAAACTCACCGCGGCAAGGGCGCCATCCAGTCTCGGAGAGGGTCAAGTATTGTACTGAGCTGTTCGAACCCCAGTTCTAAATATCAGCACTTGACAAAGTTCAACTTGATCGGTTGAAAACGCGCGGTTTCGCCAATACTCGGAGGCCCCTCTTTGCAGCGGTGGTCGTCGCGTTAGTCGCCGGCGCAGCCTACTACGGACTCGTCGTAGGCGGACCGAATACAACTACCACACGTAACACCACTACGAACGCCTGGCCTTCTGGTCCAAATCACCCTAACGTGAAGCTCGTGTGCCCGGCGGGAACGTATCTAGCTGACCATCGTTGTCCGTCTGTTTGCCCGCCAGGCTACCAGCCTGTTGCTTTCGACTTGGCCTACAGCCCGATCTGCATGTCGGGAGACGATCAACCCGTCTCCGTCTACGACCTAGCGGGACTGCAGGTATCCGCCGACAGTGGAAGGACCGTGTATCTGATTGTCCCAACTATTCCCCTGACCAAGGTCGACATCAGTCGACAGAACTTCGACACGAACATCTGGCTTTCCGTCTCTCAACCTGAGCTCGAAGGCCTCGCCACTGCGGCCACAATATCCAAGGTCACGACTGAGGTTGCGACGGTCGGAGATATGGTGAGCACGTTCAAGATTCTTCGAATGAATCAGACCAAAGTCGAGGGCAATTACACCATCCGGTATCCGCTTTGCTGCCGTTGGCAAACCATGATCATCCAAGTCGGCGATGACGTCGGCGTCCGATGCGAAGGTATCTCGGAAGTGCTCGAAAGCATCGACTTCCAGGATCAGGTAGCCGTGTTTACCCGAACCGTCTCTCAGCCCGGAGCCTGCCCGATCTGCCTATCCGGAGACACCTTGATTGACACATCGAACGGCCAAGTCAACGTGAGGAATCTGACCGTCGGGATGCCTGTCTGGACGGTCGATGCTTCGGGGAAGAGGGTGTTGGCCACCATTCTGGAAGTCAGAAAGATGCCCGTTCCATCCAACGATGAAATCGAGCGTGTCATTCTAAGGGACGGAAGGCAGCTCTTTGTCTCTCCTGGCCATCCGACCGCAGACGGCAGGCTATTCGGTCAGCTGCAGATAGGTGACCGGTTGGACAATTCAACTGTCGTGTTCTTGGAGTTCGTACCGTATAGCCAACCTTTCACGTACGACTTGCTCCCAAGCGGTCCCACAGGATTCTATTGGGCAAACGGAATACTTGTCGGCAGCACACTCACCCAAGAGGGTTGAGCAGGTGCAAGTGATAACCGGTCCGGCCGTGGAAGGAAGCTTGGATCGTTTTCTTCCTGCCGAACCTATCGCGCCACTTTCTTAAGTAACGGCCTCCGCGGACGAGCCTTCTTGAATCTGGAGAACAAAGTGGGCGTCGTGACCGGTGCCTCGAGCGGCATAGGGCGGGCGATAGCCCTCGATATGGCTTCGAAGAAGATGAAGCTGCTTCTGGCGGCGAGGCGCTCGAGTCCTCTCGAGGAGGTAAGCAGCGAGGTGGTGCGGAGAGGTGGTGAGGCGACGGTACTTGTGGCCGACGTTTCGACGAAAGAAGGCGCCGAGAGCGTCGTGAGGCAGGCGAGCGAGAGGTTCGGCTCCCTCGACGTTCTCGTGAACAACGCTGGGGTCGGCTTCTTCGGGCCGCTGGAGGAGGCGACCGACGCCGCGATTGAAAAGGTAACCGCGACAAACCTCATGGCGCCGATCTACTCCACGCGGGCCGCGATCCCGCTGATGAAGGGAAGAGGCGGGGCAATCGTGAACATCTCGAGCCTCTCTGCGTTCGCACCCCAGCCGTGGCTCTCGCTCTACTCGACGACAAAGGCTGCGCTCAGAGCGTTCAGCACGAGTATGCAGATTGAGCTGCGACCACTGGGGATAAGGGTCATCGGCGTCTACCCGGGATACATCCGCACCGACTTCGAGAAGGCTGAGGTCACCACCGATGCTGGCCGGAAGGCAGGCAGGAGGGAGGAGATGGGAAAGCCGGGACGTGTCTTTGACGCGACGAAAGTCTCGAAAACCGTCGTGAAGGCGCTCGAGCTGGACGCCGAGGGAGACGTCTTCATCGGGGCATCCGGACGCGTCTTGGCTCTCGTCGCTACTCACCTCTCCCCTCTCGTCAAGCGGTACTGGAGGAACCGCTACAAACGAGTCCTTGGGCGAGCTGGAGGGTGATATGGACCTTTACGCCCTGGAGTACGGGCAGGACGACCCGACGAAGTGCACCGCGAGAAAGATGGTCAGGATGGAGATGGCGAGGAGCGTGAACCGCAAGTTCCACGCCTCGGACAGCACGGTCGTCCTGAATCCCTACGCGCACAGGACAATCTCCCCAGACGACAGGGGGGTGAAGGGGATTCTCGTCCTTGACTGCTCTTGGAAGCAGGCGAAGGAGGTCTTCTTCAGGAAGCTCGGGGGGAAGCATCGCCGCCTCCCCGGGCTGCTCGCGGCCAACCCCACGAACTACTCGAGGCTGGGTATCCTGAGCTCCCTCGAGGCGCTCGCTGCATCGCTCTTCATCCTCGGAGAGGATTCGCGGGCGGAGGGGCTCCTTGCGCTCTACAAGTGGGGCCCGACCTTCGAGACCTTGAACAAAGAGCCGCTTGAAGCCTACAGGAACGCGAAATCGGAGGCGGAGGTCCTGAAGTTGGAGCGCGAGTTCTTTCCCCAGCTCTACGAATGGGAAAACACTTAAGCCTACTGCGGATTCGCCTCCTTTGACGCGAGTCGGTGGACGGGCCACGGGGGTCTCCTGGGGAAGTTCCTCCCTCATCGCAGGATGCATGGTGCCGAGAGGCACCGCCGGAGACGGCGGGCAACGGAACAGAAACGACACCCCGGTCGCCAGACGCGGTGATGGGGCGACCCTGAGTTCGGCGGCTTGGGGATGAAACGGCCGACCCATGCAGAGCAAGGCCAAACATGGTCGGGGAAGCGCCTGCGCCAGACCAAGGTAGGCCGCTAAGCTGAATCCCGTCTAGAACAGGAGGAGGACTACGGCCGAGGACGCGTCTGACTCCCGGCGCGGGTTTCGCGCTGGGGGACTCAATCTAGTAGAAATCTTGCTGTCGATGGCCAGGTCATTCCGGGTGCTAATTACGCAATTTGCGATCTTCGACCAATCACGAATCAATGAGGAACCTGAGTACTTTTCGGACGGCTTCCGCCGAAAATTCCGAACTCTCTGACAAACCCATCTAAGTGCGGAACTAGGTTATCAAATTAAGAAATGGAAGTGCGGCTTGAAATTGCAGGGTCGCTAGAGAGGCGCACGTAATTTTGGGCCCCTCTGGGTTTGAGAGGGGGATGAATGAATGAAACTGTGACCGGGTCGACTCAACGAAGACAAGGTATTGTCGTACAAGATAGTCACTTCATCTAAGAGTAAACTTGTGTTTCCGCATGTCGGAAGATTCTGACACAACCCGAACTAAGCCTTTGTTCACCAAGTAACTTAGTGCGCCCTGTACAGTTCTCTTCGGCAGCCCGGATCTTAGAATTAGAGTTGTCTGGTCGATTGGGTGCTCGGCCTTTATCAGGTGGTACACGAACTTCGATGCCGGAGATCCTGCATCGTCCTCGACCGGTCGAGATAATCCGAGCGTCTCGGGTGTGAGACCGAGTCTCTGCATTTCAAGGGTGAGAATTTCATTGACCGGCACCCCAGCCAAATTCACCGCCGGCCCAAATTCCAAAATCAGGCCGGTCCGTTGCGAGGTTTGAGTAGCCTTGAAGATGAGATTCGGCGGCCCGAATCGCCCAGCGATTTCGTTCAGCATATCCCAAGGCATCCCGTCACGAGCAGCGTATGGTCGACCGCTCGTGTCCTCCTCCCTCAACTCGACTATCACCTTGTCACTCTTCAGGTCGAAAGCTTCCTGGACCTTGGAAAACACCGAAGCTGGAGACTTCGCTCGTTCCGAATCTTTCCATGTCACTTCGAAAATGTAATCCATCGAGAGCTTTGAGATTTCGTCCAATATCTGACCCTTCCTTTCTAACGGTATTACTCCCGCCGATTCGCTGATCTCTATCATGTCGAACCCGAGCGCCCTGAGCCTCTCCAGCATTTGGAGCGTAATACCTCTCTGGACCGCGATTTCGATCAGCGTTCCTCCGCCCACCACACTTATCCCCAAGTCATGGTAACGACTCACTCTCTCCAGCAGCTTTGATTTTTCAATCAGAAGGGGTGTGCTCAGACCAAACTTGACGTAGTCGATGTACTCCGCAGTCTGTTCCAAGACCTCGTCCTCGATGGGGCTGAATGAGTCGGAGGCGATCGTTAGTCCGGTGTCTCTTGGCTTGCTGCTACGTGTTGCCGTAATCAGCTCGTCCAGTAATCTCCCGTTCATGGCGTTCAGAAGAAAGTGCAGAAATTGCGCCTATCCTTAAGCGTTATGCGCCAATATGAGCTTTCATATAGCCTGGTGCAACCGGCGACATCGTGAAGAAACAGCGCGCTACCTGGAACTTCCCAATCCGGGTTTCCTTGGGCCAACCTCCCCACAGGACAATGCCGCCTGCTGAAAGGCTGCCATTCGCGGGAGAAACATAATCGTATGGCTGAGAACACAGACAGAAGAGGTTTTCTTCGGTATGTAGCTTCAGCGGCAGTTGGAGCCGTCCTGTCCGGAGGAGTACTCTACGCCCTTGAGGGAGGAACTCGAGACAACGTCGTTTCACTCTCCCAGCAGCTGAATGCTCTGCAGTCTAGGAACTCCGTACTGACCCAGCAACTGACATCCTTGCAGAGCGAAGTCAGCTCGCTCGCTCAGCAAACCTCCGGTGTGCTAGGGTACGCCTTCGGAGGCGGCTCATTCGCCGCTATCGGGCTGTCGACGCGGAAGCCGGTTGCCGTCTCGCAAATACCTGAACTCAACGGAAAGGGTCTTTGGTTCGCGAACAGCAGGCTGGATAGCTCCAACAGAGTCTGGGCTGGAGAGCACAGGACAGGTACGGTCTACGTCATCGACCCGGTCAAAGCTTCCATCGTGGGAACTGTCCAACTCCCCGGGAGATGGTCAATAATGATCCTAGATATCGACCCCGCTGGAAAGTACGTGTATGTCCTGAACCTGATCGTGGCTCCCAGCGCCACTGACGCAGCCCTCGCAGCGACGACCGTAAAACCCGAAGACATCGCTCCCTCGGTTGTTTACAAGATAGATACCTCGACGCAACAAGTTGTCGGAAGTCTGCAGGTTGGGCGCTTCGCCTGCGACATTGCAATAGGTCCTGATGGAAAGTTCCTCTACATTCCGAACCAGCTGGACAAACTGGTAACGGTGGTCGACCTCAGCACTTTCCAGGTCGTGGACAGCATCTCGGGGGAGGTTTCCCCGAATGGTCAGATAGGAGGCAGCATGATAACACTTTCACCAGCGGGAAAGTGGCTCTTTCTGGAGCAGGCGCCGTCGCACAACTGGTCGGGGGTGGACATTGAGGGCCCCAACGCAGAGATCATAGTCGACCCGTCAACACGGAAGATCGTGAAGTCAATACCGTTGGATGAATCTCCCGGCATCGACGAGTTCTCACCCGACGGCAAGTACGCGACAGTAACGCTGCGAACGAAGGTTGCGATCATCGACACTAATACGCTCGAGATCGTCGCACAGGTTCCCGTCGACGGGCCGGGTACACTCTCCTACAGTCCGGACAGCAGGTTTGCATACGTCCCGAGTGGAAAAGACAGCAGGATCGTGATCATAGACCTCTCGAGCTTCAGGGCGGTGGACTCGATCGACCTGCCCTTCGCCCCAAGCGTGATAGTCCCCTACGACCCCACGGGTCACCTCGGTTACAAGCTCATCCCTGTCTCGCAGACGGGTTAGAGGGTCATTGCCGCAGAGAACGAGCCAGCGCTCTGCCATCACCATCGTTGTCTGGGTGCTGGTCGGTTCGGCAATAGGAACCCTAACCGGAGGGACAATAATCCACGACCTCTCCTCTGCCGCTGCCCAACCGAACACACAGATACCCTACCCCTACGTGACAGATCCTGCCTCGGGTTCAGTGATCCTCGCCGACGCGAAGACTGGCTCTCCTCTTCTCTTCTTGAAGGTAAATCAGCAACTCGCCCATATCGTCGCACCTAGGGAGGGGCGATTCATCTACGCCACGGTCTTCAATTCAAGTAATCTGCTTGTCTTCGACAGACCTTCTTTTCAAGTCGTCGCAACGGTACCCGTGGGAGAAGGAGCACACCATCTCGAGCTCTCGCCCGATGGCTCGCAGATATTTGTAGTTTGCCAGAAGGACAACAGCGTATCCGTGGTGGACGTCAGGACGAGCAGCCTTGTCCGGACGATTAGGGTCGGTGCGGACCCTCACGCAGCCGCCTTCGCTCCGGATGGCTCCCTGGCCTTCGTGACGAACAAAGCTCAGGACACGGTCTCTGTGATAGACGTGCAGGAAGGTCGGGTCATTCAGACTATACCGGTGGGAAGCTCACCCTCGATGCCAGCCGTCTCGTTCGACGGAAGGTATCTTCTCGTTACGGACTCCGCTTCGAACGAACTGAGCGTCGTGGATGTCAGAACTCTTTCGCGAGTAACGACGATTCCACTGGGGAAGAACCCACATTCTGTTGCGATTAACCCCGTGAAGCCTCTAGCCTACATCGCCAACGAGGACGATGGAACAGTTTCGGCCGTGGACCTTAACTCAATGAACGTAGTTGCGAATGTCATGGTAGGAAAGAGTCCCAACGAGCTGGCGATTTCAACCGATGGTACTCGACTTTATTCAGTTAACAGCGGAGATGGGACTCTCTCCGTAATCGACGCGCTCGCCTATCAGCTCATCAGCGTCAGCAGGCTCGGCCTTCAGCCGCACGGGATCGCCATTGTATTTCCGTCACAGGACTTTCGACCACCCATAGCAGCTCCCCAACAGTCTTCTCGAAAAACTGTCGCAGCTGCCTCAAGCTTCACTTGTGGAGGCTAACATAATAATGTTTGAGCTGGTATTCTCCATACTCATAGGACTCGGGTTCGGTA
>WNEW01000997.1_pt1 | contig 13750 bp, 10 predicted proteins | sample 5399891 | NCBI WGS metagenome assembly WNEW01 (sample SAMN13153336, study PRJNA577476) | soil metagenome | isolation source: 40 cm grassland meadow soil pre-rain plot 5 | place: USA:California | collected 2015-09-08 | reverse complement strand
CATCGCTTGTTTGGCGAATGGCTTGATCAACGGGGATTCGCATGAAGTCGGGGCGGTCATTGAAGATGCCGGGCGGCGTGATGAAGATGAAGGCGAGAATGACTACGCAGATTAAGTCGTATTGAATGGACCCTCGCTCAAACGACCACAATAGAAAACGCTTCATACACCGCGATAAAACGCGTTATACGCTGCGCGCAGGCTGTGCCATTTCGCTCTCAGTCTCCCAGGACAAAGAATCGTTATCGCTCACAATGACGCCGTCGCGCATCTCAATGAGCCGGTCGGTGAAAGCAACCAGTTCGGGGTTATGTGTGACCAAAATAATGGTCTGTTTGAACCTGCGATTCAGTTCCCGGAACATATTCAAGACGACTTCGGAATTTTTCGAATCCAGGCTGCCAGTAGGCTCGTCCGCTAACAGGATGGCGGGTTTGTTCGCCACGGCACGCGCAATAGCGACGCGCTGCTGCTCGCCGCCGGAAAGCTCCGAGGGTCTACGTTCCATTTTAGCCTCAATCATCAACAGCTGAAGGATCTCGCGTAGATGTTCGTCATGACGGTTCGAGGCGCCCTGTCCGTGAATATAACGGGCGATCTCAATATTGCCGCGAGCCGTCAATGTCGGCAGCAGATTGAACTTCTGGAACACGAACCCGATTCTGTCCCGCCGAATTCCAGTAAGTTCGTTGTCACTCATGCCGGAAATTTCCTGGCCATCAATGAATACCTTACCTGCAGTCGGTTTCGTCATCGCGCCCAGAACATGCATCAAAGTGGATTTGCCGCACCCCGATGGACCCATAATCGCGACCAGTTCACCTTCACGAATTCGAAGGTCCACTCCGCGAAGCGCCTCGATTTCAATTTTGCCGACCCTGTAGGTTTTACGAAGATCGGCTGTTTCGAGCAAAGTTTTCATTTATTAGATCCAAAACTAATAATTTCTATCACAAACACTACTCGTACGCGAGAGCTTCGACGGGATCCTGCTTTGCCGCCTTGAGTGACGGGTACAAGGACCCGATGATGCCGCTCAAGACCGCAAATACTGCGGCTTTACCTATCCAGTCCGCGGTAATCAAAATTGTCAACGTCGGAAACACTGCCGTTATGGTTTTCGCGATCACGAAGCTCGACCCGATTCCAATCAGGGCACCCGCGCAACAGACGGCGGCCGATTCCTGGAAAATCAGGGTGACAATGAATTTTTTGGAAGCGCCCAGCGATCGTAGAATGCCGATCTCGCGGGTACGCTCGGTAATTGTCGTGTACATCGACAGGAAAATCACCAGCACTCCGATGCACAACGCAATGAATACGACACTCGAAATGAATGCATCCAAGGCCGGCATGTTATTCGACATCATCAGCTTGGCGTATTCCCGAAGAGGGATCACGCCGTAACCTTCGAGAAGCCGTTTGATTTCCGCAATCGTCGTTTGGACTCGATCGGAATCGTTCAATTTAATGAAAAACAAAGACGCCTTGCCGGTCTGGCCGGTCATCTCCTGAGCTGTCTTCAACGAAACGAACAGCCGGGCCCCTTTACCGTGTTCGACGACGCCGGACACTTTGAACTTGTGGTTCACAAGCTCCACGTTATCACCGACGGTTACGCCTTTCGATTTTGCGTAAATGTCATCGACCACAACCTCATCGGGCGTGTTGAACAGCCGCCCCTTGTGCCAAATAAAGCCATTGCTGACGGCATTAAACGTGTCGGGCTCGATTCCGTAAATGATTTCCAGGCCTGCCGAGGAATTGACCAGAGTCTGCACGGGAGAAACAGCTTTGATGCCGGGCAGTTCGCGCAATTTGTCGCGGAGGGTGATCGGCATCGTCGTGTTACTCAGCGCAAGGAATAAGGATGAGTTCGGCGGCTGCAAAAGGATATCGGCGCCAACCCCTTCGGTACGTCTTCCCGTCTCGTCGGAAATACCTGAAGTCAATCCTACAACGACGAGGATGAGTATCACTTCAAGCGCAACCGCAAGAATGCTGACTGTGGTCCGTACAGGTCGTGCTTTGAGACCCGCAATGATCATCTGTTTATTCATATTCAAAAAATTCTCTCAGGGAGTGAGCTGTACAAGCTCGGAACCCTCCGGACGCTCCAGGTTGAAGGCGTCGTCGGCCAATTTCTCGTTGAGTCTGGTCTTCTGAAACGTCATCTTCACTGTGTATTCTTCGACCGGCCGCTGAATGACGACGGTTTGAGGAAATGATCCGGCACCATCGGCTTTATATTTCGAGTACTCGACGTCGGTTTCCAGCCGACCCTCCTTCCCGAATACTTGTTTGCGCGACACCTGCATATCCATCCGGTCTATCCACAATTTCTCGATCAATTGCGCTTCAGGACCGCCGGTATTGATAAAGCTGAACACATAGTAACTGCGGCGGCCCTGGACGGCTTCCTCGAAGACCGACTTCACCTGCGGGTTGTTCAAATATGGCCGCACATCGACGAAAAGGCCGTCTAAGAGGTGCTGCGGACGCAAGTTTGCGAGGGCGGTCTTGGAATTCGCCGGCCCATTCACGTCTCCCACCAGAAACTGGTTCTTGACGGGAATAGAAACCCGATACTGCCGCCCATCCGACACCATATCGGCCACTGTAGACAATACAATCGGCGCCACGACTTTGAAACGGATTTGCCGCGGCCGGTCGACGACCACATAACCCGTTGTCTGATGATATTCTGTTAAAATCCCGGACTTCGCGCCGCCCCCGGAAAGATCGAGAGAGATTGTCCCCTGCAGCGTCTGAATGGAATTGCTCCTTGCCTCCAGCTCTTGAAACAATTCGTTGCGGGTTGCGCTTTTGGCCGGGAGCAGGCGTTGCTCTTCGGGAAGAACGCGTTTTCTAGAAATGCAGCTGGCGGGTACTAGCAGCAGGAACATGAAGAAAATATGAGCTTTTAAAGTTATTCGTGTTCTCACGCTTCGCTACTTCGAACTCGACGTCTTGTAAAAAAAAATATGATTGCGCTCGCAACAATCAATAGCGCCAGTACAATTCCGACGATTCCATACTTCTCCTGAACAAAACGAATCGCGGCGGGGCCGTAGATGACCGCCAGAAGTCCTTCTGAAAAATATCGAATACCCCGTCCAATGATGACGGCTGTGAGAAATTTCGGCCAGGAGATACCAAAGGTTCCCGCTGAGAGGACGAAGATTTTGAAGGGTGTAGGCGGTGGAAGCAGGGATGGCACGATCACTGCCAGCACACCGTGCCGCTGATACCAGCCCTGGACTCTGGCTAACCTCTCATCCGCGAAGCTCCTGCGCAGGAAAGCCTCACCTCCCTTTCGGCCGACTGCGTACAAAAGTGCACAACCCATGACGGATCCGACGGTCGTCAACAGCGCGAATTTCACCATACTCTCCGGCTCGTTAATAGCAAACGACATCAGTAAAACGTCGTTAACTTCAGGCAACGAAACGAATGATGAATCGCATACTGCCAGGGCCATGAGACCAAATCCACCGTACGGCAGCAGGGTATTTCTGAGCCAAACTGATATCGCTTCAAAACTCATCAATCTAAATTTTGGGGGGATCCAATGGCCTAAATCTGAGGCAATGCATCGAGACGGATCCGTATCGGGCGACCAACAAGGCGAGTGTAACACGGCATACTGCTCAAACGGGCCGGTAAATTTGCCCACATTCCCCTCCTCGCAGGGAGGGGTGGATGCGCCGAAAGCGCAGACGGGTGGTCAGACCGGCGAGTACTTTCCCGTAGACAGCAGAGAAATTTCTGAGTTATAAAGCATCAATCGCGACACAACGGCGTGTCCGGCGAGTGACTAGGAAAGTCTTTGATCTCATTTTTGGGGTCAAAGGCTTTTTTATTTATGGCAGAATGTTGCCCGTTTGCCGTTGACCTCTGCCACGGACAATTAAATAAAAACAAATTCGGGCACTGAAAGGGCAAGAAAACAATATGACCCCAAAAGATATATTTCAGACAATCAAGGATAAAGACGTTAAGTTCGTCGATCTCCGCTTCACCGACACGCGTGGCAAAGAACAGCATGTAAGTGTCCCCGTGAAAGCGTTCGGACCGGACAAATTCGAGTCCGGCCACTTCTTCGATGGCTCCTCGATCGCCGGGTGGAAAGGCATTCAGGCTTCGGACATGCTGTTGTTGCCGGATCCGAATTCGTCTTTCATCGATCCATTCTTAGATCAAACCACTCTCGCGATCACCTGCGACACGATTGAACCGTCCGACATGAAAGGTTACGACCGCGACCCGCGATCCATCGCAAAACGCGGTGAGGCTTATCTCAAGTCGACCGGTTTGGGTGACACGGCGTTCTTCGGCCCCGAGCCCGAATTCTTCATCTTCGATGCCGTGGAATGGAAAGTGGATATGTCCGGCGCGCGCTACCAGATCTTCTCGCAAGAGGCCGCCTGGTCGACGGGTGAGTCGTTTGACGGCGGCAACAAAGGTCACCGGCCTGCAATCAAAGGCGGCTACTTCCCGGTGCCTCCGGTAGACTCGCTGCAGAATATCCGGTCGGCCATCGCTGCGGCCTTGGAGCAGATGGGAGTCGTAGTGGAAGTGCATCACCATGAGGTCGCGACGGCCGGTCAAAATGAAATCGGCACGCGGTTTGCGCCGCTGGTACAGCGCGCCGACTGGATGATGCGTCTGAAATACGCCGTGCACAACGTCGCCGCGAAATACGGCAAGACGGCCACATTCATGCCCAAGCCGATCGTTGGCGACAACGGTTCGGGAATGCACGTACACCAGTCGATTTGGAAAGGCGAACAAAACCTCTTCTCAGGCGACGGTTATTCGGGCCTGTCCGAACTTGCGCTGTTTTATATCGGCGGCGTGATCAAACATGCCAAAGCGCTGAACGCCATCACGAATCCCGGCACCAACTCGTATAAGCGTCTGGTGCCCGGATTCGAAGCCCCAATCAACCTTGCTTATTCTGCGCGAAACCGGTCCGCCGCTGTCCGCGTACCGCTGGTGACCAGCCAGAAGGCGCGCCGGATTGAAGTGCGCTTCCCTGATCCGACCTGCAATCCGTACCTCTCATTCACCGCGATGATGATGGCCGGATTGGATGGCGTTCAGAACAAGATTCATCCGGGCGAGCCAATCGACAAGAATTTGTACGATCTGTCTCCGGAAGAGGCGAAGGATGTTCCGCACCCGTGCGCTTCGCTTGATGAAGCCCTGAGCCACCTTGATAAAGACCGCGCGTTTTTGACGAAGGGTGGGGTCTTCAGCGACGACATGATCGATGCTTACATCGAACTCAAAATGGAAGAAGTCACCCGATTCCGCATGACGACGCATCCCGTTGAGTTCGACATGTACTACAGCCTGTAGCAGACGGGGTGGTCAGCTCGGCGCAATGTGTCGGCCGATCTGACCGCCCCGGCGCTTCGCGCCACCCCTCCTCTGCGAGGAGGGGAATATTCTCTACTTTTCCTCGAATCGCGTCACGAAGTGCTCGTGGACTTTGGTCATCCACTCCCGGATATCTCCCGCCAGCGCGATCGCGCTTTTGGCGCGGTCGCGCTGGCGGTATCCCAGACGACGCGCCAGCGATTTGAATTCATCGGACGTCTCGGCCGGCAATGCCAGATCGGTGGCATCGCCTCGCACAATTCGAAGCGCGTCGATCAACTTTCTCAGAAATAGATAAGCCGAACTGAGCAGAATGTAGTCGCTCTCTTCGATAAATCTCAACCGCCGGAGTTGAGTAAGTGCCTCGAGCGTGTTGGTGAGCCGCAGCCCGGGATGGTCCCGTCCGTGGAGCAGCTGGTAGTACTGGACGGCATACTCGATATCAACAATACCACCGGCGCTGTACTTGACGTTGGTTTCTCCCGGCCTCACCAGCTCCCGGGTCTGCCGTCTGCGTAAATGGGACGCGTTTTCTGAATCCCAAGGCGCGCCGCTGTACGTAAATGCGTCGCGATGTTGTTCTACTCGCCGGCCTAAATCCTCGTCTCCGGCAACCCACCTCAATTTGATCAGCGCCTGACGCTCAAACGGTGCCGCCTGTCCCTGTGCACTGTAATAACGTTTGAATTCGTCAAATGGAAGCGACCACGCACCCGCATCACCGTAAGGACGGAGCCGGAGGTCGATATGAAAGATTCCGCCTCGCCGCGACTCGATGAAATCGATTGTCTGCCTTGCCAGCGCTTCGAAATATGGCGTGTTTTCGGGTTGCTCGTGGACGAAGATCATTTCCAGATCCGAGGCATATCCCATTTCCTGCCCGCCGAACTTACCCAGCCCGCAAATCGTAAACAGTCCATGATCTGCGCCCAAGTGTTCGCGACAAATTCTCGCGGCTTCATCGACCACGACCTCTGCCAATTCCGTCAGCGAGCGAGAGAAGTCGATCAGAGTGATGTTTTCATCGAGTAGACGATGAACGTCGATGCGGAAAAGCTCGGTGTCCTTGAATTCATTGAGCACACTCTTCTTCCCTTCAAACGACGCAGCCTGATTCATCTGTGATCGCAGGTTCTGCCGGATCGACTTCTTATCAGTTCCCGCAAAATCCTGCAGCAGAGGAAGAAAATCTCGGAAATGCCTGCTCAAGAAGTCATCCCAAAGATAGTCGCTCGATCCAAGAAGACGAGCGAGCCTGGACATACCGTCTTCAGCAGCCAGGAATGAAATGATGGGCTGCGGAAGTCGCTCCGCCGACATTTTGTCGAGAAACTGATCGAAATGACGCATAGCTTTACCGGGATCGGGAGCATCCGGCAGAAACCGCGTGAACTGTTTCATCATTCCGACAGCGGTGCGGAGTCTTTCCTGTTCCGTTGTATCCTCGATTTTTCGACCCCAGCGGTCGGCGATGAAGAACTGATCCCTCGCTTCCGGACCAACATTTCGAATTTTCACCTTGTGGATATCGACACCATTCATCGCCAACGCATTCGAAATCGCGTAGAGGAAAGCGAACGTATCCCTGGATCTCACTTCCATCACTGTCCAATCGGACGAAGACCGGCTGTCAAACTGAACTTCCAGCGGGTGCCGGAGACCAGCCAGCGGGGCGTCCATCCTCTCGATTCGTTCCGTGAGAAAGCGATTTAAGCGTTCCCGCGCCTCGACCACAGAACCCGCAGCGAGTGATCCGGCCGATGTCTGCAACTCGTGCTCGAAGGCGCGCTGCTCCGCCTCATCAAAAACCTCACCATCCTTAATGCTGACGCTGAATACATCGACGATTTTTCGCGGCGAACGTTGTAAACCTCGTTTTGCGAAGGAGTAAATGTTTCCGGCGCGAATATCCAGACCAAAGGCTGAAAGCAACCCGCAAAAAACAGAGAACTCGGACAGATAATCGAACCCGACAATAACGATATCGAACGTTCCCAAACCAGGATCCGGGGTCTGGCGTGGTCTGACGTGGACCTTGACACGGTGAGTCGAATCGAGACTCGACGACATCCGGATGTGTGTCGCGATTTCTTCCGGCGCGAAGGTCGTGAAATAGTCATCATCCATTCGGGCAAAAAAATCTTCAACGATGTCCCTGCTGACATCAGGACAGAGCCTTTGAATAATTTCTTTCGACGCTTCGCTGGTCACACCTTATCTTACAAGTATGATCCCGTTGACCATCAAGGATCTGCTTCTCGCGTCACGGCTCGGACGGGACGAGGTCGAATCATTACTGAGCCCATATGGTTTCAAGGATGCCGCAAAGGCGGATGCGAATCTGCAGTCGATGGCGAGCGAGCCTGGGGAGCGCGAGTTGCTTGCAGAAATCCTCGAAGAGATCTTGCACTGCGCCGCGCGATCGGCGGACCCGGATCAGTCGCTTACTTATCTGGAGAGGTTCACGCGCGCAGCCATTCATAAGCTCCGGCTATTTTCCCACCTGAGGGATTCAAAACCCGCCATGGAAGTCCTGTTGAGAACACTTGGCGGCAGTCCCTATATGTCGGAAATATTGATCCGGAATCCGCAACATTTTTATTGGGTCAGCGATCCCGAGGTCCTTCGCGTCGAAAGAAACAAACGAGCCATCAAAGGCGAGCTGCTGCGGACATTGAAATTGCTCGAGGACGAAGAGAAACAACTCGACTATCTGCGATATTTCAAACGAAGAGAGATGCTCCATCTCGGTGTAAGGGACCTGCTGCGGCTTTGTCCGATCGAAGATACTCTGCGGGCGCTGTCGGTCCTTGCGGAAGTGCTCATCGCCGCCGCTTATTGGATTGCAGCTTCGGCTCTGCGCCGCGAGCATGGCATCTCAAAGAATGTGTTCACCTCTTTCACTATTCTGGGAATGGGAAAGCTCGGAGGCGGGGAACTCAATTTCAGCTCCGATGTCGATCTGATTTATCTCTACGGATCCGACCAGGAAACGGCATCGTCGATGATGGCCGCCGAATATTTTCGAAAACTTTCCATAAAAATCACCGCTGCGTTGCACGATTTCACGGCTGAAGGCTATGTCTACCGCGTAGACCTGCGGCTGCGGCCCGAGGGTAAAGCCGGCTACATTACATATTCACTGGATGGTTTCGAACGTTACTACCAGTCGCGGCTGGGTACCTGGGAACGGCTGGCGCTCTTAAAAGCGTGGCCGGTTGCAGGCCATCGAGAGCTGGGCCGGCGGTTTCTCCAGATGGTTGAGCGATTCATTTATGACGGCCCCTTCGACGCTAAGACTCTCGAAGATATCCGCAGCATGAAGCGGAGGATTGATGAACAAATGGCTGTCCGTCAGCAGCGGGACCGGAATGTGAAGTTAGGGACGGGCGGGATTCGAGAAATCGAGTTGATCGTGCAATCGCTTCAGGTGCGTCATGGCCGCCAGATGCCCCTGTTGCGCGAGCGCAACACACTGAAGGCGCTCGGCGCCCTACGCGATCAATCTCTGGTTTCGGCGGAAGAGCACGATAGGCTGGGGCGCGCCTATATCTTTTTGCGCGACGTGGAAAACAAGCTGCAAATGGTCAACGACGCGCAAGTTCATTCGCTTCCGCGAGACCACGACGAGTTGGTAACATGCGCCCGCCTGCTCGGGTATACAGAGGCGGAACCCTTCCTGCGCGACTATCAACATCACACCGGACATGTCAATCTCATCTTCGACCGGCGCTTTTCCAAATCAGCCTGATATATAATGTGCCGTCTATGAAGCTCATTAAAGCCATCATCCGACCAAACAAGCTGGAAGAGGTAAAGGACGCCTTAACCAAACTGAGTATCGCCGGCATGACCGTAACTGAAGTTCGCGGGCATGGGCGGCAGAAGGGTCACAAGGCGGTATACCGCGGAACCGAGTACAGCGTCACGCTGCTGCCGAAGATCATGATCGAGCTCGTCATTACCGATGAGATGGTTGACGACACGATCAAGACTATCATCGAGACCGCGCGTACCGGCGAGATCGGGGATGGCCGCGTCTTTGTTCTGCCCGTCGAACAGGGATACAACATTCGCACCGGTGAACGCGACGTGGTTTAAAACTACGCCGCCGCCAGGGCGCGATTGAGGTCTATCTCGAGCTGCGACTCCAGTTCCCCCGAAAGCTTCCTGCCTTGTCGTGTAATGTAGAACACGTCGATGGCGCGGTGTCCTTCCGTCGTGATGAGTGCAACTTCAATATTGCAGCCGTGAGCGGAAATGACGGATGCCACGCGATAGAGTAGCCCGAATGCGTCCTGCGTCACGATTTCCATGATGGTGCATCGCTTCGAAAAGTCGTTATCGAAGTGAATGGCAGTTGGAACACTGAGCCCCTTCTTCGGCCTGAAAACCACGCTCTTGAACTTGCGATCGAGCAATGCGTTCAATTCAACGCGCCCGCCGATAACATCGTTCAAAACCTGCGCGAAGTGATCGACTTCGGAAGGATTCTTCTCGAAATAGGCATCCGGATCTTCAAATGAAATGAGATCGAAAATCGTTCCGTGACGATTGGAAAATGCCTGCGCGCGAATAATATTCATCCCGAAGAAGGAAAGCACACCCGTCATCTTCGAAAACAGTCCCGGCCGGTCGGCAGTCATGACGAGCAGGTCGTAGATGGCCCCATTCCTGGCGACGTGCATCACCATCGGCCGGTCGGCCAGCTTGCGGGAAAGGAGAAAATGGTCGGCAATCTGCTTTTTCGGAGTCGTTTTCAAATACTGTCGCGGAAATCCATCGAGAAAATCCCGGATCTGCTGTGACGGCGTCCCTTCGGGAAGCAGGCTTATAATCGCTTGAATGTCGCTCTCCAATTCCTGTTGCTGGGTATACTGATCGTCGGCTAGTCCCAGGGTCAGACGGTTATATGTCTCGACGTACAGTTGCCACAGCAGATCCTCCTTCCAAGGCGTGACGACCTCGTTATTGACGGCCTTCATGTCGGCGTAGGTCAACAAGCAAAGCATACGAAGATTGTCCGGGGTCCCCACCATGTCGGCGAATTGCTGAATCACATGCTGGTCACTGAAATCGCGGCGCAAAATAATCTTCGACATCTCCAGGTGGTTTTGGACAACGAAGACGACTTTCTCCGCCTGTTCCGCCGCGATTTCAAGGCGATCGAGAATAACTCTTACGCCTTCCGTGCTCGGATGGACGTGATTGCCCTCGTCGTGCCGATGCGATTTGCCGATGTCGTGAAATAGCAGCGACAGCAAAAGCAACTCCGGATTTTCCAGTTCGTTGAGAATGGTGGAAAAATGATGCGACGGCGGTAACTGTTCGATATTCCGGATCGCGATGAGTGAGTGCTCGTCAACCGTGTACTTGTGGAAGAAATCCCGGATGACACGGCACCGAATTTCTTCGAAATCGGGGAATATTTTGCCGAGAAGTCCAACTTCGTGCATGGCGAGCAACGTGTCGTAGATGCCTTTGCGGTCCTTCATCATGTCCAGGATCAGCCGCCCGGCCTTCGGATGATTGGCAAGCAGGCCATCGGAGGAAACGACCCGCTGCCGAATAGCGGCCAGGGTCGCGGAGTCGAGTCGAGCTTTCTTGCGATGCGCTTCCGCAAACGCTTTGATCATGTCAAATGGATCCGAAAAATCCGACGGGATACTGACGCGGCTCGGACTACCGATCACGGCCTCTTCCCAGAGGCTGGCTTGACGGGCAACCTCGCCCGCCTTGAGGAAATAATCACGCATCAGATTTTCCGCGGCCTCGCCTCGCTCCGAATCTTGGTAGCCGAGTTTCTCCGCGATCTGCTCCTGAAACTCAAAGGAAAGAACATTGAAATTCCGGCCGGAGTGGAAATGTAAGAAACTTCGTATACACCGGTGTAATTCGAGCGCCCCGTCGGGAAGACATCCGCTGGTGAACTCCAGAGATTTGCGCACCCACCCGGACCAATCGACGTCGCGTAAACCGCCGGGGGCATCCTTCAAGTCCGGCTCGAGCTGAAAAATCGTCTCGCCGAATTCTTTATAGCGGGCGGATTTCATTTCGACCAGGCCCTGAAGGAAGCGGTCTCGATTGTTCTTGATCATTCCGCGAAGAATCTCGTACTCGAATGCTTGCGCGACGGCCCGATCGCCTACCAGTAAACGGCAATCCAGAAATGCGGTATACGACTCCATGTGAGTTTCATCGAATTCCCTGAAGTCGTCAGCGTGCCGGATTTGATGCCCAACCTTGAATTGCAGATCCCATAACGGGTGCAGGACGCGCTTGATGGCTTCTTCCTCGATTCCATCCGTAAAGAAGAACAGAAGGTCGATATCTGATTGCGGATGAACCGCGCCACGGCCATACCCGCCAATGGCGAACAACGCAAATGAGCGGGGAGGCTCCCGATCGCCCCAAAATTCCAGAATGACGTTGTCGATCTTATCGCTGATGACGGTTTCAACCGGCGTGTTTGCGGGCTCTTCCAGGAACTGGATTTTCAGGTCGTCGAGGAACGACTTCAGGTCTGCCCGCGTCGTCATAGGCTTCACGGGCCTATGTTAGCACGGGGTAGAAGCCGTTCAGTTTCCGATCGCGAGCGGGGCGAGCGTTGTGAATGATGCTCCGCCGGGGCTGAATCGTAATGCCACCGAAGTCAGCGGATTCGCGCTCCAGAATTGTAGCCGTCCCACCATTGACGGAAGGCCGCCGAACAACTGGTCCAGGTATACAGCCATGTGCTCGGATGGCCCGAGCTCGCGCGTTGTGGACATCACTACTTGTCCGGTATCGCTGACCAGCTCGAAACGAACCTGCTGTGCAATATTGTTGGGATTGGCCACGGCCAGACCCGTCCTCAATCCATTGGTCGTATCCACGAAGAGAGCCTGCTTGGCGAGAGGAATTGCCATCGGAACGCCGGCCTCCGCAAGGACATTCAACCGACCATCGAATTGCGTAAACACGGCGGTGCCGAGAATCGCACTGGAGTTCGATACCACTGTCGCATACCCCATCGCCATGGAACCATCGCTGATGGAGATGAACCTTCGACTCTCGCCGCTTGCAAGCTCGACAACGATGACGTTGGTCCGGTCGGTAACGTTGTTTCCCGTTTCATCGACCCAATTCGATCGAAAGGGCGTGCCGTCGGATTTAGTCAATATTATCGTCGCCCTGCCGCCGCCCGCCGCCATGGCATTGCTCACGAAGATTGTGGTCATCCAACCTGGGCCGACCGCGATCTGCGGAAAATAATAGGTGAACTGTTGCGCGGAACCGACCGCGCTCACCGAAAGAATGAAAACGACACTTAAAAGAACTCGCCTCATTTGTAGCTCTCCCGTGAGTACCAAAAGTCCTTGTCTTGCAAGGCCAATGCCAGGAGAAAGGCCTGTAAAAGCGCGGTGTATTTCGTGATTTACGGAAAGGTAATTCTGCAGCGTGGAATAGGCATTCCCTCTCCCTCTGGGAGAGGGAGGCGCGACAGACGCAAGTCTGCCGCGCCGGGTGAGGGTGTCTAGTTGACGTTCAGACTGAGCGGTGAACCGTTGTTCTGGAAGAATCGCAGATTTCCACTCGAATTCTGGCCGGCACTACCGCTGAACAAAATGAACTGCGTCGTGTAGGTAAGGCCGCTGACAGAGCCGTTGACGAAGTGTGGAAATAAGAGTTCCGCGCTCGTAGGTACGGCGCCTTCATTGCTCGGAGGGGTCGTTGTCATCATGAAGTCGCCGCGCTCGTTGTATCGCAGCCGCAGTGCAACCACCGCCAGACCTATGGTCGTGCCGCCACTAACGCGGATGATTCCCTTAAACGGAAACGGCATGTTGGTGAAAAGCTCATGAGCGAATTTGCCGATCTGTCCGTTTCCGGGAAGATTGACGGGAACCACTTGTGAGGCGGGCGTGCCATCCAGTGTCATGAGCTCGAGATTTACCGTGGTCGGGGCTGCACTGAGATTCGCAATCGCCACGCCCGTTTGAATCGTACCGGGATCGCCGCCGGCACTGTTTGTTTCGACATACATTCGGAACGTGCTTCCCTGCATTGCCGGCACGCCTGCCTCAGAAACCGTGATGTTGTTCCTTCTATAGGAAAACACGACCAGCGCGGAAGGCAGTACCGAACCCGTTCCCGAAGTCACCCGGACAGAGCCCAATGTGTTTGCTGCGCCTGTGGTCGTGAGTTTGAAAGAACTTTGTCTGGGAATGTTGTAAGAAAAGCTGGTTGCCGTTCCCGCATTTGTACCCATCGATATTGCAGTCGCCGCGGTCGTGGTTGTGCCCTGCCCGAAAAATTGAATCGTTCCTGCGATTGCGCTGTCGGTGGGGTTGACCAGAATAACCTGAGAAGTGGCTCCATTGCC
>WNEW01001755.1_pt1 | contig 13794 bp, 8 predicted proteins | sample 5399891 | NCBI WGS metagenome assembly WNEW01 (sample SAMN13153336, study PRJNA577476) | soil metagenome | isolation source: 40 cm grassland meadow soil pre-rain plot 5 | place: USA:California | collected 2015-09-08 | reverse complement strand
GGGCGGCAAAGGGGCTACGCCCCCTCGAAATCCGCGCGGTGCCCATGCTCCTCGCGCAAGACGGTCTGCCGATCGCCTCCCGACGGATTCGAGCCGGGGTGATCGACCGCACCGGCCGGCGCCTGACGCCGCTGCGCGTGCGGGTCGGCACGGACAACCCGGTCAAGGTCCGGGCGGTCCGCCGGGTGATGGCGGGCCTGTCGCTGCGAGCCCGCGTGCAGGGTGTGCGCGTGCGGACCGATGTCCCCGAGCAGCCGTTCGGAGACGAAGCCCTCACCGGCGCCGTGAATCGGGCCAAGGCGGCGATTGGCACCGGCGACTTCGGCATGGGAATCGAGGCGGGACTCGTGTGGTCCCCGATGATCTCCGATTATTTCGACGTACAATACGCCGCGATCGTCGATCGCGCGGGCCACGTTACCGTCGGGCACGGACCGGGGTTCACGTATCCGCCGCGCATCCTCGAGAGCGTCAAGGCGGGCCGGACCGTTGGGAAGGCGATGGCGCGGCTCACAGGGATTCGCGGCATCGGGTCGAAAGAGGGCGCGATCGGCTACCTCACGGAACGTCGGCTCGATCGGGACGATCTCACGGAATCCGCCGTGTTGATGGCGATGGTCCCGCGGATCCGGCGGGAGCTGTACGCCCGAGGCGTCCCGCCCCGTTAGGCCATGTACATCGGCTGGACGGCGCAACGGCCGCACCAGATCGCGTTGAACACGACGATGTTGTCGGCGCGGCCTTCGGCGGCCCATCCGCTCACGAATCGGTTCGCCCTCGTGTGGTCCGGGCACACCGCGGCCCCGCAGAACCGGCAAATCGCACGCGCATTCTTCTCGCAGTAGTAGCAAATCATGCCGTCGGTATGCGACGCCCGGCGGAATATCCTTCCGGACCGCACAAACTTTTTAGTCCCCCCACCGTTCGGTGCGTGGGGATCCTTCTCCATGCCGGCCAAGATTGCGATCAACGGCTACGGGACGATTGGCAAGCGCGTCGCGGATGCCGTCGCGTTGCAGGACGACATGCGCCTCGTCGGCGTCGCGAAGACGAAGCCGGACTTCGAGGCGAAGCTCGCGGTGCGCAAGGGATATGCCGTGTACGCCGCGAACAAGGACGCGCTCGCGAAATTCGAGAAGGCCGGCGTGAAGGCCGCGGGGATTCTCGACGATCTCGTCAACGAGGCGGACCTCGTCGTCGACTGCACGCCGGAGGAGAGCGGGTACAAGGCCCTCTACGAAAAGGCGGGCGTGAAGGCGATCTGGCAAGGCGGCGAGGAGCACGCCCTCACGAACCTGTCGTTCAACGCGGCCGCGAATTACGCCGACTGCATCGGCGCCTCGTTCGTCCGCGTGCCCTCGTGCAACACGACGGGGCTCATCCGCACGCTCTACCCGCTCGATGCGCACATCGGCGTGGAAAAGGTCCTCGCGGTCATGGTGCGCCGCGCCACGGACCCGGGCGATTCGAAGAAAGGTCCCATCAACGCGATCGAGCCGGAGCTCGAGATGCCGAGCCATCACGGCCGGGACGTGCAGAGCGTCCTCCCGGATCTCGACATTCACACGATTGCGGTCAAAGTGCCGACGACGATCATGCACCTGCACACGCTGGCCGTGGACCTGAAGAAGTCCGCCGACGCGACTCAGATCCTGGACGTCTGGAAGCGGTTCGCGCGCATCATGTCCGTCTCCGGCGGGGACGGCGTCAAGTCGACGGCCCAGATCATGGAAATGGCCCGGGACCTCTCCCGGAGCCGCTCGGACCTGTACGAGATCGCCGTGTGGCGGGACGGCGTCCACGTCGTCGACGGCACGCGCCTGTACTACTTCCAGGCGGTCCACCAGGAGGCGGATGTCGTGCCGGAGAACGTGGACGCGATCCGGGCGTTGCTCGAGCTCGAGCGGGACGGCCGCAGGAGCATGGAGAAGACGGACCGCTCCCTGGGCATCGGAATCGGCAAATGAGTCTGCCGGCCGCGTCCGTCTGGTCGGGTCGCTAGTCCTCCCGTTCCAGGCGCTGAATCCGCTTCGTCGCCCGCTGGATCGCACCGATCAGCGCGTGGAACTCCCATTTGCTCGGCACCGCGCGACCGATGAGACGGCGGAACATGACCTGCGTGCGCGCCCGTTTGTGGACCGGATAGTTCGTCACGGCGAGCAACGACTTGAACGCCTCGTGGAGTTTCTCTTTCTCCATCCCGGACGCTTCTCGCCTCGTGCGTTTGATTGCTCCTGTCGAGAGTAGTTCGTAAAGCAGGATCGTGACGGCATGCGACAGGTTCAGGATCGGATATTCCTCGGAGGCGGGTATCGTGACGAGCAGGTCGCAGCGCCGCAGTTCGTCGTCGAGGAGACCGAAGTCTTCGCGCCCGAACAGCAGCGCGACTCGTCCGTCCTTCTTCGCGACGCGAGATGCGGCTTCTCGCGGAGTCAGGGAGATTCGAGCGAAGCGCTTTTCGCTCTTTGTGTCCACGCCAGACGTTCCGATGATCAGGTCGGTCCCCTTCAATGCGGCATCGAGGTTGCCGACCGTGCGCGCGGATTCGAGGATCTCAATACCCCGCATCGCCCGCTGCCGGGCCTCGTCCGCCAAGCGGCAGGGATTCACGAGGACGAGTTCCGTGCACCCGAAGTTCTTCATCCCGCGCGCGACCGCGCCGACGTTTCCCTCGTTCTTCGGCTCGACGAGGACGACGCGGAACGTCGGCACACTGCGGTCGATATATTGTAACGGAGATATGCCTTGGCATGCGAGTCGCGCTCAAGATTGCGTACGATGGCGGCGCGTTCTTCGGCCACCAGCGCCAACCGGATCGGCGGACCGTCGAGGGCGAGTGCCTCGCGGCATTGCGGGCGGGCAAGGTCGTCCGGGATCCGCTTGAGTCGTTCTTTCGAAGCGCGAGCCGAACGGATCGGGGCGTGAGCGCCGTCGGAAATGTGATCGCGTTCGATTCGGCCCTCCGACCCGACGCGGTCGTGGGCGTGTTCAACAACCATGCACAAGGCGTTTGGGCATGGGCATGCTCGGATGTGCCGCCGACGTTCCATCCGAGGCATGCCATCGAACGCTGGTATCGCTACCACTTGTACGGCGATCTACGTGTTGACTCGCTCCGCGAGGTGGGCGCGCTCTTCTTGGGGGACCGGGACTTTCGATCCTTCACGTCTGAGCCTCTGGTCGGGCCGTTCGCTCTCAACCGATTGGATGTGAGGCGCGACCGTGATGCGATTGTGGTCGACGTGCGCGCGATGGTCGCGTTCGCACGAGGCGAAGTCGCCCTCGACACGGTGCGAACCGCGCTTGAAGGAAGGCGACACGACTTCGGCCTCGCTTCCGCGCCGCCCCTCTTCCTGATGGACGTCACGTACGGGTTTCCGTTTCGCATCGTCCGGAAGCCGAAAGCGTTCGACGAGTGGGGGGCTCTCGAGATCGATGCCTCGCTCCGCTTGCGGTGGCTTCGGTCGATTCGGGAGTCCGTTCTCTCCTCAAATTCCCTCGAACCAAGCCAGACCTGACCGGTCGGTTCTCGTGTCCTTCGTACAAAAAGGAGTTCGAGAATCGTACCAAATGACTTCGCGGACTCGACGAACCGCGAGTTGTCACACCGGGAGAAAAGCGTGTTCGCGGCGAGTCGGACGCGATGCGAACATAACTCGGACAAACGTATTTATACAGTTCGAACACTTCGCGGCCCAATTCGACTAGGGAGGAGGAGAGTGAAATGAGTTTCTTGCTATCGCGCTCGATGGCGCTGAGGACGCTCGTCGTTGTGTTCGCGGTGTTGGTCTCCGCGTTCGCAATGTTGTGGAGCAGCCCGAACGCTGCCGCTGCGTCCTCACGCACGAACTTGGTCATCGGATTGCAGAACGACATGGTCAACCTGAACCCTTTCGATCCGTCAACCAATAGCGTTTGGAAAGCGTATCAGACGCAGTATAACTTTGAAACGCTGTTCACGTACGACCCGAATTACCAGCTCTATGCGGACTTGGCCGACCCTGCCGCTGCGTGCCCTGCACTCACCACGGTCGCTATACCAGGTTCCTGCATCGATAACAGCAAGCTCAACATCACAGTCAATCTCCGTACGGGCGTTACCTTCACAGACGGCCAGCCGTTCACGGCCGACGACGTTGTCTTCGGGTACCAGACTCTACCTTGGTCCACCCTCGCGACCGACATCGTCAGCGCGATTTGGTGGGACCATCCGGTTGCTCCGCTGTGGAACGCGACCGCCAATGGCGGGACGTGCGCAGCCGCGAAGTGCGTTTCTCACCTCGGAATTTTCAAGACGAGCGCATCCCAGGTTCGGTTCGAGCTCACCCCGCACACGGTGCCCGGGGTCAGGGACGGAGGCTATGCTCTCATTTTCTATGACACCCTCGTACTTCCGATCATTCCGGCCCACGTCTGGAAGAACCACCTCCAGACGACGGCCCAGATCAACTACTCCGATCCCGCGCTCGGAAACGTCGCGGATTCATGGGACCAATCCATCGATTTCAGCTTCGGCGGGCCCGGCCAATACGATGCGACGATTGGCACCGGTCCGTTCATGATGGTAACGTGGACTCGGAATGCCGGATCCAAATCGGTCGTCTATCCGAGCTACTGGGGTAAGAGCCAGGCCCACCTCTGGGCCGGAACTTCGTACGGGTTCTTCCCGAAGTACGTGACGGAGTTCGACTTCATCGTCTACGGCAGCTTGGACGTCGTCAGCCTGTCCTTGCAGCAAGGGACGATTGATACACTGCTTTGGTCGCTGACTCCCGGTTTCGTGAACGTCGTGTCGTCCAACCCGGCGGTCACTGTGCAGACCGTGACCGACTCAGGGTTCTTCTACCTCTCGTTCAACGTGCGCCAGCACCCGTGGGACGACAAGTGCCTGCGCCAAGCGATCTCGATGGCGATCGACAAGAACTATATCGTCAACACGCTCATGGGTGGCTACGGAATCCAAGGATACGCGCCGATTTCGATCGCGAACCCGACGTACGTGAACTCTGCCGCGAAGCCGCCGGACTACAACTTGGCCGGCATTGCCGCGAAACTGCAGGGCTGTGGCTACACGATCGACTCTGCGACCGGGTTTTACCGGGCTCCCGCAGCGTACGGCGGGCAGGTTGTCACCGCGACGATCTTGACCCCGCCGAAGGACTACGACCCGGTCCGGGCGGACGCCGGCATCATGATCTCGAACAACCTGAAGGCCGCGCACCTCAACATCGACTCAGCACCGACGAGCTTCGACACGATCGTTGCGAAGGCCTTCACCCGTCCGGTGAACTTCCAGATCTATGTGCTCGGATTCTCTCTCGGCCTCTTCCCGGAGACGTACATCTGTTCGTTCTTCTGTTCGAACTACGATGTCAACAAGAATCCCGCCGGGTCGAACTCGGCAGGCTACTCGAACTCCGCGGTCGATGCGCTGATTAATCAGGCCCTGTACACAACGAACACGACCGACCGCGTCAACCTGGTCAAGCAGGTTGAGGCCATCGTGGCCGCGGACATCCCCTGGAACATCCTCTACTACCGCAAGAACGTGGTCGCCTGGCGCAACGACGCCTGGGAAGGCTGGGTCCTTTACCCGAACGGGAACGCCCAGTTCAACTTCTACAGCGTCGTGAACATCCACCCGACAACCGTTCCGCAGACGGGCGGCGGATTCATCGGCCCCTTGACCGTCGCCACCTCGATGCCGGACCAGATGTTCTACCGACAGACCGTGCCGATTGGCGTCTACGTCTCACAAGGCGGTGCGCCCGTCGCTGGCGCTGTGGCGACCGTGACGATCCAGTTCGGTGCGCTCTACGTGAATTTCACGGGCTCGACGGATAGCAAGGGCAAGTACAGTACAACCTGGACGGTCCCGTTGCTGCAGGGCTCCGGCACGGCCACGGCCAAAGTGACCTACCAAGGTCTGACCGCCACGAATACGAAGACAATCGAGAGCACGATCGGGCCTCCAATGCCATCGGCTCAGCTCGCGCTTTCGACCCCGACCCCCGTCATCCTGACGGGCGGGACCGCCCAGATCAAGGCGACCGTGACGAGCTCGTCCGGCACCGGACTGGCGGGCATTCCGATCGCGCTCGAGACGAATATCACGGCCGGCGGGATCAGCCCGCTCACCGCGAACACCGACGCCACGGGCACCGCAACGTTCACCTATACCGCTCCCGCGGCGAGCGCGTTCGTGAACAGCCAATTCACGGACATCGTCCGCGCGCACATTAACGTACAAAATTCCCTCGCTGTGGAGACGCAGTCGGCGCAGATCGTAATCGTGACGCAGAACAACGCCGCCCCGATTTGGGACATCGTTTCGCTCGCCAAGCCAGTCTTGGGAGCGCAGTTCCACGTCATCGGCGCGACGCCGACCAACCTGATCGTGAACGTCACGAGCTTCGCCGGAGCCGCGGTCGTCGGGGTGGACGTCGATCCCATCTTCAGCGACGCGTGGAACTTCACCGTTTCGGCCACCGGGGTTGGTTCGAACAAGACCAATGCCGCAGGGCAAGCTCAATTCACCGTCGCGGCGACCACCAGCGCCCAGAATTTGCTGAACTCGACGACGATGCCGTTGACCTTCCAGGTGCGTGGCGTCGTGTTCTCGACGTCCGATACGATTTTGATGAATTTGGCGAACGCCACGAGCACGGGCTACGGCGGCTACCTGAGCCTCAACTCCCTTGCCGTAGCCTATTCGAAGACCCAGTCCTCGAACCGGGTGACTCTCCAGCTCTTTAACAAAGCCGGATTGCCGGTCTCGGGCATCCCGGCGATGTTCAAGATCGACTACGGCGATTTCGGTATTCCGGCGCAGTTCGCGATGGCCGTCGACTTCGCCTGCAACGTGAACTGCCCGGATTACACGCAGACCGACGGCAGCTTGGATCTGAACTCGTTCGGGCTGGCCTCCCTCGGCGGCTCGTTCCAGAGCAGCGTCGGCCAGGGGTGGAACTACGGCGTGGAGAACTTCATCAACGACTTCGAGGTCGTCGAGTGGGGGACGAACTTCGCCACGGGCACGCTCGACGGTGGGTCCTCGGGCGATAACTACGACGCCTGCAAAGCGGGCGGAAGCGCGATCGACGGAACCGCCCCGGCGCCGAACCCGCGCTGGGATGGCTCGTACATCATCAACGTGACGAGCGCGACCGACGCCACGGGGACGTACACCCTGCCCTTCACGACTAACCAGGAGAAGAAGGACAGCCGGATCCAGGTCGAGGCGTTCATCGGTGCGAGTGGCGGCGCGACCGCCATCACCGCGGGCGCGTGTTCCTTCGTCGCGACGATCGACCACTTCGCGTACCACATCAGCACGGGCTTCGTCACCGAGCGCGCACCGATCTTCGCGCTGTCGAGCTTCGAGACGACGGTTCCGAAATCGAATGTCTACACCCGGTCGGGGAACCCGCCGGTGCCGCCGACCCCGAAGCCCATCGTCACATCCCAGGCGAACTCCGTCACGCTGAACGCGCTCTTCAAGGACGCGAACGGGCCCGTGCACCGCCCGGTGGTCATGCTGACCCAAGGTGCCGGCTCCGCAGCCCGGAACGTCCAAGGTCGATTCCAAGGCGAAGTCCCGCTGGGAGGAACGACGGGCTTCGATTCGGGAGGAAACCCGATCATATTGACCCTCACGGGTGGCAACAAGTCCAGCGCCCCGGCCTCGGAGGGCTGGGTCAACTACACGCGGATCGTGTGTAACTCGCCGAGTCGGGGAAGTTGCACGGCCGCGGCGCCGCTCATCGCGCTCTCGCAGGGCCTGACCTTCTCCTACATTCCGGCGGACACACGCTACGCGTACAGCGCCCGGGACCAGCTCTTCACCCTCGCCTATGGCGACTACTGGTTCGCTCCGACGTTCGAGGCGCTGCTGTCGAAGCTGCCGTTCATCGTGACCGTCGCCTATCTGTACCTACCGACGACGACCGCGTTCCTCCAGGTATCGCTGGCGAGCGACTTGGTCTCCGCCGGGGGCACGACGACGGCGACCGTGACGACGTACAGCTCTCTCACCGGAAAGACTCTCGCGGGGGCCAACGTCTGGGTCGGGAACCAACTGCAGGTCACGAACGCGACCGGTGTGGCGACGTTCACCGTCGCGGCCGGAGCCATGGGGGCCCAGGAGGCCCTCGTCACCGCGACGGCTCCGTACGGCGGCGTGGCCCGCGGCTGGTATGCGCTCCTCGCGTCGAACCCCGTGCTGACCTATTCGAGCATCGCGGTCACGACGGGGCAAGCCGGATCCGCGTCGACCATCACGGTCTCGGCGCAGAATACGCTGGCCGTGGCCGGCAACGCGACGGTGTGGCTCACCGTCGATAACCAGCAGGTCGCAGGACAGGTGGTGTCGTTCGGTCCGAGCGAGACGAAGACGGTGACCTTCACGTACGTCTTCGCTCAGGCCGGATCGCATACCGTCGCGATCGGCTCGGCATCAACGACCGCCTCGATCCCGGCGGTCCCACCCGTGGACAACACGGTCCTCTATGCGTTGGCCGGCGGATTGCTGGTCGTGGGTCTGGTCGTCGGTGTCGCCGTCGGTGCGTTGATGGGCCGCAAGCGCAAGAGGCCCCCGACCTCGATGCCGGGCGAGTCCGGCAGCGGTGGAGCGGCGGAGGAAGAGTTGCCTCCCGAGGAAAGTCTCTAGCCGAAACGGACCGGGCGTTCGCGCTCGGTCCTCTTTCCCTTTATTGATTCCGCCGATTCCCTTGAGGAACTCGGGGGGGTAGATAAGTTAGAAATAGGCTTCAGTCGATAGTAAGGTCGGGCAAGGGGGTTGGAGCATGGCGTCGCTGACCCGGTACCTCATTCGGCGAGCGATTCAGGGCGTCATCACGCTGCTCATCGTCACGGTCCTCATCTTCATCCTGTTCTACTTCTCCGGTAATCCGCTCGACGGCCTCCGCTCGAACCCATCGATTCAGCCGGCCGTCATCGAGCGGCTTCGGCAACAGTACGGACTCGACCAAGGCCCCGAGGTCCAGCTGTACCGGTACGTCGTGAACATGTTCACCTTCAACTTCGGCTGGTCTTCGTACGCGAATGCCCCGGTCGTCTCCGTGCTCCAGGAGGCGTTGCCCCGCACGCTATTCCTCTTCGGGGGAGCGGTGCTCATCGAGTACATGATTGGGGTGCTCGTCGGCCGGTACATCGCATGGAAGCGCGGGAGAGGAGTCGAAGGCGGCGTCATCCTCACGAGTCTGTTCTTCTACAACATGCCGTCCTTCTGGATTGGATTGATTCTGCTGTTCTTCTTCGCGTACGTCTGGACGTGGTTCCCGCTCCGAGGGTTCCAAGATACTCCGACGGACTCGTTCACCGCACAGCATTACCCGTTCCTGCTCTCCCTCGAGGGCATTGCGTTCGAGGTGGTCCTGGGGGTGATTGCCATCCTGGCGGGCGTTGCGATCATCGCGATCGCATGGATCCGGAGGCCGAAGCGACCGCTCGAGACCCGCCAGCAGGTCATGCGCTTGGTTCCCGGCGCGATCGTCGCCGCGTTCGGTGCGGTCCTCTTCGTCTGGCCGTTTTGGAACATGTCGATGTTCGATGTGGCCGACATCTTGATCCACGGCGCCCTTCCGATGCTCGCCCTCGTTCTCATCAGCGCCGCGGGAACGATCCTGCTGATGCAGACATCGATGCTCGAGGTCATGGGCGAGGATTTCATCCTGACCGCGAAGGCCAAGGGCCTTTCCGAACGGATCGTACGCAAGCGTCACGCCGCGCGGAACGCGTACCTTCCCGTGGTCACGTCCCTGGCAATCAGCCTTGGATTCATCGTCGGTGGCGCGATCATCCTCGAGTACATCTTCTCGTACTACGGGCTCGGCTCGTACCTGCTCATCGCGATCACGTCCCAGGACCGTTTCCTCGCGGGGTCCATCCTCTTCCTGATTTCGGTCCTCGTGATCTTCGGCAACATTGTCGCGGACATCCTGTACGGGGTGCTAGATCCTCGTGTTCGAATCTGAGCCGGGTGTGCCGCGCTCGGAGTCATTTCGCCGGTCGTTCGTCGCTCGCTTGCGCCGGGTTCTCCGGACCTCCTGGTCGACGCTCCGCCAGAGCCGGCTCGGCGTCCTCGGCTTCTCGATTGTCCTGTTGTTCGCGCTGATGGCGCTCCTCGCGCCGGTGATCGCGCCCTACCCGCGGCTCTTCGAGGCGCCCCTCGTCGACCGGTTCGACATCCACGCCTACAGTCGTGCGTTGCCCGCTGGTCAGAACTACGAAACTCCGGTCTACGGCCCCACGACCCCGTTATTCCCCGATGTCGGTGGAGGCGTCTGGGCGGTCAACTGGAACGCGACGCACGCGACCGTGTACATGAGTTACCTGAAGTACCCGCAACGGACCAACCAGAGTCCGTTCGACACGGAGAACCTGTCCGTCCAGTTCGATGCGACGCAGAAGTTCGGTGTGACCCCGCTCCCGAGCCCGCCCCTGTCGGCGTTGTACTGGCTGACGCCCGCGCGGAACATCTCGTTCGAGACCGGTCCGACGGACCGGAACGGGGCGCTCGCATATTTCATGGGCCGGGACTTCATCGTCGGCGATCCTTTCGCGGACAAGCTCATCTTCCACGTTCAGCTCCCCTTCACTCCGATATGGACCGGAGAGGATCCAGAATCGGCGGGATTCCTGATCTCCCAGCCAAACCAGCTTCAGGGACCGAGTCCGTTTCCGGGGGTTCCAGGCACCCCGTATGGACCGTACCGGTACATCTACGCCTCCGACGGGAACCAGACGATGGTCTTCGAGATCACCTACGCGCACACCGGTGATCAGACCCCCACGGTCCCTGCTTCCGGGCGCATCGCGCTCTCGTTCAACGGCACCTTGTCCGCCCCGCCGTTTGTCTACTACCACTGGGGGAAGGTTTCCGACTCCGACGCGTCCGGATTCCGCGCGGGAAACGGTCAAGCGATCCTCCTGCCCCTTGCGAACGACACGCTGGCCGTGTACAACGTCTCCGGGAGGACTCGGGCGTTCGTCCCCCTGACGCTGTACGGCCAGGCCGCCCACGTGGTGGCTCCGATCGGCTACGCTCGGTCGCCGGACACGCTGACGTTCTTCACCTACATGCAGCTGCGATCCAGCAACGCATCGGCGATCGCGACCTTCGACATGGGTCGGCTCCGGATCGCACACGTGTTCCCGCTCCCAGACCCATCCCTCCGACTCCTGCAGAGCCCGATCAGCGACGATGGGACGACCCTCTACTTGGGCTTCGCGAACGCCGCGGCGACCTCGACGACGATGATCGGACTGAACGCGGATCCGGCGGCGGGGAACCTCACCACGGTTTCCCAGTTCCAGCTCGTGATTCCGGGCCTCGTGAAGAACTATTTTTCCGTCGCGAACCTGGTGAGTGTCTACGTCTACATGGCCGACAACCGGTTGGTCAAGCTCGCGACCACCTTCGCGGCCGCCTCGGCGATCGTGCCGGAGGAATTCGGCCTCGCGATCCCCGCCGGGGTTCCAGCGATCGTCTACGCGGGCACGACGCATGGGACCTTGTACGGTGTTTCATTGAGCCAAGAAGAGCTGAACGGCGGCTGGACGGATTCCGCCACGGGTCGCACGACCCTGTTCACCCTGCTCGGTCGGCCTCGGGTCCCGTTGGCGCCGGGGACGTATCCTTCCGGACACACGTACCTCCTCGGCACGGACTTCAACGGCCACGACATCCTGACGCAGCTGCTGTATGGGACTCAGGTCGCGTTCATCGTCGGCATCTTGGCCGCCTTGTTCGGGGTGGGCATCGGCACGTTCGTGGGGGTCATCGCTGGATACTACAGCAAGCTCATCGACACATTGCTCATGCGCACGACGGACATCTTCCTCGTTCTCCCGTTCCTCCCGGTGGTCCTCGTCCTCGTCTCGATCGCCCGCCCGAGCATCTGGATCATCATCCTGGTGCTCTCCCTTCTCGGATGGCCGGGGATCGCGCGGGTCATCCGGGCGCAAGTCCTCACCCTGAAGGAGCGCCCGTTCGTCGACGCGGCCCGCGTCGCGGGCGCCTCCGATACCCGATTGATCTTCCTCCACATCACGCCGAACGTCCTCCCCTTCAGCTTCCTGTACATGAGCCTCGGCGTCGCCGCGGCGATCATCACCGAGGCGGCCCTCAGCTACCTGGGGTTGGGCGACCCGAACGTGACCTCCTGGGGTGGCATGCTGTCGACCCTCATCACCTTGGGGGGCGGGCTGTACTATTGGTGGTGGCTCCTCCCGCCCGGTCTCGCGATCACCTTCCTCTCCCTCGGCTTCTATCTCCTGGGTCGCGGCTTCGATGAGATCATCAACCCGCGCCTGCGGAGGCGTTGAGGTGCCCCTCCTTTCGGTGCGCAACCTGAAGGTCCACTTCAAGGTCCAAAAGGGCTGGGTCCGCGCCGTGGATGGCGTGAGCCTCGAAGTGGACGAAGGCGAAACGGTCGGTCTCGTCGGGGAGAGCGGTTGCGGGAAGACCACGCTCGCCTACGCGATCACGCAGCTCCTGCCGGCAAACGCGTACGTCCTGGGCGGAGAGATCATCTTCGGCGGGGAAAGCGCGGTCTCGCGCTACCGGGCGGAGTACTGGCAGTTGGCCGAGTCCCGCATGCGCACGGAGATGGAGGCGCTGAAGGCGAAGCTCGGAGGGATCCCGAAGACCCCGAATGACTCGAATCCCGACGCCGTGGCGATTGAGGAACGGATCGAGAAGCTAGAGGACCCCCTCGCCGACACGTACCGAAAATACCTCGCGAAGGAAATCAACGTGCTCCGGTCACGGCTCGAAGCCGTCGCCGATCGAGCCGAGGCGGGCGACCCGAAGGCGCGACGTCTCCTCGGCGAGGCGGCGGCCCGTTACGAGGCGGCGAACCAGGAGGGGGACCTTCTGGCGATCACGCGGCTCAAGGATGGGCGCCTCCGAGGATACCACCCGAAGCTGAACGCGATCCGGTGGAAGCAGGTGTCCATCGTCTTCCAGGGTGCGATGAACGCCCTGAATCCGGTGTACACCGTCGGCGATCAGATCGTTGAAGCGATTCAGGCCCACGAGGACATGGACGACTACGAGTCACGCAACCGCGTCGTGGAGCTCTACAAACTCGTGGGAATTCCGGTGGATCGGATCGACAACTACCCCCACGAGTACAGCGGAGGGATGAAACAGCGGGCCATGATCGCGATGGCCTTGGCGCTCAACCCGAAACTCGTGATCATGGACGAACCGACGACGGCTCTCGACGTGATCACCGCATCGAAGATCATGGACGAGGTCCTTGCGATCCAGAAGGCGCTCCGGATGACGCTGATCATCATCTCCCATGACGTGTCGACCGTCGCGAAGGTCGCCGACCGGATTGCGGTGATGTACGCCGGACAAATCGTCGAGGAGGCCCCGTCGCAGGACCTCTTCCACCGGACCCTCCACCCGTACACGGAGGGACTCCTCGGGGCGTTCCCGAGCGTGAAGGGCGAGAAGCATCGCCTCGAGGCGATCCCCGGCAGCCCTCCGAGTCTCCTGACGCCCCCGAGCGGATGCCGATTTCATCCGCGATGCAAGTACGCAAAGGACATTTGCACGTCCACGGAGCCACCGTACGTCGTTCCTGAGCCCGGGCATCGCGCCCTGTGCCACTTCTCGCAAGACTTCTTCTCTCAGGGGGGACTGACACGGACCTAGGGTCGACCTCCCCGGTCTTCGAAACACCGGGCATCCCGGTCGCAGAGGACGGCAAGGTCATCCGGGTCGAAGGGTTGCGAAAGTACTTCGAACTCAGGCCCGGA
>WNEW01001300.1_pt1 | contig 13800 bp, 15 predicted proteins | sample 5399891 | NCBI WGS metagenome assembly WNEW01 (sample SAMN13153336, study PRJNA577476) | soil metagenome | isolation source: 40 cm grassland meadow soil pre-rain plot 5 | place: USA:California | collected 2015-09-08 | reverse complement strand
TATCAGCCCTGATCGCGAATCCAAGTCTTTGATTTCTAGAACCCCGGTTTTCCACGTTGATCCCAAGGGGAATCCACGGGGATCGAAAAAGCCCAGACAAGCCGATAACACTCCAACTGCAGCGAAACAAGCCCATAATCAGGCTCAGACAGAAAGCGGGTCCAAGAAACAATGACCAGGAGAACGGTTTCGGTCCCGCGACGCAGACCACTCCGGATCGGAAGAGACACCAAAACTAAAGCAATTCATGAAGGCGCATTCAGCCTTTCTCCCGTATCCTCTTCCTCCACAACAAAGTCTTCTTCCCGTCTAGCACATACAGGACCCTGTGAAAGGGAATCTGAGTCTCACCGTCCCGCAAGAGGAACGACCCCTTTCCCAGCCTAGCTATGTCTGAGACTTTGATGATCATTTGATCGTCCGCTGCGCCCCGATGAACGTAGGCCAGCTCGAACTCTGAAGGATCACCTCCACCGCGCATAATCCTCGAAAGGATTGCCTTCAGAGGATGCTCCCGCATGGAAGAACAATTGAATGGTTAGAAGATGGGTTTTTCCATTGTCCGAGCAGGCTCTTCTAACTCTTCGTCGGATTGAACTGTTGCTAACTCTTCATAGATTACGATTAGCTATGGTGTTGGTTATGTTCGCGGTCCTCTTTGCAATATTTGGCTAGAAAACGCGTTCACTAGTCTGGGTTGTGTCCAGGGTGCGGGTGGTGAAGTCGGTCAGACAGAAACATGAGGCCTCAGCCGATCTACTACAGCTCCTGAACGAGTTCAGGCGTATGGTGAACGTCTGCATCGCTGTTGGAATAGAAGAGAACGTTTCCAGTCTCAAGACTCTCTCGTTGAAATCGTACCATCGTCTAAGCTGTGGCATCCTCGGCTACTACCGGCTCTGCGCGATCAGCACAGCTACCGGAATACTTCGCAACTATCGAAAGACCAAGAAGAAGAATCCTCGGACAAGGTTTCCGTATGCTAGGAAGCTGATGCTGACCACCTGTTACGGGTTCAAAATCCAGAATGGTCTCCTCAGACTGCCGGTCAGACCGCGACAGTATAGCTATGTCAGGCTGAACAATCACACGCTCCAAGTCGTCTCAGGGCTCAGCGTCCACTCCGTCACGCTGACCCCAGACTCGCTAACCATGAGCTACTCCAAAGAGACGGTCGAGATCGAGCCGGAAGGATACGTGGGGATAGACCGTAACCTAGACAACATCACAATTGCATCAACAGACGGGACGGTCAAAACATTCGACATGTCAAAAGCGACCGTGATCAACGCTGATTATCGATATGTCAAGAGCAGATTCAAGAGAAACGACTCCCGAACAAGAACGCAAATCTTCTCCAAGTATGGAGAGAAGCAGCAGAACCGTGTACAACCACTACTTCACGGCGTGTCCAAGAGAATAGTTGAAGAGGCCAAGACCGGACGATGTGGAATAATCATGGAAAACCTGACTGGGATGAGACGACTCTATCGCAAAGGCAATTCCCAAAGCAGAAACTATCGGGCGAGGATGAACAGTTGGAGCTATGGAGAGCTACAGCGACAGATAGAGTGCTAGGAACACGTCCAAACGGTGCTCAATTTGCGGGTACAAGACCCTAGAGAGCACCCAACGAAGACTATGGTGTCCACAATGTGGAACCATACTAGACAGGGACGAGAACGCGGCCAGGAACCTGGCTGCGGGAGGGCTGAGGTTCAGCCCCAGCGGGCCTCCAGGTGAAGCAATGGTAGAGGAACGGGAACCGGAGAACGCGACCCCAATCCCCAAAGTCGATGGAGGCAAGTCAAGTCGGCAAACGCAGGACAAAACCGACAAAGACTTAACAGAACCTGAACCACTCATCAAATAGCCAGCTTTTGACCCTTGAACCTCCTGTGATTATCGGAAGGGGAACTTGGCTCGACAAGATCGCGGCCGATATTGTCGTCCGGGAAAAAACCCTCGGGCGAGTAGGAAAATCTTTGCGGGTGGAGAGCGGGCTTGGTGCATCTGGTATTCCTCACATTGGGAGCTTTGGGGATGCCGCGAGAGCTCACGGGGTCAGAATGGCGCTGGAGAACATAGGCGTCAAGACGGAACTAATTGCTTTCTCGGATGATATGGATGGTTTGAGAAGAGTACCCGCAGGATTCCCGAAGACGCTGTCAAAGTACCTCGGGTTCCCAGTGTCAAGCATCCCAGACCCGTTCGGTTGTCATGAGAGTTATGGACAACACATGGGTTCGTTGCTTCTCGATTCTCTAGACAAGACAGGAATAGCATACCGCGCTGTTTCAGGGACCCGAGCCTACAAGGAGGGTTTGTTCAATGAGCAAATCGACAAGATTCTTCGCAACGCCACAAAGGTTGGTTTGATCATCAAAGAGACCCTCGGCCAAGAGAAATACACTGAGACTCTACCCTACTTTCCTATCTGCAAGAATTGTGGCCGAATATACACGACCAAAGCACTCGAGTACATTCCTGAGCGTCACGTTGTGACGTACGTGTGCGAGGACGTGCAACTTAGAGTGGAGACGCTCAAGGGTTGCGGGCACAAGGGCGAAGTTGATGTTAGAAGGGGAGAGGGAAAGCTCAGCTGGAAGGTAGAATTCGCGGCTAGATGGTCAGCCCTCAAGATCAACTATGAAGCCTATGGAAAAGACCTGACCGAGTCGGTAAGAGCAAACGATCGAGTAATGGAGGAAGTCCTAGGCGAGGCGCCTCCCTTTCACACGCGGTACGAGCATTTCATCGACAAGACAGGCTCGAAGATCTCGAAATCGGTCGGAAATGTCATAGCTCCTCAGCTATGGCTGAAGTATGGCCCTCCGCAATCCCTGCTTCTTCTGATGTTCAAGAGGAGCGTTGGCTCCAGAGCAGTCTGGGTCAAGGACATACCCACTTATGTTGGCGAGTTGGATGAGCTGGAGGACATCTACTTCGGCCGCAAACAGGTCAAAGACCAGAAAGAGCTTGCGAAGCTCAGAGGACTCTACGAATACTGCTGGAACATGAAACCGCCCTCAGCACCTTCTGTCCATATTCCGCATAACCTACTGGTCTACCTTGTCAAAGTCGCCCCCAAAGGCAAAGAGAACGATTTCGTTCGAGAGAAACTCGCCAGCTACGGATACAAGGTAAGCACTACAGACCCTGACTTCTTAGCGAGATTGGAAAGAGCGCTGAACTGGGCACGAGACATCGACACTATCTCGACTAGAGAGGTTAGTATCGAGGGTAAGGAGAGAGACGCTGTGCTCGAATTGGCTGGAGTCATTAATGCGAGCAATGATGAGGCTTATCTGCAAAACGTCGTCTTCACCATCGCGAAGAAACATGGCCTTCAGCCAGGCAGTTTCTTCAAGACTCTATACCGGATACTCATCGGAGCCGATTCCGGTCCCAGACTAGGACCCTACATCCTCGCGATGGGTAGGGAAAATGTATCTTCTGCTCTGGTCGCCGCCGGACGATCTTCAAAAGGACAAGAGTAAGTTGCAAACAGTCCAGGAAGTCAGCATCCGACCAGTAAGGCAGGACGACATTGATCAGATCTCCCTACTAGAGCAGGCGAGCTTCGACGACCCCTATCCATCCTACTTTCTATCCGAACTCGCCCGAGACAACCCGGACACATTTCTCGTCCTCACTTTGAACAACGAGATCGTAGCCTATGGGGTCGTTGATCACTGGGAAGACCATGATCACTTGATCTCGATCGCGGTACGCCCGGATAGCAGAAGGAAGGGATTCGGAGAGGCATTGCTTGCGGAACTTGAAAAAGGGCTCTCGAAAGAAAGGCCGTTGAAACTAGAGGTACGCCAGAGCAACTTGGCTGCTCTTCAGCTCTATTCGAAAAGAGGGTTCACCAGAACCGGGGTGGCAGAAGGATACTATGGCGATGGCGAGGATGCAATTATCATGGAGAAGAGGCTGGTCAAAGAAGCATTGATAGAGAGTTAGACGTTTCGAGGCCGAACGTCATTTGCGTTTTTGTCTAAATGCGGCCTGAATCTCCCCTGGATTCTGTCCAGGATTCCTTGAGAGCATTTGTCGCTCTACCCATTCAGGAATTATTACCGCTCTGAGTAGAGTCTGAACTCGTATCCCTTTTTCCCTTGAAATCCTTCCTAATTCGTCGAACATCTCGTCGCCGATAGTCTGCATGAATTTGTGATTAGAATCGAACCCGGTCGGGCCTGGCTTTCTCCCTCGAATCCTGTCAGTCTTCTTGTAACTAGATTCTAATGACTCCGCATTCATACTCATTAACTATGAGTAGTGCTCTCAATCCGGTGCGAATTTAACAGTTTACCATGGAATTCCACAAAAAATTCGAGAACCCACCTATGATCCACCGTTCTGAGCGCTCTTGACCTCAGGCGGAACGTTTTGCTGGCTGTTTTCCACAACCGGCCTCTTGGGCTGAGGAGCTCGTTGCGGGCGAGCTTTGTGCAGCTGCTGATCGTGGAGGGTAACCCTGGTCGCCTTGATCAAGCCGAGCCTCTGAAGAGTATCATCCAGCATCCCAAGTTGCTCAATCGTCAAATCTCGATTGACCTCGATCACGATTCTTCTCACACCGACTCGTGTCGTCACAGGGATTTTGGTCATAGTTGCGTACCCTCTCTCGTTTCGCATCTTCGTAGGACTTTGGAGCGGTTCGATAAGTTCCGATTGTTACTTTGGTTTCACAGTTCAAGCTTGACCGTGAAGGCGGCGGAAAATGGGATGGGATGTGCAGAGCTGGCCAGCATGGGCTAGCGGATATTCGAATCTTGCGTCGTCTAAGACTTGAGTTCGAAACTTGATTGCGCCAGGGCGAATGGTCAGTCAGGGTGCGACTCAATTGGAGCGTCACGAAGCATCGCGTCAGAAAGCCATGCCTGGTGCTTGTGTTGAATTATTTTCTCAAAATCAAGTCTGAGAGGGGTTCGATACTCAATCTTTTGGCCTCGGACACGCTTAATCTATAACGCGAACAGTAAACATCTCATGGCTAAAACCCCTCAGTTCGACGAGGAAATAGGGATTCTCAATCGCGACGGTCTTTGGCAATGAGTGAGACCGAGAAACTGATAAAGGCTAATGAAGACCTGGCAAAGTCAGGACCCCTGTTTCCAGTACTGTTTCCAAATGTACTTTTTCCACCTCGATCGCAGGGCCTCGAATCATCATCAGGAGGAGGCCTAGCCATCCTTACCTGCATGGACCCACGGGTCCACCTGGATTTCATACCGGGATTTGAAAGGGTAACTAGCATCATCAGAAACGCTGGCGGCATCGTAACAGATGATGTTGTTCGGTCCCTCATGGTGTCCAACGAAGTCTTAGGCGTGAAGGAATTTTTGATAATTAATCATACAGACTGTGCAATGCTCAAGTTCAAGGACCCGGAACTTCAGGGAAGACTTGAGAAAAAGTACGGAAGAGAGGCAGGCCTCATGAAGTTCTACACCTTCTCTAGTCTAGAACAGAACATCAAGGACCAAGTCCAGAAAGTCAAGAACCATCCCGTAGTCCCAAAGGACATCACAGTTTCCGGCCTCCTCTACGATGTAGAAACCCGAAAGCTCAGCAGTACCGGCATCTAGCCAATGGGTGCTCTCGTGGTACCAATCTTCGACCAACGCAGGGAACCCAAGAACCGACTAAGTTCCTCCACCTTTTCTTTTCGGGGTTCAAAATCGGTGTGATTCGCCCCATTTGAATTGTGTCTAAGCCCTAACATATTTCATAAATATCTGTGGGGGCAGCGACAGAAAGGATGGAAGAGTTATCAATGTATAGTCAAAATTACACCACTACCTTTACCGTAGACCAGACTCCGAAGGAAGCCTTCTCTGCCATCAATAATGTTCGTGGATGGTGGTCAGGAGAAATTGATGGTAGTACCGGCAAGCTCGGCGACGTGTTTACGTATCGTTACGAAGACGTCCATTATTCCAAACAGAAGATAACAGAATTCATTCCTAACAAAAGAGTCGTCTGGACTGTTTTAGACAGCAAACTGAATTTCATCAAGGACAAAACCGAGTGGAATGGCACAAAAGTTGTTTTCGAGGTCTCTAAGAAAGGCGCCAAAACGGAAGTGCGCTTCACTCACGAGGGTTTACTTCCCGAGGTCGAGTGTTTCGATGCCTGTTCAAACGCATGGGGCTCATACGTCAACGGTAGCCTCAAGAACTTGATCACCAAGGGTAAAGGACAGCCTAACAAGCCCGAAAAAGCCGATAAGAAAAAAGCACCTCGATAAATCAAGGCGCTTACCTGGCCCCCGAGTTATACAAAAGGGCCATCGGAGAGAACGGCTTGAAGTCGTCTCGTCAGAAATGTCCTTCGCAAGCTGATCGCGAGTTCAAACATCCTTAACAGAGTACAACCGAATCGTGGGTATAGGCCGCACTTTCCACGAATGAACCTCAAGCCCTCCCATCGTGAATTCTCTTGTTGAGCAAGGATTACAATGCTGAATCACCGCAAGGCGATCATGATCGACCAAACGCAGCGAGAGCCGGCGTGGCGAAGGGCAAAGTCCGATGGTACCAACTTGCCTCTCTGATTCTTCTTGCCGCTACCCTTGCAGAGTTCCTGACAGGTTCCACTCCTCTTCCCTTGATCGTTATCTATCCGCCGGGTTTCGTTTTCAACGTGGGACTCTACGGGGGAGGAGCGCTGTTGATCAGGGAGGCCACCATCAGGTGGAGGAAGCGTTGGGGAGCAGTCCTTCTCCTTGGAGGAGCCTATGCGGTAGGCGAGGAGGGTTTCGCCGCCAAGACGATGATTAACCCGAATTCGCCGATCATCGGGAATCAGGCGTACAGTCACTGGATGGGAGTAAACTGGGTCCCATTAGCCTCCTTGACAGTGTTCCACTCGGCATTCAGCATCGCTGTCCCGCTCCTCCTCATCGAACTGCTCTTCCCGGAGACCAAGGGACGCCGGTTGCTAGGCAGCGTCGGATTGGCAATCACTATGGTTCTGTACGGACTCACGGTGTTCGTGTTGACCGCGTGGCTTGGTGACCCCTACGTGCTTACTCTCGGAGTTGCGGTTTTTCTTGTGGCCTACGCATCTGCATTCATCTTAGCAGCTTACAAGGTTCCGAGGTCGTTCTTGCGGGCGAAAGGAGACCGACCGGACCGCCGCGAGTTCGACTTTTTCCTCTTAGGACTCGGTTTCATGGTATCGTTCTTCATCATTTCGGCCGGTCTCACGCCAATTGGGGGCCTCGCACACAATCTTCTTCCCTGGCCTGTCACCGACGCATTGTTCTTTCCACTGACCGGGCTCACGGCCTGGTACCTTGTAAGACACGCGGGTCGATCTGGCAATGACCTTGTGAAAATCGCGTTCGTGCTGGGAGTGATGGTCATCTTTGTTCCTATGGACCTTATCCTAGAGCTTGGCGGAGATGCGGGAGTCCTGATCTTCACCGCCACAATCATCGGCTTACTGTTTTTGCTGCGCCAAAGAGCCAAACGAGCCTACAAGTCTTCACCCGTCAGATTTCCCGTTATTCCAACGTAAACAGTGATTGTGATTGGAAAAATCGACGTTCTCAATTCGTCTGCTTCCAGCCGAAAGGGCAAGAGCGGGCCGGGTGGGATTCGAACCCACGATTTGCGGCTCCGCAGGCCGCCGTCTTGGTCCTGGCTCGACTACCGGCCCCGCGCACCTCAACCAAATCATCCCCTTATAATGGGTGGGACCGTAAAGTCTTCGGCTGGCGGAAGGTTACTTTCGCAACGCTCCTGAAATAAAATACTCCTGACTTCGTAGAGCTCGCGGCCTTGCTCGCAGTGAAGTCCGTGACGCAAAGCTACAGGCCAAGTTCGCGGGTAATGGATTTACTGAAAGTCTTCCGGTTAATGGTGAGCGACTCCATCAAGATCGGGCTCGAGACTGATTCGTCATCTCTAAAGAGGCTCTCCACCTTCGCGTATGGGCGTCTCAAAAGGTACTCATGCCCCTCTGCCTATCGTCTCAATGCTATCTCTAGGGCAGCTGGTATCCTCGCTTCGAGAAGAAAGTCGCTTCGACGAGGCAACTCGACGAGGAGGCCGTACTTGGCCAGGTTGATTCTCGTATCCTGTTACGGATTCAAGATAAGAGATGGAAATTTGATAATTCCTCTCGGCGAGCAGAAGTTTGAACGGATCCCGTTAGCTCCTCACACCGTCCTAGTCCTTTCCGATCCATTGGTGAACGTTCGGTCCTTCACCCTGACTCAAACGAGTCTATCCCTTTGCATCTCGAAGGAACTAGTGCTGGTTGAATGTACAGGAGCAGTTGGCGTAGACAGGAACCTTCGGAACTTAACCGTGGGCGACCCTGACGGAGCGATACAGTACGATCTGTCAGGTGCTGTGAGAATTGCCGATAGAATGAGGCGCTCATACGCTCGTTCAGAAGAAATGACGCGAGGGTCAGAGGAAAACTTGCATCAAAGTACGGCCACCGAAGACATCATCGCACTCAGCACATCCTTCACAACGCAACCAAATTGATAGTGGCAGACGCTCTCAAACACAGACAGGCGATTGTTCTGGAAAATATTGAGGGGATCCGACGCCTCTACGGTAGAGGGAACAGGCAAGGCCCTAGACAGAGATACCGAATGAACAGTTGGAGTTTTGGCGAGGCGCAACGCCAGATAGAATACAAGGCTAGATGGGCCGGATTGCCAGTGATTCGTCTGAGCAGGCGCGAGACTAGAGGGACGAGTGTCGTCTGTCATCGATGCGGGGAGAGACTCCAAGAGGACAGACAATTGAGACGAAAGCTATGGTGTGCGAGCTGTAGGGGTATGATGGACCGGGACGTGGTTGCCGCGGTCAACGTCTCCCGGCGTGGACGGTTGAGGTTCGACCGTTCACGAGCCCGTGAAGGGCTGCAAGGCGGAGTAGCTGAAGCCGTGAAGGAGAACCCGACGACTACGGTAATCCTTCGAGTCGATGCTCCGAAGCCGAGTCCAACCTCAGCCGACCGAAGACTTGACAGAACCGTTAATAGCCAATTGAGCTGTTCGGTGCCGCCATGCCTGACCAGACGAATGCTTGGAAGATCAGGGTGAAAAAGGGGAACTCCGAGGTAGAAGTCGCAGGTCCATCCCCCGAGATCGTTCAGAAAATGTTCGAAGATCTTGTCAAGAAGTACATGACGAAGCTCGCCTCGTCCCGGTAACCCTCAACCGCCGTGGATCCGATCCCCCGGTCGGAGTCTGATAGTCGGACTGATGCTCTCTAGTGGTACGGTAATGCGAAAGAACATTCTTGTAGTTGGATTCGCCATGCTTGCCTTGGCTCTCCTCTTCGGGGTCTCGTATCCTCCCGCGTTTCTTTTCGTTGTTCTCTTCGGCATACCGATATCCATCCTCAACACCATTCTCGGATTGATCACGAGAACGCCTCCAGGACTGGAATTTCAACCCGAATCTGCAAAGATCAGACTAATAATCGATAGAGGGGTTGTACGGGCTAGCATCTACCAGCTTGTCTTCCTGAACTCCAAACTCATCCTCAAGCGGCTGACGTCGGTCATGGTCACCGTCATTCTAGCCCTCGTGTTAGCCGTAGTCGGATTCGAGGTTCTGGGAATCATAGGAGCACTGATGGGAGGAGTCACCGGGTTCTCCTTGCAAGAATTTCTCACGCAGAGAATGCGCAACAAGATTGGGACCGAAATGCAGCTGACCTCGCTTGGAAAGAACGATATCGAGATCGAATACAACGATCTACTGGAAGTCAGACTCGTGAAGAGCCGGCTTCATTTGATATCTGAAAACGGTTCGCTCACAGCTAATTTCCCCGGAGGATACGCAATAAAAATAAAGCCGATGCTAGCGGATCTTTTCGAAACGAAATTCACGACGGAAGAGTCACTCAGGGCGGCCGAGGCTGCGGAGAAAGAGAATGAAAAGCGCCAGCATCCCGGTAGCGACCGTGGCAAGTTCTCCCGCCGCTAAAACTCTGTTAGGTTCTATGAACAACGCTCCCCGTCCAGTAGTTTCCACGTAGAATGCCCAGGCCATGAATATCATGCTCGCCAGACCGGTGGCCAACGAGTAGATCCATAAGCCGCTCCAGAAGAATTTCTCACGCGAAGAGGCCAAGGATAGCACTTATAGTGCTTATCTGCATAATTAAGATCGCGATGTGCGAAAACTCCACATCAGACTCAACTCGATGATACACAATCTACTTTCGTCGTCGAAAGGCTCTCACAAGGTTCTTGGTACCCTTAACACGCCAGAGTTGCAAGCCACCAATGGTCAGCGCTCCCAGAGCCGCGACCATTTGCGATATGATGAACCGAGTTGCACCGTCGATCTGTGAGACATTGAACGCCCAGTTGTAGAACGACTCCGCGGTTGGTTTGAACGCTTGGACTGACGCGACCGCATTCACAAACCAGTTTGCCTCTACTATGTATGGAGCGAACAGGATTATCGTAAAGGGAGCAAGCACCAGTGCTGCCGTCCTGATCATCCTCAGCGGGTAAAGTATCCTCCGGACCTGCTTGTCAGGTCCAGCTTTGACGTAGGCCGTGCTTTCAAACACGTTCATCCAGAGAGTGACCACGACCAGAGCGTTTCCAAGCGCTAGCGATAGCGCGATAGAAATAGGCAGATTCCAAGAACCTATCGGGATAGACACGGTCTTGTCAACGAAGCCCGTGTTCAAAGCGTCGTAGAAGAAGAGAAGCTCCAGGCCGACGCAGATCGCGGCGAAAATGATGGCTGGAATCCAGCCGCGAAGAATCTCCCATCGCAAAAAGAGTCTATGGTATTGCTCGGACATTTCTGCTTGTGTCCTTTTGACCCGTTCTCGGCCTTGTTAAAAAACCAATGGACCCTGTAACCAATTGGTTTCTCTCGGGGTTACGGGACCTTAGTCTATTCCTCGAACAGCCCTGACTCTCCGGAACGCGATTCTATGGTCGCGCGCTAAGTGTCAGAGCCTAGACTTCAGAGGTTGATGTGTTAGTTGAAAAAACTGACTGGTGCCCTAGCCGTCCTCATGATGGCGGCAATTGCGCTGCTACCTCTCCCTGCCCACACTGCCACAATGAATCCCCAAGAGAACCTGAATCTCTATGCTGGAAACAAGCTCATAGTCGACTCAACCCAGCCATCGATAAAGTCCGTCGTTGTTCGAGGAAATCTTACCGCTGCTATGGTCTCGAATAACGCGTATCCCGCTAAGAACTTCACGATCACAACTAACTCGACACAGCTGTACACACTCAACTTCTTACTCTCGTACCAGTCTCCATATACCACGGAGATAACTATCAAAGATCCCTCGTCAGGGTCCAGCACCCAATACACGTCCTACTTTGTCTCCGGTGGAGACCTGAATCTCACAGTGTTCGCCTCGTTTCAAACGGCTCCTTCAAACGGGCCCAACACGCCTCTAGGATGGGCATCTTTCTACGGATGGGTCTCCCAGTTCGGAGGCGCATTCCCCTTCTGGATCAAAATACTGTACGCAGTCCTGGGGGCCCAGTTCGCCTTTGTCGGATACAGATGGATAAAATTCGAGGATGAGCGCAGAAGAATTGAGGGACACCTGCCTCCGTTGGACCGAGGAAACAAGGCCTATCTTTGGACCGAGGTGGTCTTCCGCACTCTTCTCGCCGGTTTTGCGATCAGTCTAGCAGTAATGATCGGAGAGGTCCTAGTACTCCTAATCGCACAGTATCTTTTCTTTGTCAACTTGGACCTAGTATCACTCATTGATTTCTTCTCCATATTCTTCGTCGCAGCATTAGGAACCCTGGTCTACCTTACGAGGGAAGGCCTTGACCGTATCTTCGATCTCAAGCCGATCATGGAGGACTGATCTTTGGCGTCTAAGATACGGGTCGCGTCAAACGATGATCAACTATCCGAATTCCTCTTCGGATCCGTAAGACCCTGGTGGGACAGGCAACCATGGTTTAGACGATTGTTTGTTATCCCTCTCAAATCGGTTGACAAGTCCTACTCCAGATGGAGCAAGGCCAGAGTCTCGCCCAGACGATTCCGGAAAATCCAGGAACGCTTGGACAGGGAATACCCACCGGAGAAATTCTCGCCCGCAAATCTGATCGGTCGAGATAAAGAATTCAACATTCTCATGGACTCCTTCAGACTCCACGTACTGCGACACCCAATGCTTGCAAAATACTTTGGCCGAGACGAGCTTCCAAAGGCCATCTGCCTCGCCGGGGACAGTGGAACTGGAAAGACGTTTCTGACCATGGTCTCGTTGAGACAGATGCTCTTGGAAGGATATCGCAGCGGTGTACTAGTCACACCGGTCATCCTGAAAGGATCAGATGTCTATTCGGAATTCTACGGAAAAAGCACCCGACAACTGGGCAGATTCCTGGATTACGCAAGCTCCGTCCCGTCGGTCGTGTATGTCGACGAGTTCCAGAGCTTTGGTAGAAAAGTGAGAGGAGAAACTGGAGCCGAGATAGAGGATACAAGGTTGCAGGACGAGCTGAATCGTTGGCTCGACAAGATAGTAAGCGGAAAAACCCGGACCCTCGTAGTCGTCGCAACCAATGCCTACGAGAAGATCAGAGAGGACATACGAAGACGATTGACAAAGGTAAGCCTCAACGATGGAGTGACACGCGAAATGCTTCTCGCTGTCGTGGAAGACTCGATAAAACGAGAGGCTTGGCTTGGCTTGAAGGCGGAAGATCTTCTCGATCTGATGGAGAGAGAAGTCACCATGAGACGCAGAGCCTCCCTCACGCCCAGTGACATCCAAGAAATCTTCCGCGAAGTCAGAAAATCCAAAGAAGCTCCACTAAGAGAGAAATTCAGAGACAATCGCAACCTCTCTGTTAGTATCGAGAGACCCAAAATATCCGTCAAAATAGACGACTTTGTGATCGCCGCCAGGAACATCAAGCTCTACTCCGAACAAGAAAAATCCCAAGAAGTGACAGACGCAGTTTACGTGAGCAAGCCCAAAGTCAACAGAGAAGACGTCGGGGGCTTGCATGATGTCAAAAACAAGATTCTGAACCACATCGCGCTCGCTTTCAATCCTTCAATGGCAGAGCTGGGACACCAGTCCAACCCCAGGTTCTTCTTGCTGGGTCCACCGGGCACCGGCAAGACTCTCCTCGCCATGGTAGCTGCTGCAGAGAACAACGTGGGCTTCATCAAAGTCCGAGGCGGCGAACTCATGAGCGGCGCGAACTACATGGGTGACCCCGAAAAAAGGGTCAAGGACCTATTCTCGCTCGTCCGCCAAAAGAGCCCCTGTATCCTACTATTGGACGAGGCTGACGCGATCTTCTGGGGAGGAGATCCCTCAAGTAACAAGATCCTTGCCCAGGTAAAGGCAGAACTGAGCGAGTTGAGGCCCGAAGACAAAGTAGTTGTCATCGCGACTTCGAATAAGGAACAATTGATCGACCAGGCCACACGGGACAGGTTTGAGCCTAACATCTACTATGTTCACCCACCACAGAACGATGCCGAATGGAACGAAGTCGTCGGAATCCACCTAAGAAAATTCGGCACATACCTGCACCCAGAAGTGGACGCAGGGAAGATCACGAAGATGTTCAGGCGACAGCGAATTCTCAGCCCAAGAGGTGCGGCAGAGACAGTGTCGGAAGCCCATCGCATGTGGGCATCCGAGGTCGCCGCCGCTCGCGAAGTTACTCAAGCCAAAGGCCAGGAAACATCGCTTCAAGCTATCACGCTCAAGTACCAAGATGATCTGGACCGCTTGGACCAACTACTGGCGATTTACAAGAACGAGGGAAGCACGCTCACCCCCG
>WNEW01000985.1_pt1 | contig 13813 bp, 9 predicted proteins | sample 5399891 | NCBI WGS metagenome assembly WNEW01 (sample SAMN13153336, study PRJNA577476) | soil metagenome | isolation source: 40 cm grassland meadow soil pre-rain plot 5 | place: USA:California | collected 2015-09-08 | reverse complement strand
GGCGGAACAGACCGTGCGGACGTCGAGTGCCGAAGCTGGTGCGAAGAATCGAACCGTCCCAATCTGTTCCGCGTTCCGCGTTTCGCGTTCCGCGTTCGCTCATCGGCGCCGCACTGCTCTTCGCGCTCTGCGTCGCTTGCCAGGGTGACCGCCGCACCCCTCTCGTCATCTACTCTCCCCACGGCCGTGACCTCCTGACGCTGCTCGAGCGGCGCTTCGAGCAGCTCCGCCCCGACGTCGACGTGCGCTGGCTCGACATGGGCTCGCAGGAAGTGTACGACCGGCTTCGCTCCGAGCGCGCCAACCCGCCGGCAGACGTGTGGTTCGGGGGTCCTTCGACCATCTTCGCGCGCGGCGCGCACGACTCGCTGCTGGCGCCGTTCCGGCCCAGCTGGGCTGGCGCGATCGGTCCGCACGGGCGCGGTCCCGGCGATCTCTACTTCGCGGCCTACGAGACCCCGGCGGTGATCGTGTACGCCGAGCAGGCGGTCCCCGCTGCGGAGGCGCCCCAGGACTGGGACGAGCTGCTGCAGCCGCACTGGAGAGGCAAGGTGCTGATCCGCGACCCCCTCGCCTCGGGCACGATGCGCGCCGTGTGGGGGATGATCATCGAGCGCGGCCTGAAGCAGACGGGCGACACGGCCGCGGGCTTCCAGTGGCTGCGGCGCCTCGACGCACAGACCAAGGAGTACGTCCTCAACGGCCCGCTCCTCGACCAGAAGATCGTGCGGCAGGAGGGGCTGGTGACGATCTGGGATCTTCCGGACATCTTGCTGAACCGCCGCGACGGGCTGCAGCTCGGCTACCTCTTTCCCAAGAGCGGCACGCCGGTGATCGAGGACGCGATCGGCGTGGTGCGGGACGCCCGCCACCCGGCGGCGGCGCGCGCGTTCGTCGAGTACGTGGGCAGTGTCGACGCGCAGCTGCTCGCGACGCGCGAGGCGTATCGCCTGCCGGCACGGCTCGACCTCCCGGTGGATTCGCTGCCGCCCTGGGCGCGCGCAGTGCGGAGCGGCATGAAGGTCGCCGACGTGGATTGGGATGTGCTCGCCGCGCGCGGAGCGGATTGGATGCGATACTGGGATCAGACCGTCCGCGGGAAGGGGGAAGGGGGAAAGGGGAAGGGGCGGTGACGGCGTTGGTATCGCTCGACGGGGTACGGAAACGGTGGTCGCCCGCGACCATCGTGGGCCCGGTGTCGCTCGAGATCGCGCGCGGAGAGATCGTGGCGCTGCTGGGACCGTCGGGGAGCGGCAAGACGACGGTGCTGCGCCTGCTCGCCGGCTTCGAGACGCCGGACGCCGGACGCATCGCGATCGCTGACGAGGATGTCACCGCGCTCCCCCCCGCCCGGCGGCGCTGCGGGATGGTGTTTCAGCACTACGCCCTCTTCCCTCATCTCGACGTCGGAGAGAACGTCGCCTTCGGCTTGGCCCAGATCGACCGGCATGGCCGCGACCGTAAGGTCGCGGGGGCCTTGGAGCTCGTAGACCTCACCGGCTTCGAGCGCCGCAAGCCCCACGAGCTCTCGGGTGGGCAGCAGCAGCGGGTGGCGCTGGCGCGGGCGCTCGCCCCCGAGCCACGCGTGCTGCTGCTCGACGAGCCGCTCTCCAACCTCGACCCGAGCCTTCGCGAGCGGACGCGGCGCGAGCTCCGGGCCGTCATCAAGCGCGTGGGCATCACGACGGTGTTCGTGACCCACGAGCAGGAGGAAGCCTTCGACTTGGGCGATCGGGTCGGCGTGCTCAGTCGGGGACGCCTCGAGCAAGTGGGGACGCCGGACGATCTGTACGAGCGTCCGGCGTCGCTCTTCGTGGCCACGTTCGTCGGTCGGGCGAACGTGCTGCAAGGGCCGACCGCCCGCGCGCTGGGCGGGAGCGAGGGACAGGTGCTCGTCATCCGCCCGGAGCAGCTGCGCTTCACGGACGGCGGGCTCCCCGGCCTCGTGCGGGAGCGGCGCTACACCGGGGCCGCGGCCTACTACCAGGTCGAGACCGACGACGGCGACCGCCTCGAGGTCGTGGCCGATCCGGGCGCCGCGCGCGTGGGCGACCGGGTGTACGTCGCAGCGTCGCGGGTGTTGGCGTTCCGGGAGGGGCGCGAATGAATTCGCGGCTCCGCCCTGCGGATCGAGCGACGCCGGCTGACCGGCCGATGCCGAGTCGCGACGTGAGCCGCATCTTGCCACGGCTCGGCCTCACCCTGCTGCTCGCGTGGCTCGTGCTGTATCCGATTCTCGTCGCCGTAGCGGATGCGGCGCACGGCGACGCGCTCGGGACGTTCGTCTCCCGCGCCGGCGAATGGGCGGCCCTGTGGGCGAGCGTCTGGGTCTCGCTTGCGAGCGTCGTGCTGGCGGCGGCGATCGGTGTGCCGCTCGCGCTCCTCTTCGAGTGGCTCGACTTCCCCGGCCGAAAAACCCTCGGCTCGCTGGTCGCGCTCCCGGCGGTGCTGCCGCCCTTCGTCGGCGTGATCGCGTTCCTCTTTCTCTATGGGGAGTCGGGGTTCGTAGCGCGTGCGGTGCAGGCGGTCTTCGGCCTGAACCGGGCGCCATGGCGGCTGCAAGGGGCGGGCGCGATCCTGCTCGTGCACGCCTACTCGATGTACGTGTATTTCTACCTGTTCACGCGGGCGGGGCTCGCCAAGCTCGACGCGTCGCTGTTCGAGGCGGCGCAAGCGCTCGGCGCCGGACGCTGGCAGGTGCTCTCGCGCGTGACGCTCCCCTTGCTGCGGCCCGCGCTCGCGGGCGCCGCGCTGCTCGTCTTCATGACTGCCCTCGGCTCTTTCAGCGCCCCGTACGTGTTCGGCGGCGGGTTCCGGGTTATGACGACCCAGATCGTGGCGACGAAACTGAACGGCGAGCTGCCGCTCGCGATGGTGGAGACCGTGGCGCTCGCGCTGGTCGCCGTCGTGGGCCTCGCCGTGCTGCGCCGCACCGAGGGCGACGACCTGCTCACCGCGCTCGGCAAGGGCACCGCGCCGCGCCGTCGCGCCATCCGTCGTCCGGGCGTGCGGGGGCTTGCGACGGCGGCGGGGTGGCTGTTCGCGACCCTGTTGCTGCTGCCGCATCTCACGCTCGCCCTCGTGTCGCTCGTGCCGTACGGCAGCTGGACGACCGAGGCCGTGCCGCCGGTCCTGAGCCTCGTGAACTACCAGCGGCTGTTCGGCGAGCCGGAGCGGTTGCGGCCGCTCGTGAACTCGCTGTGGATGGCGGCCGTGAGCACGCTCGCCGCGCTGCTGCTCGCGCTCGCCGCGGGGGCGCTCGTCGGCCGGCGCGGACCGGGGGGCCGGGGGGAGCGGGGGGGGCAGTTCCGCGGACCGATCGAAGCACTCGTGGCACTCCCCTGGGCCCTCCCGGGCACCGTGTTCGCGATCGCGCTCGCGGCCACGTTCAGCGTCTCCAGCCCGCTCACGTTGCGCTGGATCCTCGTCGGGACCGTCATCCTGCTGCCGCTCGCCTATGTGGTGCGGAACCTCCCGGTCACGGGGCGCGCGGTGCTCGCCGGGTACCGGCAGCTCGATCCGGCGTTCGCAGAGGCCGCGGCGAGCCTCGGCGCCGGCCGATGGGCCACCTTCCGGCGCGTGACGCTGCCGCTCTTGAGGCCGGCGCTCGCAGCCGGCGCGAGCCTGGCGTTTGTGACTGCGCTCGGCGACTTCGTGACGTCCATCGTGCTCTACACGTATGACAACCGCCCCATCTCCATCGAGATCATGTCGAGTCTCCGTGTCTCCGAGCTGGGCGTAGCGGCGGCGTTCGGCGTGATCTTGATGGTCGTGAGCGCCGTGGTCCTCGGGCTCGGAGCGAGACGATGAAGCGGATGTCGGTGCTGATGGCCGTCGCGTTCGTCGACATGATCGGCCTGATGATGGTCGTACCGCTGCTCCCGCTGTACGCCCTGCGGTTGCACGCGGACCCGTCGACCATCGGGCTCCTGAGCGCGTCGTTCCCGATCGCCCAGCTGGCCTCATCGCCGGTCTGGGGACGCGTCTCCGACCGCTACGGCCGCCGCCCCGCGCTGCTCGTGGGCCTGTCGGCCTCGGCGATCGCGTACGTGATTTTCGGATTTGCGGGCTCGCTGTGGCTGCTGTTCGTGTCGCGCTTCGTCCAAGGGCTGGGCGGCGGGACGACAGGCGTCGCGCAGGCGTACGTCGCGGACACGATGGCGCCGCACGAGCGGGCCAAGGCGCTCGGGTGGCTGTCCGCGGCCACCAGCTTCGGCGTCATCGTGGGGCCGGCGCTGGGTTCATTCGCGGCGCGCTGGGGTGAGATGGCGCCGGGCCTGGTCGCGGCCGGCTTGTGTGGGGTCAACGTGATGTTCGCCTGGAAGTGGCTCCCCGAATCGCGCGCGCTCGCCTCCCACGTCACCACCGAGAGCGGTCGCCAGGTGCCGCCTCCCGAGCCGCGGCCGGTGCGCGAGGCGCTGTGGGAGGTCGTCCGGCATCCCGGCCGGCCCGCGGCGCACCTCATCTGGATCTACGCGGTCGCGATGCTGGCCTACAACGCGACGCCGCCCGTGTTCGCGTTGTACCTCTCCGAGAAGTTCGGCATCACGGAGCGGAACATCGGGTACTTCTTCCTGATCTTCGGCGGCGTGGGCGTGTTGATGCGTGCCTTCGCCGTCGGCTGGGTCAACGACCGGCTGGGCGAGGTCCGTACGATGCGGCTGGGTGCCGTGCTCTACGGCCTCGGCTACGGCCTGCTGCCGCTGGCCGGGTCGGTCCCCGTGTTTCTGCTGTACCAGGTGCTGTTGCCGCTCGGAACCGCGCTGCTGTTTCCCGCCAACTCGGCGTTGGTGAGCCATCGCGCTGGCAAGCACGAGTTTGGGCTCATGATGGGTGTGCAGCAGGCGCTGCGCGGCGTGGCGAGCGTGATCGGTCCGGTGTGGGCCGGGATCGCGTATCAGCATCTCGGCCGGAACGTGCCCTTCTTCGCGTGCAGCGCGATCATCGCGCTGGCGTTGCTCATGGCGACACGTGTGCCCCGCAGCGAGCCCGTGCCCGCCACCGCCCAAGCGGCTTGACCTTCGTTACTTTTGTGCACATGAACGCTCCGCTGCTGCTGTTCCTGGGGCTGCTGGGGACCGCCCCGGCGCCCCGCCCCCGGCTCGTCGTGGTCATCACCGTCGACCAGTTGCGGGCCGACTATCTCGACCGCTATCGGGCTCAGCTCACGGGCGGGCTCGGGTTGCTCCTGAAGCGAGGCGCCGTCTTCGCGGACGCCTACCAGGATCACGCCGTCACGGAGACAGCGCCCGGTCACGCCACGATTCTCTCCGGGCGGTGGCCCGCGCACACCGGCATCGTCCGCAACGCAGCCGGCGTCCTGGACTCTGCGGCGCCGCTCGTCGGCGTCACCGGGCCGGGCGCTGCGCCGACCCGGTTTCGCGGGACCGCGTTCTTCGACTGGCTCAAGGCGGCTGAGCCGGGCGCGCGTGCCCTCTCGGTATCGGGGAAGGACCGAGGGGCGATCCTGCCGATCGGCCGGGCGAAGCAGCAGGTCTACTGGTACGTTGGAGGCTACTTCACCACGAGTCGCTATTACGCCGACTCGCTCCCCGACTGGGTGCGCGCCTTCAATGGCCGGCGCCTCCCTTTCCGGGCCGCCGGCGCGACATGGAACCTCCTCTTGCCGGCCCGCGCCTATCCCGAGCCCGACAGCGAGCCGTACGAGCACGACGGCAAGGACTTCACGTTCCCGCACCAGCTGTCGCCCGACAGCGCACAGGCTGCGCTTGCGTACCTCGGGGTTCCATCGATGGACTCGCTCACGCTCGCCTTCGCGCTCGAGGGGGTGCGGGCGCTGGCCCTGGGGAGCCGCGGCGCGGTCGATCTCCTCTCGGTGAGCCTGTCCACCACCGACTACGTGGGCCACGCTTACGGCCCCGACTCGCGCGAGATCCACGACCAGGTGCTGCGGCTCGACCGCTCCCTGGGACTATTCCTGCAGCAGCTGTTCGTGCGCTACGGGTCCGGTAACGTCTTGATCGTGCTCACCGCCGACCACGGCGTCACGCCGTTCCCCGAGCGCTCGCGCGCGGAAGGTCACCGGGACGCGCAGCGGGTCAACGTGGACAGCATGATCGCCGCCGTCAACGCGCAGCTCGACCAGCGCGCCGGCGGCGGCGCGTGGCTCGCCTTCGAGAGCGGCATGGTGCTGCTGCCGCGCCGTGGTGAGCTCGCCGGACAGGGGGTGAACGTGGATAGCGTGGTCGCGGACGTGGCAGCCCGTCTGCGGGCGGTCCCCGGCGTGGCGCGGGTCGACCGACCGGCCGACTTGGCCGGCAAGGACACCAGCGATGCGGTGGTGCGCCGCTGGCTGCACCAGGTGCCCTTGAACGCCGGCGTGGAGCTCGTCGCGACGCTCAGGCCTTACTCGATCTGGGTGTATCTCAACCTCCCTGCCACCGCGACGCACGGCCAGCCGAGCGACCTCGACGCACACGTGCCGCTCATCTTCTGGGGACGCGCCATCCGCGGCGGCGTGTATGGGGAGCGGGTGAACACCGTCGACATCGCGCCCACGCTTGCACGGCTACTCGGCCTCACGCCGGCCGAGCCGCTGGACGGGCGCGTCCTGACCGAAGCGATCGCCGCGCCGGACTGAGGAGTTCCCATGGTTGCGAAGCTCACCGCGGACCAGCAACGCCGCGCCGGCGAGATCCGGCAGTTTCAAACGGTGGTTGAGCACGTCGCCAAGCTCGTCGCCGAGCTCGACTCGAACCGCGCCGCCAAGGCGACGTTCATCGACAACCTCTGCGAGTCGATCGCCCGGCAGCTCTCGCAGCTGCGCCAGCGCGCGCTCACCTCCGGCATCGGGACCATTGCCGACGTGGCGGGGGCGATGTCGGTGATGGCGGGGCGGGGGGGCGGGATCCACATGAAGATCCGCGGGCTCACGGACGGCGTGAACAGTTTGCGGATGCAGCTCGACCAAGCGCTCAAGCAGGCGATGACGCCGGAGCCGACGCAGCCGCCCGGCCCACCGCACTGAGCGTGGCGGCGATCCGCTGCAGCGGCCTCGTCAAGCGCTACGCGGACGTGGTCGCGGTCGCCGGGCTCGAGCTCACCGTCGCGGCCGGTGAATGCTTTGGACTGCTCGGTCCCAACGGCGCCGGCAAGACTACCACGATCGAGATTCTCGAGGGGCTCACCGAGCCGGACGCGGGGGACGTGGAGCTGCTCGGAATGCGGTGGGGCGGGGGCGGCGCGGGCGGCGCGGCCGACCGCGCGCTGCGCGAGCGGCTCGGCATCCAGCTGCAGGAGACCCAGCTCGCGGACAAGCTGACGGTCGCGGAGACGGTGCGGCTGTTTCGCAGCTTCTACACGAGCTCCCACAGCGTGGACGAGGTGCTCGCGCTCGTCGAGCTTGAGGAGAAGCGCGGGGCGTGGGTCGGGAAGCTGTCGGGCGGGCAGAAGCAGCGACTGGCCGTGGCGTGCGCACTGGTGAGCCGGCCCGAGCTGCTGTTCCTCGATGAGCCGACGACCGGGCTCGATCCACAATCGCGCCGCCAGCTGTGGGAGGTGATCCGGCGGTTTCGCGCCGCGGGCGGCACCGTGCTCCTCACCACCCATTATATGGAGGAGGCGGAGCGGCTGTGCGACCGGGTGGCGATCATGGATCACGGCAAGGTGATCGCCCTGGGCACGCCGCGGGAGCTGATCGCGTCGCTCGGCGCGGAGCACGTGGTCGAGTTCGCCCTTGTGGACGGGGCCGGTCGCGTTCCGGCGCCGGAGGAGCTCGCGGCGCTGCCCGGTGTTCAGGCCGTGCGCCCGGGCCCGGATCGCACGGCGCTCACCGTCGCCGCCGTGCACCTAGCCGTGCCGGCGCTGCTCGGGCTGCTCGAGCGACGCGGCGCCGAGCTCTCGATGCTCGCCACCCACCACGCCACGCTCGAGGACGTGTTCGTGTCGCTCACCGGCCGGCAGCTGCGCGATGCATGATCGCCCGCTCGTTCAGCTCACGCTGGCGCGCATGCGCGAGTTCTACCGCGAGCCCGAAGCGATTTTTTGGGTCTTCGGGTTCCCGCTCGTGCTGGCGTTCGCGCTCGGCATCGCCTTCCGGAACCGCGGCCCCGGCGAGCTGAAGATCGGGGTGCTCCGCGCGCCGGGGGACAGCGTCATCGCCGCGGCGCTCGATCGCTCGCCGGCGCTCGCCGCCGCCGTGCTCGATTCGGGTGAGGCGCGGACCCAGTTCCGCACCGGGCGCATCGCGCTGCTCGTCGTGCCCGGCGACCCGCTCGTCTACCGCTACGACTCCACCCGCACGGAGAGCCGGTTGGCGCGGCTCGAGGCGGATGAGGCGCTACAGCGGGCCCGCGGCCGTCCCGACGTCGAGAGCGTGCGTGACGAGCGGGTCACCGAGCCAGGCTCGCGCTACATCGACTTCCTCATCCCCGGGCTGCTCGGCATGAACCTCATGGGCAGCGGGCTGTGGGGCGTGGGCTTTTCGGTGGTCCAGGCGCGCACCAAGAAGCTGCTCAAGCGCTTCATGGCGACGCCGATGCGACGCAGCCACTATCTCCTGTCGTTCATCCTCTCCCGCCTGCTGTTCCTGTTTCTCGAGATCGCCGCGCTCGTCGGCTTCGGCTGGCTGATGTTCGGCGTTGGGGTGCGGGGGTCGTTCGGCGCGCTGGCGCTCATCACCGTGCTGGGCGCGCTGTCGTTCGCCGGCCTGGGGATGCTGGTGGCGAGCCGGGCGCGCACTATCGAGGCCGTGTCGGGACTGATGAACTTGGTGATGCTCCCGATGTGGATCCTCTCGGGAACCTTCTTCTCCTACTCTCGCTTCCCGGATGCGATGCAGCCGTTCGTGAAAGCGCTGCCACTCACTGCCCTCAATGACGCGCTCCGCGCGGTGATGATCGATGGGACCGGCCTGGTGCGGCTCGGAGTCCCGCTCGCGATCGTCGCGGGCTGGGGCGCCGTGAGCCTCGGGGTGGCGCTCAAAATCTTCCGCTGGCGCTAGGCTGACCCTCTAGAGCCTGGTCGCAACTCATTGCTTCGTTGAAGGATGTCTCGCCTTGTCGGATCGATGCAACAGCCTACTTGCGGCGCATCCCGTTGGGAGCATATTGCAACGCACCTCAGATGCTGTGAACCCCGAGGCGCTGTCGTGCGGCTCGCCTATGCCTCGAGGGGAGCGAATCGCGAACCCGACTGAGTGAGGAGACTCGCTCGGCCGGTTTTTTTCTTGCCGGCCATAGGACGGTTATGGCGGCGACGCGCCCCGCTCTCGCCTCCCTTGGTTCAGGGTTCCACGCCACCGAACGCTGTTCCGCTCGGCGCGGCCCTGGTGCGCGCGTAGCCGCAACTCAAGCCGCGCGCTCAGCATGAACTGCTACCGCTGTGCCACCCCGATCCCCCAGGACAGTCGCTACTGTTTCGCCTGCGGCGCCGACGTGTCAGGAGACACCGCGCAAGGCAGCCAGCCGGTCCAACGTGATCCTGAGCTCGAGGCGAAGCTCGCCGACGAGCTGAAGGGCGACTTCGTCATCGAGCGCCTCATCGGACGCGGCGGCATGGCGGTGGTCTTCCTGGCGCGCGATCTCCAGCTCGACCGCAAAGTTGCCATCAAGGTGCTGCCACCGGAATTGACCTTCGGGCCCGGGTTGATCGAGCGCTTCAAGCGCGAGGCGCGCACCGCTGCCACGCTCGATCACCCCCACATCGTCCCCATTTACCGGATCTCGAAGAGCGGGAAGCTGTTCTGGTTCGCCATGAAGTACGTCGCAGGCGAGTCGCTGGCGGATTTGCTCGAGCGCGAGCAATCGATCCCGCCCGATCGCTCGGCTGCGATCCTCACCCAAGTCGCCGAGGCGCTCGAGTTCGCTCACGAGCACAGCATCATCCATCGGGACGTCAAGCCTGCCAACGTGATGGTGGACCGCCGGGGCTGGATCACGGTCACCGACTTCGGAATCGCCAAGGCGATCGGCCTGCAGTCGCTGACCAGCTCGGAAGCGATCATCGGAACCCCGTACTACATCTCGCCCGAGCAGTGCGCCGGGAAGAAATCCGTCACCGGTGCATCCGACCAGTACTCCCTCGGCGTCATGGCGTACCAGATGCTGAGCGGCCACCTCCCGTTCAGCGGGTTGACCACTGTTGATATCATCAAGCAACACTGTTTCGATCCACCTCCGCCACTCGATGTGCTCCAACCGGGGCTGCCGGCAGGGCTGGCCCACGTTGTCGAGCGTGCGCTGGCGAAAACTCCGGAGGATCGGTTTCCCTCCGTCACCGAGTTCGCCGCCGCCTTCGCCGCCGTTGCCCAAGGAGGGGCGATCGTGCAGCCGGCGAGTCAGCACGGTGCGGCGTCGCCGCCGTCGTCCCCTGCCACGCTGCCCCCGCCGGCCCCGCCCGCCCCGACGCCCCCGACGCGCCGCCCCCGCGCCAGGCCGCCGCACCGCAGCCGACGCAAGATCGTCCTGGGCGGCGTGGCGGCGCTCGGCCTCATCGGGACGTTGACGCTAGTGTGGCAGCGGCGAGAGGCGGAGTCGCGCTCCGAACAGCGGCCAGGAGGGGTTGGGACGGGTCTGCCCCGCGAATCCACGGCGGTACCACTCATCCCTCCCGTGGACAGCGCGACGGTCTCGCGGGCGGTGCCGCCGCCTCCTATCGCGGCGTCGGGCACCACCTTCATCGCCCCGGCTGCGCTGGACTCCATCCGCACGCCGAAGCCTGCCTCGCAGCCTGCCCGGCGCACGCTGCGGGACGCTCGCCTCTTCCTGCGAGGTGTTTCGGGAGGCGCGACCATAGCCGTCGATGGCCAGCAGGTCCACGACTCCGTCTTACTGCTGCGCTCCCCGGGGCGCCACCTGATCACCGTTACGAAGCCCGGATTCGAGCCCTGGGCCGATACGCTCTGGACCGATGCGGGTGATCAATTGGCGCGCTGGGTGGTGGCCACGCCCGTCGCCCCGCCGGCGTCCGTCGCGCCAGAACCGACCGCGACCTCCCCAAAGGAGGCGGTGTTGCGGATCCAGGTGCAACCGCCAGCGCGCATCCTGATCGACAAAAACGACTTCGGAGAGCGGCGCACGCTGGTCCAGGGCGTGACGGGGGGCAGTTCGCATCTCATCAGTGTGCTGCCGGTGCGTGCGGGCTACACCCGTAAGGACACCACCGTGACGCCGCGGCCTGGTGACACAGTCACAGTGCACATCCGGTTGGAGGGAGGCCCATGACAGGACCGAAGCAGTGGATCGTCGCCATCACCGCGGTCTGCGCGGTCATGACCGCTCCGGCCGGGGCCGCTGCCCAGCAGGGCCCGGCACTGATCCGAGAGGGGATCGGCGCCTACAACGACTTCGATCCTCAGCGAGCGCTCCCGCTGCTGCGCCGCGGGGTCGACCCCAAGGCCGGGCCGCGCGACTCGCTGTGGGCACTCGGCGTCCAGTACCTGGCCCAGATCCTGTATGAGCAGGGAGACGAGGCCGGCGCGCGCGCCTGGATCCGCTGGGCCGTCCGCTTCGGGACAGAGTTGAAGCTGGACACGCTCAACCTGCTTTCGCCGGTCATCGCGGAGTTCCACAGCGCGCGCGCGACGACGCCTGCCGGGCCGGAGGACGCGCGCGTCCGCACGGAGTGGGTGTGGCCGTCCACCGATCCCGGCTCCGGTCCGGGACGCATCGAGGTGCCTTCGGACGGGACCCCGGCGTCGCTGACCGCGACCGTCACGGGTCGCGGCGTGCTGAGTCCCAGGCTCTCGCTTCCCGCGGGGAGCTATGAGATCGAGGCCCGGGCGTCGGGGTACCGGCCCGCCAAGATCACGCGCGAGGTGTTGCCTGGGATCACCACGGTGCTCGTGTTCGCGCTCGAGGCGGAGGCGCCCGTCGGCGGTCTCTCACCCGCCATCCGTGGGCGCGTCGCCGCACGAGTCGCTCCCCTGCTGGTGACACGGTTCGGATTGCCGGAGCCCGAGTGTGGGGACGGCGCGGTGGTGGGGGGTGCGCTCTTGCTCACGACGTACCGCGCGATCCGTGGAGCAGAGCGCATAACGCTGCGGGGGAATGCCGTCGCCGACGCCGGTCCAACAGTCGCGGCCTACGATGTGAGTCGGGACCTGGCTGTCCTCAAACTTCCCAGCGCCCGTGCAGACTCGCTCACAGTATCCCCGGCACTTGCGGAGGGCCAGAACGCCTGGGGTTTCGGTCTTGGCAGCTGTCGCGTGCCGGGCGACGCGCCGATCGCCGTGAGTTGGGCCGATCGGCAACATGGCGTTCTACGCCTCAAGGGCTCGGTGCCCGGTGCAGTCCCCGGGGGCGTGCTGGTCGCGGCGGACGGCGCCTTGGTCGCAGTTGTTACGGCCGATACGACCGCCGTAGCTGTCGCCGGTGCGTCGGATCTCCTCGCCCGCGCGCGCGCGAACATCGCCGCCCATTCGGTGCGCTCGCCCGTGGAGGTGGCGGGCGCGGAGCGTCATCGGTACGGTGCGATCAAGCTGACGGCTCCGGCGTATGCCGGGGCGACGGCGCAGGTCACCCCACCGGAAGCGTGGCACTGGCCGGAGCTCGCGAAGAACTCGGCGCTCCCACTCACGTTCGCGGGGCCGGAGGGGAGATACCGTCTGGTCGTGACGACCGCGGGCACGGTGCGATACGACAGCACGTTCGCCCTTGTGGCGGGTGTCACCGAGCAGCTCGCTGTCCCGGCCCGGCAGCCGATCGCGGCGACGAAGAAGGGACATTTCCCGTGGGCCATCGCGGTGTTGGGGGCGGTGGGTGCTGGCGTTGCGGCCGCGGTGCTTGGCGGCAAGGGCGGGGGTGGGGGGGGCGGGGGGGGTACGCCGCCGAGTACCGGTGGCATCACCATCAACATCCCCAACCCGTAGGCAAGCGTGACGCGCGGGATCGTCCTCGGCGCGGTGTGCGCCGCTGCCGTCGTCGTCGGGTGCGACAAGAACGCTGTCGCGCCGCCGACGACGGGCGCGATCACCTTGCGGATCATAACGGACGCCCTGGCGCCGGCGGCGACCGAGACGCCTCGACCGCCGCTGCTGTCGCTCCAGGGGCGCCTCGACGCTGCCCGCGTCCGGGTCCTCGGTCAGACCAATAAGACGCTCAACCTCACCGCCGGACCCTCGGGCTTCAGCGGCACGGTGGACGGCCTCCCGCCCGGTGGGTACACCGTGGTAGTGGAAGGGCTGGTGGCCAGCGAGGTCGACTACTTCGGACAGACGCCCGGCGTGCAGGTGGTGGCGGGCCAGAACACGAGTGCCGCGATCACCTTCCGGTCATTTCGCTCCGACAGTGTCGCCGACTTGGGTCCCCCGACGGCGGGGATGACCTTCGCCGCGCGCTGGGCTCGCGTGGTGAGCGCCCAGGCCTACCGGGTCGAATGGGACAAGAACCCGGCTTTCGCGAGTGCCGCGTCGAAGGACGTTACCGACACCTTTACCACCGTCACGGTCACTGATACCGGCACCTACAACGTGCGGGTGCGAGCGACCAATGGTTGGGAGCCCTCGGGGCGGGCGAGCGACGCCAAGTCGATCCGGGTGGTCGGCACACCGCCGCCGCTCCAAAACGGCGTTGCGATGAGCGGCCTCGCGGGTGGGGCGGGCAGCCAACGTTACTTCGCGATCCAAGTCCCCGCGGGCCAGAATCAGCTCACCGTCGGGATCGCTGGCGGGACCGGCGACGCCAATCTGTACGTGCGGTTCGGGAGCCTGCCGGCGTCGTCGACGCCGGACTTCTGCGCGTCCACGAGCGGCAACCCGAACCAATGCAGCTTCTCGAGTCCCCCGGCAGGCGCTTGGTACATCATGCTGCACGGGACGGCTGCGTATTCGGGACTATCGCTTACGGCTGCTTAT
>WNEW01000983.1_pt1 | contig 13835 bp, 14 predicted proteins | sample 5399891 | NCBI WGS metagenome assembly WNEW01 (sample SAMN13153336, study PRJNA577476) | soil metagenome | isolation source: 40 cm grassland meadow soil pre-rain plot 5 | place: USA:California | collected 2015-09-08 | reverse complement strand
GAGAGAATCGACTTGGTCCTCCTCGACGTGCCTGTTGAGCAGATGGCTGCGGTCAAGCTGTACGAAAAGATTGGGTTCAATGTTCGCGCGTTTCACATGAGGAAATATCTCGGGAATAGTGCTGGCGCCGGGAGTGGGATTTGAACCCACGTGGGCCTAAGGCCCATCGGATAACAGCACCCTACGACTGGGTTTAGCAATCCGACGCCATACCTGGCTAGGCGATCCCGGCAGCCAAAACGGAAACTCAGAGTCTTCTCTTAATTAACTGATTTCATTACCAGAACCGCTTGAGCTCTTCCGTCGGGCTTGTCCATGGCTATTCGTTCAACCTGGAGGTGGGGCGGCGAGCATGGTTTGTTGAGAACCTATAGGATTGGGGTGAGGTGTCAAAACGGTGAAATATCCACCTGTGTCGATTTTGAGAAGTTTGGTCAGTCATGTCTACGAAAAAGACTGAGAGTGCCTCGTTAAAGGATAGGTTGCAGAGCCGAAGAACTGCCCTTCTGGCAACATTTTCTGCTCTGATGTTTATCAGCGAATTTATCCAAGGGCAGTTCATTGAGACTCTCAACATAGGGTTTGGAATCGAGCTTCCTGACGTGTTCGGCCTGATCGGATTAACATTCACGGGTTGGTATGCTGCTCCCTTCTTCGCGATCGCTCATGCGGCTGCGAATCCGGAGCTTGCGGTTCTGATTCTGCCCAGGGACTTCGTGGCGCTGGCGATGTCTGGCCTTGCGATCGACAGGTTGAAAGGTCAGCCTTGGATACGAGACCAGCAGTGGCTCATGTTCTTCATGCCATGGGCACCGACCGCTTCGACAATAACAGCAATTGTATTGGACCAGACAGGCGGTGCAACCCTCGACTCCGGTCTAGGCTTCTTGACTGGCCTCGCAACCTCGTTCCCGGCAGCAGTGGTTGCAACTTTCGTCTACTTTGCCATCCACCGAAAAGTGAGCAGACTCTCAGGCGCTCAAATGGAAGACGCGATAAAAACGACTGTCGCGCCTAGGAACAAGCAGCCCGAAACGGTTCAGCAATAGCTAAACGATTGGTTCGTCCTTCTAAGACCGATCCGGCAGAAGACGGGAATACGGGCAGCTCATCCTTTCAAGTAGCGCATTAGGTTCTTCTCGTTAGCGAGTCGAGTCACATGGCATCTTTGATGTGCCTTTTCCATCGTTCCCTCAGGCTGTTTCCAATAAAAGGTCCACATCTCCTCACCATCCTTGATTTCCTTCAAGCATATCTTGCATATCATACTCGACAATGTTCTCATCCCCTGCTCTAGCAAGAACAGGCGAGAGTCGTCTTGTAACCCGGATCTCCGAGAGGTCGCCTGACAGCTTCGCCGCAGTTCTTGCAGACGAGTAGTCTCCCTATGAAGGTGCTTGCGAATATGTGTCGAATATCGTGAGGTGTCAATTTTTCGCAGATGCTGCACCAGACCAAATTGGATCGGGCCATGCTGGCAAATGCGTTGTTTCCGACTGAAATGTGGGAGTGGAAGATGAAAGAAAAAGTCGAGAGAGAAAATAGAGGCGGGACCGGCGGTACGAGTCCTAGAGAATACTAGGGCGTCGTGTTGTGCTGGTCTAGGTCGCGCATCATCTGGTCGTACTGTTCTTTTGTGATCTCGCCCTTAGCATATCGTTCTCTGAGTATGTAGTAGGATGAGTCTCTGTTTCTCCAGTATCCGTGTCCTCCCCAATACCCTCCCCAGTATCCACGCCGGTATCGCCATCCCCAGCCTCCCCAGAATATCCACTTTAGGACCCAGAAGAAGGCGAAGAGGAGGAATAGTCCGAAGAAGAGGCGACCAATACCACCGCCGTAGTATGGGTAGACAGTGCCAACTGGTGCGACGGGCCTAGGGATGTAGTAGAGTACGAGGCCGATAGTTGCGAAGATCGCGATGATGCTGACGAAGGCTGCTAGCCCCCAGGCTAGAAAGTGTCTATGCGCGTGCATTTGTTCTTGTTCTTTCATTATTGTTGTCTCACCTCTTCTGTTGGTTTTGGCGTTGTTAGCGTCTATCGAATAAACGATATCGGAAAAACGATATAAACATTTTCCTAGCAATCGACAAAATGACCGAATAGCCGCCAGTCCCCAGCATCTTATAGCAAACCCCCGTCGTCTAGCAGCCAGAGGCTCGAACGATAGGACATTGCACACTGAGGCTCAAGGATTCAAGGAAGGCGAGCGCATCGCCGGAGTCTCGGTCTGGACCCTCCTCGCCGTCGGAATAGCCGAGCTAATCTTCAGCAGCCTCACTGGCAGCATAGCCCTCTTCGCCGACGGAGTCGACAGCATCAGCGACGCGGTAGTCAGCTTCTTCGTCTGGACCGGACTACGGTTCGTCCGGAAGAGGCCCAGCCGTCGATTCCAGTACGGATACTACAAGGTCGAGAGCCTAACAGCACTGGCCACCGCAATCGCCCTGGTCGGCTTTTCGGCATTCATATTCGCCCGTGCATATCGAGCATTCAATGATCCCCAGCCTGTCAACCTGCCAGGCGTCGCCTTGGTTGTTACATTGGCAGCCGGACTACTCTCATTATATCGCGCGCTGCAGATGAGAACCGTCGCCAATAAGAACAACATTCTCTCCTTGAAAGTGGATGCGAGGAACTCGATTAAGGACACTACTTCCTCCTTCGTCGCCTTCGCAAGCATTTTGCTTGCCAGTCAGGGAATTCTTCATGCGGACGCCATTGGGGGCATGCTGGTCGGAATTTACATCCTTACAGTGGCATATGTCGCGATTAAGGAGTCATCGCTAGTTCTACTTGACGCGTTCCACGAGCCCGAGTTGACAAAAGAGATTGAGAATTTGATTAGGTCACGTACGGATGTGAAGGACATTCGTGAATTGAGGCTTCGACGAGCGGGACCGTTCATTGTCGGCGTAATCGAGGTGGTCGTCGATGGGAACATGAGTTTGAACCAGGCCCACGAGGTTGTGACGCAAATCGAGAACTCGGTAAAATCCAGAATTGCGGGGTTGAGGCGGCTGGTGGTTACGCCAGTTCCACTGGTTGATCCTCACGAGCATTCGTCGACATAGCTCGGGCTACCCACGTATCACTTTGGCAACTGGTTTCCGCAACTGGAACAGAATCCCGCTGACGTGTCGACTTGGCGGCCGCACTTTGTGCACACTCTGATAGGTTGGATAGGCATCGGATCCTCGTAGCGCTCAACCGGGCGTAAGTGCTGGGTCATGTGGCCTCCCGCGGTGAAAATGGCACCGACGACGATCAGAGGTACTCCAAAGAGTAGGAGCAGGAGCATGGAGACTGATCGGAGTGCGTTTTCAACGGAGCTGGTGTTGCAGCTGTTGAAGCTGGTGTTGCATAGGATCTGTTGGGCGAGGAGACCGGCACCTGCGGCGAACAGTATGAAGCCGATGACGAGAAGGACGAATCCGCTCTGAGTGAAACTCTCAGGTCTCATAATAGCGAGAATTGGTCGTTGTTGCTAGTTAGGCGTTGGGGTTGATGCCAAATAAGACGCTCGACTATTCTCTTCTGAATATCAGACAGTAATGATGGCTGCGGTTCCCAACCCATGCATTGTAAACACCAAGAGGCAACAGTCGCTTGTCGTCATGCAGCCAAATTCTCTCGTCCTTCGGGACCCACTGGCCGCTGAGGCTGGTTAGCGTGTCGAATGCCAACGGGTAGAGTCGTCCCTGGAAGAACACGTTGTTAGTCACAACCACTAGGTAGCCCTTGGGCTTGACGACCTTGTGGACCTGGCTGAAGACTTCTGTCTGTGCTTGGAGGAACTCCTTGTAATCATCGATATTTCCAATGTCGTCTCTGCTCCGGCTGTACCGGGTGTCCCAGCCCTTCTCGACCCTCTCTCTCTGTCGCATGCTAGCACGTTTCAACTGGTTCCAGTATGGCGGAGAAGTGAAGCAGAAATCCATCCTCGGAAGACTCCGCTCTCGAAACAGATCCGCAAGATGTGACGAGTCACCTTTCAACGTCAGCTGTTTCGAAGTGGTGGTGCTAGGTGTTTCGGCAAGTCTTTTCTTCGCTATAGCGACGTATCTCGAATTGATTTCGACGCCGACAGCGTTTCTGCCGCTGGCCTTGGCTGCGAGCAGGGTACTTCCGGTGCCTAGGAATGGGTCTAGGACCCACATCCCGGGCTTGGTGAAGAATTCGATGAATCCCTTGACGAGTGATTCGGGGAACCCTGCAGGATGAACTATCTTGGTCCGGTCCCGTCGTGGAGGGCTGAGTATGAACCAGGACTTTGTGAACTTGATCCAGTCCTTGCCCGAAAGCTCGTTGAGCCGGTTTACTATTCTACCCTTCCGTTGAACCGGCCGAGCTAGCGACATAGACTGGGGCCGCTGGTTCTGGATGGGGCTTTTATGACATGCTGAAGAATTGTCGAGGAATCGTACTATGGGTTTTCCATATGTTACCCTGTCGCTACATGTTTCTGAACAATTTGCTTTTACCGCGCGACGTGGATGATTTTATGGTGAGCCAGCTCTTGAGCCGGCCGGTTTTGACGCCGCTGGAGTTAGCCGAGAACAGATTGAGGCTTCTCCTAGAGAGATTCCCTGACTATCGTAAGACCCTATCCCTGGCAGTTGCACATGAGGAGACAGCCCCAAACGCTATGAGTTATCAGGGGTGGCAGTGGCATGATGTGGAGACCCATCCTACGAAGCTGATACGCCTCGTGACGGAGGGCATCTCGAGGATCAGCCTGAGAACGCGGCAGGCGACTTACTATGTTCTCCGCGACAGAGATGTTGTGAAGCTGGTCTTGAACAAGTACCGCTACTAGAAGCACCCCTACACACACTCCTACTTACACACAGAGACGGGTTACATTCATGAAAGAAATGAGAATTTCATGACGGGTTTCAAAAAGTCGAAGTTTCACGGATTGCATATACTTTCTCGAGGGAAAAAAATGGCTCTCGTCGTCAAGCCTGTGAGCATAAACAAGTCAACATACCTGCGTGTTCCGAGAGAGATGGAGGAGCTGATCACCCTGATGACTCCGCGGGTCTGCACGGTCGATGTCAACATCGATGAGAAAGGGTGTGAGCTCGTCTACAGCTTCGCTAAACCGTTTCCTGACCTCACTGAGACGACCGCTCACAAGCCGCTGTGGATCAGGCCAATGTGGATGGAGAAGGAACTGGCCGCCTAATGGTCGGCGACTAGAATTCCTGCAAGAACCAAAAGTTTCTTTTTTCTGCATTCAAATCCTGAAGCCGGAGCTTTGCACGGGCGATGCTGAACGCTTAGCTCCGTCGTGTTCCAGTTCCTAGCGAGCCAAATGGTAGCTAATCACAAACCAAATCGGGCGGTTTGGGGAACCATTATCGGGCGCGTTCAAATTTCATGGACATCTAGTCCTGGCATTGTCTACTTGCTAGACGACAGGGATTAGGGTTATCGTTGGGTAGCCCTTCTCATAGTCAGACCTCGCAGCATACGCAGGGGTGAACGGCTTAATTCCATAGATGAGGAAGGAGCCTCCTTCATTCTGAACCTTCAGATGATAGTCAGCGTTTCTGAGAGTGTCTTGTCTCACCTTTGTAGGAAGTGATGAGGTGCATATTTGGATCGCTCCTGCGTCCCGTAGTCCCTCCCCAATCTCTGTAAGGCCTGGAAGGGCCAGATCATCGCCGTATACGGCGACTAACCTGTCGAGGTTGACGCCTACGATTGTCCCCGCTTGATTTCTCGCCATGGGTGCCCAGGCTTTGGCGAACGTTCTGACATCTTCTTGAAGCTGCCCCGAGAGTTGAAGCTTCCAGTCTTTGGGAGTCGGAGTTCTACCGTACGCGGCTATTCTCACTCGTTCACTCATTGCTGCTTCGCCTACCAAGGGCCTTAGTGCTTCTGCCACATTATCTGAGCTGTAGCCCCCTGTAGGTAGTATGAAGCAGGAGCCTCCTTGGTTGACGAAATTAGCGCTCATAATGTTGAGCAGCAGTCTCATCCAGTGGGGTGGAACATTACTGGCCACGTCTATGAGCAGGAGTGTGCTCTTTTCTAGTCCTCCTCGGAGGATACGGTCCAAGTCTGGAACTCCGGTGGAGTATGTTTTTTCGTTGTGGGCAATGGGAACAAGTCGTTCCGGTGTCTGAGGAACGCCATTTTCAGGCCCGTGCGGCAGGAGAGTGAATCGTCCATTTTCTAGGGTGAAAAGTCCTCTTAGGGTTGATACTTTGAATCCTCTGAGCTTTTTCACCTCCAGTGATCTTGTTCTTCTCCCCTCTAGTTCCGCTTGGGAGAGGCTGGCTATTCCATCGACTAGGTAGTCCAAGTGATCGTGTTTTTCAGTCTCTGTGACTATTACGATGCTGACTCGGCTCTCGTCGAGCTCGGAGAGCAGGGCGGATTCGAGCATGTTTCGTCCGTCTTCCTTGGTGTTTCTCACTGCGCCTTCCCAGCTGTCGAGGACGAGTACTGCTTTGCGTCTTGAGTGCTTCAGCCTCAACACCCTGTTGAGAACGCTATCTGGCTCGGTCGTCCGAATGTCGTGGAGTTCGTCCAGCCAGCTTGCCCTAGCCGTTCTCCCCGACATGGAATCTATGACTTCGTCTATCCAGGGAAAATGCTGTCTGAGCCTCGCTGGAGAAACCCTGCTCGAGGCGTAGACTTTGTGAGCATTCTCCATCTGGTTCAGTATTTCCAGGGCCAGGCTGGTCTTGCCTGTCCCAGGGGCGCCTTCGATGAGCAGGACTTGTCCAGGGACGTCGAGAAAGTTCAAGATTAGACTCATTAGATAGCGAAGCTTGGGTTGCTCTGAAGCCCTTGAAGTTGGCCCAGTGCTTTCCACTGTAACCTGTCTAGAAACAGGTCCACGTTCGTTCTCTTCCCTCGACGAGGAAGCGTCGATTTCGGATGATTCATCGCTTGGGTTGATTCGAGTTTCCCCGCTCATTCGCGCTCAATAATTTACTACGATTACCCGCCCATATTCGATTTTGTTACTGACGAGGCGAGCGCTATGGGTCTAGTTAGACTGTATGTGCGTGTGTGAGTGCGTGAATCGGCATGATCTGCTTATGATAGAAGGGGAAGATACCGCTTGAAACTATTAGTTTTTCTCTCATCACAAGCTACCCTCGCGTCGTATGGTTTCCAATCTTCACGGTAGCTCCGGTCCTTACTTCGCAATCTTGAATGACCCTGCGCAGAGTATCTGCCTCGAAGGGTTTCTCGATTGCGTCGTCGGCGCCAACTTCCGCGGCAAGTTCCTTTGCCGCGAGAACGGCCGTGAACAAGACAATGGGGATGTGCCGGAAATCCGGGTCGTCGCGGATGGACCGAAGGTGGGCGCGCAGGTCAAGACCTGGCATGCGTACGTCGTGGAGAACGACGTCAGGGCGCTGATTCCGCATCGTCTCAAGCACGCGTTCGGCGTCCGTGCACGTGACCACATGGTACCCAAATGCTCTTAGCAATTCGGCAGTGGACCCTAGAATGTCCCGGTCGTCGTCTACAAGGAGGATGCGCTTCACCGTCGAATCTCCTGTGGGCCGCTCGTCTTCTTCGGAAGGAGTACGGTGAAGGTTGTACCTTTGGAATCTGTTGTAAATTGAATAGTACCTCCGTGGGCCTCGATAATGCGTCGCGAGACAGATAGTCCCAGGCCGGTCCCTTCGCTCTTGGTTGTGAAGAACGGGTCAAACAGCCGGGATTGCACTTCTCTAGGTATGCCCGGCCCGCGATCCTCTACGTCAATCTCTGCGCCTCCAGGTGTCTCGTGGAGTTGGACCTTCAGCGTCCCCTTGTTTCCCATGGCCTCGGCGCCATTGTTTAGCAGATTGATGAGGACCTGTTGCATCTGGCCCTTGTCCACATCAAACCCGCTGACGGGCCGAAGGTCTGCCGTTACGATAACCTGTCCCTTGTGCACGGATCGGAAGAGTTCGACCGCGCTTGCCACAACGTCTTGAAGGACAGAGGGTTCGGTGTTCAGTTGAGCACTCGCGAATTGGCGTAGTTGCTGCACTATTCTGTCTGCTCGCTCGACACCTTCCTTGCTCTTCGAGACGAGTCTTGCAATGTTTTCCGATGCTTCGTTCGGTGCAGTCTCACCTTTTGCCGTTTTTTCAGTCTGGATCTTGATGAGTTCCAAGTTGGCGTTGATGTACGTTAGAGGAGTTCGTATCTCATGGCCGACGCCAGAGACCATTGTCCCCAGTGCCGCGAGTTTTTCGCTCACTGCGACTTGGTGGCGAGAGGCTTCGAGCTCGGCTTCCCTGTTCTTTCTCTCGGAGATGTCGCGTATGCTGCTCGAGATCCTGTCACCCTCATCGGTCTGAAGAAGGCTTAGACTGATTTCGACCGGAAACTCGCTGCCGTCCTTGCGTTGTCCGAAGAGTTCTAGGCCCGCTCCCACCAACCGTTGGCGGGGGGCCGCTTGAAAGTCGGCACGATGAGCCTTGTGCCGGTCGCGGAACCGTTGAGGAATCAGGTCCTCTACCCGAAGCCGGAGGAGCTCGTCTCGGCTGTAGCCGAATATCGCCTCGGTTTGCGAGTTGACCTGAACGATTCTGCCTTGTGTGTCGGCGATGACCACTGCGTCAGGCGCCGATTCGACCATGGTCTGGAACCGACGCTCTGCAGCCTTGGCCTTGCGAGCCTCCTCCTCTGCGTCAAGCCTCTCGTGAACCAGTGCCCCAAGGGCAAGACCTGTCGTTGCGAGGACCATGATGGAAAACTGTAGTGAAAGGAGTGCCGTGTTTACATCGGCGGAGTTAAAGGGCCCAAATCCCAGACGCGTACCCCACACGGCGACGATTGAGAATAGGAATGTAGTTGCAGTTGCACCTCGAGAACCGAAGCGAACGCTCGCCCAAACTATGAGCGGGACGATTGTGAAGCTCAGGGGGATTGAGGGTATCGTAGAATATACTGCGGGGGTGAATACAACTGCGCAAGCAACTGTCATTCCAAATGCCAGAGCTACGAGTTCGCGCGGGCCTCCCACCGAGGTGGAGTCGGGGTGGCGTAGTAACGATACTAATAGCGGTGTAACGATTAGAGCTCCGGAGGCGTCTCCTAGCCACCAAGTTTTCCACACGTCGCCGTAGAGGGGCCACGGCACAAATCCGCTGATAGCAAGGCTGGTTACGCCGATTGTCGCGCTTACTAGCGGTGCGACAAGCCCCGCAGTTAGTGCGAAGACTCCTACAGTGCGGGCCCGATCGAATGCTTGCACCCCTTTGGCGAAACGACGGACCAGTAAGAAAGCTGTAATGGCTTCTAGTGCGTTGCCCGTTGCAATGGCTGCAGAAGTGGCCGGCGTTCCAGCGTTCAACCAATTAGCGGCAAAAGCGCCTACGAATACTCCTGGCCAGAGCTCGGGGCCCCACAAGAGTAGGACGGCGATGGCTAGGCCGGTCGGAGGCCAGACTGGACTAGAGCTGACGTTTAGCGTCGCGAAAAGCCTAAGGCTGCCGAATGCGACGAAAGCATACACGGCCGAAAGAATAGCGTTGGCCACCATGGTGCGGGCGTGCCATGTGGTGATCATCCAGCATCGCGTGGCCTCCATTTTCGCCAGTATTGATTGAGGGTTGTGTTCTCCCATCCTCTTTGAGATGAGGACAATTGCAGGGTCATGGGTTGACCTGCTTCAGCGGGTCTTTTTGAGAGTCTGTAAATCAATAGTCTCTATGCGCTAGAGGTGTGCATGAGCGTCCATCTTTCCTGCAATAGAAGTTTCCGATGTAAGTGAGATGGGTTTGGAGGTTCATGATGGTACTGGGCAGAAATAGATATCCAGGGGCATCGGAATCTTGCCTGAAGAACATACTACGCAAGTCATAAATCCCAAAGTTGTGTTACACCTGTGAAGGTTTTCTCCCATGATGAGAAAGAGACTCTTGGTCGTTCTGCTCCTCGCGGTCATAATGGTGATCGCAGTTCCACAGATCGTGCTAGCAGGCAATCACAACAACGCGCATGATGGTTCCGGGGAACATGGGGACTCGGACCATGGCGCGGGTGCTATGTTCAACATGCGACTGACAGGAAGTGAGCAGGTCCCAGTCGTGAACGAGACCTCTTTTGGACATGCGAAGTTGAGGCTGGTTGACAACAACACTTTGCTGTTCAGCTTGGTCGTTTGCAACATTGCCAACGTGACGCATTCTCACATACACGTTGGCGCGGCAGGCGCAAATGGTCCCATCGTGGTGCCGTTGTTTGACGAGCCCACGTATCCATTCTCGGTAACCCATGGATGCGCGACTCTCGCGGCGGGCGTTCGTACTCCTTCCGACCTCCTGCAGCAGTCAGGTGCGGGAATCAATACTTGGAACGATTTCCTCAACGCGCTACTGACGAATCATACTTACATCAACGTGCATACGACGGCTCATCCTGGCGGCGAGATTCGTGGCCAGCTCATTCTGAAAAGCGGTCTTGGTCATGACAGGGACGAGGCTGGGCATGTTGAGCATGATGATGCAGACGACGACGAATAATCGCGCGTAGCTCAAATTCCGAGCGGAGAGAATTCGGATCCCGGGCCGCCGGGCAACTCCGCGTTCTTTAAGGCATAAAGACTGTTGGGGACCGCGAGCTCGAAGAGCTAGGGATGGGTTAGGATGGTTAGGCGGTGTGCTTGGTCAGGCTTTAGTGACGATCCGTTGATGCTGCGGTATCATGACGAGGAGTGGGGCGTGCCGGTGCATAAGGACCGGACGCTCTTCGAGTTCTTGATTCTGGAAGGTGCGCAGGCAGGGCTGAGCTGGCAGACGATTCTGAACAAACGGGAGAATTATCGCAAGGCCTTCGACAGGTTCGACCCGGCGAAAATTGCGAAGTACAACAAGTCAGATGTGAAGCGTCTCCTCGCCAATCCCGGGATAGTCCGGAACAGGCTGAAGATCGAGGCGACAATCACAAACGCGAAGAAACTCCTAGAAGTCCAGAGAGAGTACGGCTCCTTCAGCAAGTACATCTGGAGATTCGTAGATGGCGAGCCGATCAAGCATCGTTTCACCGCTCTGAGGGAGATTCCGGCGACGACGAAGGAGTCGGATGCTATGAGCAAGGCCCTTCGAAAGAGAGGATTCAGCTTCGTGGGACCAACAATCTGCTACGCTTTCATGCAGGCCGTCGGAATGGTCAACGACCACACTAGGGAATGTTTCAGGTACAATAGAGTCTGACTCGGCAAGTTAGGAATTACTAGAGGTGCATCGCTGATGATCAATGAGAGGTTGACCGAGAGGGTTAGAAAGTCGTTGTCAGGCGTTTCGAGGGTCGAGGAGAAGAAGATGTTCGGCGGTGCCGCTTTCATGGTAAATGGCAAGATGTGCGTTACCGCCAGCGACAGGGGGATAACGTGTAGAGTTGACCCCGCTAGAATGGATGAGCTGACAGCGAAGAAGGGATGCAGTGTCATGACGATGAAAGGCCGAGAATACCGTGGATACGTGAGGGTCAGCGAGGATGCGTTGGAGAAAAGGAGGGATCTTGACTTCTGGATTGGGGTAGCGCTGGAATTCAACGGCAGAGCCACTCCTAGTCAGAAGAAGAGTAGAATTAGTTCGCTGATGAAATTGCTCGTATTGACTTCTTCTGTTTCTTGTTGAGGAGCATTAATACGATCAGTTCAAGCTTGATGGAGCATGAGTAAGACAATGAGTGAAGCTGGTCAGGGATATGTTCAGTTGTTCGTGTACCGAGTGCCGAACAAGGATCGGGACGCGATGCAGAAGCTTCTGAAGGACATAGCGGACATGCTTATGAGACATGGGACCTTATACTCGGAGTTTTATCGGGTCTACTCGCCCGAGGCATTCCAAGGGTTCACCAGCATACTCAACACTTTCTCGAGTACTCCGGATGAGGAAGTGTGGATCGAACTGGACCATTACAAGGGACGTTCGCAGCGGGATCAGGCGATGGCTGGAATAGGCAAAGACTCGAGCGCGGGACCATTGTTCAAACAGCTCAGAGGTCTGGTCAGCGAAGGCTACAGCATCGTAATGGGCGAGCTCGACGGAATAAGAATGCTAGAGCCCGCCTGATTCTGGTCATGCTCATTCCCCAGGTTGCCCATGGTAGCTCTTTCAACCCTAACAAGGGGTCAGAGAGCAACGCTAAACTATTGGAGCCGTGCCTTCTCTCAGGATTCGAATTGGCGAAACCGTATCTTATTCTCCTGATGATGATCGTCCCTTTGGCACTGCCGTTTCCCATGGCCAATGCCACCTCTGGTGAAATGCTGGTTACGTCTGACTTGTTGCTTGCGGAGGATCATTACGGCAGTATCGTCATTGGAGAGGACGATGTTAGTCTTGACTGCGGCTTTCACATCCTTTCAGGCTCGTATTCCACGATAGGAATTGACATCCAGAATAAGTCGGGGGTCAGAGTCCGAAACTGCGTTGTCATGGGCTTCAGTATTGGGATACGTTTGCGCTACAGCACGTTAACGACTCTTGAGAATAATTTTGTCGAGCGGAACACAGACGGCGTGTACGTCACAGGTTCGACGCACAACCTTCTTGACGGCAACACCGCCAATAATAACGGTATAGCTTTCTATCTCACGGGCAGCAGTGTCAATCATCTTACTCGCAACACTTCCACTGGCGACGGGGTAGGATACTATCTAGACTCTTCAAACTCCAATATCGTGAACCGGAATTCGGCCATCGCCGATACTAACGGTTACAGGCTCGTCAGCAGCAACGACAATCTTCTGGCTGATAACTTTGGGGATTTCAATAACACTAACTATAGTCTACAGTTCAGTGATCGTAACACTCTGGGCGAGAACGTGGCGAGTGGTCCAGGGGACGGCTTCTCCTTCTTCGCAAGCAACGATAACATCGTCAATGAGAATAATGCTCACGACAATGCTCAAGCAGGCTATCGACTGACCGTATCGCACGGAAACAAAATAGCTGGTAACTGGGCGAAAAGCAACGGGGCAGGGTTCTCAATCGGGACAGGGAGTACGGGTAACGAGATAATACTGAACTGGATAACAGGGAACACAGTCGGCATACGTCTCTGCAGATCCGTGATTCATCAAAACGACATTTTTCCCAACACTTTGAGGGGACCGCGAGCCTTTTCCATAGACTCAGGCTGCTAAGCCAAAGCCGTATGAAGCCCGGCTCTGCCATCTCCGACGAGTGATAGGAAGCGTTGGAGAGCGAGGAGCTGGACTTCAGGGACATTCTGAAGCATCTGGACAGAGAATCGGCTCACTTTGTAATACGTTTCGAAAAGGTCCCGTCAGGCAGGAATGTGACGGTCATCGAGCCTCACGACCTCATCCGAGACAGCATCGACCTTCCAACGTTGCTCCATAAGCTGAAGGGGTCACTGGGCACGGGCGGCAGCATGGAGAGCGGCCGGATAATTCTTCACGGGGACCATCGCGATAGGGCGAAGAGTGAACTCGTCAAGCGTGGCGTTTCAGCAGACAACATTGAGATAATCTGAGACGCAATCCATCTCTATCTTTGGAGACAGTCGCCACTTCCAGTAGCCGGGCATAAGAGGGAGGGGCGTTTTTGCGCTAGATTGGATGTAGGCCTACTCGACTCCGAAAGAGAGCTTTAGGTTGACCCTGTACTCTACGACTTTGCCGTTTTTGACCAGCGCCTTTTGTCCAACGACGTCGATGCCTCGAACGTTTCTGAGGGTCTTCGCAGATCGTCTGACGGCCTCGTTGATAGCGTCTTCGAATCCTCTCTCTGACGTTCCGACCAGTTCGACTACCTTTCCAACAGGCAATGTTTCGTCAAGCCGGGCCAAGGCCTCTGGCTATTTCACACTTGCCTATGTCCACGGTCTTTG
>WNEW01000969.1_pt1 | contig 13933 bp, 16 predicted proteins | sample 5399891 | NCBI WGS metagenome assembly WNEW01 (sample SAMN13153336, study PRJNA577476) | soil metagenome | isolation source: 40 cm grassland meadow soil pre-rain plot 5 | place: USA:California | collected 2015-09-08 | reverse complement strand
ACGGCATAGACGGCAACTCTGACGCGGCTGGCGCACTGGTGTCGCGAAAGACAATTGCCCTTGCCATCGATATGGACTTGCAAAAATACCTTGGCAGCCACGACAGCTATCACGCTTTCAAACAGTTGCACTCGCTCATTTTTACCGGACACACTGGCACCAACGTAAGCGACATTGCAATAATATGCAAGGCGCCGGGCTTTCCAGCTAAACGATAACAGACGTAACTGGTTCAGCTATGACTTTAGCTAGAAAGTTACTTTTGCGCCTTACTGGCTCAAGAGATTGAATGTTGTAATCAATTTCTTTTTCATGTTGTTGCAATACAGAACGGTGTCTTCAATCTTTGTTTGAGTGTTTACTTCAGAACCTTTAAGATAAGACTCCAGATTATTTAGCACTACGCGAATGTTTTTCTTGTGACAAACACTATCACTCTGCACACGTTAATACTCGCAGATATTAAAGACCAGACGGAGCACGGTAATAGAAAAATAACATGTATCTAGTACCTGACATGTATGTCGCCCGAAACAACATTGATAACGCCGTGATCGGTCTGAACCAAGAGGGACCCGTCATAATTAACATCCGCAGCCACCCCCTGAATCATTTTGTTGTTCTGCACTACTGTAACTTTGCGGCCCAGAATATCAGATCTTTTTTTCCATTCTTGTAAAATTGTATCTACTCCTCGCTGCTCCATCTCTACGTAATATCGTTCAATGTTCTCGAGCAGCAATCTTGTCAAATCAAGCCTACTTACGGTGTGTCCAAGCTCGCCACTTATAGAAGTGATCTTTATCCCGTCAAGGCGCGCTGAGATTGCTGACGAGTCGACGTTTGCGTTTATCCCAATGCCAATTACTGCATAGTTGACCTGATCTGCCTGTGCGCTAATGTCAAGCAGTATACCGGCCACCTTCTTGTCTGAAATGATGACATCATTTGGCCACTTCAATCGGGCGTCAAGCCCTGTTGTCTTTATCGTGTCATACACTGCAAGTCCGGTGACAAATGGCAGGAGCGTTATTTTGGCGGTAGGTATGCTAGGCCTCAAAACCACGGACAGCCATATGCCACCTCTGGGTGACAACCACTTTCTATCTTGCCGGCCCCGCCCACTTTTTTGTTGCTCCGCAATGACGACTGTACCATGCGAATCGGGCTTGCTCGCAAGCGAGATTGCAAGATTCTGTGTCGAGTCTATGGTTTCGCGGTAGACGATGTGCTTACCAACAAATGAAGTGTGAAGAACCCTTGCTAGCTCCCAAGGAACTGGAAGGTCAGTCTGACCAACAAGCTTGTAGCCTAGCCCGTGTCGCGATTGTATCGCATAGCCGTACCTGCGCAGGATCTTTATATGCTTCCACACGGCACTCCTTGAAATGCCGGCCTTTTTTGCAAGCGTCGGGCCAGAGACATATTCGGCCTCCAACCTGAGCAACGACAGGAATGCGTCTGGCCACGGCATTTGGGCATGATGGTGCAGCAGCAGGTAATATACTGATCAAACTAATTCTAGCAGCTTGTCTGCTAACTTGCTTCGATTATATTTTATATCCTTAGACGCCTTTTCCCCCTGTGAAGAACCGTAGCAGACCCGACATTATGGCTATCATTTTAGAGTCTGCTAACGGGGGGATAACCAAGACGAAGCTCCTCACCCGCGCCAACCTTACAAGTGGCCAGTTGCGGCAGTACCTTGACGTTTTAATAGAAAAAAAACTGATAACAGAGCTTGTAGCCGATGACAAGAGGCATGTCGCCTATAAGACTAATGAAAAGGGGATGAGGTACCTTTCTGTTTATTCGTCTCTAAAGAGCATCGCAGTCTTTCCACAGGAATGAGACTAGATCTTGTTCCACTTGTAATATACGGTTCCGTCCCTGCAGGTCGCGTAGACATCAGACTTGCTTTCCTTGAGCGAAATTGAAACTTCAAGCTCGGCCAGCAAACGCTCAATCCCTTTATCCACCTTTTTTGGCGCAAGGAGGTTCAGGATCTCTTCCTTTGAGTACATTCCTGAAAGGTTCCTTCGCAGTATGCTTTCGATTTCACACATCAGGTCTGCCATGCCAGTCACTTTTTCTTTGTCCTTGCAGAGACTATCGACAAAACATCACGGTCCTTTAGCTGGTAGTTGGTAGGTAGCCTGAGGCCGTCCCTGCCATCTAGCGCGTAGAGCATACCCTTTGCCAGCTCGCTATGTACTTCTCGCGCCAGATCCTCGACGGTCGACCCTGATCGCATCAAGTAGACGTCAGGCAACACGTTGCCATGCTTGTCTGAAAACTTTTGAATGTCTGCAATAGGGTAAACAGCGTTCATTTTCAACAGTTTGAACACCGCCACGTTTATCGCAAACTGGACCCCGGTGCGCATATATTCGCCTAGGATGTCCTTGCGGATAAAGTTGAGCGCCCATTTTTGCTTATCGTTGAGCTTAGTCTGGTCGCTTATTTCAAAACGCTCGTCACCGGGCAGGTAGCGAATTATCCCTCTGCTCTCTGCGCGTCTGAGTGTCAGTTCTGCGTCCGCGCTTGCTGGAACCACTATTACGTCCTTGTACTCTTCTCGAAGCCTGTTGAAGTTCTCAGTCGCAGTCGGCAGGTCCACCTTGTTGGCCACGATCAATGTAGGCTTTGAAATGTCGCGCAGGCTCCAGCAAAAATCCTTGCTCTCTTGCGGTCCAAAGTCGTCAAATGAGGCGGCAGTCAGATTGTTCTGCGCAAGGGCCAGCTTGACGTGGTCTTCACGTACGCCGATGCCCCGGAACACTTCTGTTATAGCCGGGATCGTGTCTATGCCTGAAGCAATAGCGCGGGATATCTTGTCGCGGTTTGCTTCTAAAAGCTTCAGGTACCACATGACAAGTTCCTCTTCAATGTCTGCGACGTCTGCAACAGGGTCGCCTGTCCCCGGCTCGGCGATCCTCCCCGACGCGTCGATGCTTCCTGAAGCGTCGACGATGTGGAGCAGCGCGTCAGACTGCGCGGCTATCGTAAGAAACTGGTTACCAAGCCCTTTGCCCTCCCACGCTCCTTTGATAAGGCCAGGCAGGTCCACTAGCTCGACTGGGATAAAGCGCCAGCCATCGATGCAGCGGGAGTTCTTGGGCTGATCCTGTAAGTTGAATTCCTTGTGGACGCAGAGTGTAATTGCGTGTGCGTTGCCTATCGCTGGCTGCTTTGTGGTAAAGGGGTAATTGGATATCTCGGCAGTGAGTAGCGTGGCCGAACTAAAGAAGGTTGTCTTGCCGGTGTTGGTTTTGCCAATCAGCCCAATCTTTATCATGGGTTTTTCACTCTTTGTTATTATTTATATACTCTGATCAATGGGAATGAGGAAATAGTAGCAGTGTACCCATCCAATGATACAAACCGCCAAGGAGTGACATGTAGATAAATAGCCCTAGGTTTTTCAGAATACATTTTCTTTGCTCAAGAAACAGATATGGAAAATTGCACGCCGTAATATTGAATTACTGACGGATAAGACTGCTTCCTCAGAACAGGCCGAACTTTTTAGCTACCTTGGATCCCCAAGAGTTTTGCTGCTCTTCAGATTCGGGTTTATCATCTTCTTCCACTCCGGCATCGCGTAGCTCGTGCTGCTGGGCCAGTTCCTTTATCATATTGAGCCATTCTTTCTGTTCAGAACTCTCCGGCTCCTCTGGAGTGGTCTGGTACTTGGGATCAAACGGGCTCTCTTGTTCAAGAAGCTGCTCTCTTGCTTCTTTGGGGACCTTGTTTTCCAGCTCTTTGAGTTTTTCTTGCGAAGATATCACTTCAGCATTCTTATCATTCAGCTGCTGAACTAGTTTGGCTACCTGCTGCTCGGCAGAAATCTTTTCCCGTTCTATCAAAGCCATTTTCTTGTATGGTTCGTTAATCAGCTCCTCATGTAACCACTTTTGAAGTTTGTCCATCTGTGTTTGATTGCCTGTGACCATTTGTTCATAGTTCTTTTTCATTTCTTCTATCTGGCTTTGATAAATACTCCTGACATTTTCTAGCTGCATCTGGTAGTTCTTCTTTGCTTCTCGAAGATCTCTCTCCCGAATTTCCCTGGTTTTTCTTATCTGCTCGTCAACCCTCATTTGCAGCGATTTTCGCTCTGCTTCATATTTTTTTGCTGCTGTCTGCATATCTTTTCGATGGGTCGCCTTTAACTCGGAAATTTTATCATTAAACTCCTGCGTCCTTTTTCTTGATTGTTCTCCGAAAAGCTTCGAGACGTTCTTTTCTAGCTGCCTACTGGCCTCATGATATTCAGATTCTTCTAGCGTCTTGCCACAAACTGAACACTTAAGATCGGCTGAGCTCACTGCACTACGACTTCGCTTTTTCCTTTTAAAAGGACTTGTATGTAGTCAGATGCCCATAATTGCCTTGAGAGAACCTCATTTGCTTGATAGTTTGTCAAGGCCCATTTTGATCTCGTCGCACCGCCACGACATTTCACTTATCTGGTCGGCAGTCAGGTCAGAGTTCCATTTTTCAAGAGCTATTTTTGAGATTTCAACCGCATGATACAACACTGCCCAGTACGGGTGGTGCTCTGCCGTGGTGTAGGCAAGCTCTAGCATCTCTGCCAGCCCTGAGGAAGCGCGCTTTATGTAATCCGAGTCTTCACCATAAATCCGGATAATGCCGGCGTCCCTGTCGACACCCACCTTGGTCGAAATCCTGTGTTTGCTCTCCAGATCTTCTAGAACCGGTCTGACCCGCTCTAATATACTGTCGATGCTTGACATTCAGTTCTTATTTTATGTTGTATAATTTAATCTAGTCTCTGAAGAGCCGCTCGTGCTCCGCTAGCATGCACCTGTTGAATACCACTTCGATGCCCTTCTCCCTTGCCATGCGCTCGGCCTCTTTACTGTAGATACCCTCTTGCATCCAGATCACCTTGATGCCCTCTTTCTTTAAGGCATCCTCTACGACTGCCTGTACATCTTCTGACGGCCTGAAAATGTCGACGATGTCTATCTTGTCTTGTACGTTGCTAACTGCGGGATATGATTTGCGCCCCTGAATTTCGCCTGAAGTGGGGTTGACGGGTATTACGTTGTAGCCGTGCCTGATTAAGTATTTTGGGACATAGTGCGCGGCCTTGCCCTCGTTCTTGGACATGCCAACTACAGCGATATTTTTCAGATCATAGAATTTTTTTATTTCGCTATCCGAATGTGCATCCCTTTCCATCGCGATCAAATATGTGTCTTCAGATTATTTAAACGCCGTCAGGAGCCTATCATGCCGGGCAGCTTTATCGGGCTGCGATACGGCTGCACTTTCTTTATTCCGGGCTCGGCGGTGACCGTGACGTGATCCAGCTGCGCCCCTTCGGGAGGCGAAAAGTTCATGGTTTCGCCCGGCCGGAGCACTGGTATCACCGGTTCTTTTTCGCTGCCATAATCGACCTGCACATCTGTTAGCGGCAGCCTTCCGACGTTCTTGACAATAACGCGCGTATTGGTATAAAGAGACTGTTCATCCTTGAGTGCGTCCACGCTCAGGTCGTAGTCCTTTGTCGGAAGGGCAGAAGCTAACATTGCGATCAAAGCTACTGCAACAATCCCTGCCGCTATCGCAACGACAAACGCAAGACGCATTGTAAGAGAATGTGGCTAGAGAATATTTAAGCGATTATTCGCCCTTCATCTGTATCCTTGATTTGAACGCTGGCCTAATGCCAAGCGACGCATAATTGCCCGTAGAGCATGTAAAGCAGAGCTCTTCTTCCGGCATGCCTATTGCCTTTGCAAGGTTGACAGTGTCGTTGTACGCGACATAGTCCGCTCCTATCACCTGCGAAACACGCGAGCCTATTGTCGCGTTTGATTCTTCAGCCGCGCCATGCTGGTAGGCAATCAGCTCTTCCTGCGACGGAAAGTCGATGCCGGCGTAGCAAGGGTAGCGTATTGGGGGGTAAGTGATGACGAGGCTCACCTTGCTTGCCCCGACCATTCGAAGAGTCTTGATTATCTCGGCCGAGCTCGTGCCCCTAACGATGCTGTCGTCAACCACTATCACATGTTTGTCCTCAACCACTTCGCGAATAGGTATTATGCCCTTGTTTATCTCGACCCTGTCGCTCTGGTATGGCTCTATGAAACTCCTCATAGAACCCTTTTTGCTGTACCTGTCCTTGAGCAGGCCCTCTTCAAACGACAGTCCAAGCTCCTGTGCGTAACCAAGTGCTGCCGGCCTCGCCGAGTCTGGCACAGGCACAACAACATCCGCGTTTGCTATCGGGAATTTTTTCGCTAGAAACTGCCCAATTCTTTTCCTTGCTGCATAAATGTTGATCCCTTCCATTATGCTTGATGGGTGTGCGAAATAGGTGTATTCAAACGCACAGTGCGCGTGTGGATTTTCGTTTGCAAACTGTTGCGAGCTGATTCCGCCCTTGCTCATCCTTACCAGCTCGCCCGGCTCGATATCGCGTTCAAGATGTGCACCAACTGCTCCCAGTGCGCATGACTCTGAAGCCACCATGTAGGTATTGGTTTCACGATGATGCCCGAGCACAAGTGGGCGGAAGCCGCGCGGATCTCTAGCTGCATATACAGAACCCTCATCCGTCAGAAATGTAAAACAGAACGAGCCGACCATCTCACCTTTCAGGATGTGCATCGCCTCCGCCATGTCCCCCTTGTCTGCAAGATGCATGACGAGGCGCTGGGCCGCTACCAGAGTGTCGCTCATTGTCTGTGGGGTGAACGTGCAGCCGCCTACCATGCCGGACAACTCTTCAACATTGGCAATGGTACCGTTGTGCGCTACGCAAAGGTCTTTGACTTTGAGCGGCTGGGCGTTTTCAAGTGTGCTCTTGCCGAGAGTGGAATACCTGACATGACCTATTGCTGCGTGAGACTTGTACTTCTTGACAATCGCCGGGAACTCGGCCGCTGAAGAAGAAATAAGCCCAACCCTCCGGAAAGGCGACTTTCCGGGAACAGCAATACCCCATGCCTCCTGGCCCCTATGTTGTAGTGCACGCAGCGAGTCGATTACAAACGGTATGACGTTGTGTCCGTCAAGAGAAAATATGCCCACTACGCCGCAGTTTTCATGAACCAATGCCGCCACCCCAAGATATGATAGGTTTAGCACGATGCTTTAAAAAAGATATCTTCATTGCATCACCTTTCCAAGCGAATAAAAGCTTGTCTGCAACTGCTTCAACGTCAGCTTGATCAGCTTTTTCTTGCCCTTGGCGAACTCGATGGTGCTCGCAGCTCTTCCTATTTTCGCAAAGGTCACGCCGGCCGATGACAGCACTTTGCAAACCTTCTCTGGCTCTTTTGTGCCAACGATGTATCGAGAATGTGATTCGGAGAATAGGAGGTCATCTGTCCTCATGCACGAGTTTGGAACTGAGTCAAGATCGACTTTGAAGCCGGTCGACCCGGCGATTGCCATTTCTGCAAGAGCCACCGCAAGGCCACCTTTTGAGCAGTCGTGCACGCAGGTAGCGAGACCGCTCTTTATCAGATTCTGGACAGCATTCCCGTTCTGCCTGTCGACCCGCAGGTCGACATTTGGAACAGGTCCGCCTATTACGTTGTGGATGTATTCGTAATATTCAGAGCCGCCCATTTCAGGAACAGTTTGACCGACGACAAAGATCGAGTAACCAGATGACAGCGCAGGCCGGGTGATATGCGACGCGCTTTGTACAAGTCCAAGCGTGCCTATGACAGGCGATGGCTTTATTGGTCCCTTGGCAGTTTCGTTGTAAAAGCTCACCTTACCCCCAACCACAGGAAGGTCCATGAACTTGCAATAGTCTACGATCGCGTTTATCGCCTGAGTAAATGTCCAGTAGATTTCCGGATCTTCAGGGCTGGCAAACTGCAAATGGTCTACCACTCCAACGGGTTCTGCGCCGGTGCAGATGACGTTCCTACAACCTTCTGAAAGGCAGCCAAGCGTCCCCCGGTACGGGTCTAGGTAGCAGTGTTTAGAATTGCCGTCCAGCTTTATAGCTACAAACTTGCCATTGTCAAGCCTCATGACCGCAGCATCGCCCATCCCGGGCTTGACCACTGTCCGCACTCCCACTTCGTGGTCGTACTGTTGGTAGATCCAGCGCTTGCTTGCGATAGTAGGGTTCGACAAGAGCGACAGCAAGACCTTGCCCAGATTTGTTGGTGTTTTTGGCTTTTTTACTGATCTTAGTTTGTTCAGATAAGAAGGGCGCTTGATCGCCCTGTCTGCAGGCGGCGCGTGCGCAATAAGGTGCGATGGCATCTCTGCCACTACCTTACCGTCGTGCCTTACAACCAAATCTTGGTGCTCGCGGACGACGCCTAGCATTGAATGCTTGATCTCGTACTTGTCAAGGATCGACTGGAGGGCCGGCAGCCTTGCTTTGTCTGTGACGTAGAGCATGCGTTCCTGAGATTCCGAGATCATGAGCTCATTTGGAGTCATGTCGCTTTCCCTTTCATGCACCCGTGTCAGCTCTACATCAAAGCCCTTGCCCAGATTATCAGAAGTTTCAGATAGGCAGCATGATAGGCCTCCGCCGCCAAGGTCTTTGATGCCTTTGATGCAGCCTTGCTTCACTGCCTCCATTGTCGCTTCAAGCAGTAACTTTTCAAGGAAAGGATCGGGGATCTGAACCGCCGATCTGTTTTCTGCTTCAAGTGCCTTTGACGCAAATGACGCGCCATGTATTCCGTCGCGGCCTGTCGAGCCACCCGCGAGTAAAACGACATCGCCCACGTCGGCTTGGTTTGCAACAATGTCTTCCTTGCGCCCAAATCCAATGGATGCGACGTCAACGAGGCAATAGTCCTCAAACGACGGATCAAATTCAATTTCGCCCCCCACAGTCGGGATTCCGATGCAGTTGCCATAGTCAGCTATGCCTTTGACGGCATTCTTGAATAACCATTTTGACTTTGCGACGGCCTTTCTCTTGCCTGTTATTGGAGCAAAACGGAGTGCGTCAAGCACTGCTATTGGCCGCGTTCCCATAGACATGATATCGCGTATTACACCTCCGACGCCTGTGGCAGCGCCGCCAAAGGGCTCTACTGCCGATGGGTGGTTGTGGCTTTCAATGTGCACCGTCAGCACGTAGCCATCGCCAACATCAAGGACGCCTGCATCATAGCCTGGCCCTACAACAACGCTGCTGCCATTTGTCGGCAATAACCGCAGGTATTTTTTTGACGACTTGTATGAACAGTGCTCTGACCATTCGGCGCCGACAATATCCTGTTCGATCTCGTTTGCCTTGCGCCTCAGGTTTTCTTCAAGATAATCGAGCTCTTGCTTTGTCAGGACGCCCATCTACGCTATCGCCTTTGGCTTGAGGTTAGACACAAGCGATCTGAAAATCGTAATGGCCTCGTTCTTGGCGCCTTCCGCTGCAAGTACGCTTTCGCTCGCCCTCTCCGGGTGGGGCATCATTCCCATCACGTTACCCTCTTCGCTGCAAATTGCTGCGATAAGGTCTGACGATCCATTGGGATCGTCGTTGGAATACTGCAAGACAATCTGGTTCTTTTTCTTTAGCTCTTTCAATATCTTATTGTCTGCCACGTAGCGGCCCTCACCGTGCGCCACCGGGATGCCAAATCTCTGCCTTGGCGCAAACTTGCTCGTAAAAGGTGTCTTGTTGTTTTTTACCTCAACCTCTGTCCATCTGCAGACAAAACGGAGCGAGTCGTTCATCATGAGGGCGCCGGGCAAGAGCCCAGATTCAACTAGGATTTGAAAGCCGTTGCATATGCCAAGTATCGGCAGGCCGTCTTTCGCCATCCTTTTCACTTCCTGCATTATTGGGCTGTAGGCTGCAATTATGCCTGCGCGCAGGCGATCGCCAAAGGCAAAGCCGCCGGGGATTATCATTGCCTCGTAGCCCGTGATGTGGTCCTTGGTGTGCCAGATAAAGTCGGCCTGAACGCCTACGACGTTGTTTAGAACATGATGAACGTCGCGATCGCAGTTACTGCCGGGGAAAACGGCAATTCCAATCTTCGCCATTACTGCGAGTGGAACTTGACAGAGCTCGTATTAATATCTTCAGATTAGCGAATTTCACATCAGGGATATCGTTCACTACAGCATTGTTTTTATCTTCGGCTGATTCTGAGAAATTTGTATGGCAGCTGGCGTAGTTCGTGACATTATGACAAAGCAGATAGTCATGATAGACCATGACAAGTCGGCGCTGGAGGCCGCCGGGATAATGGCGGAGAAGGGCATCAGCTCTGTGTTTGTGGTAAGGGATGGGGATCCCGTGGGGATCGTGAGCGAGAGGGACTTTATCAAAAAGATATGCACCAAGGAGCTGCCTATTGCGCAGGTAAAAATCGGTGACATCATGTCCAAGATACTGACGACTGCTGACCCGGAGATGCCAATCGAAGTCGCGGTGCAGAGGATGGTGAACCACAACATACGCCGTCTCCCGATAATGGAGGACGGCAAGCTGGTCGGCATCATTACAGTGACTGACCTTGCAAGGCATCTGAGGACTACGCTATTGCTTGAAGGAGCGTTGAGTGATTTCAGTAACATTGACGATGTGTTCACGACCATGGACCAGGACGACAAGCATTAGCTGAACACGTGTCACGAACAATAATCTTAAATTTTGCCAGCAGCCTTGATGGTGCAGTTGCTGACAACTGGATTGAATATGCGAAGTTCTTCGCACAGCCTTTTAACCATCATTTCAGCATCTTTCTCTGATTTTGAACTTACAACCATCTTTAGCATCTTTGCAGACCGAACGGACTGAACGTTTGAATAGCCGCCCTTGACAACAAGGTCGCGGTGAATCGTTTCGCCTTCCGGGTCGTTGATGTAGGGTTTGTTTTCAATTACTACCTGCACTACGAACTTTGGCACAAGTTCCCCCGGGTCATGCGATTTAAATACATTTTTTACAAGAACCGGCCAAACACTTTGGTGAAGAGCAAGAATGTCCCTATCGACGGAGGGATCAGTCCAAGCATGAACATGTTTGGCGCGTCCTCGGCCGAAACGTTGGCATTGTTGATGGCCACTATTACAATAAAGAAAGAGAGAAAGAGAGTCACTACAAAGAACACCGCAGCTCCGATCATGAAGGCAAGCAGTTTGACGTTGTCATGTCCTGTTACCGTATGCGCCAACTGTATCAAACAACACTCAGGCTGTAGATTAACCTTTTCCAAAAATGCCGTTTAATTAATAAAACGCAGTACCGTTAGAGCGCACGAGGTCACGTAGCTCAGCCTGGCCAGAGCGGCTGACTTGTAAACTTCTGTGCCAAGAGATCAGCAGGTCGTGGGTCCAAATCCCACCGTGACCTTTATGGTCGTATGCGTTCGGGTTTGGACAACCCTACGCAACGACTTTTTCAAACCATTGCTGAATAGCGTCTTGATTGACATGACCTTGGCTCTAACCCGCGAGTAAAGTTCTTTAATATGGTTCTATTACTTCTTGTTTTTCTTCCTGCCTAGAAACCACGCGGTAAAATTGCTAACAAAATTGCTAGGCTGCGCAAACGTCGGGTATCTTGCATTGTTAGGGTCTACGTAACCTGCGTCTCGCCATTTTTGGTCTTTATGAATCTGCTTATGTTTCTCTAGGCGCTCTTCGCTTGATAATTCTGCGCCGCAAATCTTGCATTTGTAGACGTCAGCCATGAATGCTAGGCCATATCTAAGACACAGAGGATGCAAGATAAACATTCTGCTAGTTCGAGACTAGAACGTGTTCTGACAGAAAAAATTCGCAAGGTGTAATGCCATGCACCCACAAATGACAAGTTCGGTCTGAACATACCTTAAGTTTACTTGGCTCACGCGTCAACTACCATACTTGACCGTTCTACTTTTGCTAAAGACCAAGTGCGCGCCTAGCTCTCGCCAATGCACCAAAACAAAACGCTGTTTCAAGCGAAAAATTGATTAAATCAAGTGTGCAAAATTCTGCGCATGCATTGTGGCAATATTAAATTTAAGCCCGGCCGCGGAAATAAGGGGGCAGGAGGCGACCGGGCAACGTGATACCTTAGCATGTCGGGTCTGGCTTGTATTCACAGCGTCAAAGCATCAGGCCTATTATAGCTATTTTGGTGTAATTCTATTGAACAATTCTATAGAAAATATAAAGCCCGGGCCACTGTGAAGAAGCCAAGTAATCGTCAGCAGCCGGGCACCAAGATGTTTTGGCGAATTTGGTAACCGTAGCCAGCGCTATTCTAGGTCGTATGGTATTTCTGATCGTACAAATAAAGTAGATTCTGCTGTAACTGCTCTTACTTAAAACCAATCGAGATGAATTATCAAACAACATTATTTTGCTTAGGGATGTCCAAATCCCACCGTGACCTTTCTTACATCCGATTTGTTCCTTAAGGCTTCTTTTGTCTGTCGACGATTAACTCTCTCGCCATATCGCCTTTGTCTTGGCTAGCGCAACAAAACCGATGAGGTAGGCGACCTGCACCGCAAAGCCAAAGCCAAGCGACCACCCTTCCGGTAGCGTATCCATCCCCATGATATATTGCAACATCAACGACGCATGAGTAGTCGGCATCGCGTAGGCAAGCGGCCAAAGCTCCATGGGGATGAATGTTATTGGGTAGAAGACTGGGGGAAGGATCGTGAGTATCACGTTCACAAATGAAATGACCTGCGTTGCGTTTCGCATGTGGAGCATGTGCGACGAAAGGAAGAACCCCATCGCAGACATTGACCCCCAGATCAAGAGTATCGTCGCCACCAGCAGCGGGATGCTGGATACTGATCCGCCAAAGAGCATAACAAGCGACGCAAGCGCGATGAGCGCGGGCAGCCCAAAGAGCAATTCTGACAGTGCAAGTCCCATCATGTATGTCAATGGTGACACAGGTGACGCGACAAAAACGTCTTGTATTTTGTATTCCGTCTTGTAGAACGAAATATCCTGTCCGAGCGCGAGGCCGTAGCCTACGAGCGCCATTACTAGGCTGCCTGCGACTGCAAAGTCCGTGTACTTCCCTCCACTTATGACAAATAGCACGAACAGGAGCGAGAAGGGGCTTATAGCAGTGAACACAAGCGACATCGGGTTCCTCCGGAGCCAGAGTACCCCTGTCATGTAGGCGATCAGAAACGCCTGCCTGACTGGGAGCATGTTAGTCTCTGCCATTCTGGTTATCTCCAATGCCACCGCCTACAAGGTAGACAAACACGTCGTCAAGCGTGACCGGCGAAACGGTGAACGCAAGGTTCCTGCCTAAGGCAAGCTCGGACAGCTCGCGAACAGCTGACTCGAAAGTAAAGACACGGAGCATCCCGGCGCCCGTGTCGACCACCGATCCGTAAGGCTCGAGCGCGTCAATGTCAAGCCCGTCGCGTGCAATGTCTACCCGGATGTTCTGTGGTATGACCCTGCGCAGCTCCTGGATAGTTCCCTGCGTGATAACTTTGCCCTTGTCGATTATGACAACATAGTCTGACAGCATCTCGGCCTCGTCCATGTAGTGCGTCGTCAAAAGAATCGAGCCTCCTTTGGCCTTCCAGTCATTTATTGCGGACCAGACCTGTCTCCTAGAAACTGGGTCGAGACCAATTGTCGGCTCGTCCAGAAACAATAGCTGCGCGTCTGTAGCCATCGCCATTGCTACCAGAATTTTCTGTTTCATGCCGCCTGACAGATTCATGGCAGGCCTATTCCGCGCTTCATACAGCTCAAGCTTGCGCAGTATCTCCTCCGTTTTATCTCTTGCACTCTGCTTGCCCTCCCCTCTTATCTGAAGCCAGTTGTAGATATGGTCCCATGATGTCAACGCCCTGAGCGGCCGGCCCTCCTGTGGAACTATGGAAATTAGGTCACGGATCTGTTTTGCTTGCCTTACCACGTCATAGCCAAGTACGTTGATGCTGCCGGCAGTAGGCATCAGCTGGGTCGCGCACATGCGCACAAA
>WNEW01000967.1_pt1 | contig 13936 bp, 18 predicted proteins | sample 5399891 | NCBI WGS metagenome assembly WNEW01 (sample SAMN13153336, study PRJNA577476) | soil metagenome | isolation source: 40 cm grassland meadow soil pre-rain plot 5 | place: USA:California | collected 2015-09-08 | reverse complement strand
TTGATGCTTATCGCGTCGTGTGTGAATGAATGCGTTGTCTCGTACGCGCCTTCATCTATGGCCTTGAACGAGTTGTCCACGAGGCGCTTTATGCCAAAGTCGGTCCTGACAAACTTGCTCATGCGTTCAATGCCGGTAGCGGTTCTAGGTATTAAATTCTATTCAGGTATATATTGACGAGCTACCCGTATTCAAATTAGCTGGAAATGTCTGAAAGCGTAGTCTTCCGCGACAAGTCAAAACTATCACCACGGTACCTGCCTGAGGAGCTGCCGCACCGCCAGGCCCAAATACAACAAATAGTGCATGTGTTTTCGGACGCGGCAGAAAATACTGACAGGTTCCCGTTGACTGTGCTGCAGGTGGTGGGCATAGCTGGTATCGGCAAGACGTCGACTGTCATCAGGTCTTCAAAAATGATTGAAGAGCAATTTGCGAAAAGCCGGCTAGTACTGAAGACAGCATACATCAACTTGAAATTGCACGGTGGCAACAAGTACGCGATCTACAGATTCTTGCTTGAGCGAATGGCGCCGGAGCTGCCGGGTCAGGGCATGAGCGCAGAAGAGATGCTTCGTTATTTGCTGATATACCTGCGCGAAAACCGGCAGTACGCGCTAATTATCATGGACGAAATAGACTACCTGATAAAGACGAGCAAGGACACTGGCATCATTTACGATCTTACAAGGCTTAATGAATTCGAACCAGACAAGCCCTGCAATGTGAAGGGTGTAATATTCATTGCAAGGAGTACAGAATATTATAGCAGGCTTGACCCGGCGGAGCTAAGTACGCTCGGGCGGGTGCCCATGGAGTTTAGCCCGTATTCCATAAAGCAGGTAAGCGACATACTGGGAAGCCGCTCCGTCCAAGCGTTCAACCCAAAGGCGATAGGCTCCGATGTCATTGACAAGATTGCAAGTATTACTACCTCTCCAGAGGTAAATAACGATGTGAGGTACGCCCTTGACCTGCTGCTGTACGCAGGCAACTTGGCCGAGTCCCAGGGGACCGACAGGGTCACGCTTGACCACGTCCGAAAGGTTTACGGGCAGGTGCACCCTTCGATAACAACCGAAGAAATCGAGCAGCTTTCAAGGAACCACCTGATAAGTTTAATGGCGCTTGTACGGGCATTAAAGAGCAGTAAAAAGCCGTACGTAGAGCTCAAGGACGTTAGGTTGTACGCTTCAGAGATTGCCGAGCGACTCGGTATGAAAAAAATTGATGTTGAAGACTATCTTGATGACCTGAAGACAAGGAGGCTTGTTGATATCAAGTCGTTCAAAGAAATCGGACTTCACGGCGCGGCGCTTTCGGAAATCGAGCCGGTACTCATGAGCAAGATCAAGGACGACAAATAATGTCAGAAACCAATAGCTGCAAGGAAATCATAGAGATAGGTCTTGGCAGCATCGGCAAGATAAAGATAATCAAGGCACTTGCCGAAGAAAGCAAGCTGGCAACGATTTACGTTCTCCACAAAAAGACCTACCTAAAGCGCCAGGACATCAAGAACAACCTGGATGACCTTGTGAGAATAGGTTGGGTAACCCAGAGCAAGTATGCTAATGTGATGTACGGAGTAAACCGTGAAAACAAATACGTTAGCAAGTTGATTGCATTTTTCAATGATACTGGCTACATCAGTCAGCTATAGAAATCTGTTGTAATTGATATCCAGTGTCTATATTTGTAATATATACTACAAGTAACATCCGGAGATTATTTTAGAACCTGCAATTAAGCTCTACATATGCTAAAGTTGTGATGAGCCTCCCAAATCTGACCTAGATATGCAGGCTTATAGCAAGAATGACGTACTTGAAAAGTATATGAAGTAAGAGCTCGAAGACTTTTTGACTAGATTCCTGGCGCAAGGGTAATTTTTAGCCGTAAAAGTTTACGTACCTGTCGTCTGCCTTGCCGTCGTTTTCTATCATTGACAGGCCTCTGAACAGTGCGTCGACTGCTGCCGTTTCTGTCAGCTTGCCCCTTGCCACCTCATGTGCTGTGCCGGAAACATCAAGCTGCTTCACCCGCTCTGCAAGAGTCTGCGTCTTCATGCCGTTTTCTCTTGTCCTCTTGGCAAGCGACGAAAGTATCTTGTCTATGTGGTAGTTGGCGTGTATCTCTGCAGCCTCGTCTCCTTCGACGCCGTAAAGCCGAGATATCGTTGCATCAAGCCTTCCCTCGTCTTCGCCGGTGACACCGACGTGGACGGCCTCTATTGCAGACCTGCCACGGAGCTTGCTAGAATCCTGTTCATTCATCTTTTGTGAAACAATATCAATAATACATTTTCTTCATATTAAGATACCGCCGGCGAATCCAAAAAGAAATAAAAAGGTGCTTTTCCAAAACCTAATGTGCGGTCTAAGTCGCCCAACGGAAGCAAGTTCATTTTTGTTACGGGCGGAGTCATGTCCGGCCTTGGCAAGGGCGTTACAACATCTTCAACTGCAAAGCTTCTCCAGCTTGCTGGCTATAATGCTTCATGCGTTAAGATTGACCCTTACGTCAACTATGACGCCGGCACCATGAACCCTGTTGCTCACGGCGAAGTGTTTGTCACAGATGACGGTGGCGAATGCGACATGGACATTGGCAACTATGAGCGCTTTATCGACACTGCCATGACCAAGGAGCACAACATCACCACAGGCAGGGTCTACTTGGACGTCATTCGAGCGGAGCGGGAAGGCAAGTACCTGGGCCAGTGCGTCCAGATAATCCCACACGTCACGGATGCGATAAAGAAAATGCTTCACAAGATCGCAAGCGACGAAAAGCTGGACATCATGGTAGTCGAGTGTGGCGGCACGGTGGGCGACATCGAAAGTCTACCGTTCCTTGAGGCGTTCCGACAAATGGAGCTTGAGCTCGGGCGATCAAACACACTATTCATCCATGTTACCTTGGCGCCAGTGCTGGACGTTGTGGGCGAGCAAAAGACAAAACCGACTCAGCACAGTGTTCAAGAACTCCGCAGGATCGGCATCCAGCCAAACATTCTTGCAGTCAGGTGCAAAACTCCGCTCAGCAACGAGGCTAGGCGCAAGATTTCACTGTTTGCAAGCGTGGATGACAAATGCGTCATTTCATGCCACGATGCACCGTCGATCTACAAGGTGCCAGAAGTGATTGAAAACCAAGGGATGCTCAAGTCAATAGCCGAGCGGCTTGCGCTCCGCAGGTCGATTCCACAGTGGGGCAACTGGAAGGCTATAGCCGAGTCATTTGCAAAATATGGTGGCTCTGTCAGAATTGCGGTTGTCGGCAAGTACGTTACACTGCCAGATAGTTATGTTAGCGTTTACCACGCGTTGTCGCATGCCGGAGCTAGCATCGGCAAAAAGGTCGAAATACAGTGGATCGACTCTGAAAAGTTTGAGAATGATAACCGGCAGGGCCTATTGGCACTGAAGGAATTTGACGGAATACTTGCGCCCGGCGGCTTTGGCAAGCGCGGAAGCGAAGGGATAATCGGCGCAGCGAACTTTGCAAGAGCAAACAACATTCCTTACCTGGGGATCTGCTTTGGGTTCCAGCTAGCGATAGTCGCATTTGCAAGACACGTCTGCAAACTAGGCGAGGCCAATTCTACCGAGCTTGACCCAAACACAAGAAATTCTATCGTGGACTTTATGCCAGAGCAACGCGACGTCCACGACATGGGCGGGACGATGCGCCTAGGGGCCCACAACATTACGATAAATGCAAAAACGATTGCTGCTAGGCTGTACGGCTCGACTGTGATAAGAAGGAGACATAGGCACCGCTATGAATTCAACCAGAAATACTTTGACCTTGTAAGCAAGAACGGCTTGGTCCTGTCGGCCCACTCGGACAGCGGCAGGCGAATGGAGATACTGGAAATACCAGATCATCGCTTCTACTTTGCCGTGCAGTACCACGCAGAATTCAACAGTCGTCCGGGCAAGCCAGAGCAGTCGTTTTATGCATTTGTAAAGGCAGCCGCTAAATCTTGAGCTCGTAGATCCTTTGCCGGGCATCTCGAAGAGAAGTCTTTTTCTTCACGTAGCCCTGATTGATGAGGTGACTCAATGAGAGGCGGATTGTGCGTTCTGGCAACATTGTCCTGGCTGCCAGATCCTTCTGGCTTAATGCGCCCTCATATTCAAGTGTTTTCAAAATGAGCTTGGCGCTAGGAGGCATCTTTAGCATGTCTTCTGCAAGCTGCACTTTCTTTGCCATAAGTGACGCAGCTGACGACGAGCCGCCGACGAGCCTGACAAGACGTGCCGAGAACTCGTGCTTTGAGCATTCAAGCGTGTTCTTGATCTGCATTCTGCGGCCGCCGTCCAGCACCACTTCACAATGGTACCTGCTAGTGATGTCGGCGATCTCGAGCCTGCTGTCGTTTGGAACCACTAGTGGTCTGCGGGTGTTGTCAAGTGAGTTTACCGAAACCGCCAGAAATACCGGCGCCTTCTGTAATACCATGGGGCCGCCTGCAGACATAGAATAGGCTGTCGAACCTGTCGGTGTCGAAATGATGACGCCATCGCTGTTGTCGTGCCAGATGTCGTTCCCGTCTATGCGCAGGACGTGTTCCATGAGTGTCGCGCTCTTGCTCGGGAAGACTGCTACATCATTTAGTACGGGATCGACTTGCTTGCCGTCTACCTTAACAGAAATGCGAAATACTTTGTCAACGGAATAATCGTTGCGCTTTAGTCTAGACATAGCAGTCTCTAGGTCGCGCACTTCAAGCTGGGCAAGAAAGCCAGTCGAGTCTGTTTCGTAGATGCCAAGCACCGGGGCAGAGTCGGTTTCGACCTTGTGGAAGTAGTCCAGTATACCCCTGTCTCCCCCTGCAACCATCACGAGGTCCACTTCCTTTGCACTCTGGTAGTCGTCTTTCATTATCTGAGTCTTGACGTTGAGGGATTCGAGCGTCTTTTTCACTTTGGAGAGGAGCGCCCCGTCCCGCGAGTCGACGCCTGAAAGCGCCACTTTCATTGTTATTGCTCATGATTGCTGACAGCCTGATTTAAAGCTAAGAGAGTTGCTCGAAGCCGACTGTATTGTAAAAGTAGGAAGCACTCTGTTCTATCTTGGACATCTGAGGGATCTTGGCGAGGCCGACTAGTCTTGTTTCAAGGGCGGCCCTGACTGCACCTACACCAAAGCAGATCGCCCAGAGTGGATCTTTTTCCTTCAGATAAGCACAGGTAAAAGCCGCGCACAGGATGTCGCCGACACCTGTCGAGTCAGTAGTGTCGATGTCCGGCATCTTGATCCAGTAATGCGTTTTTTCGTAAAGAAGGTGGATTATGTGATGCTCTGTTGATACTACAAACTTGATGCCCCTTGATTGCAGTGCCTGCATCCCTTCCAGTCCCTGCATGCCCGTCAGCGCGGATATCTCCTGCGAATCCACCTTAAGCGCAGTTATGCCGTGCAAATTCAGGTCAAGCCGGTCCTTGAGCGTCACATGTCCTTCGCTGTCGACTGTCCGCACGTAGCCCTGCGGGTCAAGCATCACGAAATCTTTCTTGCCTCTGTTCTCCTTTATCGCAGCTATGACTTCTGGTCGGATTTCATCGATTACGGGACTTGTTAACCAGCAATCGACTTTCATGTCCTTGATTTCATCAATAGTTAGCGGATCGCACTTTGCGTTCAGGACTAGCCGGCGAGAGTCGCCTTCTGGAATAATGCTGAATCGCGTGGTTGGCGCATTTGAAACCTGTCTCTCGCTCAGTATGATATCATTATTGCGGAGCATATTGTGCATCTCTTGCTGAAAATCCCTGCCAACCCTTGTCACAAGGCCGATGTCAAAGCCAAATCGCCTGCTCGTTATACCACAATAGCACGGCGGACCGCCGATGCTTTCCGTCACTCTTCCGTCCGCGCTCATGATCGTGTCAATCACAATGTGAGAAGCGATGCCTATTCTCAATGTCGCCTAAAAGGTATGTTTTGAATAATAAAAGGGCTTGTTTGCGCAGCCCGAAAACCGGTTTTGTGATGGTGGCTTGTTGAACTCGCACTGCCATGTATTGGGAGGTATTTCTAATACGATCGAGCTATAAGCTTCGTGGACAATTCTTCCTGACAAGCCAACCGCTTTTTTGGGATGAAAAAGAATCACAAGATTTAAAGGATGGCGGCCGACCTTATCGAAATATGCCAAAGAAGAGAGCGAGCAGAGGGCGGTCAAAGGGGGGCAAAGGCAGTTCTGGCGTAGTACATTGCAGTCAGTGTGGCGCGCTAGTTCCACGCGACAAGGCCAAGAAAGTGACAGGAAGGATAACGCTTGTAGAGCCGACACTTGCAAAAGAACTGAGGGCAGCAGGCGCGTACATACCCTTGTCTACGGATGTCAAATTCTATTGTGTATCATGTGCAGTTCACAGAGGAATCGTAAAAGTAAGGTCAGAGGCTGAGAGGCGCACCGCAGGCAAACTCAGGTAGAAGACAATTCTTTTGAAGTCGCCACTATTCTCTGTACTAGTGTGATGCCGGCCACTATTGATACTATTATCACTGCCCAGTTCATGCCTGCTTGGTTTTGATAAGGGCTAATCGGTATCATACCTATTATTGCTAGGATCAGCAGTCGCTCGGCGCGCTCGCCAATACCAATCCCCTTAAGCTCCACTCCAAGTGATTCGGCCCGTGCCCTTGTGTAACTGACAAGTAGCGACATTCCAAGTGCAACCAGGCACCAGAACGGGTTCGCGAGGTTACCAAATGCGATTCCGCCGAAAATGATCACTTCAGATATCTTGTCAAAAGACGAATCAAAAAACGCACCCTTTTTAGATGTCTGTTTTGTGACGCGCGCAACATTGCCGTCAACCACATCAAAGAATCCGGAAATCAAGAGTAGTACGCCGCCAATGACTGCAGCATGGTACCAGGTGATGTCTAAAGCAAGGGAAGGCAAAGCATACGCGATCCCCGCCCCGATCGATAGTGCCAACGCAATGCCAGTCCAAAAGTTTGCTGACAGACCCGTGGAGGCAAAGCTCGTGCCCAATCTAGTCATCGTGGGTTGAAGCGAATCCCTCAGCTTGTTAAGCAATGATTTTTCAACAGGATTCTTACATAATTATATATCGGCTTCAAGCGGATTATTTTTTTCTACAAGCCCCGGTTTTTTTGATGTCGCAGAGCGGCTTGAGAACTAGCTCTGCCGTCAGCCCGAGTGGGTCTGTGGACTTCGTTCGCAGGCACTATGCGATACAGGTTGCCGTTATAGGTAAGGACGTAGAGGTATCCGTCTGAGCCGGTTTCAATGTCTGTAATGCCGTCAAAGCCGGTGCCAAACGTGACTGCTTCCAATTCACTGTCGTTGTCAGTCACCAAGTCATCTAGACCCGGACTGCTAAGCTCAAGTCCAGTCCTGTCCTTATTTACCGTAAAGTAGTACAGGTTGCCATTGACGATATCGCCTACAAAGATGTTGTAAGCGTACTTGTCGCCAATTCTCGTGGAGTTTAGAAATTCAATATCGGTTATCCCCTGAGCCTGGCGCCAGCTGAACACAGGATCTTCATAGTGAAATCCTCCGAGCTGCACAAGTTCGCTGACTTCTCCTACCAGCCCTGTCAATAGGTCCCATTACCTGCTCCCAGCCGCTGTTAAAGCCGGGTTTGACAACGTTTATCTCGTCATAGTCCTCAGGCCCGTTCTCGGTGTCCCAAAGCATTCCTGTTAGCGGGTCAAAGGCAAAATCAAAGCTGTTGCGGATGCCATACGCATAGTACTTACTTGTGCCGTTGGCTGCATTTCCGTCGCGGTCAACCCTTGCTTACCAGCATCATGACGCTAGACTCTGCCGCGACCGCAACAAAAGGAAAGCAGTCTATGCGCGGCAAGCGGATCACGATTGACAGGAGGCTTTACTTTCTTAGAGTTGCTCCAGAAGACATTCTGTCAGACCAGACAACAACAAAGGGCACCCAGAGTATTTAACTTAAAGGAATAACCTACCACTAAATAATTTCTTATAATCCATGTACCATAGCTCACATGGGTTGGGTAGTAAAAAAGAGCTCGTCGATTGCGTCAAGAGCCTTTATGCGACGGGTCTTACCACTTCTGTTTCTGGCAACCAGAGCATTAGAAGTGGTGACATGATGTGGATCACCCCTTCCAGGATGCCGCGCTACAAGATCCGGCCAGCCGATCTTGTCAAAGTGGACTTGAAGACCAGCAAGGTAGCTGGCAAAATCAAGCCGAGCATAGAGCTTGACATGCATAGGAGTGTCTACAATGCCCGCCCAGACATAAATGCGATCGTCCATACACACAGTCTCTTTACAATTGGAGTTTCGATATCTGCAAGATTCAGGCACGTCATCGAAGAAGCGAAGTTAGTAATAGGCGAGCCTGCAGTCATCGCAAATAAGCCCTCCGGCTCGCCTGAACTCGCAAAGGCAGTCTCAGATGAATTCCAAAGAGGCAGCAAGATTGTCGTGATCAAGAACCACGGTGTCGTTGCCGGCGACAGTGACATAGAGAACGCCCGCGCATTGGTGGAGTCACTTGAAGAATGGGCAAAAATACTGACAGTTGCACAGTTATTTGGCGGCGCCTCTGATTGGCTTGACTAGACGCCCAGAATCTGCTTAAGAAGAGCCCTGTAATCCACCTTTTCCTTCTTGCTTCCCGGTGACGGGAGCTCGAAGATGAGCGGGATCGGCCTTTTTGTCCTAAGGTTTGTTAGTTGATGGCGAATTTCCTTGCCGATATCGTCGCTCAGGAGTACTAGCCCGACTCCGCTGTTTTCATCCATCTTGTTTATTTCGGTGAGCGCTTCTGACGGTGTCTCAGCCTTTACTCCCTTGACGCCCGCCAGCTGGAAACTGGTGACAAAAACACGGCTGCCTATTGCGACTATTCGCATCTTGTTCGCCTTTAAATCCAGTCCCTTTTTATTCCTTTAGGACAGAAAATGACTTATACCATCGCTTGTTAGATCAGGTGATTGGCTGTAACAAAATCCTCGGTTCTGATGCTCATGATCGCTTCGCTGGCCTCCGGCTGTATGGCGGTGTTGCTGGCCCTGTCGATAGGTCAGCGCTCGATGTTGATTATCTCGATACCCGGTTTTGTGGTCGGGGCGTTCTTTGCGCTCAGGTATGCCACGTACGATAGGTCAAAGACCAAGGAAGAAGAGCACAAGCGCAGTAGGAATCGCCACAAGCACTAGCTGAAAAGCAGAATGTAAATCACTACGGCGCCTAGGCATGCAAATAATATTATCGTAGCTTTCCACATGCCAAGGCTGGCCTTATCACTAATATCCCACATGCCCCCTCCAATGTTGCTTGGGCGGTAGCGTCTCTTGATCTCTTCATAGCTATAGATTGTTGAAAAGTCTGCCGGCGGCGTCCACCTTGGCATGTGACCGGGCTTTCGCTGGAACGTGCTGTTGTCATAGTTCTTCTTTGCCTGATAATCTGAAAGCACTTCGTAGGCTTCCACTATCTTCATGAACTTTTGTTTTGACTCTTCAGAATTCTTGTTCTTGTCCGGGTGGCATTTCAGTGCCAAATGCCTGAAAGCTTTCCTTATCTCTTCATGCGTCGCTTCAGTGGACACTTCCAGTATCTCATAGTAGTTTGGCACCTAGTACTAAGGGACTGACGACTAAATAATTATTTTCATTATTAAATAATGGTGCTTTCAGCCCTCTCTTTCAGAGCCTTGTTCATTTCCTCAAACCCCATCCTGACGTCAGTATCTAGGCTCTTGCCAAAAAGTGAGGTTAGGAGTCCGTAGAATATTTCGCGGTGGACTAACCGGACGCGCTCCGGCTGCAATTGTTCAATGGTGAAAATGTGTTCGCCATTTAGAAAGCCGGGTAGTGAGCTCTTGCCAAGCCAGCGAAGCTCGCGGCCCTCCTCGATTTTAGTTACGATCGGCTGATACTTTCTATTCTTGCCGCCGGGTGTTTCGATGTGTATTTCTATTTTGGAGCCTTCCTTTGCCTGGCCTATTATCCGATTGATGAAAGGATTCCACTGATGGTATTTGTCAAAGTCGCTGAGTATCTTCCACACTTTATCCGCGTTAGTGCTGATCTCGATCTCTGTGCGAAGCTCTTTCACCCAAGTACATCAAATTACATTTTATAATTAGTTTCTGCTTGTAAACTCGATGCTTTGAAGTGACAGGTAAGTTGGCAGACTGTCTGCAAAACGGACTCCCAGAAGCATCTTTGCGTGAGGAGTTGTCGTAAGCCAGATCAAAACTCCCGGTACCGCAGCACAAACTAGGATAGTGAGAATAATCAGCCAGACAGCCGTCATCTTTTCGACCATCGATCCAATTCACTTTGAGTGCGTTATATAAGTCTTCAAATGGGCTCTACCCGGCCTAGCGCAGCTGCATTTTTAGACTGGTGTTCAGACGGTTAACCTCTTGTGGGAGCTCCAATGCTTCTGCGCTCTGCACCCCCAGCTCCTGAAATTCTTTCTGGAGTTTATCGTACGACTGCTTTAACTTGTAGTCACGCTGAGCCGTTTGAGGCGGTCCCGCAGCTGGAATGTTGAGCGCAGCCTGGAAGTGTGCATTTTCAGCTTTTAGCTTTCAGAGCGTCGATTAACCGAGCATCGCCAACAGTCCGGTCTTTCCGCGAAGCAGCTTCAAGAGAATGCAAATGCATCTGGGTCCAAGCTTGGCACTGTGTTCCATTACCTTTTGCTTCTCAGTGCTGTACCTGCCTACCTCTGCCATCAGATGCGCAACAAGGTCGGCATTTGAAGAGATATCAATCCTGTTCCTCGACCATCTCAGAGAATTGCCAGCATGATCCCTGAGTCGATGCATGTCGTATCTCCAACAGTTAGTCCCCTTGGCTTTCAAAAAGCCCTCGACTGACGGATCCAAATGGAAGGAGCTTGCGTTAAACGGGAATAGTCTTGCCTCCGACAATCATCGTGTTTTGGTCCCTCTCTTTAAAAAGATTGAAACATAAAATTAGTTAATACTTTCTGTTAAAGAATATAGCACAAAGATCATTGTAATGAACGTCGAAGCGTTTAACGACTCGGTGAAGTTCTACCTGCCGAGGGTAGAAGGGCATACGGGCCGACTCAATCTATAAATGCGATCTTGAAGGTGGGGTTATAATATTACAGGACTACAGCTGCAATATGGCAGAAGATAAATTTAAAGTCGATATCCTCAATGATTCCATAAAGTTTTACCTACCCCGGGTTGAAGGTTACTTAGAAGTAGTCCGCGACATGTCCTTGAAGTACAAAGGAATGTCTCTAATCGAATTTGATGGCTATTTTGAGGGAAAGTTTGAACCAACGAAATACATGCGTGTTGAGATTCATACGAATAATATCGATGAAGAATGTATGATGAAAGAAGCAAATAGGATCCGCCTTGCGTTAAACCAAAAAAGCCTAGCGTTCGAGTTCAACAATAAGCTGATACTGGTGAGCGAATCATAGGCAATATCGTTTAATATCTGGCGCCAGCTACAAATAGCCATATGCCGGGAGCATACGTCATGATCAACACACTTCCGGGGATGGAAAAGCCGGTCCTTGACGAAATAGCGCAATTACCTGGCGTCGTGTCAGTTGAGGGCGTGTACGGTGAATTTGATCTGATAGTACGGGTTGAAGTCCCGGTTGGTAATACTGTGGATTTTGTCATTAACAAGCTCAGAAAAGTGTCTGGCATCAGGTCTACCAGAACTGTGTCGACCATTGACGGCGAGCGTAAAAGCGGCACCGGCATGGACTATTTGGGGCCACCGTCGGACTAGCTACTATTTAACGTTCACTAAAGCCCGAATAATAGGCTAAAAACACTGCATTTTGAGGGTCAAGGTAGTGAGGGGAAAGAAATAACAGAGCTCACGAACCTATATAACAAGCAACAGCCCGGTGACTCTTATGAAACCATTCGAAACAAGATCAGCAACATCAAGCGCAAAGAAGGCGCCAGGCTTTTGCATTGTATGTGGAAAGATAGCGACAACTGAAGCGTTGTTCCAATTAGAAGATGCGGTAGTGATTCAGAGATTCTGTGACATCTGTTTGCCCAAAGCAAACTATGAAGCGGGTACACATTAGTATCGTACTTCCTGTCTTTCTCTCGCTCTGGACTACTCTTCCTCAATCTTGCATTGATGGTCCTTGAATGTTGACTCATGAATGCCCTTCAGGATTTCCAGCATTTGCCTTTAGGGTCATTGTTCTCCTGAATCTTTTGCGAACCACATGAGCATTTGAGAACTAACACCATATTGAATGAAGCCTGGCCTTCTGCGATACTAATAATCACATGGATTTTATCGCTGCTAGGAATTGGTCAATGTGTGAAGGTGTGCCATATCCTTGAAATGGTGATCTTTGCGCGATAACATCAGGATCATTTGGTCCAAGCTGGATCATACTTACCCCATTAATTTGGCCCTTGAATCTATCAACAACTTGTAGCATTTTATCATTGGTTCCCCAATCAAAGTTGAACTGCAAAAAAATTGATACGTTCGGGTTTTGCTGCTTCGCGAGAGTAATCATGCTCTGTATTTGGTTCATGGCAATTTGGTCAATTTCCTTGTATCCAGTGGTTTTGGTAAAGTAAAATTTCTGAAATTGTATCAGAAAAACGTCCAAGTTCTCGTAATGGATCTTGGGGTACCATGGCGAAGAACCATTTATTCCTTTGACGAGTTCATCATGGGTTGGTTGAATTCCAGCCTGAAAACCAGCCGCGTGAGCTTTCTCGGCCACTGCATTGAATGAACTAATGTAGGCGTCGTTTTCACGTTCAGAGCTTGGAGTCCAGCACCATCCTTCAATATCAGAGATTATGTATTGGTAACGATATCCATCTACAGTGTTTGTCCTCGCAGCAGAGATGAATTGGTCGATGTCATTCACATATCCAAGGTCACAATCTTCTGCTGGATCGTAAGGCGCGATTCTAGGCGCTAGATAATGGTTGCTTAGAACATTCTTACCTATGGCATCGTTTATCACCTTCATTTGATGGTCTGAAGAAGATATGACACCGTCTCCCTCAGTGAAATATTTCTTTAGGACAGTTAGAGTCTGGTTGTTGGTCGGATCTGATTTGTTTCCTATTTGTGGAGAGAATATCATTGTTCTTAACGGTGTCGCAAGGGACGATTTTTTTGTTTCTACGGATATTTGATTTGACCAGGCAATCTCGTATCCAGTAGAATTAACCGCAGCCACTTTGTAGGAATAGGTTAAAGATGGTTGCAAGCCGCTATCGAAATAGTCAGTAAATTGCGTCTTGTTGGCAATTGGGCCTTCGGTAGGAGTATTCGCGATGATAACATTGCCTCGATAGATATTGAATGAGTAGGCACCTGGTACAGTTGCCCACGACAAACTTGCTCCAGATCTCGTAGTAAGATAAGATGAAAGATTTATTGTGGCTGGTTGGGCATCTTTATTCTCCGCAACATCGCCATTCCGTACTGTCGCAGGTAAAATAACGAATAACAGTAGCAAGGTTGCTACTGCGGCGACGGATGCAGCCGCAATTTTTCTCGCTAACTTCTGCACTAGTTACCGTCAATCGTCGCCTCTAATCACCTTTCCCCTAGTGCCATCTACAATACTGATACTCTGGTTACAATGAGTCAAGTACGCTATAAAATATTCAGCGTGCAATCTGCATCTATATTGAGTATGCTTTTGAGCCTTTGGCTACGTACGTTTATGCTGGCATGGTGGCTACGATTTCAACTATTTCAGTGCCCTCTTGAAGAGGAATCTCGATATATCTGTTTGATCCTTTTATAGGAATAGGGAGCTTTCCCATCCGGCTATGAATTGCTAACAGAAGAAACTCGCTCTACCACTTCTATCAAGTCCGGGGAGCGAAATGATTTGTTAAGAAATGCATCAACCTTAGTGGAAGGAAGCACTAATTGGGCTTCACCTTGGTT
>WNEW01000966.1_pt1 | contig 13940 bp, 10 predicted proteins | sample 5399891 | NCBI WGS metagenome assembly WNEW01 (sample SAMN13153336, study PRJNA577476) | soil metagenome | isolation source: 40 cm grassland meadow soil pre-rain plot 5 | place: USA:California | collected 2015-09-08 | reverse complement strand
TGGGTCCACGTCCGGCCTCGGACCCCCATATCTTGGATTTTCTTCTTGACAGGGATCGGGGTCCCTCACTAGCATGCCGAGCAGAAGCAGGGTGTGAAAACTTCCCAGAAGGAGGTGAACGGGTGAAGAAGAAGGCGACGAAGAAGAAGAAAAAGAAGTAAGCGAGAAGTCAGCGCCGACGAGGCGCGCGGCCCTGTCGTACTCCCGCTTCGACAGGGCCGTGCCATCTCATCATCCTGACGTGGGCTACCCTCCTCAAGCACCCCCGCTGCATCGGCGGCGATGCACGCTGCACGGCGCGCTGGGCAGGCGATGCGGTGCGGCTGCGCCCGCGCTCCTGAATTCTCGCCAGTTGGCGCGGCCGATCGCGCTTGGCGCGTGGATTGCCATCTCCCTGCGCAGGGAAATCCGTTCCTCGCGGGAGACAGACCATGCGAACCCTCTTCAGTGCGTCCGTGGGTGGCACGATCGCGCGGCTGGTCCTGGTGTCGGTCCTCATGCCGTCCGTCGTCTCCGGCGGCGAATCACAGTCTTCGCCAGGGCAACCATCAGACGCGCCGAGCCACACCACCCGAGCTGGGCTGGCGGCGACGACGGAGCCCTTCGGGGCGCCACCGGGCACGTGGACCATCGACGCGTTCCAGGCCGACCTCTTCACGGGGGCGAGCACCGCCCAGATCCCGATCGTCACTCCCCCCGGCGCCGGCGGCGTCGGACCGAAGATCGTGCTCGGCTATCACAGCAGCACCGTCGACGAGCGGGGGCCTCGCGACCAGGCTCAGGGGACGGGGCTCGGGTGGACCCTGGACGTCGGCGGCTTCGTTTTTCGCGACCTCAAGAACACGACGACGACGACGGACGACACCTTCAAGCTGGTGCTCGGCGGCGCGAGCCACGATCTCGTGCTGATCGACAGCGCGCAGAACATCTACCACACCAAGGACGAGATCTTCGTGAGGATCCAGTACGTTGCGGCCTCGGACTACTGGATCCTGACGACGAAGGATGGCACGCAGCACCGGTTTGGCTACAACACCGACAGTAAGGCGATGACACGTGGGCAGGACCTCACGACCGCGATCACCTACAAGTACTTCCTCGACCAGGCGACGACGACCAGTGGTGTAGCCGTTCACTACATGTACACCAAGCAGACCGGCACGATCGCCTCGAACGGCCAGACGTACGATCAAGCGGTCTATCCAGCCAGGATCACCTACGCCTACGCCGGCGGGTCGCTGATCGAATCCGCCCGTGAGGTGCTCTTCACCTACGCGCCTCGCTCCGACTGGACCGACACGAGCGCCTCCACCATCCTTTCCTTCTTCGAGAAGGACCGCCTCGACACGATCGAGGTGCGCGCCGCATCGAGTCTGGTGCGGAGATACCTCCTCACGTTCGACTACTCGATCGATCGCGACCCCGGCCACACCTGGGGCGGCGGGGCGACGGGGGACCTCACGCTGAACGCGGTCACGATCTACGGAGCGGACGGCACCTCTTCGTTGCCACCACTGAGCTTCTCGTACACCGACGCGCGGTTGAGCGGCGTGAACAACGGACTCGGCGGCGCCGTGAGTTTCGCTTACGAGCGAGTGAAGGCGACCGGTGTTCTGTACCGAGCCGTCACAGCCATACAGAACGACTGGGGTGGGTGGACGTGTGACAATGCGAAAACCTACCTGAGCTTCAGTCCCAATTCTGTCTGCGGTGGGACCCCGCTGTTTCTCGTGGATTCGCCCGTGGCGGGGACGAGCGCCGCCCTCTACCGCAACACAAGCTTCGTACAGACTGGCGAGTTCACCTGGGGGTGCGAGGGCTCCTACGTCAGCCTCAGTCCCGATTACACCTGCGGTAACCCTCCTCTCCTGGGCTTTCTCGTCGATTTGCCCGTCGCGGGGGCGAACGCCGCCCTCTACCGCGCCGTACGAAGCTCATATGACGAGACGGGTAATCGCATCTGTACCCCGAACGACTACCTGAGCTTCGGCCCCGATCCTACGTGCGGTGGTACCCGGGCGGGCCATTTTTATGCCGGGTCATTCGACCGCTACCGCGTGACCACACGGAGCGTCAGCGACGGGCGCGGCGGAACCTCCACGCTGACCCTCAGCTACACCGGGCTCGGGCTCAGCAGCGATGGCAAGGAGTTTCGTGGGCACGCGTCGGTCCGCGCGGTCGATCCGTTCGGGCACTACACCGATACCCGGTTCGAGCAGGACGATCTCCTCAGGGGGCGCCCCTCCCAGAGCCAGACGCGCCAGCGTAACGGCGCGCTCCTGGCCGAGACCACGAACACCTGGGCGACGACCACACCCTATCCTGGCGTCACGTCCGTCACGCTGGCGCAGACGGACGTCGCCACGTGCGACGACACCGGAGCCAGCTGCAAGATCGCGCGCCAGAGCTTCGAGTTCGACGCCTACGGCAACCCGACGCGGACGTACCAGTGGGGCGACATCGCCGCGAGCGGCGACGAGCGAGACGAATACACGGACTGGGTGGTGGACGCAACGACATGGCTCCACCGTCCGACGCGCACCGCGCTCCACGATTCCTCGGGAGCGGTGCTGCGGGAACGCTGGCTCTCGTATGACGGCCTCGCCTGGGGATCGCTCGGATCCCGTGGCCTTTTGACGCAGGAGGAGCGGCGCCTGAGCGGGCCCCAGGGAACGACAGGTAATCCCGTCGTCACCTCCATGTATGACTCCTACGGCAACCGCACAGCCACCACGGATGCCCGCGGCTGCACGACGACCACCGTCTACGAGGCTAGCCAGACGTATCCGGCCAGCGTCACCACCTGTCTCGGCCACACGACGGCCTTTGCCTACGACGCGCGCTGGGGCGAGCGGACGACCGAGACCGACCCCAATCATCAGGGCACGACGTACACCTACGATACGTTCGGCCGCCTGACGAAGACGACCGGCCCGCTCGACACGGGTTCGCTCTATGGCTCGATGAGCCGGTTCTATCTCGACTTCGGCAACCCCGCGACCCAGCGCGTCCTGACGTATCGCACCATTCAGCACGGCACGGCGACGGTCCTCTGGAACGACGTCTATTTCGATGGACTGGGGCGGAACTATCTCGGCCGGTCGCAGGGGCCGGGGGACCAGATCATCCAGAGCGAGACCACCTTCGACTCGCGGGGCCTGACGGCAACGCAATCCGCGCCGCACTTCTCGACCGAGGCCGCGATCCTCACGCGGTTCGAGTACGACGCCCGCGGCCGCCGGACGCAGGTGCTCTACCCGGATGGAACCAGCGTCAGCATAGCGTACATTCCCGGACGGGTGACGGTGACAGATCAGCGGGGTAACGTCAGGCGCCGCTTCCTGGATATTTATGGGCGTCTCGCTCGTATCGAGGAGGTCAATGGCAGCGACACGTACGTGACGACCTACGCTTCCAACGCGGTGGGTGCGCTCGTGCTCGCGACGAACCATCTCAACCACGTCACCGCGCTCACCTACGACCTCCTCGGCCGGAAGACCGCGATGCGTGACCCCAACATGGGGAGCTGGACGTACAGCCACGACGTGGGAGGCAACCTCGTCAGCCAGACCGATGCGGAGAATCAGACCCTCACGTTCAGCTACGACCTGCAGGGCCGTGTGCTGACGAAGACCTACCCCGGCGGCGCCCAGCAGATCCAGTGGACGTACGATGATCCTGCGGTCGCGTACTCGAGGGGACGCGTCACCAGGATCGCCGATCTTGCCACCGTCACGACATTCGCCTATGACGCCCTGGGTCGCGTCAGCCAGACGCAGCGCCTGCTCGACGGTACGACGTACACGATGTCTCAGAGCTACGACGCCCTCGGCGATATCGTGAGCAGAACCTTCCCCGACGGCGACACCGCGACCTACTCCTACAACAAGGCTGGCTGGCTGGGGTCCATTCCCGGCTATATCACCAGCATCACGTACAACGCCCGCGGTCAGCAGACGCGACTGCAATACGCGAACGGGGTCACGTCGACGTCCAGCTATGACCCGATGAACTTCCGCGTGACCAACCGATCAACGACGGGGGCGAGCGGGACGCTGCAGGATCTCGGCTACGCCTACGACCCGACAGGGAACATCACGCAGATCACAGACGGCATCTTCACCGGCAGCCGGATCTTCACCTACGACCCCCTCAACCGCCTCACCTCGGCGACTGGCGCGTTCGGGACCGGCCTGGCGTGGGTCACGCAGAACTACGGGTATGACCCGGTCGGGAACCTTCTGGAGAAGGCGGGCATGCTCTCCGCGTACTCCGATCCGCTCCACCCCTCGGCGGTGACCGACCGTACGGACGGGTCGATCTACTCCTACAACGCCAACGGCAGCATGCTCAACGGCGCCGGCCGCGCGTTGTCGTGGGACGCCGACCACCGCCTCACCGCCGTGACGATCCAGGGCGGGAACAGCGCGACGTTCGCGTATGACGCTGCGGGTGTCCGTGTCCGGAAGGAAACGTCAGCCGGAGTCGCACGCTATCCCTTCGCGGGGTACGAGATCGATCCCGCCGGCGTCGTCACGAAGTACCTCGGTGGGGTCGCGAAGAAATCGACTGGCGCCGTCCTCTTCTATCACAACGACCATCTCGGCGGAGTCAACGTCGTCACCGATGAGTCGGGCACACGCGTGCAGCTCGTGGAATACGACCCCTGGGGCCAGGTGTCGCGCTCGGAGGGCAACGCCGACCCGACGCACGGCTTTACGGGCAAAGAGCTCGATCCTGAGACTGGCTTCTACTATTACGGCGGCCGGTACTACGACGCAGGCCTCGCCCGGTTCATTAGCGCCGACCCCTTTGTTCCTACGCCTGCCAACCCGCAGTCGCTCAACCGCTACAGCTACGTCCTCAACAACCCCGTCAACCTCATCGATCCGAGCGGGTACTTTTTCGGCTTCCTCGGGAGGCTGTTCAAGAGGATCTTCGAGTTCCACAGGAAGTACGGTTGGGAAGTCTTCAGGGTCCTCGCGCCCATCGTCGTCGGCGTTGCCGTTGCCATCGTTCTCACGCCTCACGTGGGACCCGTCGCCGCAGGCATGATCGGGGGCGCCGCCGGCGGCGCCGTCAGCTATGGGTTGAACGGAGGCGACCCGACAACGAGCATCGTCCTCGGCGCGGCGTTCGGGGGAATTGGAGGCGCCGTCGGGCCGCCACTGGCAGGAGCTTTGGGGGGCGGTTGGCAAGGAGCCGTCGGATCGGGCACCATCCTGGGCGGCGCCTTTGGCGGCATCAGCGCCGGCATTTTCGGGGGAGATGTGCTCCAGGGGATCGCGTTTGGAGCCGTCACCGGCGCCGTTGTCAGCGCCGCCGCGTATGCGGCATACGAGCCGGAGGCCTCCGTCGTTGCTGAGACTGACGACACCGGGGACACGACCGTCCGAGTCGGTGCGCGTGAAACGATGAACATTGCTTCTCACAAGGTGATCGACGCCGGTGATGTTGTGTACGAGATGGGGCCCGACAGATCGGGGAACATCGCGGTGTATCGTGGGAGGATCGGAGGAGAAGGACTTCTGCCAGATACGGCAAGCGCACTCCAAACCGATGCTGTCACCTGGGGCCCCACGATCCGAGTGAGCGGCGCCGCCTTGAAGCAGAGTATCGCGGCTTACGAAAGCGCCAACTCGGGAGTGCCGTACCGCTGGTACCATCACAACAGCAACTACTTCGTGAACACGGTGGTTTCGGCCGCCGGCGGCAACCCGCACGTCCCGGGAGTCTTCGCTCCACCCTTTGGCGGCCTGGGCGGTCCGACCCCGGCGATCCCGTTTGTTTGGGTCCCCTCGCCGGCGCTTCGGGGAGAGTGAGATGCGCCAGGGCGCCGTGGTTTTCGCCCTTCTTCTTTGCGCCGGGACTATCCTTGGCGTAAGGCACGCGCCGGCGATGGGAAGCGGGGCACTGAGAGAGCGCTGGGCGGAAACGATGCGGGCCAAGCAGTGGGTGACGGCGTTCAATGACGGCACACGCAAGGATGTCATCCCGGTCCGCGTCGACATCATCGTGGTCAAGGTCGGTGGACGAGAAAACATTGTCTTTCGAGCCGGGCCCGAGGACATCGAGATCGGGGGTCCGATCGTCTCACCCGATGGCACTCGCCTCGCCTTTGTGAAAACCCACGAGGAGGGCGGGCGCTCTCGCACGGCGATCTACAGCATGACGATCGACGGCTCTGCGCTCAGATCTCTCGTCGAGCTCTCCCCGCCACGCTGGCCGATCAAGGGCGCGCAGACCGGGGCCTCCCCAGTCGCGTGGTCTCACGACAACAAACGGATCCTATTCTTCGGGACGCTGAAGGACGAGGCACCGACTCGTCCAACTCCGCGGCCAGGCGACCCGCTCGCGCCACAGAGCTTGCTCCTCCTCGAGGTCGACTCGGGCCGCCTTGTCACGCTGATTTCAGCGATCGGCCGAAGAGTGTACGGTAGCGGCATCGGGGGACCCGCGATCACGAGCCAGGCCTGGGCGCCAGATCATCGCCGGCTCGTGTACATGGATGATAGAGGTCACATCATCATCCTGGACAGCGCTACGCGCTCAGAGGAAGACCTGGGCCGAGGCTTCAGTCCGACGTGGTCCCCTGACGGCCGCTTCGTAGCGTTCCAGACGCCGGGCGATCGCGGATCGAAGAGAGCCGGAGACTATGTGATCGTTCAGGCCGATGCGCCACACGAGAAGGCGCTCCTCCTCTCCAACGCGCGCGGTCTTTTCTCGTTCTGGGGCATGGGGTACTGGGGAGCGCCTCTCTGGTCTCCGGACAACCGTTACGTCAACGTCCTGAATGTCCGATCGGAACAGGCGTACCCCTATCTGGTCGACCGGACCTCTGGCGAAGGCACCGAGCTTCCTCTCCGGTCGCTTGGGGACTCCTGGGGCGGCAAGCCCTAGCCGGCGGCCGGCAGGATCGACCAGCTATTTGGCCTTGGCGACCGCCTTGGGCTTGGCGGCGGTGGCCGCCTTGGCCTTGTCGTCGCGCTGGAGGCCCCGCACCTCGTCGACGAACTGGCCGACGTCCTTGAATTTCCGGTACACCGACGCAAAGCGCACGTAGGCCACGGGGTCGAGCTTCTGGAGGTGCTCCATCACGATCTTGCCGAGCTCTTCGCTGGAGATCTCCTTCTCGGCGCGGTCGTGGAGCTGCGACTCGATCTCGCCGACGACGTCGTCCACCGCCTGGACGCCGACCGACCGCTTCTCGCACGATTTCAGAATCGAGGCGCGGAGCTTCTGGCGGTCGAAGGGCTCACGCCGGCCGTCTCGCTTGACGACGTGCGGCAGGACGTCCTCGATGTACTCGTAGGTCGTGTACCGCCGGTGGCACTTGAGGCACTCGCGCCGGCGCCGAATGAACTCGCCGTCGCGCCCGACCCGCGAGTCGACGACCCGATCCTCCGTGTGACCGCAAAACGGGCATTTCACAAGCCGAGCCCCCCTCTCAAGCGCGCCGCTCCGTGTAGAGCGGAAAGCGGTTCGTCAGCTCCTGGACCTGGTCGCGGACCGAGGCCTCCACGGAGGCCGCCCCGAGCTTCGAGAGCGCGCGGTCGATCAGGCCCGCGATCGCGACCATCTCCGGCTCGCGCATCCCGCGCGTGGTGACCGCGGGCGTGCCGAGGCGGATGCCGCTCGTGACCATGGGGCTCTTCGTCTCGAACGGGATCGTGTTCTTGTTGACCGTGATCCACGCGCGGTCGAGCGCCTCCTGCGCCTCCTTGCCCGTGACCCCGCGGCTCGTCAGATCCACCAAGATCAGGTGGGTGTCGGTGCCGCCGGAGACGAGGCGAAAACCGCGCGCCAGGAGCGCCTCCGCGAGCGCCTTCGCGTTCTTCACGACCTGCTTCTGGTACTCACGCCACGCGGGCTCCCGCGCCTCCTTGAACGCGACCGCCTTCGCCGCGATCACGTGCATGAGGGGCCCGCCCTGGACGCCGGGCATCACGGTCTTGTCGAGCGCCTGGGCGTGCTCGGGCCGGCACATGACCATCCCGCCCCGCGGCCCGCGCAGGGTCTTGTGCGTCGTGGTCGTGACGAAGTCGGCGATGCCGACCGGCGAGGGGTGGAGCCCCGCGGCCACGAGGCCCGCCGGGTGGGCGATGTCGGCCATGAAGTAGGCGCCCACCTCGCGCGCGATCTCGCCGAAGGGCTTGAAGTCGATCGCCCGCGGGAACGCGGAGCCGCCGGCGATGACGAGCTTCGGGCTGTGCTTCTTCGCGAGGTCGCGCACCTCGTCGAGGTCGATCAGCTCGGTGTCCTTCCGCACCCCGTAGGCGACGATCGAGTAGAGCTTGCCCGAGTAGTTCACGGGGCTTCCCGCGGTGAGGTGGCCGCCGTGAGAGAGGTTCGGGCCGAGGACGATATCGCCGGGCTTGAGGACGGTGAAGTAGACGGCCATGTTGGCCTGAGCGCCCGAGTGGGGCTGGACGTTGGCGTGCGGGGCGCCGAACAGCTCCTTGGCCCGCGCGATCGCCAGGTCCTCGACGACGTCCACGACCTCGCAGCCGCCGTAGTAGCGGCGCCCCGGGTAGCCTTCGGCGTACTTGTTCGTCAGCACCGAGCCCATCGCCTCCAGCACCGCCTCGGAGACGAAGTTCTCGGAGGCGATCAGCTCGAGGTTCCGGTGCTGCCGCTCGGCCTCCTCGCGGAGCGCCTTGGCGATGTCCGGATCGACGTCAGCGAGTCGGCGCATCCGACTGCTCCTTCCTGCGGTCGAGCGCGGCCAGCTTCTCGACCCGCCGCGCGTGCCGGCCGCCGGCGAACTCCGCTCCGAGCCAGGTGGCGAGGATCTCGAGCGCGGCCTCGCGGGCGGTGACGCGCGCGCCGAGTGCCAGGACGTTGGTGTCGTTGTGCTCGCGCGAGAGCCGGGCGGTGTAGGCGTCGGTGCAGGCCGCCGCGCGGATGCCGGGCACCTTGTTGGCCGCGATCGCCATGCCGATCCCGGTGCCGCAGACGAGGACGCCTCGCTCGGCCTTGCCCGCCGTGACCGCGCCGGCCACGGCGGCGGCGTAGTCGGGGTAGTCCACGGACTCGGAGGACTGGGTGCCGCAGTCCACGACCTCGTGCCCCCGCTCGATCAGCCAGGCCTTGAGGTCTTCCTTGAGAGGTAAGCCGGCGTGGTCGGCGCCCAGCGCGATCGCCGTCATACCGCGACCATACCTGTAGGGGGTGAGGCGTGTCAAGCAACCTACATATCGGGGGCGATCCCTCGCCGCCCACGCACGGGCCCTCAGGTGGACGCTGCCGTCGGCGCGGATCGGCAGTTCTGCACGGATTCGCTCGCAAAGCGTCGTGCGGGCGCCTCGCGGACGTAGCCGCTCGCCTAGACGTCCGTCGGGGACCGACTTACTCGGTGAGCGCGGCGTGCGCCCGCGCGGGAAACTCGAAGGTCTCGGCGACGGCGCCCGCCCGCCCCTGGGCGACGAGCCGCGGGACGTCCAGCCGCGCCTCGACCGCGCACACCTCGTCCTCGGACATCCGCGTCGCCGGATGCGCCGGCACGAAGAGCGTGCAGCAGTCGGCGTCCGGCTCGATCGAGATCTCGAAGGTCCCGAGTCGCTGCGCCTCCCCTGTGATCTCGAGCTTGTCCATGCCGATGAGCGGCCGCAGGATCGGCATCCCGGCGGCCTCGTCGATGCGCGCGATGTTCTGGAGCGTCTGGGAGGCGACCTGCCCGAGGCTCTCCCCCGTCGCGAGCGCCAGGGCGGCGCGCTCGCGGGCGAGCGCCTCGGCGATCCGGACCATCAGCCGCCGGTAGACGATCACGCGGGCCGGCGGCGGCACCGTGAGGACGACCTCGCGCTGGATCTCGCCGAACGGGACCTGGAGCAGGCGCGACTCGTACTGCCACTCCGTGAGCCGCTCGACGAGCGCCCGCGCCTTCGCCTGCGACGTCGCCGGCAGGTACGGCACGCTGTGGAAGTGCACGAACACGACGCGGCAGCCGCGCTTCATCATGCGCCACGCGGCCACCGGCGAGTCGATCCCGCCCGAGAGCAGCGCCACGACCGTGCCCGAGGCGCCGACCGGCAGGCCGCCGGGCCCCGTCATGGGGTCCACGTAGACGAACGTCTCCGACGGCATGACCTCCACGTGGATCTCCAGCTCGGGCTCCTTGAGATCCACGCGCGCGGCCACCTTCTCGAGGACGAAGGCGCCGAGCTGGCGGTTCAGCTCGACCGAGGTCAACGGGTATGTCTTGAACGCCCGGCGGGCGCTGATCCGGAACGAGGCGAACGTCCGCCCCTCGCAGAGCCGGCCCACCACGGCCTTCATCGCCTCGAGCGTCGAGGGGACGCAGTACGCGAGCGCGGCGCTCGCGACGCCAAACACGCGCAGGATCCGGTCGCGAACCTTCTCGGGCGCCGGGTGGTCGTCGAGGTCGAGGAGGATGCGGCCCGAGAGCTGGCGGAGACGCACGGGGCCGAGGTCCGACGTCGTGCGGGTCAGGTTGCGCGCGAGGTGGCGAAGGAAGAGCGGGCGGTTGCCGCGCTTGAGCCCGACCTCGTGGTAGTGGACGATGACCGCGGGTCGCAACCGGCTCACGCGAGCCTCGCCGCGATCTCGCGCGCCCGCGCCAGCTCCTCGGGGGTGTTGACGTTCATGAAGACGATCGCGGGATCGCGATAGCGCGCGACCTCGCTCTCGGCGATCTCGACCACGCGGACTTCGTCGAAGAAGCCGACGATCTTGAGCCGCCCGGCGACGAGCCGCGCCTCGATCGCCCCGAGGCAGCTCTTCCGGTACGCGGCGTGGAGGGTCTCGAGCTGCGCGCCGACGCGCGGGATCACGACGTCTCCCGATCCGGCGCGCTCCACCACCAGGCGGGCCACGTCGGCGTGGAGAAACGGCATGTCGCAGGCCACCGTGAAGGCGGCGTCGCCCGGTGCGGCCAGGAGCCCCGAGTAGATCCCGCCGAGCGAGCCGTGGTCGAGGTAGATGTCGGGGACCATCGGCAGCCCGAGGAACGTGTAGAGCTCGGGTGTGTTGGTGACGATCAGGAGGTCGTCCACCGCGGGCTTGACCGCGTCCACCACGCGCTCGATGATCCGCCGGCCGCCCAGCTTGAGCAGCGCCTTGGGCCGCCCGCCCATGCGCGTGCTCTTGCCTCCCGCCTGGATGACACCCGTGACTCTCACGCGTCACACCTTCACCGCGCCCTGGCGCAGGACGCGCGGCGGCTCCACGGTCGTGTCGAGGACCGTCGAGGGCTCGCCCCCCGCCGTGGGACCGCCGTCGAGCACGAGGTCGATCGCGTCGCGGAAGTACGCGAGCACCGCCGATGCGGTCGTCGGGGGCTCGAGCCCGCTCGGGTTGGCGCTCGGCGCTGTGACGGGGGCGCCGAGGGCGCTGACCAGGCCGCGCGCCACCGGATGCGGCGAGAGGCGCACGCCGACCGTGCCCGTCCCGGCGGTGACCTCCTCCGGAACGCTGGGCCGCGCGCGCAGGACGAGCGTGAGGGCGCCGGGCCAGTGGCGCGTCATCAGCGCCCGCGCCCGGGCGCTCACCTCCACGACGGTCTCGGCCATCGCGATCGAGTCCACGAGCAGCAGCACTGGTTTGGTTTCGGGTCTCCCCTTGAGCTCGAAGATACGCCGGCTGGCCGCGCGGTCGAGCGCCGCCGCGCCGAGGCCATAGAAGGTCTCCGTCGGGAACGCGACGACGCCGCCACGCCTCAGCACCGCGGCGGCGTTGCCCAGCGCCACGCGCTCGGGCGTCCCCGGGTCCACGCGAACGACACGCGTGCGGGGCGCCCTCACGTCCCGGGCGTCGGTCTCTTGATCTGGTCCGCGACCCGGCGAGCGCGCTCTTCCACCTCGTCGGCAAGGCGCCGGCGATAGGCGTCGAGGCGCTTGCCGAGGGCCGGATCGCCCTGCGCCAGGATCTGGGCTGCGAGGATCCCGGCGTTGGCGGCTCCCCACTTGCCGATCGCGACCGTCGCCACCGGGACGCCCTGCGGCATCTGGGCCATGGACAAGAGCGCGTCGAGCCCCCCGAGCGGTGTGGCGGCGATCGGCACGCCGATCACCGGCAGCGGCGTGAGCGACGCGAGGAATCCGGGGAGCGCGGCCGCGCCGCCGGCGCCCGCGATGAGGACGCCGAGCCCTCGCGCCTGGGCGCTCGTCGCGTACTCCTGCGTCCGCGCCGGTGTCCGGTGCGCGGAGGCGACGACGACCTCGCTTCCCACCTCGAGCGCGTCGAGGACCTTCACGGCCTCGAGCATCACCTCCAGGTCGGAATCGCTGCCGAGCACAATGCCCACCCGCGCGGGTCGGTTCACGCCGATCTCCTTCTCCCGATGTCGCTCCGGTAGTGCATGCCCTCGAACCGGATCTCCCCGATCGCGCCGTAGGCACGCGCGATGGCGGTCGCGAGGTCGTCGCCCACCGCGGTGACGCCGAGCACACGGCCGCCCTCCGTCACGAGACGCCCGTCGCGGAGCGCCGTGCCGGCATGGAAGACCCTCACGCCCGGGCGGGCCTCAGCGGCCTCGACGCCGTCGATCGTCATGCCCGTCCGGTACTTGCCCGGGTAGCCGCCGGACGCGAGCGAGACGCAGACGGAGGCCCGAGCGGGCCAACCACCCACCTCGGGCCACGAGCCGCCGTGCGCAGCCGCGACGAGCAGCGGCACGAGGTCGCCCGGTGCGCGCACCAGGAGCGCCTGGCACTCCGGGTCGCCGAAGCGGCAGTTGAACTCGAGAACCTTCGGTCCCTCGGCGGTCAGCATGAGCCCGACGTAGAGCACGCCCCGGTAGGGCGCGCCCTCCTTGGCGAGCGCGGCGATCGTCGGTCTCACGATCGTCTCCATCACGCGGCGCTCCATCGCCGCATCAAACGAGGCCACCGGGGAGTGGGCGCCCATGCCACCCGTGTTCGGCCCCCGGTCGCCGTCGAAGACCGTCTTGTGGTCCTCGGCTGCCGCGAGCGGCAGCACGTCGTTGCCGTTGGCGAGGGCGAAGAACGAGACCTCCTCCCCCGCGAGGAACTCCTCGACGACGACCGTCGAGCCCGCGGCGCCGAACGCCTTCCGCTCCAGGCACTCGCCGATGGCCTCGTCGGCCTCGGGGAGGGTCCGGCACACGATGGCGCCCTTGCCGCCCGCGAGCCCGTCCGCCTTGATGACGAGCGGCGCGCCGCGCTCGCGACAGTAGCGGCGGGCGGGGGCGGCGGCGGCGAAGGTCGCGAAGCGCGCCGTCGGGATCTCGTGGCGCTCCATCAGGCGCTTCGCAAAGGCCTTGGAGCCCTCGATCGCTGCGGCCTGCGCGACAGGACCGAACACCGCGAGGCCTGCTTCGGCGAAGCGATCGGCGAGCCCGGCGACGAGCGGCGCCTCCGGCCCCACCACGGTGAGGTCGATCCGCTCGCGCCGGGCGAACGCGAGGAGGCCATCGAGCGCGTCGGCGGCGAGGGGGACGCACACGGCGTGACGCGCAATGCCAGGGTTGCCGGGCGCCGCGAAGAGCGCCTCGACGCTCGGGCTCTGGGCGATCTTCCAGGCGAGCGCGTGTTCCCGGCCACCGCCGCCGATTAAGAGAATCCGCATCACGTCCCTCGCCGGCCCCTGCGCCCCGCTCGGCTCGCGCCCCGACCGCGCTCACCTCGCCCCGCCACGAGAATCCTCATGCGCGATCGCTCATTCGGACTGGCTCTGGTCGGGCGGCTCGACGAGCTCGAGGTGCGCGCGCGCAATACGCGCCCAGGGGCTGCCCGCGTCGAGTTCGAGGTAGCGCTGCCAGTGCTCGATCGCCTCCTGGCCGCGTTCGGCGCGCGCGAGCGCGCCCGCGAGATTGAAGTGGGCGTCGGCATAGTCGGGCGAGATTTCGAGCGCCTCGCGGTAGTCCGCGATCGCCTCCTCGATGAGGCCACGGTCCTCGTGGAGGCTTCCCAGGTTGTACTCGGCCTCGCAGCAGCGCGGGTCGTGCTTGAGCGCGGACC
>WNEW01000965.1_pt1 | contig 13944 bp, 16 predicted proteins | sample 5399891 | NCBI WGS metagenome assembly WNEW01 (sample SAMN13153336, study PRJNA577476) | soil metagenome | isolation source: 40 cm grassland meadow soil pre-rain plot 5 | place: USA:California | collected 2015-09-08 | reverse complement strand
TTCCCCGTCAGGACCTCGTCACCCGTGCAGATGATCTCGATGCGCATCATTGGGACAGGATCATACACTCTCGTGTACTCTTGCGACCCATGAGTGCCACCGAGGCCCAATCGCCGCTCGACGCCGCACAGAAGCTGGCTCCTCAGATCCGGTCCTGCGCCGATGAGATCGAGGCCGCACGCGAGCTCCCGCGGCCGCTCTTCGAGGCGCTAGCGGACGCCGGGTTGTTCCACCTTGCGCTGCCACGCGCCCTCGGCTGCCCCGAGCTCGACCTGCCGACCTACATCCAGGTGATCGAGGAGCTCGGCAAGGCGGACGCGAGCACGGCGTGGACGGTGAACCAGGGCGCCATCTTCGCGACCTACGCGGCACGAATGCCGCGCCACGTCGCTCGCTCGATCTGGATCGACACGCCGCGCAGCGTCGTCGCCAACAGTCCGGCCCCGAGCGCCACGGCGGTCGTCGTCCCGGGCGGCTACCGGGTCACCGGCCGCCAGGGCTTCAGCACGGGTTGCCGGCATGCCGCGTGGGTGGCCGCGCACGCTCAGGTCGTCGAGAACGGCCGGCTCAGACTGGAGGCGGACGGACAACCGGAGCGGCGCTACTTCTTCGTCCCGGTCGCCGAAGCCGAGCTTCCCGACACCTGGCACGTGCGCGGCATGCGCGGCACCGGGACTCACCACTTCGCCGTGAACGACGTCTTCGTGCCCGCGGAGCGCACCGTCCTGTCCGCCACGGCCCAGCTGCTGGAGACCAGGCCGCTCTACCGGATCCCCCGGACACTGCTGTTCGCCTCGGGCGATGCCGCGGTTGCCCTGGGACTGGCTCGCTCCTGCCTGGAAGCGTTCTCGGAGCTCGCCGGCGCCAAGACCCCGCGGGCGATGACCGGGCTGCTACGCGATCAGCCGATGGTCCAGGCGGACATCGGCCACGCCGAAGCCCACCTCCGCGCCGGCCGGGCGCTCCTGACCGAGACGGTCCGCGAGGTCTGGGCCGACGTGAGCGTCACGAACGCGATCAGCCTGGACCAGCGCGCGGCCCTGCGTCTGGCCACGACGCACGCGATTCGGCTGGCAGTCCAGGTCGTCGACACTGCCTACAACGCCGCCGGCGCGACCGCGGTCTTCGAGAGTCATCTACTCCAGCGCCATTTCCAGGACATTCACGTGATCAGTCAGCACCTTCAGGGGCGCCTCTCGCACTACGAGCTGGTCGGGCGACACTGGCTAGGACTTCCGGTCGACGAGACGCGACTCTAGCAAGTATAATCCCGGGCCACAGGGTCACTCCGAGGAGGATGTCATGAAAGATGGCCTCCGGTTCGTCGACTCCGACATGCACGTCATGGAACCTCCGGACCTCTTCGAGCGCTATCTGGACCCGACGTTCAAGGACCGCATCAGCGTGCCGGTGGGAGTCGACGGCCGCCCGTGTCGCGGCCCGGCCGGCTTGATCCTCATCGACGGGTTGCCCACCTCGGACGCCGACCTGCAGCAATACCGGAAGCGGCGCCGCCCGGGCCCGACGCAGAGCACTCAGCCCCTCTCGGGATCGCGGATCGCCGACACCGGCCGGCTGGACTTCGCCGTCGAGCGCGACTACAACGCCGAAGCCCAGGTCATGGGCATGGCGATGGAGGGCGTCGACATCGCGGTGCTCTATCCCACCACCGGCCTCTCCCTCATCGCTCGCGACCACCTCGATCCTCAGCTCTCCCTGGCCCTCTGCCAGGCGTACAACAACTGGATCCACGACTTCTGCCAGTACAGCCCCGAGCGCTTGAAGTTCGTGGCGATGCTGCCCGTGCACGACGTCCACCTCGCGTGTCGGGAACTGGTGAGGTGCGTCAGAGAGCTCGGCGCCGTCGGGTCCTTCATTCGGCCGAATCTGGTGAACGGCCACTACTGGCACTCGAACTACTGGGACCCTCTCTACAGTGCGCACCAGGAGCTCGACGTGACCTGGGGATTCCACGAGGGCGTGAGCGCCTTGTACTCCCGCATGATCGAGCTGTACGGCGAGAACCGGTTCTATCGCCACGTGGCCGCCCACTGGATCGAGATGCAGCAAGCGCTGGTCGCGATGATCATCGGCGGCGTGTTCGAGTTCCACCCGAAGCTCCGGGTGGGATTCCTCGAAGCCCAGAACTCCTGGGCGCCCGGCCTCCTGTCGCGCATCGAGTGGGACTATCCCCAGTACCGCGACTCTCACGCCCCCTATCTCTCTCTCACCCCGAGGGAGTACTTCCGGCGCAACTGCTGGGCCGCGGTCGAGGGCAGCGAGCCCGAGATCGAGGCGACGGCCGGGCTGATCGGCGCCGATCGGATGTGCGTCTCGACGGACTACCCGCACTTCGACTCGAACTTCCCCCACGTGGCGGAGAACTTGGTGAAAAATGTCCCACGCGAGATCGCCGCGCAGATCCTCATGGGGGGTGCGCATCTCTACGGCTTCACGGAGGCCGACTTCAAGAAGGCCGACGCCGCCGCGGCAGCGTAGGGAACGCCCGCGATGGCACGGCTCACACCCATCACCGGAAAAGACCAGGTGGCCCCGAAGGACCGTGCGATCGTCGACGCCATCGTTGCGAGCCGGGGCGCGCTGCAAGGGCCATTCACGATGTTCCTCCACTGCCCGGAGCTGGCCGGCCGCGTCGCCCACCTGGGGGCCTTCATCCGGTTCGAAGGCTCGCTCGACAAGCGCGTGCGGGTGCTGGCCGCCATGACCGTGGCCCGCGAGCTCGACGCGGTGTACATATGGGGAGCACAGATCGACGGAGGTCGGCGGCTGGGGATGCCGGAGTCCACGATCGCGGCCATCCGCGAACAGCATGACCGCGGCCTCCCGCCGGAGGACGCCCAGATCGTGGATTTCACCCGACAGCTCATCCGGAATCACCGGGTCGACGATGCCACGGTGAAGGCGCTGCGGGCGCGGTTCGGCAGCGAGGGACTGATTCAGCTGACCGGCACGATCGGCTACTACAGCATGTTGGCGATGACGGTGAACGCCTGTGAGCTGGAGGCCGGACCCGGGGCGGAAGTCCTGCCATGACGACCCAGGCACCCGAACCGCGGATGGAGCTGGAGCAGAACCTCCACATGTACCGCCAGATGGCGAAGATTCGCGCCTTCGAGGAGCAGGTGCACGAGCTCTACAAGAGCGCGAAGATGCCGGGTCTGGCCCACCTCTACGTCGGCCAGGAGGCCGTGGCGGTCGGCGTCTGCGAGGCCCTGCGCCGCGACGACTTCATCACGAGCACGCATCGCGGCCACGGCCACTGCCTGGCCAAGGGGGCGTCGGTCAACCGGATGTTCGCGGAGCTCCTCGGCAAGGAGCCGGGCTACTGCCGCGGCAAGGGCGGCTCGATGCACATCGCCGATCCCGAGACGGGCAACCTCGGCGCCAACGCCATCGTCGGCGGCTCGGCCGGCATCGCCACGGGCGCCGCGCTCTCCGCCAAGATGCGCGACACCAGCCAGGTCGCCGTGTGCTTCTTCGGCGACGGCGCGCTGGGCCAGGGCCTGCTCTACGAGGCCATGAACATGGCCGCGCTCTGGAAGCTACCCGTCATCTATGTCTGCGAGAACAACCTCTACGGCGAGTACACGCCCTGCGGCGAGACCATCGCCGGCGACATCCTCGCCCGCCCCCGGGCCCTCGGCGTCCACGCCGAGAGCGTGGACGGCCAGGACGTCCAGCTCGTCAACGCGACGATGCGCCGGCTCGTCGAGCGCGCGCGCCGCGGGGAGGGGCCGGCTTTCCTCGAGTGCAAGACCTACCGCTACTACGGCCACCACGTCGGCGACGTCAACCGCGAGTACCGCACGCGAGAGGAAGAGCGGGAGTGGATGTCGCAGCACGATCCGCTCCAGACATTGACCTCACGGCTCACGGCGCAAGGGCTCGCCGACGCGAGCGTCTTCGAGCGGATCCTCACCGACGTCAAGGCGGAGATCGACGGCGGCGTGCAGTACGCGCTGGCCGCGCCCTACCCCGAGGCGAGCGAGGTGGACCAGGACGTCTACGCGTGACGAGCGCTACTTTCCTTCCAACGCGGCGAGCGGCGCGTAGTCGGCCACCGAGCCGTGGCCGCCCGCGAACTTGACCGGCGAGATACCGGCCTTCTTCACTCCGGCGACGAGGGCGGCGAGCGGCGGCGTCAGCTTCGCGGGCAGCGGCGCGGCGCCGGGGCTCCAGATGTCGGTGGCGAATCCGAGGCGCGCGTCGGGAACATAGCCGATCAGCAGGCCGGCGGCGTGGGGGTTCTCGATCAGGTACGCGTGGACCTCCCGCTGGCCGTCAGTGAGCACCCGCTTGTCCGCCACCTCGACGATCTCCGTGTGGCTCAGATCGCGCGTGGGGAGGTCGGGATTGCGCGTGAACGGCGCGGCCAGGACGCGGCGGAAATGCTCGCCGTTGCCCTTGCCGACGACGAGCGTCGCGCCCTGGGCGGCGTACGCGCGCAGACCGCCGACGTGATCCATGTGGTGATGGGTGAGCACGAGATACTTCACGGGCTTCCCGGGGAACTTCGCGCGCGCGGCGCCGAGGACCCAGTTCGAATGCCAATCGCTCACCGGCGCGTCGAACACGATCAGGTGGTCACGCATCTCGACGAGCAGGCTGTGATGGGTGCCGCCGACCACGTGCTGGACACCGGGCGCCAGCTCCACGAGCCGCAGCCCCGACGTGGCTCGCGTATCGTAGCTCGCCACGTCGGAGTCGAGGTAGGTGCCGATGAACTGTCGCCGGATGACCCACTGATACGGCACGGGGCCGGTCGCGGGCCTCGGCGCCCCCGCCTTGAACTTGACGGGAATCGTGAGCCGCTCAGCCGCGACGCGCGCGTTGATCTTGCCGTCCGTGATCTTGATCTCCGCGATCGGGCGGCCGTTCAGCTCGTACGTCCGGGTCGTGGCGACGCGCACGTCGTCGATCGTTTGCCAGTCGGCGAGCACGAGGTCATAGGTGACGTCGCCCCAGACGTTGTCGTAGTCGAGCGTGCGAATGCGCGCCGGCAACCCCGTCCCCCGATCGAACATGACCGTGAACGTCTGATCGCCCGCGCGGTAGTCGACGGCGGGATAGGCGACGCCGCCGACCGCGATCTCACTGGCGTACGAGAAGCGCTCGGGGTTCCTGAGCATCTCGAGGAGCAGCAGGGACGAGCCACGTCGCAGCTCACGCTGGGTGGCGGCGAGGCGCAGCCCCGACATCGCGTGAGCGGGCGGCTTCGACTCGAGACTTTGCTTGGTGCGTCCGTTGCTGTCGATGCCGGCCACGTAGCCGGCCTCGGGCGAGACGATCTCGCTGAAGGTGAACGTGCGAGGCGCGGGATACGCGAACTTGCGCACCCAATTGATCCGCGTGACGCCGCTGCCGACGTCGGTGACCGCCTCGAACGTCGACTCGCATGCAAAGCGCATCTCGCCGCCGGCGACCATCGACTGCTCGGGCTCCCACTCGCGCACCGTCGCCTTCACCGAGAGCGTCCTGATGCCGGCCAGTGTGTAGGTCCCTCCCATCGCGTGGACGGCTCGGCTCACGAGGTCCTCGCTCCGTTGCTCCATCGTCGCGCACGACACCACGACGAGCGAGATGACGAGCATGAGCACCGCGCGCTTCATGGCTCCTCCCGTCCACCGAAGGTCGACCCGCCGGCACAGTACCCATCGAGCTCAGTCGTGTCAAGCCACGCCCTCCCGCTGCCGGTATAATCGTCGCCATGCGCGGAAGGGCGAAGACCCTGCTGATCCTCGTTGGAGCACTGCTCGCCTGCGTGGCGGTCGCGCTCGTCACGCTGCGCATCGTGGGACTCGACCCCAAGGACCGTCGGCCCGGGCTCTGGCTCACGGGCGACCTCGTCACCAAGCCGGTCACCGACTGGTCCTTCACCGACAAGTACCCGACGATCTTCGTGCAGACCCGGTCCTGGTACGGGCTGCCTCACTCGGTGACCACGTCGTGCACCGCGCACGACGGTCAGCTCTATCTGACGTCCGTGTATCGTCCAGGCGGTCAGTTCCCCCGCGATCGGTTGTGGAACAGGAACATCGTCCGTGATCCGCACGTCCGTCTGAAGATCGGCGACCAGGTGTTCGACCGAACCGTGGCGCTCGTCACGGATCCGGCCGAAAAGGACGCCGTGCTCCAGACCAAGGCGAAGAAGTACCCGCGGCAGCAACTGTCCGACACGAGCCGCGTGTACGTGTTCCGCGTCCAGCCGGGCTAGCGTCATCTCCCTTCGCTGGCCGCGTCTCCTGCCGTGGTTGATCACGGCTGCTTGCTTCGCGTACCTCGGAGTGCGCCTCGAGCGGGCGGCCGCGGCCGAAGGGCAGCGGCTCCTCCCGTACCTCGCCGCGAGCTTCGCGCACGTCGCCTGGTCGCGCTGGCTGATGCTGATGGTTCCCTACTGCGCGGTCTTTCTGCTCGTCGACAGCCTCGTCGTGTGGCGCGTGACCGGCTGGTTCAACGCGCGGCTCCGGTATCGCGACGTGCTGCCCATCCGCGCCAGCGCCTACATCCTCTCCATCGTCAACGAGCAGGTCAGCAAGGGCGCGATCGCGCTCTACCTGAGCCGGCGCCACGCCATTCCCGCGTGGGAGGTCGGCTCGAGCATGCTGTTCATCATGTTCTGCGAATACTATTACCTGCTCGGCTGGGCGACGGTCGGCGTGCTCCTGCAGTGGGACCGCTTCCCGAGGATGTTCCACGCGATTCCCTGGATCGCGCTGGGCTCCGCGGCGGTCTTCGTCATCGTCCACCTCTTCTTCCGCGGCAGGATCGGCGCGGGGCTCGCCGTGCGCGAGCGCCCGATCTTCCGCGCGTTCCGGATGGCGAAGCTCCGGCACTACGCCGCCGTGCTGGCGCTGCGGTCGCCGGCCATGCTGGCGGCGGTCGTCGTGTACGCGATGGCCCTCAGACTCTTTGGCGTGACCGTGGGCGTCGTCGAGATGCTCGGCTATCTCCCCGTGATCTTCTTCGGCGCGGCCACGCCCGGGCCGATGCACTCGGTGGCGATCGTGCTGTGGGTCGTGCTCTTTCCCGAGCGGCCGGGCGAGATGACCACCTTCGGCTTCGTCCAGCACAACTTCTTCGTCCTGTTCAACGCCGCGGTGGGTCTCCTCTTTCTCCGGCGGGCGACCCGGGAGCTCTTCGCGACGGTCGCGTGACCGCCCACAGGCGCTCGGCCATCGAGAGCACCGTGCTCACGACCAGCACCCAGACGAGCTTGGTGACCGCGGGTTGGAGACCGGGGAACCCGGCACGGACGAGAATATCGCCGCCGAGCGGCGCGAAGTAGAGGATGCCGTTATAGCGTCCGAGCGCGCTCGTGCGGAGCGCGCGCCCGCCATGCACCCAGTACGAGTCCACGACGTACTGCGTGAAGGCCGTCGCGACGAGGATCGGCAAGATCCAGGGGAAGGCGCCGCGGACGGCGCCCGCCACCAGGCCGCTGGTCACGAAGAAACAGTCGGCCGCGTGGTCGAACGCTCTGCCGGCGGCGGTGACCGTGTCTCGGCGGCGCGCGAGCGCGCCGTCGAGCACATCCGTCGCGATGGCCGCGGCGAGCACGAGCGCGGCGAGCGCCGCGTGACGCGCGCCGCCGCCGGTCATGAGGAACGCGAACGGCAGGGCCAGCAGAACGCGGGCGGCCGTCAACGCGTTCGCCATGGTGCAGACGGTCTTTCGCATGACGAGCGATCATATCTCGAACGGGCTGGACATGACGCTCGACACCCGGTACCGTCCGTTGGAGAGGAGGACTCCACGTGAATCGCCGCGAGCTCCTGCAGCGGGGCGCGCTCGCCGCCTTCGGACTGAGCATTCGTCCACTCCGGGCGTCGGCCCAGCCGGCGCGACGCGCCGAGGCGCGGGTGCAGCGCTACGCGACGCTCGGCCGCACCGGCATGCGGGTATCCGACATCTCTTTCGGGAGTAGCCGCCTGGGCGCCGGTGAGGGAGATACCATCCGGTACGCGTTCGATCAGGGCATCAACTACTTCGACACCGCAGACAGCTACGGCAGCGGCGACTCGGAGGCGCTCATCGGGGACGTCCTGCGCGACAAGCGCGACCGGGTCTACCTCGCGTCGAAGACCTACGCGAGCCCGGGCGACCGCCGGGACTCGATGATGCGCGCGCTGGAGGGGAGCCTTCGACGGCTCCGCACCGACTACGTGGACGTCTATTTCAACCACGCCGTCAACGACGTGGAGAGGCTGAAGAACCCCGAGTGGCACGAGTTCACCACGCGCGCGAAGCAAGCGGGGAAGATCCGCTTCGTCGGAATGTCGGGCCATGCCGGACGTCTGATCGAGTGCCTCGACTACGCGCTGGACACGAACGGCGTGGACGTGATCCTGGTCGCCTACAACTTCGGCCAGGACCCCTCCTTCCATCAGAAGTTCACGGGCTCATTCGACTTCATCGCGCGCCAGCCCGAGCTGCCGCGCGTGCTGCAGAAAGCGAAGGCCAAGGGCGTGGGCGTGATCACGATGAAGACCCTGATGGGCGCGCGCCTCAACGACATGCGCCCCTTCGAGCGAGGCGGCGCCACCTTCGCGCAGGCGGCCTTCCGCTGGGTTCTCTCGAGCCCGAACGTCGACGCGCTGATCATCTCCATGACCAGTCGGGGCGTGATCGACGAGTACCTCGTGGCCTCGGGCTCGCAATCGGCGGCGGGCGAAGATCTCCCGCTGCTCCGGCGTTACGCGAGCATGAACGGAGCGTCCTACTGTCGCCACGGATGCCAGGAGTGCCTCCACGCATGTCCGCGCGGAGTGCCGATCGGCGAGGTGCTGCGGACCCGGATGTACGCCGTGGACTACGGCGACCTGAAGCTGGCCAAGAGCGAGTACGCCATGCTCTCCGCCGGCGCCGCTCCCTGCCTCTCCTGCTCGGGCCAGCCGTGCCAGGGCGCCTGTCCGCACGGCGTGCCCATCCATCGTTTCGTGGTCCCGACGCACCGGATGCTGACGGAGGAATCATGAGCGTGCGTGAGCTGACGTACGGCGAGGCGGTCAAGGAAGCGATCGCGGAGGAGATGCGGCGCGACCCGCGCGTGTTCCTCATCGGGGAAGACGTCGCGGAGGCCGGCCACCCGTTCAAGACACTGATCGGGCTGGTGCAGGAGTTCGGGACGCAACGGATCATCGACACGCCGATCTCCGAGCCCGGCTACGCCGGCATCGGCGTCGGCGCGGCGATGACGGGCATGCGGCCGATCGTCGACGTGATGTTCGGCGACTTCATCACGCTGACCATGGACCAGATGGTGAACCAGGCCGCCAAGGCGCACTACATGTCGGGCGGCAAGATCAAGGTGCCGATCGTCTTTCGCACCACGCTCGGCGCCACGCGCCGGTCGGCCGCCCAGCACTCGCAGTCGCTCCACGCCTGGGTGAGCCACATCCCGGGCCTCAAGGTGGCGCTGCCATCCGGCCCGTACGAGGCCAAGGGGCTGATGAAGACGGCCATCCGCGACGACAGCCCGGTGGTCATCTTCGAGGACAAGATGATGTACCGGGTCAAGGGGCCGGTGCCGGCCGAGGAGTACACGATCCCCTTCGGCGTGGCGGAGGTGAAGCGCGCCGGCACGGACGTCACCATCGTCGCCACCAGCAGCATGGTGGCGGTCGCGCTCGGCGCCGCCAAGCTGCTCGAGGAAGTCGGCCTCAGCGCCGAGGTGATCGACCCGCGCACGACCTGGCCGCTCGACAAGCAGGCGCTGATCGATTCGGCGAAAAAGACCTCACACGCCATCGTGGTGGACGAGGGCTACGAGCGCTACGGCGTCACCGCCGAGATCGCCTCGGTGATCGCGGAAGGCGCCTTCTATCACCTCGACACGCCGGTCAAGCGCATCGGCGCCATGGACGTGCCCGTGCCGTTCTCGCCGGTGCTCGAAGACCTCACCGTGCCCTCCGAGAAGATGGTCTTCGAGGCGGCGAAGGCGCTCTGCGGGAAGCGCTGAGGGTCTCCCGGCGATGCCCACCAACGTCATCATGCCGGCGCTCGAGCTGGCGCAGGAGACCGGCAAGGTCCTGCACTGGCTCAAGGCGCCGGGGGATTTGGTGAGGAAGGGCGAGTCGATCGTCGAGATCGAGACCGACAAGGTCACCGTCGAGATCGAGGCACCGGCGTCGGGGATCCTGAGCGACGTGACCGCGCGCGCGGGCGACGTGGTGCCGGTGGGTCAGGCGATCGCGCTGATCGTCGCTCCCGGCGAAGCGGCGTCGCCCCTCGCCCGCAAGGTCGCCGAGCAGGAGCATTCGACCGCCGCCGCCGTCCCGGCAGCGCGCCTCGCCGCTGCGTCACCGAAAGCGCGGCGACTCGCGGCCGAGCGTGGTCGCGACGTCAGCGCGCTCCGCGGCTCGGGCCCTGGCGGCGCCGTCCTCGCCGCGGATGTCGCCACAGCGAAGCTCCCTGAGGTGCCGCCCGCGCGTTCGGTGGAGGCGCCTGGCGTCAGCACCGTCTGGCGCATCATGGCCGAGCGCATGACGGCGAGCTGGACCACGGCGCCCCACTTCTATCTCGTCCGTGAGGTCAACGTGAGCCGTCTGGTCTCCTGGCTGGAGAAGGCGCGCAAGCAAACCGGCGCGCACGTCACCTACACCGATCTGCTGGTGAAGCTCGTCGCCGCGGCCATCTCCCAGCATCCAGCCGTGAACGCTTCGTGGAAGGACGGCGCGATCGTACGCAACGCCGATATCAACATCGGCCTGGCCGTCGCCATCGACGACGGCCTCGTCGTCCCCGTCCTCCACCGCGCCGACACCCTGAGCCTCGCCGAGCTCGCGACCCGCCGCGAGGATCTGGTGAGCCGCGCCCAGGCCGGCAAGCTGCGCCCGCCCGACATCCAGGGCGGCGGCTTCACCATCAGCAACCTCGGCATGTACGGTGTGGATGCCTTCAACGCCATCGTCAATCCGCCGCAGGCCGCCATCCTCGCCGTCGGCCGCATCGCCGACCGCGTCGTCGCCCTCAACGGTCAGCCCGCCGTCCAGCCGACCATGGTGCTGACCCTCTCCTGCGACCATCGCGCCCTCGACGGCGCTCGCGGCGCCCAGTTCCTCGGCGCGCTCGCGGACCTGATCGAGGAGCCCCTGGCGCTGCTCGTCTGACCTTCACCCTGGCAAAGGAGATCTCTATGGCTCAGGCGACATTGCCGCCGTGGATCCAACCGCTGCAGAAGCGTGACCCGGAGTTCGTCGACTCCTACATGGCCCAGCGCGAACGGATCATGCGCGACGGTGCCATTCCCGCCAAGTACAAGCATCTGATGACCATGATCGTGGACGCGCTCCAGACTCATCCGGACGGCGTGGCGACGATCGCCAACCGCGCCCGTGGCGCCGGTGCGTCGGAAGCCGAGATCCAGGAAGCCGTCGAGGTGACGTATCTCTTCGGCGGTACGCCGGCGCTGGTGACCGCCATGAACGCGTTCCGCACCTGAGTTCAACACGGAATAACGGAGGCGAACCCATGCCAGCCGAGACCGTTGCCAACGCGGACGTCGACAGCCTGCGGCAGCTCAACCGGGACTACATCAGGTCCGTCCAGACGTCGGACGTCCGCCGGTTCGACGAGATCCTCGCGGAGGACTTTTTCTGCAGCAATCCCGACGGCTCGCTCGTCGATCGCGCGGGCTTCCTGGCTCAGACGGCGCGCCCCGTGACGATCTCCAAGCTCGAGGCCCATGACGTGCGCGTTCGGATCATCGGCGATGTCGCGATCATCCATGCGCGGACGACGTACACGATGCCGGACGGCCGCGCGGGAGCGGGCCGCTACACCGACGTCTGGGCGCGCCGGCAGGGCCGCTGGCTCGCCGTGTCCGCCCACGTCACCCGCTGCTGAGGCCGGGACCGAAAGGGCTGGTCAGTCCTCGGACGCGGCCTTCCGCACGAGCTGCTCCAGCACCTCGTAGGGCTGCGCGCCCACGACGCCGTGGCGGCCGGCGACGAACGTCGGCACGCCCGTGACGCCGTACCGGCGTGAGAGCTCCCAGTCCGCGTCGACGGCGTCCTTGAAGGACCGCCTCTCCAGCACCTCGCGCGCGCCGTCGACCGACAGGCCCGCGTGCTCCACGATGTCCAGGAGCACCGCGGGCTTGGAGATGTCGCGCACCCCCACGAAGTAGGCGCGGAACAGCGCGTCGTGGAGGGCCTCCCCACCCGGCTGCGTGTCCGCCCACTTGCCCAGCTCCTGGGCCAGGCGGCTGTTATACGTCATGGTGCGCTCGCCATAGGGGAGACCCTCCGCGTCCATGCGCGCCTTCATCTGCGCATGCATGGCCTTCCGGTCCACGTTGCGCCCGGCGAACAGCTCGGCCAGCGAGCGGCCTTCCGCCGGGGTCTCCGGGTGCAGGGGAAAGTGGACCCACTCGACCTTCACGTGGTGCTCGGCCTTGAGCCGCTCAATACGCACGGTACTGAGATAGCACCAGGGTCAGACGTAGTCGGAGAAGATCCTCATCGTCACCGGCTGAGTCATGATGCCTCCTGTCTTCAGCTGACCTTGACGAGCTTCTGCAGGCGCGCCTCGAAGATCGCCCGCGGGTTCCTGACGAGCATCTGCTCGATCTGGTCCTCGGTGACACCCGCCTTGCGGAGCGCGGGGAGGATGTCGTCGGAGATGTGGGTGTAGTGCCAGCGCGGCCGGGTCCGGCGCTTGTCGTCCTCGGAGAGCATGTCGGTCCAGCAGTTGGCGTCGTGCGAGAGGACCATCTTGCCGGCGTAGCCTTCGGCGCAGAGCCGTGCCAGCACCTCGACCCGTTTCTCGGTGGGCAAGTAGTGCTCGAGGCCGAAGCGGTCCATCCCGATCGTGCTCCCCCGCTCCATCAGCCCGCGCAGGTAGCCCAGGTCGTCGCTGTCGCCGCTGTGGCCGATGATGACGCGGCGGAGATCGACCCCCTCCTGCGCGAAGATCGCCTGCTGCGCCTCGCCGGATCGGCCCGCGGCCCAGGTGTGCGTCGAGATCGGCACCCCGGTCGCCTTCTGGGCCCGCGCGGAGGCTCGCAGCACGGTCTCGATCACCGGCGTCACGCCGGCGGTGTCCGTGGCGCACTTGATGATACCCGCCTTGACGCCGCTCGTGCCGATGCCGCGGGTGATGTCGCGGACGAACAGCTCGGCGACCGCGTCGACGCCGTGGCTGCTGAAGTACCGCTGCGGCATCCACCAGACCCCGGTGGCGACGATCACACGGACGCGCGAGCGGCGGGCCACGGCGACGATCAAGTCGATGTCCCGGCCCAGATCGACGGTGGTCAGGTCGACGATCGCGCGGATTCCGCGGCCGTAGAGGTCGGCCATCTTCCGCTCGGCGATCGCGAGGATCGCGGCGCGATCGAAGAGGTGGGGCCAGTTCTCGTGCACGCCGGGGGAGCGCGTGACGATGTGCTCGTGCATCAGCGTCGGGCCGAGCTCCGCCGTGGCGACCGGACCGAGCGCTGTCTCGACCATTGTGCCGGTGTTGTGGAGCTCAGTGGCCATTCGCCGCGCCGTACTGGAGGGCGGGGATGAGCTTGCGCTGGACGGGATCGACGGCCAACCCGAAGCCTTCGAGGGTGATGAGCACCTCCGCGGCGTCGCGTTCGGCGACTTGGCCCTCGATCGTCACGACGCGGCGTCGCTCGGTGGGCACCACCGACAGCGCGCGGAGGAGGGCGGCAGCGAGCAGCGCCTCCACGAAGAACGTGCCCATCGGCTCCACCCCCCTCGGCGCAGCGTACGGCCCCGGGCTCGGACACCGCAAGAGGGTGGGTGACGGGCTCACCCGAGCGCGGGCCGCACGCGCTCGGCGAAGACGGCCATCTGCGCGTCGAGCTCGCGGCCGTCGGCGGCGAGGAACTCGAGGACCAGGTGCTCGACGCCGCACGCGGCCAGCTCGCCGATCTGCTCGACCAGGGCGGCCGGCTCGCCCGCGAGCACGCGC
>WNEW01000959.1_pt1 | contig 13961 bp, 14 predicted proteins | sample 5399891 | NCBI WGS metagenome assembly WNEW01 (sample SAMN13153336, study PRJNA577476) | soil metagenome | isolation source: 40 cm grassland meadow soil pre-rain plot 5 | place: USA:California | collected 2015-09-08 | reverse complement strand
TGTTGGTCAGCGGACTGCTAGAGGGCGGGGCTGCGCTATCGATCCACTATCGCGGCGGCGTTTCGCGCGGCACGAACCTGCTCTGGGAGATCAACGGCACCGAGGGCGATCTGCAGCTCACTGCCGCTGGCGGCCAGGCCCAGATCTTCGAGATGACCGTACGCGGCGGCAAGGGCGCGCAGTCCTCGCTCGAGGTCCTGCCCGTGCCGGAGCAGAATCGGTGGTCGCCACCGCAAGGCCCTTCCACCAACGTCGCCCAAGCGTACGCGCTTTTCGCCCGCGATTATCGAGAGGGAACGCATTTGTGCCCTACGTTCGACGACGCGGTCACGCGCCATCGCATGCTGGACGCAATCGAGACGGCCGCGGCAACCGGTCAGCGTCAAACGCTCGGTTGATCCGGGAGTTCGTATGAAAATTCTGTGGATCATCGTCGAAGTCTTCCCGGAGCCTGCGGGACCTATGATCTGAAGTGCCTTGAGGAAGTCCTTGGAGGGATTCATCAGGGAATCTTTGAAGAAGTTGTCGAGCTCCTGGAGCTGTTTGTCTCTGTGCGGCAGGTTCGACGGGAGCTGGAAGACCGTAACTAGGCTGGCACTTTACAGAACGAAGGATGGGACCTATTCAGAGCTACCTGAGAAAGCGAGAGGGTCAGAACAACAGGTGGGCAGCTAGGCGATGAGCTCTAGGGCTTGACTTGCGCGGCTCAAAACAATACTAGGAGGAGTGGAGTTTAACTACTATTCGAGCTACAGGATTTGATATGTCGCACAAACCCGCTAATCCGAATAAAGAGCAAAAGGACTTCACCTATGAGTAGCGGGCCCGGTGGGATTTGAACCCACGACCTTTGCGAGTCTGAGACTCTCTACAGCTTTCCCCGACAGAGGATAGAAGGTACGACCCCCTACGGTCTGCCGCGCTATCCGTGTTTCGCTCCGAGGGATCTGCGCTACGAGCCCATCGAACTGCCCTCCTCCAATTCAACATAAGTATTTGCACCCTCAGTCTAATTGCGTCCTTAAATCAGGATGATTGGTTCCACTAAGGTACCCAACAACTAGATCTGCACACCTTGCAATATTTGCAGCTTCCTTTAGAATTCTCGGAGCATTCGCATCGAGAATCGCCCTGAGGAAGGACTGACGCAGGTCTTCGCCGGTCTGCAATAAATAATTTCGAAGGGTTTTAATTTGTTATAGAGAAATCGCAGGTTCTTGCCGTCTCCCCAGGAGAGGCTCTTCGGCACGAACGGTGTCCGCTTTCAACCTGGGATATCTCACGACCTCGATTTTGTCATAAAGCTGAGTGAGGCGATCGGCACCTACTTCGGCGACGGCGACCTCCTCGTCGGGCGGGACGGACGACTCTCGAGTAACGCCCTCTCCTATGCGACCGTGTCTGGTCTGATGAGTTCAGGCAGAAACGTCGGCGAGGCGGCAGGGGTGGTTCCTACCCCCGCGATGCAGTATGCGGTGAAGGCGCAGGGGTTCAGGGGCGGGGTGATGATCACCGCCTCCCACAACCCGCCAGAGTACAACGGCCTCAAGGTGGTCGGGCGAGATGGTGTGGAGATACCTAGGCTGGACGAACAGAGAATCGAGAAAATCTTCTTCGACGACGCCGAGACCAGGGCGGACTGGAGGGCGGTCGGGGTGGCCAGGGAGGAACCCTCCGTGGTGAAGAACTACATCGACGGCGTCCTCTCGAAGGTCAACACAAAACTCATCGCGAAGCGCAATTTCTCCGTGGTCATGGACCTGGGCAACGGTGCCCAGTGCGTTGCTGCCCCTTACCTGGTCGAGTCGATGGGCTGCAAGTTGATAACCCTGAACTCAGTCCTAGACGGAAACTTCCCGGGGAGGGGACCGGAGCCAACTCCGGAGACCTTGGGGGACCTCTCCGCGGTAGTCAAGTCGATAGGCGCAGACTTGGGGGTTGCGTACGACGGGGACGGGGACCGCGCGATCTTCTGCGACGAGCAGGGAAGCATCCTCTGGGGTGACCAGTCGGGCTGCCTGCTGGCTGACTACGTTCTTGAGCGAGCCCCCGGCGGGGTGCTAGTCACACCAGTGAGCTCGACCCAAGCCGCGGAGGCGATTGCGAAGAAGAGAAACGCGAGGGTCTTCAGGACGAGGGTAGGCAGCGTCGACGTCTCGAGGACGATAATCGAAAGAAACGCCACCTTCGGCTTTGAGGAGAACGGAGGTTGCATCTACCCCCCGCACATATCAGTCCGAGACGGCGCGATGACCACCGCTCTGATGCTGGAATGCCTCGCGGCGAGAGGAATGTCCTTCTCACGAGCTGTCTCCTACTGGATTCCACGATTTCACCAGACGAAGGCCAAGGTCGAGGTCGACCCCGGGAAGGTCGACCTGGTAATGAAGAAGGTCGAGCGAGACATCCGTGGCAGGGTGGAGAAGGTGGACGGGCTGAAGTTCTGGATCGACGAGCGCTCGTGGGTCCTCATTCGACCCAGCGGGACGGAGCCCATCATGAGGGTCTTTGCAGAGGCGGAGACGAAGGAGAAGGCCGAGTCCATACTGAAGAAATTCCTCAAGATCGTGAAGGCAGCTTCAGCTTAGGTGCACCCATCCTCGGTCCTCAACCTTTCTCTCCCCGCCCCCAGTCGTCAAATGGACACCTCCTCCCTCAGTCGTCTCCCCGATGAGAAGAAGCTCTTCCCCCAGGGAGCGGGCCGCCCGTGCCGCCTTCGAGAATACCTTCTCCCCCATCGAACCGACAATCTCGTACTCCTCCCCGCCGTACAGGACAAGCTCCTCCGCAGAGTACCCGTTCATCCGCGCAAAACTCTCCAGCCCCTTCGCGAGGGGTAAGCGACTGAGTGTTATTCCCACCCCACCCATCCTGGCGATGGAGTGCAGGCAGGTCGCCAAACCATCGCTCGAATCGACCGAGGCTGTCAGGTACCTCGAGATTGTGACTCCGAGCTCAAGCCTCGGGGCGGGCTTCAACACCCTCCCAACCGCGACCTCCCTGAACCCAGGCTCAGCCTTCGCCCCCTCGAGCAGGATCTTCAACCCTGCAGACGACAAACCGAATTCACCAGTGGTAAGGACTAGTTCTCCGGCCTTCGCCCCACCCCTGGGAGTGATAGCCGCACCGAACCCGAGCATCGTGCAGTCTATGACAAGGTCGTCTGCCTCGTTCGTGTCTCCTCCCACGAGCCTGACCTTCCATTCGCGCGCCGCGTCGGCGAAGCCCTCAGCGAGGCCCGTCACCTCCCTCTCCGAGGTCCCCCTCGGTAGACCCAGGGAGATAAGGAAGGAGTCTGGCGCGACTCCCTTCGCGGCGAAATCACTCACACACGATGCGACCGCCTTACGGGCGGCCTGCCGGTACGTCATCCCCTTTGGAATATCCGTCTTTCTCACCAGCATATCGGACTTCACCACCAACTTCTCCCCCTTCACGGGGGTGACGGCGACATCGTCCCCGATCGCCGAGTAGCCTCGCGGAAGCCTCCCGAGCCGCCTCTTGATTATCTCGATTACTTCGAGCTCGTTCGGCGTGCTAGCGGCTCAGCTCCTGGAGCTTCTTCGAGAACGATTTTACAATATCTTGCGATTCCTTCTCGGAGGCTGCCTCTGCCGAGATTCTGATCGAGTCCTCCGTCCCCGACGGCCTGAGGAGCACCCATGACCTGCGGGAGAGCCATATCTTGACGCCATCGACCGTCTCCGCCTCCGGGTACTTCTTCTGCAGTCTCTTGATCCCAGCGAGGGCCTTCTTGCGGGGGGCCTTCAGGGCTGTTCTCGTCTGGTGGTAGCTCTTCACCTCGTCGTAGGCCCTCGAACCCTTCCGGGCCAGCGCCTTGATTATGGTTATCGCCGCGAGCATCGAGTCCCTGCAATAGTTGAACGAGGTGTCTATGAGCCCTCCGCTGCTCCCTTCCCCTCCCAGCGTTGATCCCACCACGGCCAACGATTGGATTACGTTAGCCTCCCCCACCTTCGACCTCGAGACCTTGCCGCCGAAGCCCTCCACCAGCTCGTCGACAGCCTGGGTCGTGTCGACCGAGACGACCACCTTCTTGGCTTTCAACGTCGGAAGAATCTGAGCCAACGCGAGAGTGAGCATGAAGTCGCCGCTTCTCTTCCTCCCCTCGGAATCGAGTATGACGAGCCTGTCGCCGTCACAGTCGAATGCGAGGCCGATGTCGCATTCCTTCCTGTTCACGACCTTCTGGAGGAGGGTGAGAGGGTCGGAGACCGGGTCGATCGTTCGGTTGAAGACTCCCGGCGTATCATTGAGCGACGTGACCTCGCAGCCCAACCTCGCAAGGATCGAGGGCGCGTGCACTATCGCGGCGCCGCCGCCGAGGTCGAGGGCTACCTTGACGCCCTCAGCGCTTCGTTCGCCGAACCTGTTCAGCAGGTCGTCATCGTACCTGGAGTGAGACCTGGGTCTAACCATCCGCTCGCCAGGGTCATGGCTGCTGCCGTCGCCGCTAAAGATGTAGGAGAGCTGCCCTTCGTCAATCATTCTCCCGTTCACTATGAACTTAAGTCCGTTCCATTCCGGCTCGTTGTGCGACGCGGTGATCATCACGGCCGGTTTACCTAATCTCAGACTTTCCCTGAAGAGGGCGGGTGTCGAGATCACCCCGTAGTCTGTTACGTCGGACCCGCTGGCGAGGAGTCTGCCAATGACGCTCCGCCTGATGACGTCCCCAGTGCGGCGGGTATCTCTCGCGAGAAGGACCTCGCCAGACTTCGTTAGGGAAGCGAAATTCCTCACCCACCCGACTAGGTCGGCCAAAGCGAAGTCCTGATTCAGGATTCCCCGGATTCCGCTTATCGAGGCCACAACCAAGCCATTTCGACCCGTGTTAGAGAAAGGGGTCCATTCAGTAAAGTCTTTATGACTTCCCTATAAGGGATAAGTAAAGCCGAACCTGCCAAGAATACGTTTCGCGATCAGTGTAACTCTATGGTACACTCGGAACCCAGCCTAGCAAACGGCGCATAATTATTCATGTGGAACTTGGACCTTCGAGGCTAAGTCCCGGAGGGACCCCTCCCATGTCGGGAGGAGATGCGGAAAACTTAATTCTACAATAGGGCATTCATTCATCCAAGATGCGGCAGGGAGTTTCCGCGCGCGCGGTTGCAGGCTTGCTCGTCGCCGTCGCCGTCATCGCTGCGAGCGCGTTATTCTGGTCTTCTCAATCGTCAGGTTCCACCTCGACGACTACTTCGGTGAGCACCACGCCTGTCGCGATTCTGGCTGCTGCCAACATATTCAATCAACATCTTCAGAAGATGGAGGCTAGACAACCCGATGCGATCATGAATGATTATTCGAACGACAGCGTAGTTGTCTGGTCGGGCAACACAGCCGGGCTCGGAGGTACGTACAATGGTAAGCAGAATATCCGTCTTCTTCTGGCCGTCTTTCTGGGCGACTCACAGTCTCTCAGCATAACCCCAACTCAGGAGGACTTTTTCAAGAACAAGGATTCGCAGGTGACTGTCAACGCGACCCTAGAGCTCCGGGGCAACGGCAGCATTTTGGGTCCATTCAACGGAACGATTCTGGCAACCACTGCCTACACGAACTCAGGGGGTACGTTGAAGATAGGCAGTGAGAAATGGACCTTCGCAACGTTCTTCTACGGAGCTGTCTCCACACACACGACATTTCCCGAGTGGCAGGATGTCGGTGAACCCATATCATCGAGGCGCTCTCCAGACTGGTTGCACAACTTCGCTTGGGACTACGGCGGTCTGGGCGTTGCGATCCTGATTTGGGGTTTCCTGGCGCTGGTCGCGGCTGCTGTTGCGAAGAGAGCTCGGCGGGAACCTTCGCGTCCCGCGCTGTCGTGAGCGACCTGGCTCTCTATCATCCCCCGGTAAAAGTGTCAACCATTCTTTATCGGGGCATTGGGTCTTTTTGATTCTCGTTCTTTTGATAGCCGAACCGAATTTTCTGTTAGTCTTGCGCGTGAGGGGCTTCAGGACGAGAAGGCAAGTCCAGGTAGGAGAGCACAGGTTCTCGGACGTCTTCACGGGACTCGACGACTCGCCGACCCTTCTTAGAGTATTCGGCACGAAGACTAGCATGTCAAGGATAACTCGGCACCTGAAACTCAAGGTAGAGGGTTTCGATTGGGGTCTCTGGCTCGACCGTGACACGGGGACGGTCTGCATCAGTCGTCGATACCTCGAGAGTGCCCGCCTGAACTTTCTCTACCTCGATGTCGTTCACGTGCTGGTCCACGTAAAACAATTCTTGGAGGGGAGGGAGCTTTACGACCAGGCCTTCGAGTATGTCGATAGGCCGACCGAGCTGGAGGCTTACAGGTACACCATCGACGAGGCCAGGAGGATGGGGATGAACGAGGACGAGATTCTGAAGTACCTGAGGGTAGATTCAGTCGACGACTCTGAACTCGGGAAGCTGATGGAGAAGATAGGCGTTAGGGCGAGACGGTGAGCCGATGGTCTTCCGGATGATACCTACTTCGCAATCTCCCTGACTGGTATCCCCGGCCGCACGAGCCTCTTGAGATCCAGTATCTTGTCAATCTCCTTCTCCCCATAGCCTAGGTCCTTCAGCGCCTCTCTAATCGAGAGGCCGCCTTCGAGCTTCTTCCCGATCGCCGCGGCCTTGTCATAGCCTATCTTCGGCGAGATGACAGTCACGAGAGCGGGGCTGCTCTCCGCAAATCTTCTGCTCCTCGCCTTCCGGGGAGAGACGCTGTCTAGCACGACGGTGGACACCTTCAGAAGCGCCTCGACGAGAAGTCGAATCTGCGAGACAAGGTTGTAACCCATCAACGGAACCCCCATCGAGAGTTCGAACTCGCCTAGCATCGCCGAGACTTTATTCGCCTCATCCAGACCCATCACCTGAGCGCAGGCCAGCAGTGCGCTCTCGACTGTAACAGGGTTAGTCTTACCGGGCATGATGCTGCTACCCGCGACCTCTTCCTGCGTGGGGATATCGATTTCGCCGAGACCCGTGATGGGCCCCGAGAACATCAGCCTGAGGTCTTGGCAGAGTCTGTAGAGGTCGAGAGCGATGCTGCGAAGCCCACCGCTCAGTGACGCGAGGTCTGTGAGCAGCCTAATCGCTCTGAAGGTGTTCCGCGCCTTGACGAACTTCAAGCCCGTCATCCTGCTTATCTCGATCGCGACCATTGTGCCGAAGCGAGGGTCGGTGTTGAGTCCCGTCCCGACGGCCGTCCCTCCCATCGGCAACTCACTGGCGTACCCCGCCGCGGAGGTGACGCTCTTCAGGTCTTCGCGGAAGGCGTCCGCATACGCCTCGAACTCTTGGCCCATCGTCACCGGGAGCGCGTCCCTCAAGTGGGTTCTCCCCGCCTTGTAAACGCTGGAGGTCTTTCTCGAGAGGCGAGTGAGGCTCGATATTATCTGTTTTAGAGCGGGCACCAACTCCTCCCAGACTGCTGACACGGCGGCCACCCTCATCGTGCTTGGGCCAACGTCGTTGGAAGACTGCCCCATGTTCACGTGGTCATTGGGATGCACCTTCCTTCCGAGGAGGCGGGATGCCTCCTCTGCAATCAGCTCGTTGGCGTTCATGTTTATTCCCGTACCTGAGCCTGTCTGGAAGACATCAACGACCACCGAATCATCGAACTTCCCTCGCATTACCTCCTCACCCGCTTTGATGATCGCCTCGCCTGTGGCGCGGTCCAGGAGTCCCAGCGAGACGTTCGTTCTCGCCGCGGCGACCTTTATGATTCCGATTGCTTGCACGATCCTTCTCTGGAAGCGGGTGCCCGTGTCAAGAAAAACTCGCTTCGACCCCTCCACGTATTTCATGTCTGGCGAGATTCAATTCGGTCGTCTCTTAAGCCTTAGTAGAGACGAAGTCCCACCTGCGTCAATTGACTGGTAGTCCGCTCTCCGCAACAATGGGAGAGGTCAGGGAGCAACCCTCGAAGCTGCGATCATTCCTCTCCGTCCCGGTTGTGCGGGCAACGTCCGGTTCAATCTTCGTCGGAGCCGGCGACTCCTACGCGGCCGCCCTAGCCACCTTCTACCTGAGTGGCGGGAAGTACCTGGCCTTCGACCCGTACGCAATCTTCACGATTCCCTCTGCGGCAGCAGGCAGAGATGTCTTCTTCATATCGGTCTCCGGACGAACCAGCTCGAACATCTCAGCCGCCCGGAAGCTTCGCGGGTTGGCGAGAAGGAGGATTGCGATTACCGCGAACCAGGACAGCCCCCTGGCAGAGGAGGTGGACGACGTTATCCTCCTTCCTTATGGGTCGAAGGCGCGAGTCGCCGGCACCCTCTCCTTTACTATGGCGCTTCTCGCGTCGATGAAGGTGGCCCTTGGGGAGTTCTCCTGCAACTTCAGCAGGGCCTACTCAGCGGCCAAGGTGGCGCAGAAGAAGGCCGCCATCTCCAACCACGGAACTACCTACATACTCGGGAACAACGCGGCCCACGCGATCGCGGTCTACGGCGCCGCCAAGGTCTACGAGATTCTCGGATATCGGGCTGACGCAGAGCAGCTTGAAGAGTTCAGCCACATGGAGCTCTTCTCCCTCAAAGCCTCGGACTCTGTGATCGTCTTCTCCGCATTCGACCCGGCTCGAATAGGTGCACGTCTCCACGCGGCACTGAGGTCGAGGGGGTACGTCGCTTCTCTTCTTGACCCGCACAGCCCGAACACCGTCGAGACCATCTTCTACTACGCCTTTTTGAGCCAGCTCGCCCCGTTGGCGAAGGCTCAGGCAAGGGGATTATCGGAGCCGTACCTTGCGGGCGCCAGAAAGAAACTTCAGGTTAGTGACGGAATGATTTACTAGGTGTGAGCGAGAAAGCCCACGGGCTTCGGGCCTGAGATGGGGGCCTCACCACCACAGACAACTGGGGTCGCAAGCCTGGTCATTGAAGTAGTAACTATACAGGGCGAGAATAGATGCTCAGCGCTGGAAGCCCACGAGTTCAGTCGTGGGAGGGTGTCACTAGCTAGTGTCCGCCGCACCCGCAGGTTTCGGTGTGGACGTTGGGGTTCTCAATCTTGAACCCCCTCCTCTGAATGCTTTCGTGATAATCAATTTTCGAGCCTCTGATGAGGTCCGCGTTTCTACCGTCGACCATCACCGTCAGGCCGTCAACCTTCTCGACGATGTCGCTCGGGCGAGGGTCCTTCTCAAGGCTCATCGCGTACCTGTAGCCTCCGCTGCACGCACACCCACCCGACTCGTAAACCTCTATCCGCAGGTAGGAGTCCTCGGCCTTCTCGTTCTTCAGGACCTGGGTGAGTCTCTCCCTCGCAAGAGGCGATATACTGACCAGCGGCACCAATTTTTGCATACTTCAGGTGAAAATTTCTTCATCCTATTTATGCATTGCTTTCTTCTGTGGGCTCTGGCGTCCCCATTCGCCTGGTCTGACGGAGGGTCAGGTAGACCATCGCTATCGTGATAAGGCCGGCGGCCACGGAGAGAATCGCAAGCAATCCGGCATCCTTCCCGCTTCCGAACACTATGGGAATCGGTCCGATGAGCACAAAGCCCCCCACACTGGCGCTACTCCCGCTGAAGGAACTCAATACAATCATTGCGAAACCCAGGAATAGGAGAACGACGCCGACGGCGTACAACTTCGGTTGAAGCAATCTCAGATCACGTGCAGGTTGACCACGAGGGTCACGAGAATCAGGAAGAGGGCCAGAACAATCGCCACGCTTGCCCATTTCATGTCCGAGCCGAAGACAATGGGAATCGGACCTATCATCACCACTCCCCCGCCCCTGACTCTCCCCTCGGTGCCCGGCTTGGAGGAGGCGGAGAGGATCATCGCAATGAAGATGATTGCGAACCCCGCGAAGACGAAGAGTATTCCCAAGGCTACTAGGTCGAACACGAGGGAGGAAAGCCCTCTCAACGATAAAACTTTTACTTCAGTTGTCGCATAATACGTCACCCTTATCGAAGTGACCCAGAAGACGGCGGAATATCGTTGGTGCGAGAGATGCATGATGCGAACCGAGCATGAGGCAGTAGTGGACACCAGGGACTACAACCCGAGAGGAAGGGGCGTCTACAAGTGCAAGCGGTGCGGCAGAGTGAAGTCGATGAGGCATCTCAGGCCGAGCTCAGAGATAGGGTACTAAACAGGTGCGGGAACGTAAACTCGCACCTACTTCTTATTTGGTTACGGGCTTAAACCGCGATGAGCGCACCCGCACCGATGAGAATCACGTTACCGGTTAGGGTTACCCAAAGGTAACTCGGAGTATCGAGGATGGAGTAGGTATAGAAAGCCGGACAATATCTGCAGGCCCCCGTTAACTCGATGGGTTGTCCCGTCATCATTATTTTCGAGTAGAAAAAGTAGTGAGATCAGACCAAACATGAACATCATTCTTCCTACCGTCCTCCACTTTGGCGTCGTGATTTTTCAGTGGTTTGCCTCAAAAAGTCTTGCATGCGTCAAGCCCGGGGACGTAATTGACCTCCATATACCGTTCTTAACATCGTGCGGGCTCTTTTACCTGAACCTGCTAAGACTAAGATATATACCCACGACTTTTAGCACAAACTTGATGCCTGAGTCGGCAACTCAGCAGAAGCAGCAAATTTTCGTGAGGGAGGCCACCGGTCTCGTCAAAAACGTGTCCTTCTTGGACACCATCGCGCTTAACCTGAGCAACATGTCTGTGGGGCCGCTTCTGACCACAATCGCAGGCTTCGCAGGAGCAACCTTCGTGATAGCCCCATCTGTTTCGGGACTGAATTTGGTGGTGGCTTCTGCCATCGCTTTCCTCCTCTCCGTTCCTCAAATCGTAATTTACACGATCATGAGCAGGCGTTATCCTAGGGCGGGAGGGGATTACGTGTACGTTTCAAGAAACTTCGGGGGATTCTGGGGCAGCACCCTCTCCTTCTGGGGCTACACAATGGAGACGCTAGCCTTTATCGCACTGGTCGCTTTATTGGTCGATTTCTCCATAGGGGGAGCCGGTCTGAGCCTGGGCGGCTCCTTTAGCACATGGGGCCTGCTCTTCACCAATGGCACCACCCAATTTGTCGTAGCGGCTTCGATCTTCGCGATACTCATCGGTATCAACATCGCGAAGCCCAAGGCTGGCTACCGGCTGGTCACCGCGATTACGCTGTTTGGAGTCTTCTCACTCCTGCTAACAATGGGGGTCTACCTAGCGGCCGGGCAGACCGGGGTGGCGAACTACATTAATGGCTTCGCCCAAGCCGTCAAGCTCGGCGGCAGCGACTCTTCGTATCAGGCGCTCGCCGCTTCCTACACCCCGTCGGGGCTTCCGTTCGACCTCAATTTCAACAACATGATATTCATTATGCCCGTCATCTTCGCCTTCGTCTATCCGTGGCTGAACGCGGCCCCGGCCGTCGCTTCGGAGATCAAGGGTTCGAGGGCGCTGAAATGGAACGTGCCGATCTCGGCTTTCACTGGCTTTCTCCTCCTCACGGGAGCCTTCGCGGTCCTGTACGGAGTGGCCGGGATGCCCTTCGTCAACGCAGTCTTCTCCAGCAAGGCTTACGCGGGCTTCGGACTCAATTTCTTCTCCCTCGCGATGGGCGTAGCGGGAGGAGGTGTCGTCAGCTGGATTATCGGGCTCGGGTGGATAGCCATGCAAATAGGCACGATGGCCTACGCCGTCATCATATTCTCCAGGTACCTCTTGGCCCAATCTATGGACAGATTCCTTCCGTCGAAGCTCGCCTACGTAAGCCCTAGGTTCGGCTCCCCAGTCGTCGCACACCTGGTTGACCTCGTGATCACGTTGGCTCTGATAGGAATCACGGCCTACTTCTTCGAAAACGTATCCGGCATCTTCGGCGCGATCATAGCGTCTATGATATACTTCGTCTTCATCGGGCTGGCGGCTACGAAGCACGCCCTTCAAAAGGAAAAGGGTACCACCAAGGTCGTCCTCGCTCTGGCCGGCATCGGCAACGCCATAGTCTTCGGATTCGTGTCCTACCAATATCTGGCGAACCCAGGTTTCACGGGTCTCAACAATGTCACATACTTCTACGTGATTGCGACATTCATCGCAGGAGCCCTGATCTACCTCGGGTCCCGCTGGTACCACAAGAAGAGGGGGATCGATATCTCTCTCAATTACAAGGAACTCCCGCCAGAGTAAGCCTCTTCCCCATCATGATTGAGGACCCAGTCCTTCTGAACGACTGGCATCCTCTCGCAAAGTCGACCGACCTAGACGAGGCTTCCATTCTGCCCGCAAGGCTGCTCAACGAAGACCTGGTGCTCTGGAGAATCGATGGCGAAGTACACGTCTGGCAGGACCTGTGCGTCCACCGCGGGACGAGGCTCTCGCTGGGGTCAATCGATGAGGAGGGCAGACTCGTCTGCGCGTACCACGGATGGACCTATAACAGTGAAGGAGAGTGCGTGAGGTTCCCCGCCCACCCAGAGCAAAAACCGCCGGGAAAGGCCAAAGTCAAGACGTACCGGTGCGAGGAGAAGTGGGGGCTGATCTGGGCGTGCGTGGGGGACGGAGCGAGGGAGATCCCTGAATTCGAAGAGTGGAGCGACCCCTCCTTCAGGAAGGTGGCGTGCGGACCGTACCGCTACAGGGCGAGTGGCACCAGGGCAGTCGAAAACTTCCTCGACGTCGCCCATCTCCCCTTCCTGCACGCTGGCATGCTGGGCGACAGGTCCCACGCCGAGATTGAAGATTATGACGTCGAGGTGAAGGAGGAAGGCATCGTTGCCAGAAACGTGAAGATCTGGCAGCCCGACCCCGATGGGACGGGGGTCGGCAAGAACGTGACCTACACCTACAAGGTTCTGAGACCGCTCACCATGTATCTGGCCAAAGACACCGAGCAGGGGCGCTTTTCTATTTTCTCGACGGTCTGTCCTGCAAGCGAGTTCGAATCGATCGCCTGGTTCTGGCTGGCCATGAACTACGGGCACGACGTCCCAGAAGTGGACCTGAGGTCGTTCCAGGACAAAATCACAAACCAGGACATCCCGGTCGTCGAGTCTCAGAGGCCCGAGCGACTCCCCTTGGACCTCCAGGCGGAACTCCACCTGCGTTCAGACCGCATCGCGGTGGCCTACAGGAGATGGCTCCGAAGTATGGGTTTGACGTTCGGTACGGCCTAGGCGCGAGCGACCGAGCGAAAGGTATTCACCGTCCAGAGGAACCCATGCGCGCCAGATGAATGGAGCGACCGTCAGACACAATCGTCTCTCCCTCTCCGCGGTGGCAATGATGGTCGTCCTCGGTCTCTTCACACTTCTCTTCGTCGACACAGTCGCTGGAGTGCTGATAATTGTCTTGGGCGTCATCATGTACGTTATCCTGGTCTGGTTAACCACGCGCTTCAGTAGGGGCGCCAATTCAGGGCCCAGCGGAGGGGATTGACGCCCCGGGTGGGATTGAAGCATGACCGAAGCATGACCCATCGCTCTCACGCTTGACGAGGTCGCTTATGCTGCGATTTGGAGAGGAGGGCGAGAATCTAATCGCGCCCGTGGTTCAGGAACTCGACCATCGACGGAGTCGAACCATCGATTCCAGCGAAGTCTCTTCTCTCGTTCTTCGCGAGTCTGGTTGTGCACGATGATTCATTGCATTAGCCGACAAAAACGCCATGAGTTTGGAGCCGGCGGTGGGAGTTGGACCCACGACCCCACGCTTACGAGGCGTCTGAGCCCTGGACGGGTGTGCTCTACCAGGCTTCTCGACAGGTCACTTTTGACCTTGGTCCCTGAGCTACGCCGGCGCGAATTCAATGTTTCAGGACATCCAATAAACGCTTGCCTCGTTGGAAGAGTTTTTAGAATTGGCAGGAGTGGGTTTACATTGCGCGGGGGTCGCCCAGAGCAATCAGCGGGAAGCCTGGTCAACGGCGTGGGACTGAGGCTCCCATCCCTTAGAGTCGACGCACACTCGACGAGGACGGGTTCGTGGGTTCGAATCCCACCCCCCGCACTACA
>WNEW01000957.1_pt1 | contig 13962 bp, 15 predicted proteins | sample 5399891 | NCBI WGS metagenome assembly WNEW01 (sample SAMN13153336, study PRJNA577476) | soil metagenome | isolation source: 40 cm grassland meadow soil pre-rain plot 5 | place: USA:California | collected 2015-09-08 | reverse complement strand
CGACCGTTTAGGTGATGCGGGGCTGGGGACCGTCAACCTGGCTGTGGATTGTATTGATGAGAAGCCGGGCCTGGCGAAGGCGTTAACTCCAATCCGCCCATACTTCGAATACCTCATCAAGAACATGCGGAAGTACTGCATTTCGGTGTTCTTCAATGTGTGCATTTGCCGGACGAACATGGATGATGTGAAGGCGCTTACCGAGCTCGCGAAGGAATACGACATCGGTATCGACTACCATATCGTCGAATCGCCCATAATCGACGCGCCACATTTCAAACATCTCAACGAGAACAGCACGTTTCTAACGGCGACGGACTATCCGAAAGTCGATGAATTGATCGATTGGATCGTCGAAAAGCACGGGCAGGGCTACAAGATCGTCAACCAGAAGAAGAGGCTGCTGCAGATGAAAGAATTCATGCGGGGTCATATCGAGCCGTGGGGCTGCCGTGCCGGCCGGAACACTCTGATTATCCGGACCGACGGCACATTGGCTCCGTGCTTCCCGATGTATTCGGCCACGCATAACTGGGGCGTTGTCGGCAAGCCCAACTTCGATAAGCACCAGCTCACGGAAATGAAGAAGGAATGCGAGCTGCATTGCTTCTCGACGCTGAATCACATCGTAAGCTACGTCTATAACAATGGCCGCGTTATCCGTTGGATCCTGAAACACGCTAGGAACGGATTCACAACGGCGACAAGTACAGTGGAGTAAAAAGAAAACTTATTGGAAATTGCATCATTCCAAGGTTTCTTCATTTCAAATTGAGAAATACAGAAATGTTGGAATGATGCAATCTCCAATACTTTTTTAGTACGTTCCCTTCGTCTTTCCCTTCGGTGCATTCCGGGGATTCTTCGACGAGCTCACCTGCGTCACATTGATGTGGGTCGCCATTTTGGCGCCGTTCTCATCGCGCCACTGAACAGTGACTTCCGATCCTTCTTTGCCCACGAGGTTTCGAATAGAAGCGTTTGCAGCTTTGCCGCTCTTGGAAGGAGCGCTCGGCTGCGGTTGCCCTTCGAGACCCATGACCATGGTGTTGTCATCGGTTTTGAACGTCTGTTCCATTCCATTGTCAACGCGGATAGTAATGGTTTTTCCGGCCATGTCCACGCGTTGCAGCTCCCCAGTCATCTCCTGACCTTGCTGAGCTTGTTGCCCAGGTTGGGCTTGATCCCGCTGTGTTTCGCCTTTGGGCGCAGAACGGGGTTGGTATTCTCCAGGGCGGTTCTGCTCGTTGCCTGCTTGTACTCCCTGATCACGTTGGCACGCGATCAGTAGCAGTCCGGACAGAATGCATACGAATGAAAGAATGACGAATTTCCTCATAGTGCGTACCTCCTCATTAACTCGAACCTCAGAACTCAGTCTCCCCTAATCTGTAACCCGTTTTCGCGGCGGTGCATACTTCTCGAGCGTACGCGTGAACGGCGTAACGATGTCGTTTATCCGCGCTTTTCCCTCATACAGGATTTCTTGTGCGCTAAGTTCTTTCCCGTATGCTTTGGCATTTGCCGAATCGTCGATGCTGACCACAGCTCCATCGAGCGCTATTCCCGCAAATAGACCTTTCGAACGTGAGTAGGCAAGTATGGGTGATTTCAGAAGAACATCCATGGAAGCTTGTGCATTGCGTCCGACGGGTCCCGCCGCGACGGCCGCATCCACGCCCAGCTTGACTTTGCCTTCGAGGAGTCCTTTGAAGCCCTGACGGTCTGTGAACACGAGAACCAGATCGGTGGCTTCGACGCCAAGCTGCAAGCCGAAACTGCCGCCCCCGATTTTGATGTATGAGGGCGTGCTCCAGTGGCCGTTATCGAGCCGGTGCGACACCAGGCCCTTTCCATATTCACCACCGACGCCGAACGCGCCTTTCATTACGTGCGGAATAACCGCAATGGCTTCGGCGCGAGACATCAGTTCATTCGGAATCCCGCCTTCAGGAATCTGCATGATTTCCGACAGGACATCTGCGGCATTCCGTGCACGTTCACGTAATTCCGATGCCGTATCCTTCGCGCTGAGTACACGAAGGCCCACCAAACCTGGAAGCAGTACGATTGCAAATACCATGATAAAAAGTCGATTACGTCTCAACATACAGTCTCCCCTTAAACTTACAGTCTCCCTTAAACTTACAGTCTCCCCTTCAAACGAATTTTCATCTCGCCAGATCAGCGCCTTCCAGTCTCGAGATTCCCCCCTCCCGATCCTTCCTTCTCGATTCGAGCACCCTGAAAGGCGCGATCTTCTGCGAGACGTTGCGCGGCTAGCGCGAGACGTACGGTCTCGCGCGCCCGGGCAACAATCTCCAGGCGATTCACTCGCTGACGCCATAAATCCAGCGTCACGTCCAATGCGCGCTGTGCTTCGCCCAGTTCCTCAGGCGCAAGGCGTGCGGCTCCCGCTCGTTGTGCAAGACGCACAGCCGTGAATGCCTGCTTCACTTCTGTATGGACCTTGCCTTTGGCTTCCTTTACATCCGACAGGCTTGAACGTTCAAAGTAGTACACGCCTTCGATCGGCTGATAGCGGATCATTGGGCTGTACGGATCCAGCTTGTTTTGCAACACGACAAAAGCGCTGGGTGCGGTCACGAGATAGTGCGGTTCCGCTGTGACCAGCAGCGCAAATGTGTTGGCACGGGTGGCGGCATGAAGGTTGGTTCGATCTCCTTCTAACTGCAGTTCCCCGAGATTCTCCGCTGCCCCTCTGGGCGGCACGGCCCAAAGCACGTACGTGTTGTAGTCGCCACCAAACAACGACGCCGGCTTCATCGATTCGAGATTAATCTCGATTTCGGTCGCGCCGCCCTTCCGTTCGACCCGCGCTTCGCCGCCCGCATCGGGCAGGCGATCGGTCGAACGCAGCCGAATTCGTTCGCTCACGCCCGAACGCACTGTGATGGCCGAAATCTTCTGACCGGCATCACGGCACAAAACCGCTGTCCCATACGCAAACAAGAGAAGCATGAAAACAGGCACGGGCCGGAGATTTTTCATGAGAACCCACGAATGTCTGTCGCATACGGGCTTCCATAACGCCGGCTGTTTAGAGTCTGGTTCTTAGGCAGACAGGAAGGGAACCGGAATTCGAAAACGAGGAAAATTACCCTCTCCCTTTGGGAGAGGGCGACGCGCGAGGCGCGTCGGATGAGGGCCCCAGGATTTGGCGAAAACTTGAGACCCTCACCCGGCGGAGAGGTTAAAACAAGCTCATCTGCGCTGGAGCCGGTCGCCGAAACGCCTTCGCCGAGAGATTCGGACGCCTCGAGTTGAGCCCGGCCTTTCGGCAGCAGACCTCAAACAGCTCGGCAATGTGTTCCGCATAAGGACCGCGGCCGTGCAGGCGGCTGCCGAAGTTCGGATCGTTCAAACGACCGCCGCGTATATCGCGAATGCGATTCAGAATTTTGTCTTTTTGCAGAGGACGATTTAGAGCCAGCCACTCCTCGAACAGCGATGCGACTCCGTAAGGCAGCCGCAGCGGCACGTAACCGGCCGCGACAGCCCCGGCCCGGGCAACGGCTGAAACAATGGCAGGTATCTCGTTATCGGTCAAACCGGGAATCACCGGGGCGATCAATGCGCCCGTAGGAATTCCCGCCCGAGCCAATGCCTCGATGGCCGCGAGCCTGCGCGCAGGCTGAGAAGCGCGCGGCTCGAGTTCACGCGCCAGTTCACTGTCCAGTGAGGTCACGGAAACGAACACCAGAACACCCTCGATACGCGCAAGCTTTCCCAGCAAATCGATGTCTCGCGCGACCAGTTCGTTTTTCGTGATGATGACGACGGGATTTTGGAATTCAACGAGAACTTCCAGACAACGACGCGTCAGTTGCAACCGCCTTTCGATCGGTTGATACGCATCGGTGACACCACTGATCGCGATCACCTGCGGCTCCCACTTCGGCGATAACAATTCACGCCGCAGCAACTCCGGCGCGCTTTCTTTCACCAGGATCCTGGTTTCGAAATCCAGGCCGGCTGAAAACCCCAGATACTCGTGATTGGGCCGTGCGAAGCAATAGATACAGCCGTGTTCGCAGCCCCGATAAGGATTGATGCTGGCCGAAAAACCAACGTCCGGGCTGTCGTTGTAATTGATGATCGTCCGCGTCTCGTCTTTTAAAAACAAAGTCTGCGGTGAAGGATCTTCCGGCTCATCCCAATACGATGTCTGGTAGGACATCTTTTCGAACCGATTCGCAGGATTGCTGGCAGCCCCACGGCCCCTTCGCTTCTCAGCAGTCATATATTTACGTGGGGCCCTTTCTGTGTCGGCTGCGCCCTATCGGGCTTGCGCTTCGCGCGGCCGGCCTGCTGTAGGTACGCATTTTTTCTTGAGGCTGCGCGCTATCGCGCTTGCGCTCCGCGGCGGCCTTCTTGGATTGGCTTTCGGCCGGTCCCCCCACTCTGGCCATATTAGCCATATTATAATGTCGCCACCATGAGTCACGCGGCCGCCGTCGAATATCTGGTCAGCCTTTCGCGCGATTTTCACCGGCGGGGCTGGGCTTTGGGTACGAGCGGGAATTTCAGCACCGTTATACAACGTGAACCTCTTTGCGTAGCGATCACAGCCAGCTCAGTCGATAAAGGCCGGCTCACACCCGGTCAAATTCTGGAAGTCGACGGCGACGGCCGGGTCTTGAACTCCGGCCCGGGCAGGCCATCTGCCGAGACGCTGCTGCATATCGCGATTGCCAAAAGCCGGGGAGCCGGAGCCGTTCTTCATACGCACTCGGTCTGGAGCACCGTCCTGTCGGATTACCACGCCGGCCGAGGCGGGTTTTTCATTGAAGGCTACGAGATGTTGAAAGGGCTCGATGGCGTTGTCACCCATGAACACCGCGAATGGCTGCCGATTTTGGAAAACAGCCAGGATATGGAAGCGCTCGCGGGGGAAACGAAACACATGCTCGAGCAGGGCCCGACCGTCCATGGCTTTCTTATCCGGCGCCATGGAATGTACACTTGGGGGAAGGATTTAGCTGAAGCCGCCCGTCACGTCGAAATTTTGGAATTCCTCTTGGAATCGGTTGGGCGGCGGCAGATGATGGAGCCACAATATTGAAAGGGACAGAGGAAGGAGACGTTATGGCAGTACTTCGTATCCCGGAGGAGAATCGGACAATCAGAGGTCAGGCTGCCGTCGGCGACTATTTAACGAAGATCGGCATCGAGTACGATGTCTGGGAACCCTCGCAGCCCCTCTCGCCGGGTGCGTCTCAAGAAGACATCCTCCGGGCTTACTCCGCCGAGATCGATAAGTTGAAGGTCCGTGGAGGTTACGTCACTGCCGATGTGATTAACGTAAATCCTCAGACGCCCGGCCTGGATGCGATGCTGGCCAAGTTCAGCCGCGAACATTGGCATGATGAAGATGAAGTCCGTTTCACCGTACAAGGCCACGGCGTCTTTCACGTGAATCCGAAAACCTCGCCGGTCGTTTCCATCGAAGTCGAACCCGGAGACCTTATCCGGGTGCCGCGCGGCACGCTGCACTGGTTTGATCTGTGTACCGACAAGCAGATTCGCTGCATCCGGTTATTTCAAGATCCGTCAGGCTGGACGCCGTGGTACACCGAAAGCGGAGTCGACGAGAATTTCGAACCGGTCTGCCTCGGCCGCGCGTTTATCGCCTGATGAGCATACTGCCGGCACGAGGCATTCTGCTCGACATTGAAGGTACGACAACTCCGATCGCATTCGTCTATGACATCCTCTTTCCCTTTGCTCGCAGCCGCGCTGCGGAATATCTGAAGAGCGCCGACCTGACAGAGCTGAAACGCGAGTACGACCAGGACGTTCTCGCCGGTATGAGTCCACCACCCTGGCCCGACGGACCCGTCGGATACGTTCATTGGGTGATGGACCGGGATCGGAAATCAACCGCGCTGAAGAACATTCAAGGCAAGATCTGGCTCGAAGGTTACAAGAGCGGCGAACTGCGTGGCGAAGTCTTCCCGGATGTGGTGCCGGCGCTCGAACGGTGGCGCCAGAGTCATATCGATGTCCGCATTTTCTCCTCGGGAAGCGTTCTGGCACAGCGCCTGCTTTTTTCCACTACGAATTCAGGCGACCTCACGAAATACCTTAACGGATATTTCGATACGACGACCGGGCCGAAGAATGATGCGACGAGCTACGCACGAATTGCAGAGTCGTTCGGAATTCCGGCCGGGGATATCCTCTTCATCTCGGACGTGACTCGCGAGCTGGATGCCGCCAGGACCGCGGGTATGCAAACCCTCCTGTGCGTCCGGCCTGGAAATCATGCTCAGCCGCCACATAATCACGCGGTCGTCACAAGCTTCGCTGAAGTGCATGCGCAGACCGGAAAAAAATCATGAACCGGCACAACAATACGGCGGTTACCCGAATTTCATATCGCAACCCGGCGTGAAGTGAGCCCGCCCAGCACACGGGCGGGTGTTAACGGATATTCCTGCAACCGCACGCCTGTGGCATCAAAGAAAGCATTGGCGATTGCGGCTGCGGCCGCTGCCATAACCTCTTCGCCGGCGCCGGTGGATTTTTCATCGATGCGCTGGACGACGATCGGCACCACTTCGGGACATTCGTTGAAGCGAAGAATCGGATAGCTGTTCCAATCGAGGCTTGTCACATTGGTCTTATTAAAGGTGACTTCTTCCTTCAACATGCGGCTGGCAGTCTGCACCAACTGTCCGCTGATCTGATTTTCAACATTGCCGGGATTGACGGCGAGACCACAATCGATCGCCCCACACATTTTCTTCGCAATCACGCGGCCCGTTTCCCTGTTCACTTCGATCTCAACCACCGCCGCGCCATAGGAAGCGAGATGCGTGCCCACAGCGATGCCCCTTCCCGAAACAACCTTAGGGTCGGACAACTTGGCCATCGCGCGGCGCGGCGTCCACCGGGCGGATTGCGCGACAGCGTTGAGAACACCGAGCCAACGGTCATCTTTGATGTTGCGCTGGCGGAAAATGTACGGATCCGTTCCCGATAAGTAGGCAAGCTGATCGATCGCCTGCTCCGACGCGAATGAAAAAGAAAGATCCAGAGGGGAGCGGAGCCAACCGCCCTTCAGATATTCGGCGGCGGGAATACGATGGTTGACCAAACGTATGTTCGTTGCGTCATACATCGAGCCCAGATTCAACGGGCTGACTTGTTGCGCAGCACCTGCCTGCCGTTCCGCTGCCGCCGTGCCGACAGCCAATTGCTCGGAGGTCTCTACCGTACTCCAGTTGTGCTGCCAGCCGTGATATTCGTAGGCGATGATCCGGCCCCCCGCATCTGCGGCCGCCCGCACCTCTCCGAGATGAGCCGGACCATAGTTGTCCCATCCATGCTCGTCCCATCGCATGAACTGGACACGGACAGGCCTGCCTGCCGCTTGCGACAAAATTGCGGCGGCCTGGGCTGCGTCGTCGTAGCAACTGTGCCCGTAAGTTCCCGAGCCTTCGTAATACTGAATGCGCACCTTCTCCTCACGCATTCCCAGGACACGAGCGACGTTCCCGCGCGCTGCATAGACATTCTGCGTCGAGCACATGACTGTCGCCGAGTCCGGCTTCACATCCGCCAGTGCGCAGTTGGGTCCGAACGGTGCGTGCGCCTGGTAAGGACCGCGGCACGTCTGACTGACGACGTGCGCTGCGGTGCTGAACGCTTCCGCCACATTTCCCTTTTCCAAGACCACGCGGTCGTCGGTTTTGGCCGAACGCATCTGCTCGAAAAGACCTTGGTTACCCGGCAGGGCGGGCTTGCTGTCCCACGTCACTTTCAGTTGCTGTGCTGCGCGGACGGCGTCCCACTCATGTTCCGCCACAACGCCAATGAAATCACCCCGCCGGATTACCCGCGCTCCGGGAACATTTAGAATGGAAGCTTCATCGATCGCCAGGATTTTGGCTCCTGCGCCGTACGCGCCTTGTCCTCGCGGCCGCACCACACGGCCATGCAGCATGCCGGACACACGCACGTGATGCATGTAGACGTATTTGCCGCTGACCTTTTCCGGGATATCTTTTCGAGCTGCACTGCGGCCGACGACTTTGTATTCGAGAGCCGGCTTCACCGGCGCTGTGCCGGTAATTGAGATATCGAACCGCTGGCCGGCCAACAGTTCGCCATACGACACGGTGCGGGCCGGCGCGTCGGCGACCGAGACGACGCCCTTGGAGACGTTCAATCGTTCGCTTGGTGTATTCAACCGTTTTGAGGCAAGCCCGAGAAGCGCCGACCGCGCCTGGGCGGCTGCCGCCCGGACTTGCGGTCCACCCCGGTTGATGGAAGCGCTCGCTACGGTTCCACCCTGATCCGGAGTCACATTGGTATCGAGCTGAACGGACTTCAGCTGCTGGAGATCGAGGTCCAATTCCTCGGCGGCAATCTGCAGCAACGCCGTCGCAGCACCCTGGCCAAGTTCGGCAAAACCGATGTAGAGAGTCGCGGTGTTGTCGGAATGAATCGCAAGCCACGTATCGACCAGCTTCGGATCCGGCGGCCCGGCGATTTCGCTACGGACCGCTTGCGCCGCGAATATCTCATCATGAAGGCTGAAACCCACAACCAGCAGCCCCGTTGTCTTCAGAAATTCGCGACGGCTAGCCATGCTTCACCTCTGCCATTTTTAACGAAGCACGCTGGATCGCTTTGAGTACTCGCGGGTAGGTGCCACACCGGCACAAGTGACCATTCATCGCCGAGCGAATCTGTGCTTCGCTCGGGCGTGGATTTTTGGAGAGAAGTTCCGATGCCTTCACGATCATTCCGTTGAAGCAATATCCACATTGCACGGCCTGTTCATCGATCAGCGCCTGCTGCACCGGATGCAACTCTGGAACCGGGGAAAGTTTCTTCTGCACCGCATACCATTGCGGCAGGCCTTCAAGGGTGGTGACGGATTTTCCTTCAACGCCAGAAACCGGCGTCCGGCACGATCGAGTCTCGACGCCATTCACGAGAACCGAACATGAACCGCACTGGCCCAGGCCGCAGCCAAACCGCGGCCCTTTGAGATTCAGTTCGTTCGACAGAACATATAGCAGTGGTGTGTCCGGCGCAGAGTCAACCTTCCAGAGGCGCTCATTCACACGAATCTTCAATTCGTTGGCCATCGTTCATCCCTTTATCACAACGATTTCGATATCGATGTTCTCATCTCTCTGAACGTCCGCGAGGCGTGCCCGTAGCTGATTGATGTTGGTCTGGACCGGCACAGCAAGGCTGGCTTCGAGCTGAAACAGCGGTGTGCCGCTCATCGGCGCGAAATATGTTTTGGTCTCCATGGATTCAATGTTGACGGAGAGTTCGCTAAGGACTCCACTGATCTTGTGAACAATCCCTGGATGATCCATGCACGCAGCGGTCAACTTGCATGGGATAAAAGCTTCTGCCGCTTTTTTGGGAGACGGAGCTTTGACGGCGACGCTCAGACCGGTTTCCGATTCGATCTCCCGATAGTCGCGCGCAACTTTCGCAAGCTGTCCGGCTTCTCCGGTGATCAGAATGATGACGGCGAACTCACCGCAAAACGCGGCCATCTTGCTGTCCTCGATGTTGCAACCGTGGCGTGAGATGAATTCGGACAGCTTCTCGACCAGGCCAACACGATCCGGCCCGATAGCGGTCAAGATCAGGTGATCCTTTTCCGGCATGGATAACAAGAATGTGGCTAACACCCATATCAAATCAAGTCAAAGTCCGCCGGGGAAATCGATTTCCAATTTCCCTTCCAGGCACCGCGTGGTGTAGAGTTTGTCCAGTTTTCTAAGGGGGCTCCTATGAATCGAATTTTGAGATTTGGTTTCCTTGCCGTGCTTGTGCTTGCCGCGATTCCTCTCGTGGCGCAGCAAAATGTGCCGCCTCGAGCGAAAGCATTCGAAACGGCGCCCGACATACCCTACGATTCGGTGCCGAATTTTCTGAAACTGCCGCAGAACTTGTATCTGGGCGAAGGCATCGGTGTAGCGCGAAATTCGAAGGGCCACGTTTTCGTCTACACGCGAAGTGGCGAAACGCGCCTGTTCGAGTTCGATCAGAATGGAAATTACGTGCGCGAAATCGGCCAGGGCCTGTATGGCTTCGAGATGGCGCACGGCGTACGGGTCGATTCGCAGGACAACATCTGGACCGTTGACGAAGGAACCAACATGGTCATCAAGTTCAGTCCGGAAGGCCGCGTTCTGATGACGATGGGTCGAAGAGAAGAGGCGGTTGAAGGCGTGCGCGCGACTGCGGCGCCGGGAACCCCGCCGCCTCCCGCGCAACCCTACCGATTCAATCGGCCGACCGATGTGACTTGGGATCCTGCGGGAAACATTTACATCTCGGATGGGTACGGCAATTCGCGCGTGGCGAAATATGACAAAAACGGCCGCTTCCTCAAGGAAGTCGGGACGCGCGGCACGCAACCCGGACAGATGAATACGCCGCACTCGATCACGTCGGACGCGAAGGGAAATATCTACGTCGCGGACCGCGGAAACCGGCGCATTCAAGTGTTCGACAGCGATCTGAACCTCGTCAAAATCTACGATAATGTTGGAGCACCGTGGGCGGTGTGCATCAGTCCTGGCCCGCATCAATATCTCTATAGCTCGAATTCGAACCCCGACAATAACGACTCACGCCTGATGGCCGTCAGCGGCGAGGTTTATAAGATGGAGCTCGACGGCACCATCGTCGGCAAGTTCGGCAAGCCGGGTAAACAGCTTGGCGAATTCAGCACCATCCATGCGATCGACTGCCGGAATGAGAACGAACTCATCGTTGCCGAGATCACGGCGTGGAGAATACAAAAGCTGATGCTGAAACCGCAGCGTATACAAACGTCGTCGAGAGCGAAGTGAGAGCGGAGGAATCCATGAAGCGATCTTCAATTGTGTTGGTTCTCTTCTTCACGCTGCGATTCGCCGGTCCGGCGTTTGCGCAAAGCGTTCCGGAAATTCCTTTCGACTCCGCTACCAATTTCCTCAAGCTGCCGGACGGCTTATACATGGGTGAAGCGGCCGGCGTGGCAACCAACTCCAAGGGACACGTGTTTGTGTATACGCGAACCGGCTCTCCGAAAGTAACAATCGGTACGAATCGAACGTTCGCCCGCAGCTCCGCGCGCTTGTTCGAATTCGACCAGACCGGCAAGTACGTGCGCGAAATCGGCCAGGGGCTCTATGGGTTCGTTTTCGCGCATGGCGTGCGAGTCGACCGGCAGGACAACATCTGGGTCATCGACGAGGGAGCGAACATGGTCATCAAGTTCGATCCCGAAGGACGTGTCCTCATGACCCTGGGCCGTAAACCCGAAGCATTGGTTGTTCCGGCGCCGTCCGGCGCTGCAGGAGAAGGAGGACGCGGCGAAGGCGGGCGTGGCGGGCGCGGTGGACCGCCGGGAGCGGGCGTTCCGGGCGACAATTTCAACCGGCCGACCGACGTTGCCTGGGATTCCGCCGGAAACATCTTTGTTGCCGACGGCTATGGCAATTCCCGCGTCGCCAAATTCGACAAGAACGGAAAGTTTATCAAGTCGTGGGGCCAGAGAGGGACCGAGCCGGGACAGTTCAACCTGCCGCACACGATCGCCGTCGACGCGCAAAACAATGTTTACGTCGGCGACCGGGAGAACAAGCGTATTCAAGTATTCGATGCGGAGGGCAACTTCAAGACGCAGATCACCAATGCCGGCGTCCCGTATGCGATCTGCATTACACCCGGTCCGCGGCAATTCCTCTACACCTCAAACTCGAATCCCAGCACGACGCTGGACAATGGGGAAATCTACAAGCTGACGCTCGACGGAAAGATCGTCGGTAAATTCGGTAGAGCGGGCAAACTCCTGAAAGAGTTCGGCACGGTCCACGCCATGGATTGCCACGGCGAGAATGAGATCTATGTTGCCGAAACCCTCAACTGGAGAGTGCAGAAACTCACGCTGAGGCCTACGCAGTCGAACTGAGAATAAAGAATAGCCACAAAAAGGCACAAAACATGAGAACTCTTCCTTTTGTGCCTTTTTGTGGCTATTTCCCTTTATCGATTTTCGCCGCCAGGATGAAATCGCTTTCGGTGAGGCCGTCGATCTTGTGCGTCCAGATCTTCACGCCCACTTTGCCCCACGCTAAGTAAATGTCGGGATGATGTCCCTGCTCCTCCGCGATGGCACCGACTTTGTTCGTGAAAGCCAGCGCGGTTTTGAAATCCGGAAACTTGAACTCTTTCTCGATGTGGTGATTGTTGATGACGTGCCAGTTTTCCACCTGAGCAGCCAGCGGCTTGATTTGCTCCCCGGTCAGTGGCGGCACTCCCCCACGACATGGAACACAAGTCTTCTCAGCAAGTCCAGCCATAGAATCCTCCTGAGAGAAATTGCCATTCCAGTATATCCTCCACATGATGCTGAATAACAAAATCGCGCTGGTAACCGGCGGGAGTCAGGGCATTGGGAAAGCGATTGCGGAGAAGCTCCTTGCCGCCGGCGCGGCGGTCGCCATCGCCGCGCTGGATGATCAAGCACTGAAAGGAGCATCGACAGAGTTTCAGTCGCGAGGGTCGAAATTCAAAGCTTACGGTGTAGACCTCTGTGACGATGCTCAGCTAGATTCGCTGGTCAAGTCGGTTGTGCGTGACCTCGGGCCGGTGGACATTCTCATCAACAACGCTGGAATTACGGGACCGACAGGGCGAGTCGACCAAATCGCGATCAGCGATTGGGATCAAACACTGCGGATCGATCTGCGTGCGCCGTTCATACTGAGCCGAGCCGTGATTCCCTCGATGATCGAGAGAAAGACCGGGAACATCATCAATATTTCTTCGATCGCAGGAAAGATGGCGTACTCGCTCCGGTCTCCGTATGCCGCTTCGAAGTGGGGCCTGGTTGGACTGACTCTCACGCTCGCCCAGGAACTCGGTCCATACAACATTCGCGTGAACGTCATCTGCCCCGGACCGACGCATACCGGGATGATTGATTCTGCCATCCGTGCTCGCGCCGCAGCCGTTCGCGTCGACGTGGAGGTCATGTCGCAAGAGTACATCCGGGCTACCGCCTTAAAGAGGATGGTCCTGCCCGAAGAGGTCGCCGCTCTGGCCTTATTCCTTTGTTCGCCTGAATCCGATGCGATCACCGGACAGGCCATCGACGTCAGCGCCGGATACGGATTCAGGATTGGGAATTAACGAGTATGACTGATGCACAACACCTTGAAGATGGTCTCGCTGTACTGAAGAAAATGCTGGGTCCGGACGAAGCCGAACGCATGCGTCAGGGTTGGAGACAACTCTCGCCGGAACTTGAACGCCTCATCCTCTCTTTTGTCGCCGGCCAGATCTGGACGCGGCCCACTCTCGATCTGAAAACTCGCAGCCTGTGCACGATCGCCGCGTTGACCGCGCTGGGACGAACCAGCGCGATCGAGCTCAACATTCGAATGGCACTCGGAAACGGCGCAAGCAAGGAGGAAATCTTCGAAGCGATGATCCAGATGGCTCCTTACGCCGGATTCCCGGCGGCGTGGGAAGGACTAAAAGTCGCCTCCCGAGTATTCGCCGACGATCGCATGTGATCGCGCCGTCACCATAGATCAAGGTACAGGGATTGGCGACGGCGTTAGCCGTGAAAATGATTTCCCATCGGACTGGAACATCTGGACCGTTCGCAGCCGAGTGGGCATCGCCGCCGTCGGAGTTGCGCTGCCCGGGCCGAGAACTATCGGAGAGGGCGTCACATCCACAAACGCAATCGTGTCGGGGGCACCATCATCTCCGACCGCCGATACCTTCACTTCAGCCTGTAATGGCACGGCCACGGATGGCAGAGTCGGAAACGCCGGTCCCAGCGCCAACAAGGATCGAGAAGGCAGCATGGACGGTTGGGCCGGCGCTAACGTGGTAAATATTGGGTAATCGGTACTGAGTGCGTACACCGCATACCGCCCGACCCCCAGCACCTGGAAC
>WNEW01000955.1_pt1 | contig 13996 bp, 16 predicted proteins | sample 5399891 | NCBI WGS metagenome assembly WNEW01 (sample SAMN13153336, study PRJNA577476) | soil metagenome | isolation source: 40 cm grassland meadow soil pre-rain plot 5 | place: USA:California | collected 2015-09-08 | reverse complement strand
CGCGCGCGGCGAGCGCGGCGGCGATGGCTGCGTAATCGATGCGGAGCAGGGTGTTGCCGGCGTCGAAGAGGATCGCGCGGAGCGGCGCCCGGACGCTCACGTCAGCGGTCGACGCGAAACGAAAACTGCCCCTCCGTGACGTGGCTGTCCACCGACAGCACGTGCCACACGACGCGGTACGTGCCCGGCGCCAGCGGCGGCACCGACACGCGCAGCAGCGCGCGATTTGCGTCGTCGACGGCGCCATCGCCGAGATCCGCGCGCTTGCCGGCGGCGTCGAGGACCTGCACGCGGCTGTACGCGGGCTCCAGGGCGCCGGTGAACCAGAGACGCACCTGCGCCGGCGCGATCTTCACGCTGGCGCCGGCCCGCGGATCGGTGCGATCGAGCACACCGTGAGCGCCGACGGCGCCGGCGCCGAGCGCGAGCCAGCACGCCGCGAAGACCAGGCGGCGGATCATGATCGCACTGTACCTCACGTCAGCCTTGAACCTTTGCGTTGATGTCCCATCGTGGTATGACGAGCCGCGCCCAATGATCATACGTGGCCGCTGCCGCCACGCCGTCGCCATGCTCTGTGGTCTGCTCTGCTCGGCGATCGCCTGGGCCCAAGAACCGCAGCCGCCGCCGAGTGGTCCCATTCCCGTCCTGCCGCCGGTCACCGTCACGGCACCGCCGCCGGTGGCGTCGTCGTCCGAACAGATCATCCCGGGCCGGGATTTCGAGCTCCGCCCGGAGGGCCGCCCGGCCGACGTCCTTCGCCTCGTGCCCGGCCTGATCATCAGTCAGCACCAGGGGGGAGGCAAGGCCGAGCAGTATTTGATCCGCGGATTCGATGCCGATCACGGGACCGACCTGGCGCTCTTCGTCGACGGCCTGCCCGTCAACCTCCGCAGCCATGCCCACGGTCAGGGGTACGCCGACCTGCACTTTCTGATTCCCGAGACCGTGAGGGCCGTCGACGTCCTGAAAGGTCCGTATTTTCCGGAGTACGGGGACTTCGACACCGCCGGCGCCGTCGTCTTCCTCACGCGGGACGGGGTCGAGGAGAACACCCTGCACATCGCCGGCGGAAGCTTCAACACGCAGCGCTACCTCGCGCTGCTCTCTCCGACGCGCGACGCGCTCAAGACCTTCATCGCCTTCGAGGGCTACCGCAGCGACGGGCCGTTCGAGCATCCGAACGGCTATCTGCGCTTCAACCTCTTCGCCAAGGCGACCGCGAATATCGCGCACGACATGAAGCTCTCGGTGTGGGCCTCGCACTATCGCGCCGAGTGGCACGGCTCGGGACTGCTTCCGTCCCGCGCGATCCGCGCCGGCCTGATCGATCGCTTCGGCGCGATCGACCCCAACGAGGGCGGCATCACGCAGCGGACGAACCTCAACGTCGATTACACCTGGCGGGTCACCGACGCCCAGCGCTTGACCGCCCACGCCTACGTGAGCTACTACTCGCTGAGCCTCTTCAACGACTTCACGTTCTTCCTGAACGATCCCGAACACGGCGACATGATCAATCAGCGTGACCGGCGATTCCTCGCCGGCTTCGATACGCAGTACGAGATCAAGAGCCGGCCGCTCGGCATGCCGCTGACGTCGACGGCTGGGTTTCAGTACCGTATCGATACGCCGCACGTCGTGCTCGCCAACGCGATTCAGCGGCACCAGGTCGGTCGTGAGCAGGACGTGAACATCGTCGAGCAGTCGTATTCGCCGTTCGTGAAGTTCGATCTCGTGCCGGCGGAGAAGGTCCGCCTGGTCACCGGCGCGCGCGGCGACATCTTCCGGTTCGAAGGCACCGAGCACGTCAATACGACCCAGCCGTTCCAGACTCACGACGTCACCAGGGCGCGCCCCAACGTCAAGGCGAGCCTGATTCTCGGGCCGTGGATCGCGACGGAGCTCTTCGGCAATTTCGGCACCGGATTCCACAGCAACGACGCCCGGGCCGTGCTCGCGAACCCGGGGCTCGAGGCGCTCCCCACGGCCACGGCCTACGAGTTCGGATTCCGAAGCCGTGCCCTCCCGCGCGCGGAGTTCTTCGCCACCTACTGGTTCCTCGACCTCAGCAGCGAGCTGGTCTTCGTCGGCGACGACGGCACGACCGAGCCTCGCGGACCCACGCACCGTGACGGAGTCGAGGTGGGGGTCACCGTCCGCCCGCTCGACTGGCTGACGCTCACCGGCGACTTCACGTACACGAGGAAAGCGGAGTTCGTGGACACCGGCGCCGCGATCCCGTTGTCGCCGATCTGGACCGCCCGCGCCGAGGCCACCGTCCGGCTCCCGTGGGGCCTGTCCTCGAGCCTCGAGATGCGATACCTCGGAGACCGGTTCGCGGACGAGGACCGGCACTTCACGGCGCGCGGCTACACGCTGTTCAACTGGACGGGGCGGTATCGGTATCGCAATCTCGAGGCCTTCCTCAGCGTCGAGAACCTGACGGACGTTCGCTGGCGGGAGGCACAATTCTTCTTCACCTCTCGGCTCCCGGGCGAGCCGGCCTCGGGCGTGAACGACGTCCACTTCACGCCGGGCGCGCCCCGCTCATTTCTCGGCGGAATCGCGGTCCACTTTTGATCGCGAGTCGGATTATCATGTCGCCCACGGTGAGGGGCTGGTGCTGACGGGTCACCTCGTTCGCGTCGCCACGCTGGCGGTCTCGGCCATCGCGCACGTGCTCGTCTACGGTGCGCTGAGTCTGGCTCCTGCCTGGCCGCCGCCGCCGCGGACGGCCCTGCTCGTCACCGATTTCGTCGTCACCGAGCCGCCGGTGCCGGTCGCGCCAACTCCTCGGCTCCTCACACCGCCCCGACCACTGGTCAGGCCGACCCTCCCGAAGAGTCCGGTCGAGGCCGCGCCGGTCCAGAGGGAGCCGAAGGCCGAGCCGCCAGTCGAGCAGAACGTTCCCGAGCCGCCCGTCACGACGCCGCCGCCGACGATCGCGGCCGCCGAACCCACGCGCGAAACGATCGCAGCGCCGTCCGCGCCGACGCCGACGGTACCCACGCAGCCGGCGCCAACGCCGGCAGCACCGACGGCCGCGGCGACGACACCAACCGCGCGGAATGGAACGCCCCCCGCGGCCAGCCCGTCGGTGACCATGTCCTCGCATACGGGTTCTGCAGCGATCGCCGCACTGCCGCCGGCCGCCCCGCCAGGACCGCTGACCCGCACGGCGATTCCGCGCGGTGGCTATCAAGTCACGCCGTCCTATCCGGCGACCGCGCGACGGCTCGGGATCGCGGGCACGGCACTGCTCCATGTGTTCGTCGACGCGCAGGGACGCGTGGGCGACGTCGTCGTCAAACAATCAGCCGGGCACCCGGACCTCGACCGCGCGGCCGCCGATGCCGTGCGGCGCTGGCGATTCGAACCGGCGCGCCGCGGTGCGGAAACGGTTGCGATGTGGGTCGAGCTGCCCGTCGAGTTCCATCTGCGCTGACCGTTCGCCGAACGCGGGTTTATGATCGGCTCCATGCGTCGTCTGGTTTCTGCGCTCGCGATGATCCTGGGGCTCGGCGGACTCGCCCTGGCTCAAGCGCCCAAGCCGGCCGCACCGCCGACGCCGATCACCATGGAGGAGCTGCATCGCGCGGGCGGCGTGCCGCGCGGCTGGAAGTTCACGCTGCCGCCCGGTGATCCGAAGGCCGGACGCGCAATCTTCGCGAGGCTCGAGTGCGTCAAGTGCCACGAGGTCAAGCCCGACTTCCCGAAGACCGGCGGCGCGGGCGATGTCGGCCCCGAGCTGACGGGCATGGGCGAGCACCACCCGGCCGAATACTTCGCGCAGTCGATCGTCGATCCGAACGCCGTGATTCTCGCCGGGCCGGGCTACGTCGGCCCCGACGGGCGCTCGATCATGCCGGACTATCGCGACAGCCTCACGGTCGCCGAGCTCGTCGATCTCGTCGCCTATATCAAGAGCCTCGGCGGCGGCGAGCACGACCGTCATCACCACGAGGCCAACGCGCCGCAGGAGCAGACGGCGGGGCCCTACAAGGTGCGCGTGGAGTACCAGGAGCCGGGCGCCGCGGGGCACTCGCACGGCGCGACGCCGTCGAAACCCACGGGTCACCTGATGGTGTTCGTCGCGGACGCGGCCACGGGCGAGCCGGTGCCCTACCTGCCCATCACCGCGGCGATCCGGTCGGTCGAAAGCGCGCCGCGCAGGCTGCGGCTGTCGCCGATGATCGGCGGCGCCGGATTTCACTACGGCGCCGACGTCACGCTGCCCGACGACACGATCAAGGTGACGCTCACCCTCGGCGCCGCGGCGCTCAAGACGATGGGCCCCGCGGCGGGGCGCTTCGCCAAACCGGTGACCCTGAGCTTCGACTGGGAGTGACCGCGCTCGGGCTCCTGGCGCGCTTCGTCCACCTGAGCGCGTCGATCCTCATCGTCGGCGGCGCCGCCATGATCGTGCTGGCGGGGCGCTCGGACCGGCCGACGGCGCTGGCCTGGGAGTCGCGCGTGGTGGCGCTGACGCGCATGCTCGTGTGGCTCGCGCTGGCCGTCGGGGTCGTCGTCCTCGCTCACCAGGCGGCGTCGCTCGAATCGCGCGCGGCGGCGGCGGTCGAGCCGCCGGCGCTCGCACGCGTGGCGCTCGAGACACGCTTCGGCCACGTGTGGCTCGTGCGGCATGGACTCCTGCTGCTGCTCGGGGTGTTCGTCACGCTTCGCTTCGACGTGCGGCGGGCCGTCGACTGGCGTGCCGCGCGCGGCGAGACCATCCTGCTCGGCGCGCTCGCCCTGGCCGCGCTCGCCGCCGCCGGCCACTCCGCGGCCGTCGAGCCCTCCGCGGCGGCGGCAATCGCGAGCGACGTCGGCCATCTGCTCGCCGCCGGCGTGTGGGCGGGCGCGCTGCCGGCGCTGGTGCTGCTCCTGCGCGCGGCGAGCCGCGAGGCCGGCGCCGACGCCCGTCCATACGCCGTGCTCGCGGCGCGGCGCTTCTCGCGCGCGGCGCTCGTCGTCGTCCTGCTCCTCGTCGCCACCGGCGTCGTCATCGCCGTGGCCCAGGTCGGCTCCGTCGGGGCGCTGCTCGGCACGCGCTACGGCCGGCTGCTCCTGCTCAAGCTGGCGCTGGTTCTCGTCGCGCTGGTGGCGGCCGCGGTCGGACGCCGCCGGCTGCTCCCCTCACTCGGCGGCGAGGCCGTGACGATCGGCCGCCCGGCGATGCGACGGCTGGCCGGCGCCGTCGCCGTCGAGGCCGCCTGCGTGCTTGCGATTCTCGGCGTGGTGACCCTGCTGGGCGTCGCGCCACCCGGACGTCACGAGCAGCCCGACTGGCCGCTGTCGTTCCGACTGGCCGTGGGCGCGCTCGCCGATGCGCCGGACATGCGGCCGTTCGTGCTCGTCGGCAGCCAGATCGCGATCCTGGGCGTGGTGGTCGCGCTCTGCTCGCTGGCCTTGCGGACGGCGCGGCTGCCGCTGCTCGCGGGCGGCGGCGTGCTCGTCGTCGCCGGCCTCGCCATGGCGGTGCCGCCGCTCGCGACCGACGCGTATCCGACGACCTATCAGCGCCCGGCCGTGCCCTACCAGGCCGTGTCGATCGCCGCCGGGGGCGAGCTCTACGCGCGCGACTGCGCGACGTGCCACGGCGCCTCGGGCGCCGGCGACGGTCCCGCGGCGCGCGCGTTCTCGCCGCCGCCGCCCGACCTGCGCGCCCATCACGCGGCGCTGCACACGGCCGGCGATCTGTACTGGTGGATCACGCACGGCCGGCGCGCGATGCCGGCGTTCGGCCACCTCGAGCCCGATGCGCGCTGGAGCCTCGTCAACTACGTCCGCGCCCTCGGCGCCGCCGAGGCCGCGCGGCGCCTGGGCCCCGTGGTCGAGGCCGGGCGACCCCGGATCGTCGCCCCGGACTTCGCGTTCGCCGTCGGACCCACGCCGCCGCGCGCGCTGCGCGACTATCGCGGGGCGCGCATCGTGCTGGTCGTGCTGTACACGCTGCCGGGCTCGCGACCCCGGCTGGCGGATCTGGCCGCGCGCTACGAGCTGCTCGTGCCCCTCGGCGTCGAGATCGTGGCCGTGCCGACCGACGGCTCGCCGGACGCCATCACGCGCCTCGGCGCCGCGCCGCGCATTTTCTTTCCGGTCGTCACCGACGGCGCGCCCGAGATCGTGAGAGCGTACGGACTCTTCGTGCCCGGGCCGCACGCCGAATTCCTGGTCGACCGGCAGGGCTACCTGCGCGCGCTCGAGGCGGCGCCGCGCGGGACCGAGCGCCTGCTCGCCAACGTCCAGGCGCTGAACGAGGAAAAAGTCGTCGTCGCGCCGCCGGCCGAGCACGTGCACTGATGGCCGTGTGGAAGGTCGTCCTCCTGCTCGATCTCGCGCTCGCGCTGGGCGTCGGCGGCGGTTATCTCTGGTGGGGCCGGCAGGCCGACCGCCTCGCCCGGGAGCTGGCCGAGGCACGGACGGCCGCCGCGGGCCCGCGCGAATTCCACGCCGAAGGGGTGATCCGCGCCGTCCTGCCGGAGGTCGGCGTGGTCGTGATCACGCACGGAGAGATCGCGGGCTACATGCCGGCGATGACGATGGGCTTCCGGGCGACGTCGCCGAAGATCTACGCGGCCGTCGAGGTGGGAGACGCGGTACGATTCACGCTCGACGGCGTCCCGCCGAACCTGGCCATCACGGCCATCGAGAAGCTCGGACGCCGCTGAGGAGGTTTCCACGCGTGAGGCTCGTGCTCGCCGTCGTCGGGGTCCTGGTGCTCACCGCGGTCGCGTGGGCCGATCACGGCGGGCCGATGCGCACCGCGGGCTGGAGGCCGATGACCGCCGCGCTGGTCTTCGGCGGACTCGCGCTGCTGGCCGGCATGCTGGTCGTCGTGATCGTCGCGCTGCTGAGCCGGCGCGACCGCCCATCGTCCTGACCCGGGCTCAGCGCTCCACTTTCCGCACGCGGGGCCGCGGGCTGCTCGCCTCTTCCCCCACGGCCGCGCGCAGGATCTTGAGCAGCGCGAGCGCCTCCTGGCTGAGCGGGCGCTGGCGGGGATGGATGACGTCCAGGCTACGGCTGAGGGGCTCGGCGTCGGTGACCTCGAGCGCCACCAGCCGCCGGCGGCGGATCTCGTTGACGACCGCCAGGTCCGGCAGGAACGCGAGCCCCATGCCGCGCTCGACCATGCGCTTGGCCGTCTCGATCGTCTCGACCTCCAGCACCACGTTGGGCACGAGCCCGGCGCGACGGAAGAGCCCGTGGGTCAGCGTCCAGTCGCTGGAGCCGCGGTCGAAGAAGATCAGCGGCTGCGCCGCCACGTCTTCCAGCCGCACGCGCCGGGCGCGGGCGACCTGCGAATCGGGCGGGGTCACCAGGACCAGCGGATCGTCGCGCAGGCTGAGCGTCTCGACCTCCGGGTGATGCAGCGAGCGGGCGAGGCCGATCTCGGCCTGGCCCGCGAGGACCATCTCGAGCACTTCCTTGGAGTGGCCCGAGCGCACGGTGATCATGACCTTCGGGTGCGCGGCCTGGAAGCGCTTGAGCACGTCGGGCAGCACGTAGGTGCAGATCGAGAGCGCGGCCGCGATCTGCAGCGCGCTGCCGCTGGCCGGGCGCAGGTCGTGCACGGCCTGGCGGGCCAGGGCCACCGCGTGCAGGAGCTGCTCGGCGTGCGGCCGAAAGGCCCGACCGGCGGCGGACAGGGCGAGGCCGCTCTGGCTGCGGACGAAGAGGGGGACCCCCAGGGACTCCTCGAGGGCTCGGATGCGGGCGCTGATGGCCGGCTGGGTCACCCGGAGCGCGTCCGCGGCCCGCCGGAAGCCGCCGAACGTCCCCACCGCGAGGAACGCCTCGACCTGGCCGATCTCCACCCATTCACCTCGCTTATGGCCCCCGGCGGCCCGATAGGGTCCCATTATACCCACCTGTGAAAGATCTTTCTGATCTAGAAAGTTTATCGGGCCGATAAAAACAATGAGCTTGCCGGGCCGCGCGTCCACCGGCACAGTGAGTGCAATGAATCCGACGCAGACGTCGGTGATTCTGACGACGCCAACGGAGGCGACGATGGACGCGCGATGTGGATGCGGAGACGACATCCCGAGCGAGCTGGCGCTCTTCGGGTGCTTCGATTGCGGCACGACGTGCTGCCGCGCCTGCACGATTCACCTGGAGTCGGCGACCTACTGCCGCGCCTGCGCAGGATCGCTGCTGGACACGGCGGCCGTGCAAGCGGCCGCGCCGTTCGAGCTGCACTGAACGCTAGAGGGAGGATCGCCATGGCCACCGCCTGTCACTGCGGAATGACGCTCGAGCAGGATCGCCGCACCCCGTGCGCGGAGTGCGGAACGACCGTCTGCGCCTCCTGCTCGCTCGAGTTCGATGCCACCACCTACTGTCGCTGGTGCGCCAGCACGACCGCACTCACGCGGTCGGCGTGACGCGACCGCCGCGCGTAATCCAAAGGAGACCCACGCGATGATCGAGAGCAAAGGCAAGGCGTTCCGCCGGCTGCTGAAGGACGAGCCCTACGTGTTCACGGGCGGCGTGTACTCGCCGCTGGACGCGCAGATCGCCGAAAAGGTCGGCGTGAAGGCCATCTACCTCAGCGGCTATTCCGTCGCCATGGCCAACGGGTGGCCGGACATGGGATTCCTGACCCAGACCGAGGTGGCGCGCGTCGCCCACATGGTGGCGGCCGCGGTGGACATCCCGATCATCGCCGACGCCGACGACGGCTACGGGAACGCGCTCTCGACCATGCGCACGGTGCAGGAGATGATCAAGACCGGCGTGGCCGGCATCCATCTCGAGGACCAGCGCTTCCCGAAGCGCTGCGGCCACATCGCCGGCAAGATGTGCGTGAGCCGCGAGGAGGCGCTGGGCAAGTACCGCGCCGCCGTCGACGTCCGCAACCGGCTCGATCCCGACTTCTTCATCATCGCGCGCACGGACGCCTACGGCGCCGTGGGCGGCAGCATGGAGGAAGCGATCGCGCGCGGCCGCATGTATGCCGACGCGGGCGTGGACTCGGTGTGGGCCGAGCTGTCGAACGCCTCCCGCGAGCCGGCCATCGAGTTCGCCAACGCCATGCGCAAGACGCATCCGAACCTGCCCCTGTCGTTCAACTACTCGTCGTCCTTCAAGTGGTCGGGCGACAGCAACCCGCTCACCTTCAAGGAGCTGGGCGAGCTCGGCTACAAGTTCATCTTCATCACGCTCTTCGCCGCGCACGCCGGTACCTACGCGACCTGGAACGCGATGGAGGAGCTGGTGCGCGACCAGGAGCAGGCGCAGTGGCGGCTCGAGAAGACGAAGGCCGGCCATCCCACCGAGAGCCACCACGTCATGGCCCGCGTGGCGCACTTCCAGGAGCTGGAGAAGAAGTACATCCCCGGCACCGAAGAGCGCATCAAGGGCTCGCACGGCTTCGACGACAAGCGGATGCACTAAGCAACTTCGGAGGGGGCCTCGACGGCCCCCTCCGATGCCTCCCCCAGAGCAGGATTGCGGCGGCAAAGCCGCCGCTCGAAACGCAGCAAGCCCCGACCACTCTTCTTCGCGCGGGCGAAGCCGGCGCTCGAAAGCGGCAGGCCTCCATCGCGTCGCGTACAATGGCGCGACCATGGAATTCCGTTATGTGATCTGCGACGTCTTTACCGATACGCCGCTGGCGGGTAATCAGCTGGCCGTGTTCACGGATGCGCGGCTCATTCCTGAGAAGCTGCTGCAGGCGATTGCGCGGGAGATGAATTTGTCGGAGACGGTGTTCGTGTATCCGGCCGCGCAGGGCGGGCATGCGCGGATCCGGATCTTCACGCCGTTCAACGAGCTGCCGTTCGCGGGGCATCCGGTGCTCGGCAGCGCGTTCGTGCTGGCGGCGCCGCTGCAGCTGCCGACCATCGTGCTCGAGACGGGTCTCGGGCTCGTGCCGATCGTGCTCGAGCGCGACGGGCCCCGGATCACCTTCGGCCGCATGACGCAGCCGTTGCCCACGATCACGCCCGAGCCGGCGGCGACCGCCATCGTGGCCGCGCTCGGCGGCGTGAAGCCCGTGCTGCCGGTCGAGCGGTACGTCAACGGCCCCACCCACGTGCTCGTCACCGTCGCCTCGCCCGGCGAGGTCGCGAGGCTGGCGCCGGACATGGCGGCGCTCGCGCGCGCGACGCCCGCCGCCGTGTCGTGCTTCGCGGGCCGGGAGCGCGGCTGGAAGACACGCATGTTCGCGCCCGGCCACGGGATCAACGAGGACGCCGCGACCGGCTCGGCGGCGGGTCCCCTCGCCTGCCACCTGGTGCGCCATGGCCTGATCCAGCCGGGCGAGGAGATCCAGATCACGCAGGGCGTGGAGATCGGCCGGCCGAGCACGCTGTTCGCCCGCGCGGACGGCACGCGCGAGCGTATCGAGCGCGTGGAGGTCGGCGGCGGCGCGGTCACCGTCGCGCGCGGCGAATTCCGCCTACAATGACGGGCGTGCGACTCAACGACAAGGTCGCGCTGGTCACCGGCGGCGGCTCGGGCATCGGGCGCGCCATCTGCGAGCGCTTCGCCGAGGAGGGCGCACGCGTCGTCGTCAACGACATCCGCGAGGACGCGGCGGAGGCGGTGGCCAAGTCGCTCGGCGCCGGCGCCCGGGCGATCGCGGCGGACGTGGCCGACAGCGCGGCCGTTCGCGCGATGTTCGCCACGCTCGAGCGCGAGCACGGCCGGCTCGACGTCCTCGTCAACAACGCGGGCGTGGCCATGGGGCCGGGCGACGACCGCGCGGCGCTGATCCGCAAGGGCGAGACACGCATCATGGAGGTCGTCTCCGGCCAGGGTGTGCAGACCCACTGGGACGTCACGCAGTCGATGAGCGACGCGGCGTGGCACCGGGTGATCGCCGTGCACCTGAACGGCACGTTCTACTGCACGCGCGAGGCGCTCAGGCTGATGAGCCGCCACAATTCGGGCGCCATCGTGAACCTGTCCAGCGTCGCGGCATTGATGGGCCTCGAGAGCGTGCCGCACTACAGCGCCGCCAAGGGCGGCATCCTCGCGTTCACCCGCGCGGTGGCGCGCGAGGTCGCCTCGCGCGGCATCCGCGTCAACGCGATCTGCCCCGGCTACATCGACACGCCGATGACGGCGGGCGCCTCGGAGCTCGGCAAGAAGATGCTTCTCGGCCGCACGCCGATGGGCCGGATGGGCGAGGCGCGGGAGATCGCGGCGACTGCGCTGTTTCTCGCCTCCGACGACTTGTCGTTCACGACCGGCCAGTGGCTGTCGCCGAACGGCGGCCTCTTCATCGGCTGATGGCGCCGGCGCGGCGCGAGATCTCCGTGCGCGGCACGCCCGTGCACATGCTCAGCGACGGTGCCGGGCCGCCGCTGCTGTTCCTGCACGGCGCGGGGGGCGGCGGACGCTGGCTCCCATTCCAGGAACGGCTCGCGAAAACGTTCACCGTGCTCTCGCCGAGCCATCCGGGGCACGGCGGCTCGCCCGCCGCCGACTGGATCGAGCACATCTCCGATCTCGCTTTCCACTATCTGGATCTGCTCGACGAGCAGCGCCTGGACCGCGTCCACGTCGTCGGCGCCTCCTTCGGCGGCTGGATCGCCGCGGAGCTGGCGACGATGGCCTCGCACCGGATGGCCTCGCTGACGCTGATCGATCCCGTCGGCATCAAGGTCGACGGCTGGATCTATCCGTTCCTGTTCGGGATGGACATTCCGGAGGTGGTCGCCACCGTCTTCCACGATCCGACGGCGGCGCTGGCGCCGCCGGATCAGTCGGCGGAGACACTCGCACAGCAGTACCGGCAGGGCACGGCCCTCGCCCGCGTGGCGTGGAACCCGTACCTCTACGATCCGCTCCTGCGGCGGCGGCTCCCGCGGATCACCGCGCCAACGCTGCTCTGCTGGGGCGCGCACGATCGGCTCGCGCCGCTGTCGCCGTGCGGCGAGACGTGGGCGAAGGCGATTCCCGGCGCGCGGCTGCGCGTCTTCGACGGCTCGGGGCACGTGCCGCACCTCGAAGAGCCGGCCGCGGTCGCGCAGGCCGTGCTCGACTTCTGCCGCGCGACCGACGGCGGGCGATGAAGTTCTATTACTTCCACCTGATGCCCTACGTCATGGAGCACGACGAGCCCTCGTCGTGGGTCACGCTCTCCAACCGCTTCTACGATCCCAAGCAGGGACAGACGCTCTACCACCAGTATCTCGATCAGCTCGAGTACGCCGAGGCGCTCGGCTGGGACGGCCTGTGCGTCAACGAGCACCACCAGAACTGCTACGGCACGATGCCGAGCCCGAACGTGATGGCGGCCATGCTCGTGCGCCGCACGTCGCGCGCGAAGATCGCGATCCTCGGCAACGGGCTGCCGCTGCGCGAGAACCCGCTGCGCATCGCCGAGGAGATCGCGATGCTCGACGTCGTCTCCGGCGGCCGCGTGATCTCCGGCTTCGTGCGCGGCATCAGCGCCGAGTATTTCTCCACCGCCGTCAATCCCACGCACTCGCGCGAGCGCTTCTACGAGGCCGCCGAGCTGATCCTGCGCGCGTGGACCGAGCCGGGGCCGTTCCCGTTCGACGGCAAGTACTACCGCTATCCTTACGTGAACCCGTGGCCGCGCCCCATCCAGCAGCCCCACCCGCCCGTGTGGTGTCCGTCGCAGGGCAGCAGCGAGACGGTGGAGTGGGCGTCCAAGCGCCGCTTCCCCTATTTGATGGTGTTCACGCCGATCAAGCGCATCGCGCAGATCTACGGCGAGTACCGCGAGGCCTGCCAGCGCCACGGCTACACGGCCAGCCGCTACCAGCTCACCGTCAACGTTCCGATCGTCGTCGCCGAGAACGACGCGAAGGCCGCCGAGATCGCGCGCCGGCACACGATGTGGGTCTTCAACACGGGCCTCCGCATGCACCCGCCGTTCTGGCGTCCGCCCGGCTACATGACCGAGGCCTCGCTGCGTCGAATCCTCCAGAACCCGCCGCCGCTGCCGAGCGAGCTGACGTTCGAGCAGGCCGACCGCGAGGGCTACATCGTGTACGGCAGTCCGGCCACGGTCCGTGACAAGCTGCGCGTCTTCTCCGACGAGCTGAAGGCCGGCATCGTCTGCTCCGGCATGAACGGCGGCAGCCACGAGGCGACGCTGGAGATGATGCAGCTCTTTGCGGAGGAGGTCATGCCGTACTTCCGCGAGGACGCCGAGGTGGACGAGACGGCGGGGGTCGGCCGCTGATGGCCATCGAGGGGATCGATCACTGGGTCATCGTCGCGGGGGACCTGCAGCGCACGCTCGACTTCTACGCGCGGCTCGGCTTCACGATCGCCTGGGAGAAACGGCCCGGCCGGCCGGACATGGCGACGATCCGCATCAACGCCGCGCAGAAGATCAACGTCCACGCGCCCGACGCGCCGGCCCAGCCCGGCTATCTCGGCGCGCGCCGGCCGACGGTCGGCGGCGCCGACTTCTGCCTCGAATGGGACGGGACGCTCGACGAGGTTCTCGCGCTGTTGAAGCGCAACACTATCGTTCCGGAGGCCGGCCCTGGGCCACGCACGTGCGCGCGCGGCGTGTCGACGAGCGTGTACTTCCGGGACCCCGACGACAACCTGGTCGAGCTCACCGTCTACGACGGCCGCGCCTGAGGCCTGAGGACCGTGGCGGTTCGGGCGTCACGGATCCCCGGCGCTCAAGGCCGCGATGCACTCCTCGCGGATGCTCCAGACGTCCTCGAGGCCCCGGCCTCGGGCCTCATCCGTACGCCGAATCCAATCGGCGAGAAATATCCTGTGGAGCTCGTTTTTGTATGCGCCGATCTGGTCGACCGTGATGACTTCCTCGTGCAGGAATCGCTCGATAGGCTCTCCGCCCGGCGGGACGCCGGTGACGTCGATGCGCTCCCCTTGATAACGAAGGTAGCAGTGTGCCTCGGGGATATACGAGAGCCCATACTTCTGGAGTACACGCCCGACCCCCGGCGTATTTCGCTGGTTCATCTCATAGATGCCGAGCATGAGCTGGACGGCGATGCCCTGCTCGTGGGCGAGCTCGGCGAGG
>WNEW01000954.1_pt1 | contig 14009 bp, 17 predicted proteins | sample 5399891 | NCBI WGS metagenome assembly WNEW01 (sample SAMN13153336, study PRJNA577476) | soil metagenome | isolation source: 40 cm grassland meadow soil pre-rain plot 5 | place: USA:California | collected 2015-09-08 | reverse complement strand
ATCATCCTGGCCGGAAACACGGCGGTCGGAATCCGGGCTCCGGTGGGGGGGACACCGAAGGGCGACAGGTTCAATCCTCTTCGCGTCGGCCTCGATCATCTCGCCATCGCTTGCCAAGACGAGGCCGAACTCGGCCGCGTCGCCAAGGCCCTGACGCAGGCGGGAATCGAGAACACCGGAGTGAAGAAGGATGAGACTCTGGGAAAGCGGTACGTGGCCTTTAAAGACCCCGACCGGATCGCATGGGAACTCTACATGGCGTAGGATGAATCCTCTTCAGTTCGCCGTGCTGCTCGCAGTCTCCCCGCAGAGCCCCAGCATGCAGGATGTCGACGCGCGCGCGCTGCTCCAGTTGGAGGATGACTGGGCCGGGGCGCTGATCCGGCGCGACGCGACGGTGTTTCGCCGCCTGCTCGCGGACGGGTTCATCTACACCGAGGACGACCGCATGGTGGGTCGCGACGCCCTGCTGCGCGACATCGTCGCCGGGCCCGACACAGTGGAGGCAGCGCACAACGAAGCCATGCAGGTGCACCCCTTCGGGCACACGGCAGTTGTCACGGGATGGCTGATCGTCCGCGGCCGCGGCGCCAGCGGACCATTCGACCGCCGCTACCGCTTCACCGACACGTGGGTCCGTCGGGGCGGACGCTGGCAGATCGTCGCCGCGCACGACTACCTCGTGAGGACTCCATGAACGCTTCGTCTCCTTCTCCCTTGTTGCGGCCGGCGCTCACCGTGTTCGGCCTCATCTTCATCTTCGGCATCTTCATCCTGAACCGCGTGTGGCCGAGCGGCTGGGCCTGGCAACCCGAGCAGCAGGCCTACCTGCAAATGATCCTCGGCATCTATGTCACGTTGGGCGTCTTCCTGTTGCTCGCCGCCCGCGATCCGCTGCGCAACTTGAGCCTCATCTGGTTCACCGTGTGGTCGAGCATCGTTCACGCCGGCGTGATGGCGTACCACTCCATCACCGACCCGAGCCAGATCGGGCATCTCTGGGGCGACGTCGCGGCCCTGCTCCTCACCGCCGCCGTGCTCGCGGTCCTGACGCCCCGCCGGATGGCGACCGCCGGAGCGGCCGCAGCGTGAGCACGGGGTCGTCCACGTCGCAGTCGCCAGTCGCCTGCGCACTCACTGCTGCCGAGCTCCGCGAGCGGCGCCACGACGTGCTCGAGTTGCTGCGCCGTCACGGCCGCGACCGCCGCCCGCTGCCCAACGGCTACCGCCTGTGCTTCGAGCCAGCGGCCGACCTCATGGTGTCGCTCGCCGCGCTCATTGAGACCGAGCGCGCCTGTTGCCCCTTCCTCTCGTTCCAGCTGATCGTCGAGCCCGATCACGGCCCCGTGAGCCTCGAGCTGACGGGGCCCGCCGGAACGCGCGAGTTCCTGGAGGCCGAGCTGGGCCTCGGCCCCGCCTCCTGATCCGCCTTTTCACCGTCACGCTTCTGCTCACGCTGCCCGTCCCCGTCGCCGCGCAGGCCGAGGGCGGGGCCGGAGACTCCGTCGTGTACCTCGTCTCACCGGCGAGCCGCATCGAGGTGAAGACCGGCAAGGCAGGCCTGTTCGGCTTCCTGGGACACGACCATGTGATCCGCGCGCGGGCGTTCTCCGGACGGGTGGTCCGCTACCCGGGCACGCCGGCCTCCTCGCACGTCGAGATCACGGTCCCCGCGGAGAGCCTGGAAGTGCTCACGCCGCCCGACACGGAGGAGATCCGCAAGGTCACCGCCGCCATGCGGACGGAGGTGCTCCAGGTGGATCGCTTTCCCCAGATGACGTTCGTGTCGCGGAGCCTCGTGCCGATCGACTCGGGGTTCCGGATCGAGCTCGAGGTCACGATGCACGGTGTGGCTCGCGTCGTGCCGGTGGACGTGAAGGTGGAGATCGGCGCGGATACGGTGCGGGCCACGGGCAGGTTTTCCGTCAAGCAGAGGGACTTCGGTATGCGGCCCTTCCGCGGCGGGCCGGGCGGGAGCGTCAAGGTGGCGGACCGCGTGACGTTCGATTTGGAGGCGGTGGCGGTGCGCGCTCCCTAGCGCCGCCGCAGATAGGCCCGTGCCGCTTCCAGGACCCTTTCCTGCACGTCGGCCGGTGTCCCCTCGAACGACGCCCCCGCCGCCTTCTGGTGTCCGCCGCCGCCGAACTGGTGCGCCAGCTCGGCCACGTCTACCGCCCCCATCGAGCGGAACGAGACCTTGATCCGGCCATTCGCGATCTGGCGGAACAGGAGCGCCAGGCGCACGCCTGCGATGGAGCGCGGGTACTCCACCAGTCCATCGAGGTCGTCCGGCGTAGCGTGGTGGCGCGCCAGGGCGTCGGGCGGCACCGTTACCCACGCGAGGCCGACGTCCGGCTCCACCACGAGCGTCTGCAGCACTTCCGCGATCAGCCGGATGCGGCCTTCCGGCGCGCTCGCGTACACCGCCTCGTAGATCTCCTCGGGGTCGACGCCGCGCTCGAGCAGCGCGCCCGCCACGCGCAGCACGCGCGGGCTCGTGTTCGCGAACCGGAACGCGCCGGTGTCCGTGAGAATCCCCACGTAAAGCGCGCGGGCGGCGTCCCGCGTGAGCTCCCAGCCGAGCGCGCCCGCGAGGTCGAACACCAGCTCGGCCGTGGCGGACGCTTCGGGAGCGACGAGCCGCGGCCCCGCGGGGAGTGAGCCCGGGCTGACGTGGTGGTCGATGCAGGCGACCGCGTGGGAATGGGTGACGGCGCCCTGCAGGTCGCCGAGACGGCCGAGGTCCGAGATGTCGAGCACGACCACGACGTCGGCGGACTCGATCTCCTTGGCCGCGCGGTCCGAGCGATCGGCGCCGGGGGGGAGCAGAAAGTCGAACCGCTCGGGGATCGGGGTGGGATTGGCGATCCCCGCCCGCAACCCGCGCGCGCGGAGGAGGTGCCACAGCGCGACTTCGCTGCCCACCCCGTCGCCGTCGGCGTTGACGTGCGTCGTGAGGGCGACGCGCCCGCCCGGCTGCAGGATGCCCGCGATCGCCTGCGCGGCCCTGGCGCGCTCGGGGGGAATGCTGACGCCGTTCGTGGTCATGACAACAACATAAGCGCGGCCGGTGCCGCGTCCCCGCCTAGCGAGTTCTGCCCAGGCCTGCCAGCTCCCGCTGCAGCACGCTGTGCTTGCGGCTGTAGCCGAAGTAAATCCCGAACCCGATTACCAGCCATACGAACAGCCGGATCCACGTGTCCATGGGGAGAAAGCCCATCAGAGCAAGACAGGTCGCGATCCCCAGGATCGGCACGATGGGGACGAACGGCGTCCTGAACGGCCGGTCGAGGTCGGGGCGTTTATGCCGCAGGATCCACACGCCGAAACACACCAGCACAAAGGCGAGCAGCGTGCCGATGTTCACGAGCTGGCCGAGGATCCGGATTGGGAACAGCCCCGTGAAGAAGGCCACGCCGAAGCCCGTGTAAATCGTGGAGAGGTAGGGTGTCCGAAAGGTGGGGTGCACCTTGCCCGCCCACGCACCGAGCAGGCCGTCGCGGGACATGGAGTAGAACACGCGCGATTGCCCCAGGAGCATCACGAGAATCACGGAGGCGAGGCCCATCACGGCGCCCACGTCGATGAACGGCCGCAGCCAGGTGAGCTGGGGAATGCGCGACACCGCGAGCGCCACCGGCGCCCCGACGTTCAGCTCCTTGTAGGAGACCAGGCCGGTGAGGGTCGCCGACATCAACACGTAGAGCAACGTACAGACGGCCAGCGACCCGAGGATCCCGATCGGCATGTCCTTCTGGGGGTTCCGCGCCTCCTGCGCCGCCGTGGACACGGCGTCGAAGCCAATGTAGGCGAAGAAGATCAGCGACGCTCCGCGCAGCACTCCGGACCATCCGTACGTGCCCCACTCTCCGGTGTTCGCGGGGATGAACGGCTTCCAATGCTCGGGATTCACATACTGGAGGCCGAACACGATCACGGCGAGCACGATCGTGACCTTCGTGATCACGATGACGTTGTTGACCGTCGCAGACTGCTTGATGCCGATCACGAGCACGTACGACATCAGCGCGACGATGAGGATGGCGGGCAGGTTGACATACGCACCGGTCGGGAACCAGCCCACCTGCACGCAACCCGCGACCTTGGCGTCGAATTCGCCCTGCGTGCAGAAGTCGAACGGCGCCTGGGTCAGCTTGGCCGGCACGTGGATGCCGAGGAAGTCGAGCAGGCTCAGGAAGTGACCCGACCACCCCACGCCGACCGTCGCCGCGCCCATCGCGTACTCGAGCACCAGGTCCCAGCCGATGATCCAGGCGACAAACTCCCCCATGGTCGCGTAGGAGTAGGTGTACGCGCTCCCCGCGACCGGCACCGCGCTCGCCATCTCGGCGTAGCACAGCCCCGCGAACGCGCATGCGATTCCTGTGAGGATGAAGGAGAGCGGCACGGCCGGCCCCGCGTACAGCGCCGCCGCCTGGCCGGTGAGCACGAAGATCCCCGCCCCGATGATGGCGCCGATGCCGAGCGTGATCAGGTTGAGGGCGCCGAGGTGCCGCCGCAGGGAGCGCTCGCCGACCGCATCGGCCTCGGCGCGCAGGACGGAGATGGACTTGGTCGCCCACAGGCTCATAGACGCGTCACTCCGTTCGGGTACGGGAAAGTGGGCCGGGGCAGGCTTCCCCGGGGACGGCAGGGTCGGGCTAGACTAGGCCCCGCGGTCGGGGGTGTCAAGCGGTCAGAGGCTGTAGTTGGGGGCTTCGCGCGTGATCACGACGTCGTGCGGGTGCGATTCCCGCAGGCCGGCTGAGGTGACGCGCACGAACTCGGTCTCGGAGCGCAGCGCCGCGACGCTGCACACGCCGCAGTACCCCATGCCGCTGCGCAGCCCGCCCACCATCTGGAAGATCACGTCGGCCACGGGTCCCTTGTACGGCACTCGGCCCTCGATCCCCTCGGGGACGAGCTTGGAGGGAGAGACCTCGCCCTCCTGGAAGTAGCGGTCCGCCGAGCCCTCTTCCATGGCGCCGAGACTGCCCATGCCCCGGATCACCTTGAAGCGGCGGCCCTCGAGCAGGAACGACTCGCCCGGGCTCTCTTCGGTGCCGCCGAGGAGCGAGCCCATCATCACGCTGGAGGCGCCGGCGGCGAGGGCCTTCACCACGTCGCCCGAATACTTGATGCCGCCGTCGGCGATGACGGGGATCTCGCCCGCGGCCGCGACGGCCTCGAGGATCGCCGTGACCTGCGGCACGCCGACGCCCGTGACGACGCGCGTCGTGCAGATCGAGCCGGGGCCAACGCCGACCTTGACGGCGTCCACGCCGCGCTCCACGAGCGCCCGGGCGCCGTCCGCGGTCGCGACGTTGCCGCCCACGAGCTGCGCGTCGGGAAACGCTTCGCGCAGGCACCCGACCGTGTCGAGCACACCCTGCGAATGGCCGTGCGCCGAGTCCACGACGATGACGTCGCACCCGGCGTCGAGCAGCGCCCTGGCGCGCGGCAGCGCCTCCTTGGCGTTCCCCCCCACCGCGGCGGCGACCCGCAGGCGGCCGTGCTGGTCCTTGTTGGCGTTGGGATGCTGGCGGCGCTTGAAGATGTCCTTCACGGTGATGAGGCCCTTCAGCACGCCGCGGCCGTCCACCACCGGCAGCTTCTCGATGCGGTGCGCGCCGAGAATCCGCTCCGCCTCGTCGAGCGTCGTCCCCTCGGGCGCCGTGACCAGGCGGTCCTTCGTCATGGCATCGCGGATCGGGCGGTCCAGCTCGCGCTCGAACTGCAGGTCGCGGTTCGTAATGATCCCGATCAGCTTCCCCGCCCCGTCGACGATCGGTACGCCCGAGATCTTGAAGCGCACCATCAGCTGGTGGGCCTCGCGCAGCGGCCGGTCCGGGCCCAGCGTGATGGGGTTCAGGATCATCCCCGACTCGCTGCGCTTGACGCGGTCCACCTCCGCCGCCTGGCGGTCGATGGGCATGTTCTTGTGGAGCACGCCGATGCCGCCCTCGCGCGCGATCGCCATCGCCATCTCCGCCTCCGTGACGGTGTCCATCGCGGCGGAGACGAGCGGGATGTTGAGGGAGATGCCGCGGGTGAAGTGGCTGCGCACGTCCACGTCCCGGGGATGCACGCTGGAGTGGCGCGGGGCGAGCAGCACATCGTCGAAGGTGAGGGCGACGGCGGGACGGAAGGTTCCCATGGCGGAAGTTACGCGGAGGGGGGCGTTTCCTCAACCTTCGCGGGCTCGCCCTGCTTCTCGTCCGCTTTCTTCGCCGCCTCCTCGACCGCGGCCTTGCCCGCCGCGGCGAACCGCTCCAAGAACTTCCCCGCCTTGCCCACCGCGTCCATGGTGCCCTTGATGATGCTCACCGGCACGCGGCCGGCGCGCATCGTGTCCTCCAGCGTCTCCGCCACCTTCTGGAATGGGGCGGCGCCGGCGGGTCGCTCGGCATACTTCGACTCGAGGAACTCGACGTAGTCGAGCACCAGGTAGGCCTTCTCCTCCGGCAGCGCCTCGAGCTTGCGCAGCAGCCGGTCGCGCAGCAGGTCGTTCATGACTGGGGCTCCAGCGACAGGAGGTCGAGCACCGGATTTCCGAGGAACCGGCTGCGCCCCGCCCGCACCCGGGCGGTCACCTGAATGGTGGCGAGCGGGGCGAGGCCCTCGACCAGGGCCCGCTTTCCCTCCGGGACGATGACATAGACGAATCCGCGCTCGGGCAACGGCCCGCGGGCGAGGAAGTAGATCGCCCCCTTGGGCATCTCGGGCCGCAGCTCGTCCGCCTGCTGCACGGCGATGAATTGCAGGGTCCAGCGCAGCGTCTGCCCGGCGAAGCGCTGGGGCTCGGCGCGCAGCTCGGCCGCGCTCACGCCCACGAGCACTCCGGGCGGCGCCGACTCGAGATCCGACGTCTTGACCCACCCCTCGAACTGCACGCGCGCCCACTCCCCGGACTTGGACAGCACCTTGAGGGGCGTGGCGGGAGTCAGCGTGCCCGCCGGCGGGCCGTCGGGCGCGCGGTACACGACGGTGCGGCGGGCGGGCTGGGCACGGTTCGGGTCCGCGGCGGGACCGGCGGTGTCGGCCGCGCCGCTGCGCCGACCCGGGGGTGAGCCACCGTGTGAGGTGTCGCTCTCCGCGGCGCGGGAGTTCGCCACCACCACCGGCTCGAGGGCCGCGCGCCTCACCCAGCCGGCGCGCTCCACGTGCACCCAGGGCCCGTTCTCCCCCAGCTTCGTGAGCAGGAACCCTTCGGCCAGCTTGGCGATGATCATCCCCCCGGGCGCGGCCCGGAGGTTCTCCTCCGGCGCACGCGTCACGGCGAGATCGAATCCCGCCCGCGGCGTCACCCCCACCGACGTGCCGAAGATCCAGCCGTCCAGCGTCACGCCGATCCATTCGCCCTTGGTGTCGCCACCCGTCACGACGGCGCCGCGCGCCAGGCGTGCGAGCCGCTTGCCGGTCACTTCCTGGTAGAACCATTCGCCGTCCGTCGCGACGCGGTAGGGCGCCGCGGCCTGGCCGGTCGGGTCGGGTGAGGGGGCGGGAAGCGCCGGCGCGAGGGAGCAGACAACTGGTAGGGCGCGCAGGGCGTGACTAAATTGCATCCCCTCAAATATGGCAAAGAGGCATGGGCCGCGCACCCCGGTCGTCCTGATCGTGCTCGACGGCTGGGGCTTCCGTCCCGGCCAGATGGGGAACGCGATCGAGCTCGGTCGGACGCCCACCTGGCATCGCCTCTGGGCGAAGGCGCCGCGCACGCTGCTGAACGCGTCCGGTCTCTCCGTGGGACTCCCCGAAGGGCAAATCGGCAACAGCGAAGTCGGGCACCTGAACCTGGGCGCCGGGCGCGTCGTGCCGCAGGACATCGTGCGCATTTCGCAGGCGATCGACTCGGGTGCGTTCTTCCACATCCCCGCGCTGGTCGAGCTGTGCGGCGCGCTGCGGCGCACGGGCCGCACCCTGCATCTGCTCGGCCTGATCGGCAACGGCGGCGTGCACGCGCTCGACCACCACCTCGTCGCGGGGGTGATGCTCGGACACCTGCACGAGCTGCCGGTGGCGATCCACGCCTGGCTCGACGGCCGGGACACGGCGCCCCAATCCGCCCTCGCCTTCATGCAGGAGCTCGTCGACCTCCTCGGGCAGCACGGGGGCCGGGCCATGATCTCCACGATCGTGGGCCGCTACTACGCGATGGACCGCGACAAGCGCTGGGAGCGGACCAAGGTCGCCTACGACGCGATGGTGCACGGCGTCGGCGAGCCCGCGCCCGACCCGGTGAGCGCCGTGCGTCAGGCCTACGAGGCGGGCGAGACCGACGAGTTCGTGAAGCCGCGGATCGTCGCGGGCACCCCACGGATTCGGGACGGGGACGGCGTGTTCTGCGTCAACTTCCGCGCCGACCGGATGCGCCAGATCGTGCGCGCGCTCGCGCTCGAAGGGTTCGACGCCTTCGACACGGGCCGACGGCCGCGGGTCCGGCTCGTGACCATGACTCAGTACGACGAGACCTTCCCGTTCCCGGTCGCGTTCGGGCCCGCGGTGCTGTCGCGTATCGTGGCTCAAGTGCTTGCGGAGCGCGGCAAGACGATGTTCCGCACCGCCGAGACGGAGAAGTACGCCCACGTCACGTACTTCTTCAATTGCGGCGTCGAGACCCCGTATCCCGGCGAAGAGCGCGTCCTCGTCCCCTCCCAGCAAGTCCCGACCTACGACCTGATGCCGGAGATGAGCGCTCCCGGCGTCACCGACGTGCTCTGCAAGGCGATCGAGGCGAAGCAGCACGACTTCATCCTCTGCAATTACGCCAACGGGGACATGGTGGGACATTCCGGGGTACTAAGCGCGGCCGTGAAGGCGGTCGAGGTCGTGGACGGCTGCCTCGCGCGCGCGCTCGGGAGTGCGGAGCGGGCCGGCGCGACGCTGCTCGTCACGGCGGACCACGGCAACTGCGAGCTGATGATCGACCCGACGACCGACGGCCCGCACACGGCCCACACCACAAACCCGGTTCCGTTTCTCATCGTGGGAGACGACGCGCGGGGCCCCCTGCGGCACGGCGGTGCGCTCTGCGACGTGGGCCCGACGCTGCTGCGCATGCTCGATGTGGAGCCGCCGCCGGAGATGACGGGGCGGGATCTGAGAGAGGTGGACTGATGGGCGGTCAGGCGGTTAGGCGGTTAGCCAGTCAGCCGGCCAGGCGCGGTGCGCTCATCTGTGCCGCCGTGCTGCTAACCGCCTATCCGCCTAACCGCCTATCCGCCCAGGTAGGCCACGAGCCCGGGCAGTCTCCCTACCGCGATGTCCGGCGCGGCGGCGTCGCGGTTCTCGGGGTCGGCTACCTGGGCGGCAGCCGCGGCCGCGCGGGCGTGGGGATGTCGGACGGCATCACCTGGAACATCCGCTACGACGCCTCGCTCGGCGGGGCGGTGACCGCCTCGCTGGGGCTCGCCTACGCGCAGACCACGCGCTACCTCGTGGACCCCGCGCAAGGTGCGGCAACCCGTACCCAGGGCCCGGTCGACACCGACGTCATCCTCGCGGACATCGGCCTGCAGCTCGTGCTCACGGGCCGCAAGACCTGGCACGGCTTCGCTCCCTACCTGGGCGGCGGCATCGGTGTGGCGGTGGGTGGCAGCACACCGAGCGACCTCGCGGGCTACAAGTTCCGCACCAAGATCACGCTCAACCCCCAGGCGGGGGTGCGGTGGTACCCGACGGCGCGGCTGTCCGTGCGGGCGGACTTCCAGACCGTCTACTGGAAGCTCGCGTACCCGCTCGCCTACAAGGACCCGAGCCCCGTGGACGGGACCCGAGTGCTGCCGCTCGATGCGTCCCTGACCGAGTGGACCGCGCATCCCTGGATCAGCGTCGGCGTAGGATGGACTTTCTAGGCGACGGGTTCCGGCGCGCCCTCGCGCTGCTCCTGTCGGGCGATCGCGACGTGTACGGGATCGCCCTCCTCACCTTCAAGGTCGCCGTGGTCGCCACCGCCGTGGCGTGCGCCGCCGGGATCCCGACCGGGTTCCTCCTCGCCACGCGGCCCTTTTGGGGCCGCCGCGCCGCCCTCACCGTCGTCAACACCGCGCTCGCCTTCCCCACCGTCGTCGTCGGGCTGCTGCTCTACGGGCTGCTCTCCCGCCGCGGCCCGCTCGGCGGACTGGGATGGCTCTACACCTGGCAGGCGATCGTCATCGGCGACGTGCTGCTCGCGTTCCCGATCGCGGCGGCGCTGTCGGCGGCCGCCGTGCAGGGCGTGGATCCGCGCATCCGCCGCACGGCGGAGACGCTCGGCGCCGGACCGTGGCGCGCCGCCTGGACGGTCGCGCGCGAGGCGCGCTTCGCGCTCGCGGCCGTGATCACGGCGGCGTTCGGCCAGACGGTCGCCGAGGTGGGTGCGGCGATGATCGTGGGAGGCAACATCCGGGGAGCCACGCGCACCCTCACGACCGCCGTGGCGCTGTACACCGCGCAGGGGGACTTCGGGCTCGCGCTCGCGCTCGGGGTCGTCCTGCTCCTGCTCGCGCTGCTCGTGAACGTCGCGCTCCAGGTGTTGCAGGGCCGGGGGGGGAGCCGTGGTTGAGCTGCGCGCGGTGCAACACCGCTACGAGGGGCGCGTGGTGCTCGATCTGGAGCGCTTCACCGTGACGCCGGGCGCCGCCGTGGCGATCGTTGGCCCGAACGGCTCGGGCAAGAGCACATTGTTGCGCCTGCTCGCGCTGCTCGAGCGGCCCAGCGAGGGCGAGGTCCTGGTGGACGGCCGCGCGGCGTGGAGCGGGAGACAGCGCGGCCGGCCGGCGCCCGGACTGCGCCGGCGCGTCACCCTCGTCGAGCAGCGGCCGATCCTGCTGCGCGGAACCGTGCGGGAAAATCTGGAGTACGGGTTGAAGCTCAGAGGGATGAGACGCCCGGAGGTGAACAGGACCGTGGCAACGGTGGGCGAGCGGCTCGGCATCACGCCGCTGCTCGGGCGGCGCCGTCACGAGCTGTCGGACGGCGAGGTGCAACGCGTGGCCGTGGCGCGCGCGCTGGGGCTCGAGCCCGACCTGTTGCTGCTCGACGAGCCCGTGAGCTCGGCCGACCGCGCCGCCGCCCAGACGCTGTACCGCGCGCTCGAGGAGGAGCGGCGGCGGCGGCCGCTCGCGATCTGCCTCGCCTCCCATCAGCTCGAGGACGCCTACCGCTGGGCGGACGACGTGCGGGCGCTCGCCGAGGGACGGCTCTCCCCCGTTACTCCCGAGAACCTGTTCCGGGTGGAGCTGCCCCTCGAAGGCGCGAGCGGGCTGAAGCACGTGCGGGTGGGGACGGTCCTGATTGCGACCGTGACCGACCGGACCGGACCCGCCATCCTCGCCGTCCCGCCGACCGACATCTTCGTGAGCCGGGAGCCGCTTCCTTCCTCTGCCCGCAACGTATTCACCGGCAGGGTGACGCGGCTCTCGCGCCCGCGCCCGGGGGCGGTGCACGTCACCGCCGACGTGGGCGTCGAGCTGGTGGCCGTGGTGACGGAGGAAGCGACGCGCGACCTGGCCCTCGCCCCCGGGAGCCCCGTGGCGTTCGCCTTCAAGGCCAGCGCGGTGCGCGTGTTCTAGCGACGCCGAGCGGCTATGTTTCGCGCATCGTTGCGCGTACCGCGACAGGAGGTCCGCATCGTTACTCCCAATACTTCCGCGCAACCTGAGCCGCCCCGCCAGCCCGGATCGCGGCGCGGACGGATGCAGGCCGAATCCGCGGCGGTCGAGGAAGTGCCGGTGTGGCTCGAGGTGAACGGCGAGCCGACCGTCACCTGGATGTGCACGCCCGACCAGCTCGAGGAGCTGGCGACGGGATGGCTGCACGGCGAGGGCTACATCGAGACGATGGACGACCTGCTCCGGATGCGCCCCTGCGCGACGGACCCGGGGTTCTGGGCCGACGTGAAGCCGGAGCGGGTGGCCTTCGTGAAGCGGGAGCACAAGAAGCGCGTCCTCGCCTCGGGGTGCGGTGCGGTGTCGACCTTCCTCGCCGATCCGCCGGCGCTGAAGCACGCGCCAGCGCGCGGCGAGGCCCCGGCGCCCGAGCGACTGCGTGCGCTCTTCAAGGACGTGTTCACCCGGGGCGATCGCTACAACGAGACCGGCGGGATCCACGCGGCCGCGCTCACGGACGGCGAGCGGCTCCTGTTCCACGCCGAGGACATCGGGCGCCACAACGCGGTGGACAAAGTCGTCGGGGCGGCGGTGATCGCGCGTCAGCCGATCGTCGGCCGCGGGCTGCTCGTGACGGGCCGCATCTCCGCGGAGCTCGCCTACAAGGCGGCCCGCGCAGGACTCGCCTGGGTGGCCACGCCGAGCGTCCCCTCCACGCTCGCGCTCACGATCGCGCGGCGCTCCGGGATCATCCTGGTGGGTCGGGCGGTCAGCGGCGCGCCGCACGTCCACCGTCCAGAAGCATGAGCCCGGAGGCGCTCCGGGCGCTGCTCCGCGAAGCGCACACGATTGCGGTGGTCGGCCTGTCGCCGAAGGCGCTGCGGCCGAGCCACGTCGTGGCCCGTTATCTGCGAGACGCGGGCTACCGCATCGTCCCCGTGAACCCGGGGCATGCGACACTGCTGGGCGAGCGCTGCTATCCCACCCTGACGGCCGCGGCCGGCGACCACGCGATCGACGTCGTGGACGTGTTCCGCCGCAGCGAGTTCGCGGGGGCCGTGGTGGACGAGGCGATCCCGCTCCGGCCCCGGCTCATCTGGCTGCAGGTGGGCGTGGTGGACGAGGCGGCCTGCGATCGGGCGGCGGCGGCGGACATCCCATGCGTCATGGACCGGTGTCTGATGGTGGAGCACCGCCTGGTCCAGGTGTGATGGGCGTGCGCGGCGCCGTACTCGCCGGAGGCGGCGCCCGTCGCTATGGCGGCCTCCCCAAGGGCCTCGTCGAGCTCGGCGGCCGCCGCATCCTCGATCGCGTCGTGGAGGCGGTCCGGGCGGTGACCGAGACACCCCCCTTGGTCGTCGCCAACGCCCCCGAGGGACCGTCCTGGCGGCCCGACCTGCGTACCATCCCCGACGTCCGGCCGGGCTGCGGCAGCCTCGGGGGGATCTACACGGCGGTGGTCGCGGGCGACGGCCCCGTGTTGTGCGTGGCGTGGGACATGCCCTTCCTCACGGAGGACGTCCTGCGGGCGCTGGTGAGCGGGGCGGCGGGCTACGACGCCTATCTCCCCGAGAGCGGCCCTCAAGGACTCCCTACCGGTCGCGGCCGCCGCGGCGTGGAGCCGCTGTGCGCCGTGTACGGACCCGGCTGCGCACCCGCGATCGAGCGCCGGCTGGCGCGAGGCGAGCTCGAGGCCATCGGCTTCCACCCCGACGTGAAGGTCGGTACACTACCCCTCGACCGCGTGCGCGCGTTCGGCGACCCGGACGTGCTGTTCTTCAACGTCAATCGACCCGAGGATCTCGCACGGGCGGAGGACCTGTGGCGGCGACGCGGATGATCTCGATCGTCGGCAAGAAGGACGCGGGCAAGACGTCGCTGGTGGTGGCGCTCGCGGCGGAGCTGGCGCGTCAGGGCAAGCTCCGCGTGATGACGATCAAGCACGGCACGCACGCGGCCGACGTCGATCAGCGCGGCAAGGACACGTGGCGGCACTACCACGAGGGCAAGGCGGAGCGCGTCGTGATGGAAGCGCCCGGCCAGCGGGTGATCTGGGAGCGGCGCGAGCGGGAGTCCGACCCGATCTCCCTGGCGCGGCGCTACCTCGACGGCGCCGACCTCGTGCTGGTGGAGGGATTCGCCGCCCAGCCGCTGCCGAAGATCGAGACCTACCGGCTCGCCTGCGGCCAGGAGCCGCTGTACGACCCCGCGCGCCCCGACGCGGAGCTCTGGGTGGCGATGATCACCGACAACCCCCGCTACCGCGCCGCCTTTCCCGTCTTCCGCTTCAGCGATACGGCGTGGCTCATGACGCTCGCCAACATCGCCTGGGACCGCGCCAAGGTTCTCGACCCCTGAGATGCTGTCGCCCGCCGAAGCGGCCCGCCTGATCCTCGAGCACGTCCGACCCCTCGAGACGAT
>WNEW01000949.1_pt1 | contig 14040 bp, 11 predicted proteins | sample 5399891 | NCBI WGS metagenome assembly WNEW01 (sample SAMN13153336, study PRJNA577476) | soil metagenome | isolation source: 40 cm grassland meadow soil pre-rain plot 5 | place: USA:California | collected 2015-09-08 | reverse complement strand
GCTGATTTCCCCACCCGGCCCTGAACCGGCCACGGTCGCCAGATCCACACCAAGCTCCTGGGCCAGCCGGCGTGCCTTTGGAGACGCCGGGGCCCGGCCGATCTGGGGAGGCAGTGGCGCGGCCGCCCGTGCCGTTTCTGAGGAGGCGGGCGGCGGCGGCTCATTCGGGGCTAAGACAACCGCTACCACGTCTCCGACCGGCACTTCTTGACCCGGGCGTGCGCGTATCTCAGCCAGGATGCCAGAGGCGGGCGACTCGATCTCGACGGTAACTTTGTCCGTCTCGATCTCCATGAGCGGCTGGCCCTGCGCGACCGGCTGGCCTTCGGCCACAAGCCAACGCAGCAGTTTGCCCGTCTCCTGGGCCATCCCCAGCGCCGGCATGATCACATTCGTCGGCACACACGAACCTCATGTCTCATTGCGTCTCGTTGCGTCTCGTTGCGTCTCTCGCGTCTATTGCGTCTCCAGAATGCACTCTCCGGACGCAATGGACGCAACAAGACGCAATAGACGTTATGTCCGGACTCGACTCCCCTCCTGGCGGGCGCTCGTGACGACCGCCTCGAGGGTGCTCGATGCGGCGCGATTGAGATTGGACTGAGTCTCGCGCGTGGCCGGCAACGGCCCGCCGGCCGTCTGGTAGCGTGTGCCGGCGACCAGCAGCTGCTCGGCTGGGAAGCGGGTGATGACCTCGCAGCCACTCTTGGTCACGACGAGTTGCTCTTCGATGCGCGCCGCGGACCACCCGTCGCTCGCGGGCCAGAAAGTTTCCAGCGCGAACACCATCCCTTCCTCGATGATTTCCGGATAGTCGATGGACACCAGCCGGCTAAAGATGGGCTTCTCCCAGATGGACAGGCCGACGCCGTGGCCATACTGCAGGGCGAACGCCGCCTCCTCGTTCGGAAATCCAAACTCCGCCGCTTTCGGCCACACCTTCACCACATCCGCGGTGCTCACGCCGGGTTTGATCAGGCCGATCGCCGTGTCCAGATACTCCCGGCACCGCGTGTAGGCATCGACCTGCGCCGGCGACGCGCTGCCCACGACGAAGGTGCGATAGTAGCAGGTGCGATACCCCATGAAGCTATGCAGGATGTCGAAGTAAGCTGGATCGCCGGGACGCAGCACGCGATCGGTATACACATGGGGATGCGGGTTGCAGCGCTCCCCGGAAATGGCGTTGACGCCCTCCACATGCTCGGACCCGAGATCGTACAGCACCTTGCTCACCAGGCCGACGCATTCGTTCTCCCGCATGCCCGGCCGCATCACCCGGTACAGCTCCTCATACGCGGCATCGACCATCATGCAGGCCGTGGCCAGCAAGGTGATCTCGTCCTGCGTCTTGATCTTCCGGACCTCTTGCATCAGGCGCTGGCCGTCGACCACGGTAAGGCCTTCTGCGCGCAACGCCTCCAGCACGGGAATCTCAATCACGTCGACCCCCAGGGGCGAGCGGTGCAACTTTCGCGCCTCCAGCTCGACCCGGATCTTCCTGGCCACGTCTTTCGCCCGCTCCGGGTAGGCGCCCCGCAGCGTCGAGATGCCCGCCCGCGACCGCTCGCCCAGCCAGGGATTGTACAGTTGATGGTGCCGCGCCGCCGAGCCGAAATCCCACAGGATGGGATCGTCGCCGCGCGGCAGCAGCGTAAAGCGCACCAGCTTGTCCATCGCCCACGTCCCGATGTGCGTGGCAGTGATGTAACGGATATTGTTCATGTCGAAGCAGAGCAGCGCGCCGAGGTCGGAGGCCGCCAGGAATTTTTTCACCCGGGCCAGGCGCTCGGTGCGCAGGCGCTCGAAGTTCACCCGTTCTTCCCAGTCCACCGCCATGAAACCAAATGTCTTGATCCCCATCTGCAATCACCTCTCTAAACTACAAGTCTCCCCGGTCTTCCCAGTCTCCCCAGTCTTCCCGGTCTACCAATGGTGCCTTCGCGGGTGCTGTAGACTGGGGAGACCGGGAGGACCGGGGAGACTTCTTTTCGACTGCGATGCCGCTTTCCGTTGGCATAGTAGGGCTCCCGAATGCCGGGAAATCGAGTCTGTTTAACGCGTTGAGCCGTGCTGGTGCCCCCGTGGCCGCTTACCCCTTCACCACGATCGACCCCTACCGGGGCGTCGTGCCGGTCCCCGACCCCCGCGTAGATGCCATCGCGTCGGTGACCCACCCGGAGCGCATCGTCCCGGCCACGGTCGAATTTGTCGATATCGCCGGGCTGGTCCGGGGCGCGTCGCGCGGTGAGGGGCTCGGCAACCAGTTTCTCGCCCAGATCCGTGACGCGGACGCGATCGCGCACGTGGTGCGCTGCTTCCCGGATCCCGAGGTCCCGCACGTGGAGGGGGCGGTCGACCCGGTGCGCGACATCGAGATCGTGGAGACGGAGCTGGCGCTCGCCGATCTCGCCGTGGTGGAACGCGCGCTGGAGCGTGCGCGGACCCGGGTGAAGGCGCACGAGCCGAAAGCTGCCGAGGAACTCGCGGTGCTGGAGGAGCTCAGCGCCCAGTTGCAGCGCGGCACGCCCGCCCGCCTCCTCCCCGCGGGTCCGCGCTGGACCGAGATGCTGGCTCCGCTGCGGCTGCTCACCGCGAAGCCGGTCGTCTACGTCGCCAACGTGGCAGAGCATGACCTCCCGCAGGCTGCGTCGGCGGCAACGGTGCGCCGGTACGCCGATGCGCAGCACGCCCCGGTAGTGGCGCTGTCGGCGAAGCTTGAGGCGGAAGCTGCGCAGCTGTCGGCGCCTGAGGCCGCAGAGGTCCTGCAGTCCTACGGGATGGAGGCCTCCGGGCTGCTGCGATTGATCCGGATCGCCCACGAGATGCTGGGGCTGGTGACGTTCTTCACGATGGCGTCAAAAGAAGTACGGGCATGGTCGGTCCGGCGGGGGACCCGGGCGCCGCAGGCCGCCGGCGCGATTCACACCGACATGGAGCATGGTTTTGTCCGCGCCGAGGTGATCGCGTGGGAGAGTCTGGTCCGCGCCGGTTCCGCGCAGGCGGCCCGCGACCTCGGGCTGGTGCGGCTGGAGGGGAAGGACTACGTCGTGCAGGACGGGGACGTCTTGCTGATCCGGTTCGCGCTCTAGACCGCCAGGTCTGTGCCGGCGTCCGCACGGGCACGTTGTAGATGGACGGCGTGTCGCACCGGACGAAGGCACGTCTCCTGCTGGAACTCAGAGGGGATCCCCCCTGGCCCTGCCGAGAGGTTTACCGCGCGGACCCCGGCACAGTCCGCTCTCTCCCCGTGAACAGGAAGTTGCGACGTTGATTGCCCGTGGGCTGACCAATCGAGAGATCGCACAGGCCCTGGCAATCTCGGAGCGGACCGCCGGCAATCACGTGCAGCACATTCTCAACAAGCTTGGCGTCAGCTCGCGCGCCCAGATTGCCGTCTGGGCAGTCTCGCATGGGCTGTTTACCCTGCCCAGCGAGTAGCGCAGCCGAACGTCTGTCTGACCGGTATTTCCCGCAAATTACCTCAGGGATTTCCCTGTATGAGTATTCCACTCGATGGCCTACCTATGTCGATCGAGGTATGGAAGAAGGAAGCAGAGGCCTCTGCCCAAGACACAATCTGAGAAAGGGGTTGTCATGGTGCAGGGTAGAGTTCGTCGCTGGACAGCAAGCTTAGCCGTGGTGCTGCTGGGGGTGTTGCTGTGGCCTGTCCCGGGCGCGGCGTGGACCACAGATGCCACCACGTTCAGCGGCCAGGCCACCGGCGTGCGGGCGACGGTGCTGGGAATTACCGCTGTGGTGGCAGACACCGGGCCGTTGCCGGAATCCGGCGGGGCGCGAGAAGCCTCGCTCCTGAATGTGAGCGCCGGCGGATTGTCCGCGGAGGTCGTCCACGCCTCGACCGTCGGGCAGGGTGATGGGACCCGCTCCGAGGCATCACTGGCCAACGCCTCACTGGCGCTGGAGGGGAACACCGTATCCGCCACCTTCCTTGCCGCCCGGGCCTCCGCCCTCTGCACCGACCAGGGGCCACAGATCAGTGGAGGATCGGAGGTAACGGATCTCGTGGTGAACGGCCAGGCGATTGCCGTGACCGGTGCGCCCAACCAGACGATCCCCCTGCTCGTGGGCAGCATCATCATTAACGAGCAAAATGGATCGACGAGCGCCACCACGGGCGAGATCACGGTCAACGCCCTGCATGTGCTGATCCCAGGGGTCGCCGACGTGGTGATCGCATCCGCACATGCGGATGTCGGGTGTGGGCAGAAGGCCTGCGATCCCTCCAAGGAGTTTGTCACAGGCGGCGGGTGGATCACGGGCACTCCGTCAGGCGCGCGTGCGAATTTCGCCGTCGCGGGAGGCAAGGAGCCCGGGTGGGGCCACCTGGTCTATTTCGACCACGGTCAGCCCGCCCTCCAAGTAAAGGCGACCGCCATCACCGCCTATACCAACCTGGGCGGCACAGTGCGCCGGATCGAGGGCACAGCCGATATGAACGGGCAATCTGGGACGTTTATGGCCGACGTGGCCGACAACGGCGAACCCGGCCGCGCGGACACGTTCACGCTGCGGCTCTCGAATGGCTACACCGCCTCCGGCATGCTGGATGGTGGGAATATCCAACTCCACAGCCCGTGCCAGTAGCGGCATGATGCGCTCGTAACCGCCCATCGGGCGGGCTGTGTGAGAGGACTGCCGGGACCCCCTGCCCGGCAGTCCTCCGTTTTGGGCCCCTATTCCCCCGCGTTGTGGTTTGGTGCTATAATCGGCTGGCCCGTGGGGCACCCCGCGGGATTTTCTTCGAAGGGCTGTGCTTCGAAGCGGGGTGTGGAGGCGTCCGTTGAACAGCTACGATCTCGTGTACATTGTCCGGCCGGATCTGGAGCCAGATGCCCTCAAGACCGTCGTTGATCGCATCACCCAGCGGATCGGGGGTCAAGGCGGCAAGGTCGAAGCCGTCGATGTCTGGGGGAAGCGGCGGATGTCGTTCTCGATCGGCAGGCATCGCGAGGGTCTATACGTCCACACCCGTCTGACCGTCGATCCTCAGAAAGTGACCGAGGTCAGGCGCCTGGCGTCAATGAATGAAGAGGTCCTGCGGGTCACGGTCACCAGAGCAGTGGGAAAACTTCCCGAGCCGGCCGCGCCGGCGGCAGCTCCTGCGGCGGTCCCTCCTGCAGCAGCGGGGGCTCCGTCACAGCCGGCGGAGGCCTAGGCGACCGTGCTCAACCGGATCATCTTGATCGGGCGGCTGACGCGCGATCCGGAACTGCGCTACGTTCCCAGCGGGCAGCCGGTGGCCAGCTTCACGCTGGCCGTGGACCGGCCCTTCGTCAACCAGCAGGGGGAGCGAGCGACAGATTTTATCGACATCGTCGCCTGGCGCAAGCTGGCAGAGCAGGTGACGCAGCATCTCAGCAAGGGCCGGCTGGTGGCGGTGGAAGGGCGGCTGCAGATCCGTTCGTACGAGACTCAGGATGGCCAAAAGCGCAAAGTGGCTGAAGTGGTCGCAGATGGCGTCCGGTTTCTCGATCGCAAGACTCCCGCCCCCGCGGGAACAGCAGAGCCGGCAGTGGCAGAGCCGGCGGCGGAGCCTGAAGGATCCAATCATGAAGACGATGTGCCATTCTAATTGAGGCTCCGGAGGAGCCAGCAGTATTTCCCTCTCCCTGGAGGGAGAGGGACGAAGGGTGAGGGGGGCACACGCAACTTCATGCGCGCCCGCCGACATTCTAAGAGGGGATAGACGATGCCTGAGGGTAGGTCGCGGTCGCAGGGCAGGAGAGAGTGGCGAGGGCGGCGGCCCAAGCGCCGGAACTGCACGTTCTGCAGCGAGAAGGCCAATGCCATTGACTACAAGGATGTCACCCGGTTGCGCCGGTTCGTCACCGAGCGCGGCAAGATTCTCCCCCGCCGCGTCTCCGGGAATTGTGCGCGGCACCAGCGCGTGCTGGCCACCGCGATCAAACGCGCCCGAGAGCTGGCCCTGCTGCCCTATACGGCGGAATAGCAGGAACCCAGGGACCAGGGGACCAAGGGACCAGGCAGGCGGCGACGTCCTAGGATTGGCTCGCTTGGTCCCTTGGTATCCTGGTTGCCTGGTCCCGTAGTTGAGGAACGATGGCTCGACCCATCTCTGTCCGCGGTCTGACCGAAGGGGCCATCCTGGCGGCGCTGGTGGCGGTCCTGGCCCTGGCCGCCAACTATGTTCCCCTGGTCGGCCTCGCGGCAAACTTCTTGTGTCCGATTCCGCTCGCCGTCCTGATGATCCGCCACGGGCTGCGCGTGGCCGCCCTGGCCACCGTGGTGGCGATCGCCATCGGGAGCGCGATCAGCGGGCCCGTGACCGGGGTGTTGATCCTGTTGGGTTTTGCGCCGGTCGGCCTGGCCATTGGCTTCGGTCTGCGCCGGCAGTGGTCGGCGTCGACGGTCATCCTGGTCACGGGGGCGGCGGTGCTCGGAGCACTCGTGCTGGGGGGCGTGGCGGCAAAGATGGGTGTCGGCGTAGACCCGCGGGTCTTCGCCCGAGAGGTGATCGAACTCAACAAACGCAGTTTCGACGACGCCGTGCAGCGCTATGGCCGGTTGGGGTTGGACACCCGCCAGATGGACGCGAGTGTCACGATGATGCGGGATTTCTTCGACTACTCGTATCGGCTGATCCCGATGCTGCTGCTGGTGGGGAGTTTCATCAGTGCCTACCTCAACTACGAGGTCGCGCGGCACGTGCTCCGGCGCGTGGGTGTCAGGGCGCCGGCGCTGCCGCCGATGTCGATGTGGGGCCTGCCGGCCGTCGTCCTGTGGGTACTCCCCCTGCTGTCACTGCTGGCCGCCCTGGGGGCCCGGCGGGTGGCGCCGCTGGAAGGTCTGGGAACGAACCTGGTCTTCCTGATCTTCTTCGCGCTGTTGAGTCAGGGCGTGCTGGCCGGGTGGGTCTTAATGGAGAAGTACCGGTTTCCCAAGTGGTATCGGGTGATCGTGATCCTGCTGTTCAGTAGCGGCCCCACCGGATTGCTGTTGTTCTTGCTGGGGCTGGCGGATGCGGCCCTCGATTTGCGGCGCCGCTGGCGCCCTTCGGCAGAGCTCAGGGCGTCCTGAGTATGACCGAAGGACGTCCTGTGGCCAGCGCGCCGTCGTGACGGCGATGAAGATCATTCTCCTGAAAGATGTCGACGGGCTGGGCGCGACCGGGACGGTGCGGGACGTCAAGGAGGGGTACGCGCGCAACTACCTCTTCCCGCGCGGGCTGGCGGTCCCGGCCACGGAGCGCGCCGTGCGCACGCTGCAGCACCAGCAACAGACCACGGCCCAGCGCCTGCAGCGGGAGCGCCACACCGTGGAGGAACTTGCCGCCGCGCTGGAGCAGGCGGTGGTCGAGGTCCGGGCGAAAGGTGGCGAGGGTGGGCGGCTCTTCGGATCGGTGACCGCGGCCGACATCGCCCAGACCCTGGTGGAGCGCGGCTTTCAGGTGGATAAGAAGCAGATCGCGCTCGACGAGCCGATCAAGACCGCGGGGTTCTTCAAGGTGCCGGTGCGCGTCGGGCAGGGCATCGTCGCCCATGTCGATCTGAATGTGGTCGCCGGCGAGTAGGCCCGTGGATCACTGATGGCGCGGTCGATGAAAACAACAAGACAGGTCAATCCAACTGGGAACCTTTCCGGGCGCGAGTCCCTGAAGCGCAAGGCGGCGGCACTTTTTGGCGTGCTGGACAGCCTGCTCGGCGCGGAACGGCTGGCCCGGCGGGCCGACAAGGTGGGGGCCAAAGTGCTGATGCACAGCCGGCAACTGGGCCGCCGGGTCCTGGCGTTGCAGCGGCTGGTCTACGACGATGGATCCCTGGCCGCCGTCCCCAAGGAGGCGCAGATTCCGGCGATCCTGGAAGATCTTCAGGAACGCATCGCCGATCTGATGGCCCGCAAGACGGTGGCGGACGAGCTGGAGCGCCGCGTGGCAGACCGGATGCGAGAACGCCAGGACGCGTACATGCGTGAGCTGCGCATGCAGTTGTTGCAGGAGAGCGGCGGCCCGGAAACCGATGTCACACGGCGCAAACTCGAGGAGCTGCAACAACTGGAGCGGGTGCGGGTGGCGCGGACGGCGCTGGAGGCGTTGCGGCCGCGGACCCTGTCCCAGGTCGTCGGGCAGGAGCGGGCCGTGCGCTCGCTGCTGGCCAAGCTGGCGGTGCCCGTCCCGCAGCACGTCATCCTGTATGGGCCGCCTGGCGTGGGCAAAACGACGGTGGCGCGGCTGGTGCTGGAGGAAGCCAAGAAACTTCCCGGCAGCCCCTTCGGCAAAGAGGCGACATTCATCGAGGTCGATGGATCGACGCTGCGCTGGGACTCCCGCGAGGCCACGAACCCGCTGCTGGGATCGGTGCACGATCCGATCTACCAGGGCACGCGGCGCGAGTTTGCCGATCTGGGCATTCCCGAACCGAAGCTCGGCCTGGTTACCAGGGCGCACGGCGGCGTCCTCTTCGTGGATGAGATCGGCGAGCTGGATCCCGTCTTGCAGGCGAAGCTGCTGAAGGTGCTGGAAGACAAGCGAGTCTACTTCGAGTCCTCGTACTACGACCGGGACAACGCCAGCATGCCCGGGTACATCAAGAAGCTCTTCGAAGGCGGCGCGCCGGCCGATTTCATTCTGATCGGCGCGACGACCAAAGAGCCTGAGGAGATCAGCCCGACCTTGCGGTCGCGCTGCGCGGAAGTGTTCTTCGATCCCCTGTCGCAGGAGGACATTCAGCGGATCGTGCGGCAGGCGGCGCTCCGGCTGGGCGTGAAGGTGGGGACCGACGTCCCGCGGATCATCAGCGACTACACGATCGAGGGCCGCAAGGCAGTGAATATGCTGGCCGATGCCTACGGTGTGGGGTTGTACCGCACGCGGGGCCGGGCGAGAAACGGAGCCCGCCGCCCCCGCACCCGGCCGCGGATCACGATCAGCGATCTCTATGAGGTGGTCCGGTCCGGCCGGCTGGCCGCCAGCACGCCGGTGAAGGCCTCGCCAACCCCGGAGATCGGCAAGGTCTTCGCGCTGGGCGTCACGCAGTACGTCGGGTCCATCATCGAGATCGAGGCCACCGCGTTTCCGGCGGGGAAGCAGGCGCGCGGGACCATCCGGTTCAACGAAACTGCGGGGACGATGGCCAAAGACTCCGTCTTCAACGCGGCGTCGGTGATCCGCCAGGTCGCCGGCATCGACGTGGGGGGCTACGACATTCACGTGAACGTCATCGGCGGCGGGTTGATCGACGGTCCCAGCGCCGGCCTGGCGGTGGTCTTGGCCATGCTCAGCGCCGTGCAGCGGCGGCCCCTGCGGCAGGACGTGGCGGTCACCGGCGAGGTCTCGATCCAGGGAAAGATCAAGCAGGTCGGCGGCATCCCCGAAAAGATCTACGGGGCCCGGCAGGCAGGCATGCGGAAGGTGATCATCCCAGAGGAGAACAAGACCGACGTACCCACGGACGTGAGGGGCATCGAGATCATTGTCGCTTCAGCCGTGGAAGAGACGCTTCCTCACGTGATGATGCGGCCGCGCCGCGATCCCCGCGGGGGCTGATCCGGTTTTCACCCTGTTTCCCCAGGTTATCCACACTATTTTTCGCGTCCTATCCACGAAAACTCGCCACCTACCCACAAGGTAATCCCCAGCGAAACTGCCAACACTTTGAAGGTCAGGCCGCCAGCAGGCGCTTGACAACCGTACATTTGTTCGCCTAAGATAGGCTACACCAGCGAACGGAGGTTCGACCGGTGTCGATCCCTTCAACCTCGATCGAGCGCGTGCCCCCGCAGAACCTCGATGCGGAACAAAGCGTGCTCGGGTCGATGCTGCTCGACCGTGACGCCATCGCCCGCGTGGTGGAGCTGGTCAGGCCGGAGGATTTCTATCGCGACGCCCACCGTCGCATCTACGAAACGGTGGTGGAACTGTTCGAACGCGGCGAGCCGGTCGACCTGATTACCGTCACCGATCGCCTGCGCGACAAGGGGCAATTGGACGACGTCGGCGGCGCGGCGTACGTGACCGGCCTGCTGAACAGCGTGCCCACCGCGGCCAACGTCGAGTACTACGCCCGCATCGTTCTCCAGAAGTCCATGCTCCGCCAGCTCATCGTCGCCGGCACGCAGATCGCCCACCTGGGCTTCGAAGGTGAAAATGACGTGGAGATCCTGGTGGACCGCGCGGAGAAGCTGGTGTTCAGCATCGCCAATCGCCGGCTCATCCAGGAGTTCTTGCCGATCCGCGAGATCTTGAAGGAAAGCTTCGAGCGCATCGATCGCCGCTACCAGGAGAAGGGGACGGTCACGGGGGTCCCCACGGGCTTCACCGATCTCGATCAGCTGACCAGCGGGCTGCAGCCAGCTGATCTGGCGATCGTGGCGGCGCGGCCCGCGATGGGCAAATGTTTGAAATTCGACGCGGAGATCGTCGATGCGCGCACCGGCGAGGTCAGCACGATTCAGGAGATTGTTGCCCGCGAGGCCGCCGCGGTCTGGACCCTGGACGCGGCGGGGCGGTTGCAGGTGACCGCGCCCTCGCAGTTTGTCAATGACGGGATCAAACCGGTGTATCGCGTGCGCACCCTGTCTGGACGTGAAGTCGAGACGACGCTGACACATCCATTTCTGACGCCGGCCGGCTGGCGGCCGCTGGCCGGGCTATCCGTCGGAGAACCCATTGCAGTGCCCAGCAGCCTCCCGGTGTTCGGGGCGACCGACCTGCCCGCGTACGAAGTGAAGCTGCTTGCCTACCTGTGCGCCGAGACGATGCCCACCTCTCCGGCGCTGGCCACAGATTATGCGGACGCCGTGGCCGTTGGCGAGGCCATCCGGGCGGCCACCAGGCCGGCGTCCGTGCCGGCGGAGCCCGCGCAGCCTCTCGCGGATGCGGCGCCCTACCCGGTCCGGGGCGCCGCCGTTCCCGAGGCGGTCGGCGCGTTGCTCACGCGGTACCGGACGCTGACCGGCCCGGCTGAGGCGCGGGCGATCCCGGCGTTGATGTTCACATTGACCCGTGACAAGCTCTCGCTTTTCCTCTCTCGCCTCCTGGCCTGCACCGGGTCGGTGGAGGTGGTCCAGCATGATGAGGACGGCGGGGCGGTGGACATCGCGGTGCGCGCCGCATCACCGTCTCCGCGGATGGCCCGGCAGGTGCAGCATCTCCTGCTGCGCTTCGGCGTGTCGTCGGCGGTGGCCGGCACCGTCCTGACCGTCAAAGCAGAGCAGGCCCGCCGGCTCTTCCGGGAGATTGGGCTATTAGGTTGGGAACGGCTGCGGTCCTGGGCGCGCTTTGACCAGGGGCAGCTGCTCACTCAGCCGGACATCGTGTGGGACCCTGTGGCCGCGATCGACTACACCGGAGACGTGCAGGTCTATGACCTGACAATCCTCGAGACGCACAACTTCATCGCCAACGACGTGTGTGTGCACAACACCACGCTCTCGTTGAATATCGCGCAGCACGCCGCGGTCGCGCATCAAGTTCCGGTGGCCATCTTCAGCCTGGAAACCTCCAAAGAGCAGCTGGTGCAGCGGTTCCTCTGCGCGGAGGCCGAGGTCGACGGCAGCAAGCTGCGCACGGGGTTCTTGTCGGACTCCGACTGGCCGAAGCTGGCCCGGGCCATGGGACGGTTGTCGGAGGCGCCGGTCTACATCGACGACTCCGCCAACATCTCGGTGATCGAGATGCGCGCCAAAGCTCGCAAGCTAAAGGCCGAGCACGGACTGGGGCTCATCGTGGTGGACTACCTGCAGATGATCCAGTCGTACAAGCGCACCGAGAACCGGACGCAGGAGATCTCGGAAATCGCGCGGTCCCTCAAGTCATTGGCCAAGGAACTGGATATCCCGTTGATCGCCGTCTCGCAGCTTTCGCGCGCGGTGGAGATGACCGGCACGAGGCGGCCGATGTTGTCACATCTTCGTGAGAGTGGCGAATTGGAGCAAGTCGCCGATCTCGTCCTCTTCATCTATCGAGACGACTACTATAATCCGGAGACCGAAAAAAAGAACATCGCCGAGATCATGATTGCCAAGCACCGCAACGGGCCGATCGGCACCGTCGAGCTGTTCTTCCACAGGGAACACAGCCGGTTTGCGAATCTCGAGCGTCGAAGAACGTAGCGGATGCGAAGAGGTGCGCCGTGAGCGCTGGTTCAGGATAGAGTTCACGGAACTAGATATGGTCAGTGGGAGTACTTTCAAAGTCGCAACTTGACCTGGTGATTCACGGCGATGGCACTTGTCTCTCAGAATGTTGAAGCGCGGCTGCACTCCCTGCTGTCCAACGGGAATTTCAACTTTCACAGTGAAAGCAGCTCGCGCAGCTCGCATAGTCTTCATGCATTTGCTGCAAAGTTTCCCCCTCAACTACCGGCGTTATTCATCAATGAACTGACAGAAGTGGGGGATACTATTCTTGACCCCATGGTGGGGTCAGGTACTACAATCCTTGAGGCGTATCAGCTTGGTCGGAATGCCATTGGAGTAGACATAGATCCTCTTGCCGTCATGATTTGCAAGGTTAAGACGACAAGGCTTGATCCAATGATGGCCCTCAGGGCTGGCAAACAAGTGCTGGATCGAGCGACCAAGATTGCTGGCAAGAACAGCGTTATCGAGGGTTTCTTAGCACGATTCCCCGGCGAAGAGCGCCAGTTTGTGGACTATTGGTTCGCACCGGAGACTCAGCGGGAGATCGTCGCGTTGCTCGTCGCCATCCGCGATGAAGCGAAAGGCAAGCTGCAGGACTTTCTTCACCTTATGTTATCTTCCATTATCATCACGAAATCGGGGGGCGTCTCTCTTGCTAGGGACCTGGCTCACTCGAGGCCCCATAAGGACCCGACCAAGCGACCGAGGAGTGCCTTGCATCAATTCGGAATCAAGCTTGAGAAAGCGGCAAGGTCGTTTGCCGAGATGCACGATCCAAGGAATGGGGTCAGGGTTCACGTTGAAGTTGGCGATTGCCGCGTGAGTCTTCCTCTTGGGAAGGAAAGCGTTGATTTGGTTGTAACGTCGCCGCCGTATGCCAATGCTATCGACTATATGCGCGCGCACAAGTTTTCTCTCATATGGTTTGGCAGGGCGCTATCCGACCTAAGTTCTCTTAGGGGGCAGTACATTGGGGCAGAGAAGGCTCCTCCGATGCTGCACGCACCCCTGCCGAAGAAAGTGGAGAGAATAGTGAGGAAGGTGGGTGAAAGGGACTCGCGTAAATCGGCAATACTTCGGCGGTATTTCGTCGACATGACTGCGGCCATGGCAGAGGTGAGGAGGGTCCTTCGTCCGAGGCGCGCAGCGATCATAGTTGTTGGTCCCTCGACGATCCGTGGATACCGGGTCGACACGCCTACGTGTCTCGGGGAAATTGGGCGCCAGTTGGGATATTCGCTGGTTGGCATTACGAAGAGGAGGTTGGATCGCAACCGGAGGATGATGCCCGCGCGTTTCAAGAACAACGGCCAATCCCTGATCGAAAAACGCATCCACGAGGAATACGTGGTAGGCTTCGTAAAACCTTAGGTTCGATCAGATGCCTAGCAAGGAGCAGACTGTTTCCGATGCCGTAGCTCTTTTTGGAACTGCGAGATACCCTCAAGGACTTTCTGCCGAGACTGCGTGGTTAGGGATTTACCAGGTTTTGCTGTGGTACGAAGAGATAGGCGCAGGAGGCATTTCTCGTCTCCTGCACATCATTGACGCAGACAAGCTTAGACCGTCGGCCTCACGGGCCCGAAGAGGAATAACCGCTTCAAGCAAGGCTTGGCAAAGAAAAGCTCAAGCAGTCGAGGACTATCTCGTAGAGCGACTGGGTCTGGGTAAGGCATCATTGCCTCAATACCTGGGGCGTCTTTTCCAGCATCCCGACTACAAGGAGTTGCAGAAACAGAACCCACTGGGGACAGCGTTTGCCGGATTGATTAGGCATGTTTTGGAGACATTCGGGCATCCAGGCATTAAGTATAGGTTAGAAGTGGACGCAACGACCATCTTCCCAGGCATTCCTATGACGGGAAGGAGTACGACGCCATCCATTGACATACTAGCGTTGAAGGATGGGTTGCCGCG
>WNEW01000947.1_pt1 | contig 14048 bp, 10 predicted proteins | sample 5399891 | NCBI WGS metagenome assembly WNEW01 (sample SAMN13153336, study PRJNA577476) | soil metagenome | isolation source: 40 cm grassland meadow soil pre-rain plot 5 | place: USA:California | collected 2015-09-08 | reverse complement strand
TCGGCGTCGCGCCGCCGCATGGCCAGGAAGCCCGCGCGGTTGGCCTGGTTCTCCAGCACCCACTCGCGCGCGAACTGCCCGGACTGGATCTCACCCAGGATCTTCTTCATCTCCCGCTTCGTCTCGTCGCTGACGACGCGCGGGCCCCGCGTGTAGTCGCCGTACTCCGCGGTGTCCGAGACCGAATAGCGCATGTACGCGAGACCGCCCTGGTAGAACAGGTCGACGATCAGCTTCATCTCGTGCATGCACTCGAAGTAGGCGACCTCCGGCTGATAGCCCGCCTCGACCAGCGTCTCGAAGGCGGCCTTGATCAGGTGCGAGACGCCGCCGCAGAGCGTCGTCTGCTCGCCGAAGAGGTCCGTCTCCGTCTCTTCCTTGAAGGTCGTCTCGATGACGCCGGCGCGCGTGCAGCCGACGCCGCGGCCGTACGCCAGCGCGAGGTCGCGCGCCTTGCCCGTCACGTCCTGCTGGACAGCCACGAGCGCGGGCACGCCGGGACCCTGTGTGAAGAGGTCGCGCATGACGTGCCCGGGCGCCTTGGGCGCGATCATCGTGACGTCGACGTCGGGCGGCGGCACCACCTGGTTGAAGTGGATGTTGAAGCCGTGGGCGAACATCAGCATCTTGCCCTTGCCGAGTCCCTTGCGGATCGACTCCTCGAAGACCGAGCGCTGCGTCTGGTCCGGCAGCAGGATCATCACGACGTCGCCGGCTTTGGCGGCGTCGGCGACGGGCGCGACCTTCAGCCCGTCCTTCTCCGCCTTCGCCCAGGACTTGCTGCCCTGGTACAGGCCGACGATCACGTCCTGGCCCGAGTCCTTGAGGTTGAGCGCGTGAGCGTGGCCCTGGCTGCCATATCCGATGATCGCGATCTTCTTGCCCTTGAGGAGGCCGAGGTCGGCGTCCTGGTCGTAATAGATCTTCGCCGGCATGCGTGGTCCTTTCCTTCTGTCGTGGGTTAGTCCGCGAAGCCCACCACGCGCGGGTCGTCGGACACGCGCGGGCGCTTCGCCGGCTCGGCCTTTCGAACGCGCGTCTTGGGCCCGCGCGAGATCGCCACCTTGCCCGTGCGCACGATCTCCTGGATGCCCATCGGCCGCAGCAGCTCGATGAGCGCCTCCAGCTTGCCCTCGTCGCCTGTCGCCTCGAGCACGAACGACACCTGGGTGACGTCCACCACCTTGGCGCGGAAGATGTCCGCGGTGCGCAGGATCTCCTCGCGATGCTGGGGCTCGGCGTTCACGCGGATCAGCATCAGCTCGCGCTCGACGTGGCTCTCGTCGGTGAGGTCGTTGACCTTGATCACGTCGATGAGCTTGTGGAGCTGCTTCATCACTTGCTCGATGACGAACTCGTCGCCGCCGACCACGAGGGTCATCCGCGACACCGTCGGGTCGAGCGTCTCGCCCACCGACAGGCTCTCGATGTTGTAGCCGCGCGCCGAGAACAGCCCGGCCACGCGCGAGAGCACGCCGAACTTGTTCTCGACGAGCACGGAGATCGTGTGCTTGCGGGGCTCGGTGCCGTTCATGCTCATCTTTCTTCCTGGGGGCCCCGACATGGCCCCCAGACCCCCATCGCTCGGACGCGCCCCGGCGCAGCCGCGGCGCGCCTCGGTATCGCCACACCATGTCTCATGTCAGAACCCCGTCTGCGACTTCTCGGCCCGGTCGCGAACCTCGCGGGTCGGGGGGGCCAGGATCATGTCCGTGTTGGCGCCCCCCGCCGGGACCATCGGGAAGACGCACTCGTCCTTGTCCACGCACACGTCCAGGACGACCGGCGCCGGCGTGCTCAGCATCTTCTCGATGGCCGGCACCACCTCGCTCGGCTTCGTCACCCGCAGCCCGACGCAACCGTAGGCCTCGGCCAGCTTCACCCAGTCGGGGATGCCGGGCAGGTCGATCGCGCAGTAACGCTCCTTGTAGATGATGCGCTGCCACTGCCGGACCATGCCGTGGCCGCTGTTGTTGATGATGACCGTCTTCACCGGGAGCTTCTCGACGAAGCACGTGGCCAGCTCCTGGCTGTTCATCGCGAAGGAGCCGTCGCCGTCGATGTTGACCACGTGCCGGCCGGGGTGCGCGGCCTGCACGCCCATGGCCGTGGGCAGGCCGTAGCCCATGGTGCCGAGCCCGCCCGAGGTGAACCACGCGCGCGGGTGCGTGAACTTGTAGTACTGGGCCGCCCACATCTGGTGCTGGCCGACGCCGGTGACGATCATCGCCTCCCCGCGCGTGGCGTTGGAGATCTCCTGGATCACGTATTGCGGCTTGATGACGTCGTCGCTCCACTCGTAGCGGAGCGGCTCCTTCACCTTCCACTCGGCGATCTGCGCGTGCCAGGGCTTCTGGCCCTCCTGGCCGTCGCCGCCGGCCTTCGCCTCCTCGCGGACCGCCTCGACGAGCGCCCGTAGCACGCGGCGGCAGTCGCCGACGATCGGCACGTCGACCTTGATGTTCTTGGAGATCGACGACGGATCGATGTCGATGTGGATGATCTCCGCGTGCGGCGCGAAGGCGTCCACCCGCCCGGTCACCCGATCGTCGAAGCGGGCGCCCACCGCGACGAGCACGTCGGAATGGTGGACGGCCATGTTCGCGTAGTAGGTCCCGTGCATGCCGAGCATCTCGATGGACAGCGGATGCTCCGACGGAAACGCGCCCAGCCCCATGAGGGTCGTGGTCACCGGGATCTGGGTCAGCTCGGCCAGCTCGCGCAGCTCCGCGTGCGCGTTCGACGAGATGACGCCGCCGCCGACGTAGAGGACCGGCTTCTTCGCGCGCAGCATGGCTTTCGCGGCGCGCTTGATCTGGCCGGCGTGGCCCTCGTAGTTCGGATTGTAGGAGCGCATGGTGACCTTCTCCGGCCAGATGAGCTCCGCCTCCTTCACGAGGATGTCCTTGGGCAGGTCCACGTGCACGGGACCCGGCCGGCCCGTGGCCGCGATGTGGAACGCCTCGCGGATGATGGGGCCGAGATCCTTGCCGTCCTTCACGAGGAAGTTGTGCTTGGTGGCCGAGCGCGTGATGCCGACGTTATCGGCCTCCTGGAACGCGTCGTTTCCAATCAGATGCGTGGGCACTTGACCAGTGAATGCCACAATCGGAATCGAATCCATCATCGCGTCTTGAAGTGCGGTGACGAGGTTGGTGCACGCGGGTCCGGAGGTCACCAGACAGACGCCGACCTTCCCCGTCGCACGCGCGTACCCCTCGGCGGCGTGCCCGGCCGCCGCTTCCTGGCGGACCAGGATGTGACGCAGGCCTTCGAAGTCGTACAGCGCGTCGTAAATCGGCAGCACGGCGCCGCCGGGGAGGCCGAAGATGATGTCCACGCCCTCCCGCTTGATGCACTCCAGCACGATCTTCGCCCCTGGCAGTTTCACCTTCTCCTCCATGGGGGCCCCGACATGGCCCCCACATTCTTCAAGCGAAGGAGGCTACGCCCCCCTCGGACTCCCCCGGCCACGCTCGGGACGCCCCGGCGCAGCCTTGGCGCCCCTCGATACACCGACCTACTCCACGGGGGCCCCGACATGGCCCCCACATTCTTCAAGCGAAGGAGGCGACGCCCCCCTCGGACTCCCCCGGCCACGCTCGGGGCGCCCCGGCGGAGCCGGGGCGGCCCCTCGATCACGGCACCCGTCCTTACGCATTCGGCGCGCCCTCGGCGGAGGCCTCGCGCGCCCGGAGACGCGCCTGCGCCGCGCTCAGCCGCGCGATCGGAATCATGAACGGCGAACAGGACACGTACGTCATCCCTACCTTGTGACAGAACTCCACCGACGACGGCTCGCCGCCGTGCTCGCCGCAGATACCGATCTTGAGATCCGGGCGCGTGCGCCGCCCGCGTTCGATGCCGATTCGGATCAGCTCGCCCACGCCCTCCTGGTCGAGGACCGAGAACGGGTCGTGTTGAACGATCCCCTTCTGGAGATAGGCGGGCAGAAACTTGGCGACGTCGTCCCGGCTGTAGCCGAAGGTCAGCTGCGTGAGGTCGTTGGTGCCGAACGAGAAGAACTCGGCGTCGTGGGCGATCTTGTCGGCGATGAGCGCGGCGCGCGGCACCTCGATCATCGTGCCGATCGTGTACTTGACGGGGACGCCCATCCGCGCGACGACGCCGTCGGCGACCTTCTTCGTCTGGTCGTGCGTCACGTGCATCTCGCCGACGGTACCCGTCAGCGGAATCATGATCTCGGGCTCGACCTTCACGCCCTGCTCCGCGGCGATGCAGGCCGCCTCCATGATCGCCTCGACCTGCATGCCGTAGATTTCCGGGTTCGTGATCCCGAGCCGGCAGCCACGGTGGCCGAGCATGGGATTCGCCTCACGCAGCGAGTCGATCTTGGCCAGCTTCTCGTCGAGGGCCGCCTTGCGGGCCGGATTGATCGCAAGCGCGTCCAGCCGCGCGCTCTCCTCGAGCATCTCACGGTACTCCTTCGGGTTCGCGAGGAACTCGTGGAGCGGCGGATCGAGGAGCCGGATGGTGACGGGCAGGCCGTCCATGGCGCGGAAGATTCCGCTGAAGTCGTCGCGCTGCATGGGCTTCAGCTTGTCGAGCGCCGCCCGGAGCTCGGCGCGGCGATCGGGGTCGTCCGCGGCCATGATCATGTCGCGCACGATCGGGATGCGATCGGTCGCGAAGAACATGTGCTCCGTGCGCACGAGCCCGATGCCCTCGGCGCCGAACGAGCGGGCGCGCGCCGCGTCCTCCGGCGTGTCGGCATTGGCGCGCACGCCGAGCTTGCGGTACCGATCGGCCCAGCCGAGGAACTCCTGGGCGAACCCGCTGACCTCGGGCGTGGTGCGCTCGATCGCGTCGAGGATCACCTCGCCGGTCTCACCGTCGATGGCGATCACGTCGCCCTCGCGCACCATGCGCCCGCCCGCCTCGAACACGCGCCGCTCCTCGTGGACGACGATGTCGCTCGCGCCCACGATGCACGGCTTGCCCATGCCGACGGCGACCACCGCCGCGTGCGAGGTCCGCCCGCCGCGCGCGGTCACGATGCCCTCCGCCGCGTACATGCCGGCCACGTCCTCCGGTGAGGTCTCGGGCCGCACCAGGATCACCTGCTGGCCGTTCTTCGCCAGCTCCACGGCGCGATCGGCGTCGAACACCACCTGGCCGACGGCGCCGCCCGGCGCCGCGGGCAGGCCGCGCGCGAGAAGCCGGCCCCCGTCGAGCGCGCGCTGCCTGTCGCGCGGGTCGAGCAGGGGCACGAAGAGCTTGGCGAGGTCGCGCGGGTTCACGCGCAGGAGCGCGGTGTGCTGGTCGATGACGGCCTCGTGCACGAGGTCCACCGCCACCTTCACCGCCGCCGCCGCCGACCGCTTGCCGGCGCGCGTCTGCAGGAGGTAGAGCTTGCCCTCCTGAATGGTGAACTCGATGTCCTGCATGTCCTTGTAGTGGCGCTCCAGGCGGCCCGCGATGGCGAGCAGCTCGTCGTAGATCTCCGGCATCCGGCGCTTGAGGTCGTCGATGTGCTCGGGCGTGCGGATGCCGGCCACCACGTCCTCGCCCTGGGCGTTGGCGAGGAACTCGGCGTAGAAGCGCCGCTCGCCCGTGCGCGGGTCGCGTGTGAAGCCGACGCCGGTGCCCGAGGTGTCGCCGAGGTTGCCGAACACCATCGACATCACGGTCACGGCGGTACCCCAGTCGGCTGGGATGTTGTTGATCCGCCGGTACTCGACGGCCTTCTTGCCGTACCAGGAGTCGAACACCGCGCGCACCGCGAGCTCTAGCTGCTCGCGCGGATCCTGGGGGAACGGCGCGTTGGTCCGCGAGACGACGACGTCCTTGAACGTCTGCACGAGCTTGCGCAGCTCGCCCGCCGGCACCTCAGGATCGGTCTTCACGCCGAGCCGCGCCTTGGTCGCGACCAAGTGCTCGTCGAACACGTCGCGGCGGATGCCGAGCACCACGTCGCCGAACATCGTGACGAACCGGCGGTAGCAGTCCCACGCGAAGCGCTCGTTGCGCGTCCACGCCGCCAGGCCCTCGACCGTCTCGTCGTTGAGGCCGAGGTTGAGAACGGTCTCCATCATCCCCGGCATGGAGACGCGCGCGCCGGAGCGGACGGAGACGAGGAGCGGACGCTTGGGATCGCCGAACCCCAGCCCTGCGTCGTGCTCGAGCTTCTCGAGCGCGTCGCTCACCTGCGTCCACATGCCGTCGGGGAACGTGCGCCCCGTCCGGTTGTACGCCGCCCACGCCTGGGTGGTGATCGTGAAGCCCGGCGGCACGGGAATGCCGAGGTTGGTCATCTCGGCGAGCTCGCAGCCCTTGCCGCCGAGAAGGTTGCGCATGACGGACGAGCCTTCCGCCTTGCCTGAGCCAAACGAGTAGACGTATGTGATCGTCGCCATAGGGCGGCCTGTCTCCGTCGATCGACGAGGGAAAAAGTCTTTCAATTCTATTGGATACCGGACACCGAAGTCAACGTTTCACACCCTCCTCGGTCCCACCCTCGCGACGACAAAGAAAAAGGGCCACGGGTCGGCAACCCGTGGCCCCTGATGTTCTTTCAGCCACGGGCTTGCTCCTGCCCGTGGCGTCCCGCGCTCGATCAGGTCGCGGACGCTCCGGGCAGGCCCGGCAGGACCAGAATCAGTCCCAGCGACAGCATCCGCGGCGTCAGCGTCATAGCGCGCGCAGTATAGCCAGCGCGCTCCGACCGCGTCAAGGCGTCTTTCCTCGCCCGGGCGCGCTCGAACGGGGCGTCTCGTCGTCGCCCAGCACGAGCCCCTCGACGGCCTGGAGGTGGTCGACCATCGCCTGCCGCGCCGCCGCCTCGTTGCGCGCGCGGATGGCCGCGAGCAGACGCCGATGGTCTTCGTGGGAGCGCGTGGGGCGCCCGGGAGTATTGAGCGACTCCTCCCGGCTCTGCCGCAGCAGGTCCATGACGGCGTGCGCGATGCGCGTGATGGCGCGGTTGTGGGCGGCGGCGCCGATGGCGGAGTGGAACTCGGCGTCCTGTTCGAGCCCGGTGCGGCCGGCCGCAACCTCCTTGGCCTGCTCCTCGAGGATCCGCTCCATCTCGTGCAGTTCCTCGGGCGTCGCCCGGCGGGCGGCCAGCGCGGCCAGCGCGGGCTCGATCATGCGCCGCGCCTCGAACAGCTCGCCGATCGCCTCGCGCTGCGAGGCCATCACCAGCGCGAGCGGCTCGATCAGCGACTCCACCGAGACCTCGCGCACGAACGTGCCTTCGCCCGGCCGGATCTCCACGAGCCCGAGGCTCTCGAGCGCGCGCAGGGCCTCGCGGACCGACGTCCGGCTGACGACGAATTTCTCGGCGAGGTCGCGCTCCGGCGGCAGCTGGTCGCCGCTCTTGAGCCGGCCCTCGGCGATCATGGCTTTGACCTGTCGAACGATCTCCTGGTAGATCCGCGTGGACTTGATGGGGGCGATGCTCATCGCCTCGTCCCCGGTCGGGCCCCGGCGCCGCGCCTCATCCGCCATGTCAGACGTCCTCCGGTACCGCGGCGTGCGGACGCCGCGACAGCCACCAGCCCAGCGTTGCCACCACCGCGCCCATCGCCACCGCCACCGGCAGCTTCAGCCCCTCGCCCGCGCCGCCGCGCCAGCCGTGGACCGCCTTGTCCTCGAAGACCATCTCCACCGCGACGTAGGCGAGGAACCCACCGCCGAGCCAGACGATCCACGCCCAGCGGTTCATGAGCGTCGCGAGCAACCCCGCGCCCCAGACGACGATGGGCAGCGAGAGCGCGATGCCGATGACCACCAGGATCATCTCGCCCTTGGCGGCGGCGGCGATGGCGAGCACGTTGTCGAGGCTCATCGTGATGTCGGCCACGATGATGATCCAGACCGCCTCCCACACCGACGAGCCGTGGCGCCCGCCGCCGTCCTCCGCGTCTTCCGGGCGCACGAGCCTCACCGCGATCCACAGCAGGAGCAGGCCGCCGGCCAGCTGGAGCAACGGCACCCGCAGCAGCAGCGTGACGATCGCCACGAAGACCACGCGCAGGGCGACCGCGCCCAGCGCGCCCCAGATCTGCCCCAGCACCCGCTGCTTCGGCGGCAGCGCCCGCACCGCGAGCGCGATCACGAGCGCGTTGTCGCCTGAGAGCAGGAGGTTCAGCACGCCGATGCCGAAGAGGCGGGCCCAGAACTCCGGCTCGACCAGGAGCGCCATCGCCGGCTCAGGCTTCGGCGGGCGCGCTCGGCGTCGGCGGCAGGCCGCGCAGCCGACGCCACCAGGGCGTCAGGATCGGCATGAACAGGAAGAATAGCGCGGCGACGGTGATCACGCACGCGATCGGCCGGGTGAAGAACACGGTGAGCGAGCCCTGCGACATGATGAGGCTCTGGCGCAGCGCGTTCTCGGCGAGGTCACCCAGCACCAGCGCCAGCACGAGCGGCGCCAGCGGGTAGTCGAGCTTCTTGAAGACGTAGCCCACGACACCGAAGATCATCATGTACCAGACGTCGATCATGCTCGAGTGCACCGCGTAGGCGCCGACCGCGCAGACGACGACGATGAGCGGCGTCAGGATCGCGAACGGGACCCGGAGGATCGCCGCGAAGAACGGCACGCCGGCCAGCACCATCAGGACGCCGATGATGTTGCCCGTGTACATGCTGGCGATGAGGCCCCAGACGAAGTCCGGCTTCTCCGTGAAGAGCAGCGGCCCCGGCTGCAGGCCCCAGATGATCAGGCCGCCCAGCATCACGGCCGCCGTGGGCGAGCCGGGGATGCCGAGGGTGATCATCGGTAAGATGGCGGCGACGCCCGCGGCGTGCGCGGCCGTCTCCGGCGCCACCACGCCTTCGAGCTCTCCCTTGCCGAAGCGCTCCGGGTGCTTGCTGAACCGCTTGGCGAACGCGTACGACATGAACGATGCGGGCGTGGCGCCGCCCGGCTTGAAGCCCATCCAGAAGCCGATGAACGCGCCGCGCACGAACGTGCGCGCATAGCGCGGCAGGATCTTCCACGTCTGGAGCACGACCTTGAGGTTCATGCCCGTGGCGGCGCCGCGAAAGGTCAGCCCCTCCTCCACCGACAGGAGGATCTCGCCGATGCCGAAGAGGCCAATGACCGCGATGATGAAGTCGAAGCCCTTCATCAGATCCGTGATCCCGAAGGTCATCCGCAGCTGCCCGGTGACGATGTCCAGGCCCACGGCCGCCAGAACGAACCCGAGCAGGATCGACACGAGCGACTTGAGCGGGTTGCCGCCGCCGAGCCCCACGAAGCTCGAGAACGTCAGGAGCTGGATGGCGAAGAACTCGGGCGGCCCGAAGCGCAGGGCGATCTCGGCCAGCAAGGGGGCGAAGAGCGTGATGAGGACGATGGAGAAAAGCGCGCCGACGAACGAGGAGGTGAACGCCGCCGTCAGCGCCTGCCCGCCCTGCCCCTGACGCGCCAGCGGATATCCGTCGAAGGTCGTGGCCACCGACCACGGCTCGCCGGGAATGTTGAAGAGGATCGACGTGATGGCGCCCCCGAAGAGCGCGCCCCAGTACAGGGACGTCAGGAGGATGATCGCGGAGGTCGGCGGCATCGTGAACGTCAGCGGCAGCAGGATGGCGACGCCGTTGGCTCCCCCGAGCCCGGGCAGCACGCCGATGATGGTGCCGAGCGTGATGCCGACCACGGCGACGAACAGGTTGAAGGGCGTGACCGCGATCGAAAAGCCGAGGAGGAGGTTTTCGAGCCCCATCAGTAGCCGAGCCAGGTCTCGAGCGGACCTTTGGGCATCGGCACCAGGAACCACTGCTCGAAGACCAGAAACGTCACGACGGGAATGCCGATGGAGATGAGCACCACCGTGAGCCAGCGGTGGCGACCGACCCAGCGCATGTAGAACGCGAGATAGAGCGCGGAGGCCACGTAGAGCCCGATCACCGCCGTGAGCGCGACCATCGCCACCGCCGGCCACAGCACCTGCATGACAGGCCGCAACTGCTCGCGCGTGACGAACGGCTTGCCGGGACCGCGGCGCCAGGCCTGGACGGCAATGACGACGGTGACCACGAGCAGCAGCGTGCCGAGCCAGAACGGGAAGAAGCCGCTCTTGGGGCCGTCGCTGCCCCATCCCGCGCCGAGGCGCAGCGAGTCGACGACCGCGATCAGCCCGATGAGTAGCAGCAGCGCGGCGGTGGCGAGGTCCGCCGTCCGCGTCATTGCTTGAGCAGGCCGCCCTTCGCCATCAGGTCACGATGGAGCTGCTCGTTCTCCTCCACCCACTTCACGTACTCAGCGCCGCTGGTGAAGGCAGGCTTCAGCGCGTTGTCCTCCATGTACTTCTTCCAGTCCGGCGTCTCGGTGACCTTCTTGAGGAAGCCGACGTACCAGTCCACGGCCTCCTTCGGCATATCCGGCGCGCCAAAGATCCCGCGCAGCATCAGGTAGTGGATGTCCGACCCGAGCGCCTCCTTGATGGTCGGGATGCCCTTCCACTCGCCGACGGGGATGCGCTCGGTGTCGAAGACGGCCAGCGGGCGAACGCGGTTGGCTTTCCAGTGGCTCACGCACTCGGCGGGGTTGTTCACGGTGGAGTCCACGTGCTTGCCGACCAGGTTCACGCAAACCTCGCCGCCGCCCTTGAACGGCACGTAGATGAACTTCACGCCCTGCGCCTGCTCGAGCATGATCGTGAGGATCTGGTCTTCCTGGGCGGAGCCGGTGCCGCCCATCTTCATCGTGCCGTTCTTCTCCTTGACCGCCGCGATGTACTCCTTCGCGGTCTTGTACGGCGTCTCGGCGTTGACCCAGAGGATGAACTGGTCGAGGGCCAGGCGCGTCACGGGGGTCAGGTCCTTCCAGGAGAACGGCACGCCGGTATGGAGCGGGGTCGTGAACAGGTTCGAGAGGGTGATGATGATGGTGTGCGCGTCACCCTTCTTGCCCTTCACGTGCAAGAAGCCCTCGGCGCCGGCGCCGCCCGACTTGTTGACGACGATGATCGGCCGCGGCGAGAGCTTGTGCTTCTCGGCGATGCCGTGGATGAGCCGGGCCATCTGGTCGGCGCCGCCGCCGGTGCCGGCGGGAACGACGAACTCGATAGGCTTGGTGGGCTCCCACGCGGCGGCGGGAGTCGCCAGGAGCGTTCCGGCCAGGAGCATCAGGAGCAAAACGCTCGTCGAGATCTGTCTCATCGCTGCCTCCCTCGAGGTGCCCGAGACGGTTCAGCGCGGCGCGACGGTTGCGGTGCGCCAGCCCGAATACACAACGGGGCCGGACGCTGAGCGCCCGGCCCCGCACCACTCGACGGACCGGCTGGTCACCGACTCCCGTCGTTATTTGACGTTCAAGGTAGCCTGCGCGGCGTCGAGCTTCCGGAACGGTACGACGCCCGGTATCTCCCACTGCTCCCACTGCTGGTCGACCTTCTCCTGGAAATAGGCGAGGTCTTCCTCGGTGAAGTGGGCGAAGCGCCCCTGCTTGAGCAGGTAGTCGCGAACCGGCTTGCGTGGCCGGCCCTCCACGATGGCCTTCGTCTTGCCGTAGTACTTCACGACGCCGTCCTCGACCTCGTAGAGCGGGAAGATGCCCGTCTCGATGGCGAGCTCGCCCAGCTCGTGGCTGAGCATCGGGTCGTAGTCCCAGCCCTTCGGGCACGGATCCAGCGAGTGGATGAAGGTCGGCCCGCCGATGGTCAGCGCGCGCCGGACCTTGTTCATCATCTCCACCGCGTACGAGGCGCACACCGTGGCGACGTACCGGCACTCGGGATGGCCGGCCGCCATCAGGCCGGCGACGTTCTTCTTCCAGCGCTTGTGGATCAGCCGGTGCACCTTGCCGGGCGGGCTGAACGTGGTGTGCGCCCCGTACGGCGTCATCCCGGAAAGCTGGATGTCGGTGTTGGCGTACGACTCGTTGTCGTAGAGCAGGATCAGCGAGTTGTACTCCTTGTGCGTGAGCGTCGCCGAGATGGCGCCCAGCCCCATGTCGGCGCCGCCGCCGTCGCCGCAGAACGCGATGACGTTGATGGGCTCGGCCTTCATCTTGCCTTTGCGCATCAACGCCTTCAGGCCGGCCGCGGTTCCGAGCGCCGCCGAGCCGGACGAGCCGAGCTGCGTGTGCATCCACGGCACCACCCAGGGCGTGGTGTAGTACGTCGTGTTCGCCACGTACATGCAGCCGGTCGAGCCGAGCACGATCGTGCGCGGGCCGGCGGCCTTGACCATCAGCTTCATGACCAGGGCCGACTCGCAGCCCTGGCACGTCCGGTGCCCGGAGGTGAAGTACTCCTCGAGGGTGACCTTCTTGATCCCCCGGAACGGCTCGAGGACCTGCGTCGCGTTGCCGAACGTCGTCTCAGCCATGGCCGTCGTCTCCTATTCCCGCACGCCGAGCCAGTGCGTCTTGGCGTCGGACTTGCCCGACTTCGCGGCCGCATCGCACATGTCCACGGCCTTGTTCACGTCCTCCAGCGTGACCTCGCGACCGCCGAGGCCGCAGATGAAGCTCAGCAGCGGCGGACGCTTGTCGGCGTTGTAGAGCGAGGCGCGAATCTCGTTGGCCACCACGCCCGAGTGGAACGGCGAGCCAAATGAGTAATCGCGGTCGATGACGCCGATCGCCTTGGCGCCCGACAGCGCCTTGACCAGCCGCTCGAACGGGAACGGCCGGAACCAGCGCAGCCGGATGAGGCCCACCTTCTTGCCCTTCGCGCGCATCTCGCGGATGGCCACCTTGATCGGCAGCGAGATGGTGCCCATGCCGATCAGGATCACCTCGGCGTCGTCCGCCATGTACTCCTCGAACCACGGGTTCTCGGGCCCGCGCCCGAAGATGCGGCGGAAGTCCGCGTAGGCCTCCTCGATCACGCCCACCGCGCGCTTCATCGCCTCGTCGTTCTGGCGCCGGATCTCGATGACCCAGTCCTCGTTCGCCTGCGGGGCGACGGTGATCGGGTTGTCGGGGTGCAGCAGGAGGTCGCCGCGGTCGTAGCGCGGCAGGAACCGGTCCACCTTCTCCTTCGGCGGCACCATCGTGATGGCCTGGGAGTGGGTGAGGAAGGCGCCGTCGGCGGAGATCGCCAGCGGCAGGAAGATCCGCCGGTCCTCGGCCACCCGGTACGCGATCAGCGTGGTGTCGAGCGCCTCCTGCGAGGTGTCGATCCAGCAGAGCATCCAGCCGAGGTCGCGCACGACGAGCGCGTCGTTGTGCTCGACGCCGAAGGCGCCGGGATCGTCGAGGGCCCGGTTGCCGACGAGGCAGACCATCGGCACGCGCAGGGGCGGCGTCACCACCAGGCACTCCATCGCGTACATCCAGCCCACACCCGACGAGCCGCAGAACACACGCGCGCCCACGGTGGACGCGTGCTTCACGATCTCGAACTGGCTGTGCTCGCCCTCGGCCACGATGTACTCGGCCACGAGCTGGCCGTTGGCGATCTTCTTCGCGATGGCCTGCATGACGGTGTCGTAGGGCCGGATCGGATACGCGGTGACGACATCGATGTCGGCCAGCGTCAGAGACTCGGCCACCGCCTCGCTGCCCGAGATCAGAAGCTCCTTGTCCTCGCTCGCGGCTTTCGTCGTCGTGACTGTCGCCATATCCTCTCCCTACACCGTCTTCCGGTCGGCGTTCTCGCCCGGGATCCCCGCCGTGATCTCCACGCCGCCGCTGTCGAGATCGTGCTTGATCTCCTCGTCGTACTGGCCGCGGAACCGGAAGCCGTGCGACCGGACGGTCGTCTTCTTGTCGCCGATCTTGGCGCCGAGCCACGTCTTGTAGCCGGCCTTGTCCTTCCGCCACGCCTCCCACTGGCTGGCGTTGTCGTCGAAGGCGGACTCGTTGACCATCGTGATGCAATCCTCGACGGGGCAGACGGCCTCGCACACGCCGCAGCCGCAGCACGCCTCCATGTTGGCGTCGAAGGTGCCGTCAGGCATCACGTCGAAGACCGAGTCGGGGCACGCGATCCAGCAGAGGTTGCACTTGACGCAGGTGTCGAAGTCGATCACCGGCCGCATCGTGCGGGTCGAGAACTTCTTGAAGTACGGGTTGCGCTCGGGCACGTAGCCCTGCCCGCCCTCCTTCGGCTTGCCGATGGGAATGG
>WNEW01000946.1_pt1 | contig 14054 bp, 9 predicted proteins | sample 5399891 | NCBI WGS metagenome assembly WNEW01 (sample SAMN13153336, study PRJNA577476) | soil metagenome | isolation source: 40 cm grassland meadow soil pre-rain plot 5 | place: USA:California | collected 2015-09-08 | reverse complement strand
AATCGCGATTGTTATCGTGCCCCGCATAGTGATGATAGATTTCCGGTACGGGTGCCGCTTCATATGGCGTTTTTAAATTGCGCTTGTACCAATTCACAACAATATCGAGGCCATCCGGATTCAGCGAGGGAATCAGCAGAAAGATCACGTTGTCGAGAATGTTCTTTGTCTCGGCCGTATTCTTCGTGGCCATATTGTAGGCCAGCTCCATCGACATTTGGGCTGCGGCCACCTCTGTGGCATGGACCGAGCAAGTAACCGCGATCACGGACTTGCCCTCACTGATCAGCTTTTCGGCTTCTTCAGCAGACAGACCGCGCGGGTCGGCCAGGCGCCGCGTGATTTCTTCATAGCGAGCCAGCCTCGCATAATTCTGCGGGGAGGTAATCGTAACCCTGAGGAAGGGTTTTTTCAGCGTGGTCTGGCCGATGACATCGACATGGATTCGGTCGGATGATTTCCCAAGCTCATTGAAATAGCCGGTGATTTGCTGCCAATCGGCCAGCTTGTAATCCTCACCGACACGAAAGCCGAGATAGTCCTGCGGCGATTTAACCTGCGCCGACAAGCCGGAACACGACAAGGCGATCAGTAGCAGCGCCAACACAACAAACCTCGCTTTCATACATCCTCCCTTACTGTAGCTGCTGGAATTGTAATTCAATCACACGTTGCTTTATGCTTCTGCTCAAAAAAGGGAGGTGGGTCATGTTGTGTATTCGAAACGCGGCAATTGCGATTTTCTTAGTTGTTGCAATTCTCGGAGCGCAAAGCTTCCGCGCCACGGTTGTGGGGCGCGTAACGGATGATACCGGAGCGGTCGTACCCGGTGCGATGATTACCATAACCAACGTCGGCACCAACGAAAACCGCAGCGTCGTCGTCAACGAAAGGGGAGAGTACGCGATCCCTCAACTCGCCCCCGGCCAATACACGTTGACGGCCGAATACACCGGCTTCAACAAGGTTGTTCGTTCGGGCATTGTCCTGGAGACGAACCAAGACGCGCGCTTCGACATTGTCCTGAAAGTCGGCGGTATCACCGAGGAAGTGCAGGTCAGCGCCGCGGCACCGCTCGTCACCACTGAAAATGCCTCGTTAGGAAACGTCGTCGACCAGAGGAAAATCGTTGAATTGCCGTTGAACGGACGCGACTACCTGCAGCTCGCCTTCATGCAGCCGAACGTGTTCGCAACTGCGCAGGGATCGAATCTGGGGTTTCGCGGAGGTCTGAACGTTGCCGGCAATAGCGAAATCGCCAATCAATACATTCTCGATGGCGTCGACAACAACGATGAAACGACGAACCAACCGTTGCACCGGCCGATCCTGGATGCCGTCCGCGAATTCAAGATTCTGACGGGAACATACTCGGCCGAGTACGGCAGGCAGGCCGGAGGCCAGATCATGGTCACAACGCAATCCGGAACCAATGCGTTTCATGGCTCCATCTGGGAATTCCATCGCAATTCCGCACTGGACGCTCGGAACTTCTTTGCCCCGCAGAAACCCGGATTCCGCCGCCACCAATTCGGCGGCGTTCTGGGTGGACCGATCAAGAAAGACCAGACGTTCTTCTTCGCCGCGTACGAGGGACAGCGCCGCGGCCAGCAGGAGGCCAGCCTCGCTACAGTACCATCACTGGCCTTCAAGAATGGGGATTTCAGTTCGCTGGCGACCCCGGTCCGGGATCCGATGAATAGGGGTTCATTTCTGAATGGGGGTTCATTTCCCGGTAACCGAATTCCACCGGAACGGTGGAGTAAACAAGGCGCGGGCCTGCTGGCGCTCTATCCGGCTCCTAACCGGCTCGGCTCGCCAAATTTCGTTTCTGCTGCAGCCGGGCGCTACAAGATTAACCAGTGGTCGGGGCGAGTCGATCACCGTTTGAGTCAGAGCGATTCCATTTACGCCGCATATGAATTTGCGGACGGATCGGAGTTTTATCCGCTATCGAACCCGCTCTGTTCGGCTCGTGATGTGCCAGGCTATGGATGCGATGAATTGCAGCGAACCCAACACGCGGTAATTGTCTGGACACACATCCTCTCGCCTCGTCTCGTCAACGAAGCGCGTGTTGGTTACACACGATTTGCTTTCTATCGACTGCAGCAGGATCGGGACGTCAATGTCGTTCAGACGCTCGGCATTGGCGGTCTGACGGATGCCGGCAGAACGCCGTTTAATAACGGGGCGCCGCAAGTCACGCTTACCGGATTCACAACGCTCGGCGGTCCTACCAACTTGCCGCAAGGCCGGCACGACAATACGTATAACTACATTGAGAACATGACGTTCATCACCGGCCAACATTCGATGAAATTCGGTTTTGATATTCGGCGATTTCTCTTCAACTCCTTCTTTACTTCCTTCGGCCGCGGGGGTTTTACATTCGACGGCACCTTTACGGGGGTTCCCGTCGCCGATCTGTTGCTGGGAATGCCGCGGCAAGCCGATCGTAATCTGGGCACGCCATTTCACAATTCGATGACGTTTGCTTCGGGCTACTATTTTCAGGACGATTGGAAGATCACGCCGAAGCTGACCTTGAATTTGGGGTTGAGATACGATCTGGATCTTCCCGAAGTCGAGCGCGTTAATAAGATCGCGTCGCTTGATCCAGCCAGTGGGACGATCAAGGTTGCTGGTGGACTCGAGTATTACATTGATAACACCAGTCCCACCGGACTCAGTTCACGTCCGCGTCCCGGCGTGGGACGCCGGCTATGGATAACAGACAAAAACAATTTCGGACCTCGCCTCGGTTTGGCTTGGCGTCCCTTCGGTGGAACCAGCACAGTGGTACGTGCTGGATTCGGAACTTTCTACAATCATCAAATCGTCGGGAACGGCCTGACTCCGCTGTCGCGCAATTCGCCTTTCCGTTTGCGGCAAACATCGGGGCCATTCCAATCGACGGATCGGCCGGACCTTGCGAATGCGTTTTCAGGAATCCCGCAGGTCATTGCGCCGGGAATCGATCCGAATTTCCGCACCGCATACGTGAATCAATGGAGCTTTGGCGTGCAGCGCGAGGTCGCCTCCAATGTGGTCTTAGACGTTTCATACCTCGGGTCACAGGGGCACAAACTTCCGATAGCCTGGAATATTAACCAGGCTTTTCCGGGACCGGGCTCGGTCAATAGCCGCCGACCATTTCCAGCGTTCGGCAACATTACCGGCGGCTATATTTCATCGATTGGAAACTCGAATTTCAATGGTCTCACCGCTCGTGCGGAGCGGCGCATGACGAATGGACTCAGCTTGATCACTTCCTATACATGGTCAAAAGCGATCGACGACGGTGTCGGGATCTCCGCTGCAAGCGACTCCAGCGGATCCAATGGATTCGCGCAGGATGCCCGGAATCTGCGGGCCGAGCGCGCGGTCTCCGACTTTGACGTGACGCACCGATTCGCATTCAGCTATGTCTACGATTTGCCGTTTAGCAAAACTCCAAATAAGGCGCTGAGGGCCGTTGCCGGCGGCTGGCAGCTTACCGGTATCTTGACGCTTCAAACCGGATCGCCTTTCACCGTTTTCTCAGGACGTGACGAGAGCAACACCGGAGCGGGCACATTGCAAGACCGGCCGAACATCATTGGCGACTGGGGTGTTGCGAACCAGGGTCCCGACCGCTGGTTCAGTACGTGCACGTTGCTGCCAAATGGAACCCGGAGAAACTGCCTCCCGGGAGATAACCCCGCCTGGCTGATCAACGCGGCCGGAACGTTCGGTAATGCGGGGCGGAATATCATCCGCAGCGATGGTTTGAAGAATTTCGATCTTGGGTTGTCGCGATCGTTCCGCTTAACTGAACAGGTTTCGCTCCAATTCCGCTCGGAATTCTTCAATCTTGCCAATCACCCGAACTTCTTTCTGCCCAACGAGAGCGCGGCGAGTAGCTCATTTGGAGCAGTTTCACGTGCTGCTTTCCAGTCGCAGACCGGGGCGCAGCGCCAGATCCAGTTCGCGGCGAAGGTTTTGTTCTGATATGCGTAAGGTGACTGACCCAATACACCCCTCCTCGCAGAGGAGCGGTGGCGCGAAGCGCGAACCCGGTAGGGCGAAGCCTCAATTGAAGTTCGGCCGACATTTTCGCCCTTCTGACCACCCCCCACTTTTGATCCTCGTGGCATTCCTCGCCGTTGGAGTTGTGAGCAGTACTGCTGCCCAAGGTCCGTCATACGATCTCGTTATTCGCAACGGGCGGATCGTGGACGGCAGCGGCAGTCCGTGGTATCGCAGTGACGTTGCAATTCGCGGCGATACGATCGTTCGCGTCGCGCCATCGATTGCCGACGCCACTACACGCGTCAGCGCGCTGCGAGTGGGACGAGTCCCTTTCGGGAAAGAGTCTGGCCGACATCACGCGCATGCGGGGGACGGACGTCACGCTTGGTAATGCCGCCGAAGCCGCAATGTGGATCGTCGAACGAGGCAACTGTTCGGGCATTTTTCACGCCATCGCCGAAGGCGATCTCCGGCGAATTCTCCGCCATCCGGCCACAATGATTGCGTCCGATGGCGGGATTCCGATCTTCGGGAAAGCGAATCCACACCCCAGAAACTACGGCACGTTTGCGCGCGTCCTGGCGGTATACGTCCGTGAGCTCAATATCATCACCCTCGAAGATGCAGTGAGGAAGATGTCTTCATTGCCTGCTCAACGCCTCGGTCTTACAGATCGTGGCCTGATCCGGCCGGGAATGAAGGCGCGGATATTGCCATCTTCGATCCCGCGCGCATACGTGACGCGGCCACATTCGAAAAACCGCATCAATATGCTGAAGGCGTCTCCACTGTCATCGTCAACGGGAGAATTGTCCTTGATGGCGGTTCCATGCTCGCAGCGCGCCCTGGGCGCGTGCTCTACCACGGTCGCTGACACAACTTCCGAGTCGCGGATGTAAAATGACTCCGCCCTTTGCGAAAGCCGCACACGAAGCTCTCAAAGCAACCGAAAAGCTGGCAAGAGAAAACCGCGCGCACGAGAGAAGAATCCGAAAGCTGGAAAAGTCGGAAAGGCGTACCACCAAACGCCTGGACCAACTCGAAAAGCGTTAACCTGATCATCATGTCCAATGCATACGTACGAGCGAAGCGGCCCGATGGGTCAGAGTGCACAATCGACCTTATCGAACTGGAGACCGCTCTCGAGGGCGACATGGGCAGTACCTACTTGTTTTTCCCTGAAACCGGCAAGATTGTCTTTCGTCCGGGTGAAGATCCGTTCGGCATTGATGAAATGGATGATGAAGACGAACAAGACGGTAAGGCTGAAGGCACCGAAGTCCTGACCCTCGATCGGATCCCCAGCCACGAGCGCTTTCGATGGATGGAAGATTTTATCGAAACAGTGTATTCGGTGAGCGCACGTTCAGCCCTACGCAATGCTCTAAATCAAAAAAAACCTTTTCGTCATTTCAAGGACGCGTTGCTGGAGTTTCCTGCCGTTCGCCAACAATGGTTTCAATTCGAAGCCAGGAAACTGAAAGAGGAAGCGATCGATTTCATTGAAAGCCTCGATTGGGAAATTTTGAAAGTTGTCGATGGGAGGCCCGTCGAAAACGTGTCGCCGGAGATAGAACCCGCCGAGCGATTGCAGCCAACCGGCGAAGAACGCGAATGGATTCTCAGGGCTGGGTCCGAAATCGCTGCGAAAGGCGGGCGTTCGCAGCTTGCGTTGCTTTTGAAAGGATCGAAGGACAAGAAACTGCTGAAACACCATCTCCAAAACTCGCCTGCATACGGCAAGCTCTCGTTTCTGACGCTCGAAGAAATCGAAAACCGTATTGATCATCTCATTCGCCTTAACGAACTGCGTGTCGAGTTCTTCGGAGACTTTCCTCTGATTCTGTTGAGCGACGCTGCCTGGGAACATGTGCGGCCGTGGTCCAATGAACAAGAGTGCCGCCGGGCAGCCGCAGCCGACGACCGCACGTTGAATGAGATTTTGCTTCAATGGCGAAACCGTCCGCGCCCGGAGCAATTTCATTTGCTGGATGCGGTCACATCACTCGATCCCGATTCCGAGCGGTGGATACTTCAAGCATGGCGTGAGGTGGCCGGCAAGGAAGTCCGAACGCGCATCGAAGAAAAACTCCGGTCTTCCACTTAAGCAAGATCCACCTACTCCCAGAGGTAGAGGGACCGGCTAAAAATGCCGCTGACCGCCTTCCATTCGGGCCCATCCCGTGCGATACAATTGTGGGCAGGAGGAAGCCATGGCGCGCGAGCCGCTCGTAAGAGAACAAGTTATCCCAAGCAAGCTGGTCCTCAACGTCGAAAATGTCGGCTTAACCGAGGAACAATTTTTCCGGCTTTGTAGCGACAATCGCGATTTATTCATGGAACTCACCGCCCAGAAAGAGCTGATCATCATGGCTCCCGAAGGGCTGAACAGCAGTGAAAGAAGCAATGTTTTTTGCTATCACCTCACCGATTGGGCAAGAAAAGACGGAACGGGAATTGTTTATGGTTCTGCCGCCGGTTACAAATTGCCAGACGGCGCCATTCGTGGTCCAGACGCTTCCTGGGTCCGTCGGGACCGGCTCGCGGCCTTCACTAAGGAAGAGCTCGAGAAGTTCGGCCATTTGTGTCCGGACTTCGTTGCTGAGGTGATGTCTCCGAGGAACACACTCACCGAACTCCGGGAGAAAATGGCCGAGTACATCGCCAACGGCGCGCGACTGGGGTGGTTGATCGACCCGTACGACGCGCGGGTTTATATCTATCGGCCTGGGCACCCTGTGGAATGTTTGGAAAATCCCGGCACGATCAGCGGCGATCCTGTCCTGCCCGGATTCGTTTTTGAGGTATCTGAAATCTTGTAATCGCTTCTCTCTTACCGGATCCATAGTGTATTCTCCGCCTGACGAATCCATCGCACAGGAGACACCTATGAGACGAACGTTTTTCTTGGCAATCGCAGCAGTGATTTTTGCCGCGGCCGCGTTTGGTTTTCAGAACCGGGGGACACAGGGAGGCCGGGGACAACAGCCGGCGCCTAACGCCGATCCTTACGCCAACAATGCGGCACCGGGGACGACTCAATTTCCGCTTGCGGCTCCGGCAGGTAAGGACAGTAACGCCTTCAACGTGGCGCCGCCGGGCGCGGTGAATCAGGGACCCTTCGATGCGTCGAAATGGAAATATGGAAACGCGTTTGACGCGCCTGCAGGATCGAAGATTTGGAATCCCGTCAAGCTGAAGATGATGCAGGGCGGCAAAGTCACCGGCGGCACGCTGTTCACCTCCACGGATCCCGCCATTGATTGTGCGATGGCCAACGCGGGTTACGACTTTGTCTGGACCGAGATGCAGCACGATACGCGCGACTGGGGCGCGGTCGGCCGCATGTGGCGCACCTGCCCGGATGCGAAAGCCGTTCCTGGAGTGCGCATCGCTTACACCGACGAGCGCGAAATCCAGCATGCGCTCGACGCGGGAGCGCTCGTTGTCGTCGTTCCGACCGTCGACACCGTTGAAGAAGCGATCGAAGCGCGGAACTGGGCGTACTTCCCCCCGCTGGGCCGGCGCAGCCAGGGTGGCGGCCAGGCCTTCGATGTCTCGATGTGGGGCAATGTGCCGGGAGGCTATCGCAATACGATCAACGACAACGTGGTCTTGATCCTGATGATTGAAACCCTCGAAGGACTGAAGAACGCCGACGCCATCGCGAAGATTCCCGGCGTCACCGCGGTTTTTGCGGCTAGCGGGGATCTCGGAAACTTCTCCGGCTATCGCCAGGGCACACCCGACTACGAGCGCGCCATCAACATCGTTCACGATGCCGCGATCAAGGCCGGCGTGCGCCTGTGCGGGCCGGTCGCCTGGCGTGACCGTCCGGATTTCACGTGTTTCCAGGCCGGCAGCGAAGTCGCTGCCATCACGCGGGGCGTCGCCGCCGAACTGGGCCCGCTCGCTAACACGCAAGCGAAACCAGAAGTCGGACCATTCGCGCAGCCGAGACGTTGATCCGGTCGCAAAAAAATTTGGAATCCAGCGCACGAGTTAGTTGCGGAGTGTAAAACATTTTGAATTGGCTTGCCAGTTAGGTTCAAAGTTGGACGGGACTTTGAATCTGCTGTGCGAGTTTGAATCGGTTCACTTTGCGTTTGCTTCCGGCGTGCCGTTCATCGGGGACGAAAGACTCGGCATAAACGCGATTCGGGCGAAGTCCAGCTCAGCCGGCTTGATACTGCAGCGACACGCAATTCACGCACGCAACAGCGGCCGCGTTAAGCACGTTGGGCCGCCGGCGCCGGGGAAACAAATTTCGGTGCCGTCGAATTCGGAGACTTTGCAGCCGGCGGATTCGAGACGCAAGCGCGTGATGGGGTTGCCGCTCACCATGACGAGGTTGCGGGGAGAAATGGCGAGAACATTGCAGCCGAGGGTGGGGTATTCCTCTTCGGGAACATCGATCAGTTGGACGCCGCGCGCGGTGAGAAGCTCGAATAGCGGCACCGGCAAAATGCGAAGGTAAACGACAGCGAGATCCTCATCCAAGAGGCTGATGACCGACATCAAGTGAAGGACGTCCTGCGGGCCTCTCCAGTACGGGAGTTCCACGGGAACGACTTGCACGCCAAGAGGAAGGAGCAGTGCGGAAAGTTGTTGAATACCGGCGGCATTGGTTCGGAAACCGCGACCGGCGAGCAACGTCTCCTGGTCGAGCCAGATCATGTCGCCGGCCTCGGCAGTAGCGACGCCTTCGATGAAGCCGAGAATCGGCACGTCCCATCTCGGAAATGCGTCCGCGAAAGCAGGACCCTCGCCCCGGCGCGCAACTTTGCCGGTTTGAAAAATGACGGCGCCGCGATCGGTTATCAGCACAGGATCGTGCGCGTAAATGGAGTCCAAACCAGTACGGTCGTCCGCGGGAAGATACAGAATCTCGGCTTCCGCTTCCGTCATCGAGGAAACGAAGCGTGCGTGATCGTGTGACGCGCCAGCCAGATCCGGCGGACGCGTATAGGCGAGAGGTTTCCATTCTGTTTCGATCCGTTGTTGGGTACGAAACGCTTCCTCCGGCCTCTTCACGATGACGCGCCGCAACGGCGCCACCATGCTCTGCCCGCCGAAAGACTTCATTGGACTGATGGAAATTTGATGGCGCGGCGCAGCGATTCCATTGTCTGTGCGGAACCCGTAAAAAGACTTTCCGGATACCGCGCGGTCTTGGTCATATTGATGTAGATCGGATCGGCCTTGTAGGTATTGAGGGACAATCCTGCGAGGTATTGAAGGCGGAGATTGCGGTCTCGATTAATGAGCGCATCTTTCGTCCACGGCTTCAGATCTGTCGCGCTGCCGGCATACGTGGCCACAAGATCCACGGCTGAATAGATTCCGATCTCGCGCAGGGATTGCGCAACCCTTGCATAGTCCGTGCTGCCCAGGCGCTCTTGCATTTTATCGACGTCGATCTTCGTTTGTTCGACCTGGCCAACGAGAACGACATCATAACCCTGGCCCTGGATTGTATTCGCGAATACCATCCCGTTAGGAAATGCTTCCAAAAATGTTGCGATCTCGCTTTTCACGGCTTCTTCGTTGCTTTCGTAGAGTTGAACGAATTGCGTGACGACACCGCCGGGATTGAGATGCTGCTTGGCAATCTCGAAGAACTCGCGTGTGTACAGGGCAGCCGCTCCCTTCACCCAGGGGTCGAGCGGATCGGATGTAATGCCATCGAATTTCTCCTTCGTTGTCAGAAGAAAGTGCCGGCCATCGTCGACTTGCACGCGGACCTTCGGATTGCGGATCACATCGAAGTTGTGTTCGGCGAAATATGTTGAAACCACCTTCGGCACCAGCGGCTCGATCTCGGCAATAGTCTCCTGCTGAAGGCGCGGCTCGATGCTGACGGCTCCCGCCGTGACCCCGGCCCCGCAGCCGATGACCAAAATCTTGCGCGGATTCTCAGGGATCAGGGTCGTCAGGTGGCCGAGCATACGTTGCAGCCGCATATCCGCAGGATCGCTGGATGCCTGTACTTTGCCCGCGTTGTGATAATTCCGGATGCCGTCGGGCAGATCGGAAACAGCAACCGAGGCGGTCAAACCCTCGCCCACATAAATCGTCTTATTTGCCGCGCCGCGAACCGCGGCAAATCGCCCGTACTCCACAAGGCGCGCCGGCAACGGATGAACCGTCGCGATAACCAATTCGGTATAGCCGGCGACGATCAGCAGCGACACGGCAAGCGAATACTTCGACAGGCGTGTCCCCGTTTCCGCCCCGAACGCGGTCGCGCCCGAAGCAAACAGCGCGGAAACCGCCGAAATGACAATCATCAATTGTTGCGAATGCTGGCTCCCGATCCACACCACCAGGAGCAGGCTCGCGCCCAAGGATCCGGCGATTGCGCCGACGGTGTTGGCGGCATAAACACCTCCGACCAGCCTCGCCGGATCCTGGCCTCGCGATGCGACCGCTGCCAGAGCCAGGGGGAAGCTCGTTCCCCAAAAAATCGCGGCAGGCAAAACCGCCCAAAGCGATCGCACGAGATCCAACTGCATCGTGAACACCGGGTTGTTTGCTATGGAGGGATCGATCGGCCAGTACGGAAGCGATTCCGTCAGCATGAATGCAGCCCATGCCATCGCTGCGCACAGCAGCACCTGGCACCAGGCCAGGGCGACACGCGGCCGCGCGAATCGATGAGACAAGGTCGAACCCAGAGTGCTGCCGATGCCGAGCCCGACAAGAAATACAGCGAGGACCAGAGAAAACGTGTAAACCGTGGCGCCAAACAGCAGCGACAGAGTTCGCGTCCAGATCACTTCACACGCCAGCGCTGTGAATCCGGAAAGCGCAATCGACAAATAAATTGGCCAGGCGCCCGACGCGATCGCCGCTTCCGATTCGCCAGGTATTACGGTGTATACCGTCCATTTTGAAACACCGAACGCAATCACACCGACGGCGACATTCAGCGCTACTGCGACAAACGTGGTTTTGGCAATATCGTGAACCCGCATCAGGTAAAAACCGGCAAGCAGGCTTCCGATGACAGCGCCTCCGATGTTGCCTCCGTAAAAGAAACCCAGCCAGGAAACGCCTCGAGGTGTCGTCTCCACCCATCGAGAGATGGCCGGCAATGTAGCGCCCATCAAAAGTGTCGGCGGAATCAAGCACACTCCGGCGACGATGCTTCGGATAACCAGTCCGAAGAAGCCCGATCCGGCCCAGACCGTATAAGCGCCGGCAACCAGCGGCATCGCGAACAGAATCGCGAGTCCAATCACACCGATCGTCAGTTCCAGCAGCGCGTAGACTCGTAATGGATGGTACGTTCGCGAAATCAAACGCGGAAACAGCAAGCTACCCAGACACATTCCGCCCATGAAGGTGCCCAGCAATATGCCTAATGAAACTGTGGATGAACCGATGACCAACTCGAGGAGTTGAAACCACACGATTTCGTAAATGAGTGCCGAGCATCCGCTACCGACGAATATCATCAGAAGCAATGGCAGAAAACGCCCAGGCGTCACCTCCGCCGTTTCAGCCACGGCAACTTCATTGAGACTCATTTCATGCATACAGGAAGCAACTCCTTACAATGGACCGAGGATCGTAGCATATTGGAGATTGCATCATTCGAAGTTTTCTGATTTCCCAATTCAGAAGTACAGCAACCTCGAATCTCCGTAACCTCGAATCTCCGATCTCCAACTTCTCTGGGCTAGCTTACAACACCCGCTGATGGCTAAAATGCTTCGTTATGCAAACCCGCCGTGAAATGCTAAAGCGCATTGGCGCAATGGTCGGCATCGCTGCATTCGCACCCCGCGCCTTCGTGCAGGCACAGGCGCGCTCTCAGGGTTTGGCCGGGCTCGGCAATGCGCTTGTGTCACTCACCACGCCCGAAGCGGAGACGCTGCGGGCGGTCATAGCCAGACTGATACCGGCTGATGAAAACGGCCCTGGTGCTCTGGAAGCTCGCGCCGACCGCTTCATCGACCGGGCGCTCGGAGGGGCGCTGAAGAATTTACGGTCCGTGTACAGCGCCGGCCTGGCGGCGATCGACAACTACGCCCAGTCTTCGAAAGGCATCCCTTTCTCTAAACTTTCGGCATCCGAGCAGGACGCCATCCTCACGGCAATCGAACAGAACCAAGCCAACGGATTTGCGGGCGGCTCCGCGCAATTCTTCAATCTGCTGCGGACGCACACGATCCAGGGAACGTTCTCCGATCCATTCTATGGGGGCAACGAGAATTTCATTGGGTGGGATCTCATCGGCTATCCCGGCGCGCGTATCGCTGTCTCTGCGAATTTGCAACGCATGGATGTCAAACCGGAGTCGAGCCGCAAGTCGGCCTACGACTACGGCATGTTCAACAAAGGTGAGATCTGATGCGTGGGAAAAAATCACCCTCTCCCTCTGGGAGAGGGCGCGAAGCGCGAGCCCGTCAGGGCGAAGCCTCAAGAAAAGCTGAGGGTCTCAGGATTTGCAAAGACTTGTGACCCTCACCCGGCGCGCCTTTAGCGCGCCGCCCTCTCCCAGAGGGAGGGGGATTTTTTGGGTGTGTCTCTTCTGCGTCTCCACTCTGAGCGCCCAGTCCTCTCTTCCGATCATCGTCGATACGGATGCCGGCGCCGACGATATGATGGCTTTGGCTTACCTCTTGTCGTCACGCGACGCGCGTATCGAAGCGATCACGGTGGTTCATGGTGTGGCGCATGTAAGCGAAGGCGCAAGAAATATCCGGCGGTTGCTCAATCTTGCCGGCAGGCCGGAAATCCCCGTGTTTGAAGGTCAGGAACGGCCTCTTCAAGGACTCCGGCCGTTTCCGGCCGACTGGCGGGCGCTGGCCGACAAACTGCCCGGCGTTGATTTGCCGGAAATCGGCGATACCCGTTCGGCTGAACTAGCCGTTTCGTATTTGAAGCGGCGGCTGAAGGACCGAACGCATCCGGTCCGAATCCTGGCCCTCGGTCCCTTGACGCACCTGGCAGTAGTGTTACGCGACGTTCCAGAAGGCATGAAGACGATCGATCGGCTTGTAATTATGGGCGGCGCGGTCTCGGTGCCGGGCAACCTTTCCGGAGGCAATCCAGAAAAGGCGGCAAATGAAGTTGCGGAATGGAACATTTACGCAGATCCGCACGCAGCCGCCGCTGTTTTCAGAGTACCGGTCACGACTTTATTAGTGCCCTTGGATGCAACAATGCGCGTTCCGATCACGCGCCCCTTTGTGGAGGATTTCCGGCGCCGGAATTTAACCCCGCTGGGTCGCGTCGTGGCCCAACTGTTCGAATCCTCGCTGCCATTGATCGATACGCACATGTACTTCGCGTGGGATCCGCTGGCTGCGGCCGCCTTGTTGGATTCGTCTATCGTTACAGCAAAGCCGGCCGCGCTCAATGTGGTGACGGCCGGGAAGGATGTTGGGCGGACGAAGCTCGCCCGATGGAACTCCGGTTCCAAACTCCGCGTCGCCGTCGATGCCGATCCGGCCCGGTTTCAGACGTCCTTTGAGCGCGCCTTTGCGAAGTGATAATCTACCGTCGTGCTGAAGGCTCTCGGAAAAATCCTTGCGGCGGCGGCTCTGATTAGCCTCATTGTGCCGCCGGCGGCGGCTCACGATATCCCGAACGACATCACGATACAGGCTTTCTTCAAACCGGAAGGGGAGCGGCTCCACTACCTGCTTCGAGTGCCGCTGAAAGCCATGCGCGAGGTCGAGTTTCCCAAGCGGGGGCCCGGATTTTTGGATCTGGCTCGCATCGACGAATATCTCCAGGACGCCGCAACGCAATGGATCGCTCAGTTCACCGATATTGAAGAAGGGGGCACACGGTTGTCTAAGCCCGAGATCGCCGCGGCGCGGGTGTCGCTCGAGTCGGATAAGTCGTTCGCAGCTTATGAAACCGCGCTGGATCACGTGCGTGGCGAGCGGCTGCCGGACAACACAGAACTGTATTGGGAACAGGCCATGTTCGATGTGCTGATGGACTATCCCATCCAATCCGACCGATCGGAGTTTGCGATCCATCCGAGATACGAACGTTTGGGGCTGCGGGTCGTCACCGCT
>WNEW01000945.1_pt1 | contig 14055 bp, 13 predicted proteins | sample 5399891 | NCBI WGS metagenome assembly WNEW01 (sample SAMN13153336, study PRJNA577476) | soil metagenome | isolation source: 40 cm grassland meadow soil pre-rain plot 5 | place: USA:California | collected 2015-09-08 | reverse complement strand
CGGTCCATCTCGTCATCGGCCAGCGGCAGGGCTCGATCTCGTTCCTGCAGCGCCGCATGCGTCTCGGGTATCCGAAGGCCGCGCGCTTCATCGACATGATGGAGCAGGACCGCATCCTGGGCCCCGGCGACGGCGCCAAGCCGCGCGAAGTGCTCGTCGGCCCGGAGTTCCTCGCGAAGCGCGGGCGATAGTCGGAGGGGCCGCGACGGCCCCCTCCGATGCCTCCCCCAGAAATTCGGATTGCGCCGGCAAAGCCGGCGCTCGAACAGCGCGAGGTTCGTTTAGGCGGTCGGCAGCACGATGCGGAAGACGGCGCCGCCGTCGCGGCGGTTGACGGCCGTGATGCGACCGCCGAACCGCTCGACGATGCCCGCCGAGATCGCCAGGCCGAGCCCGGCGCCGGTTTGCTTGGTCGTGAAGAACGGCTCGAACAGACGCGGCAGGATCGCGCGCGGAATGCCGGGGCCGGTGTCGCGTACCTCGATGGCGCAGCCGAGCGGATCGGGCCCGGCGGCGACGACGATCTCGCGGCGGCCGTCGCGGTCACACAGCTCGTCCTGGGCGTTCGTGATGAGGTTCAGCAGCACCTGCTGCAGCTGAAACGCCGACACCCGAATGGGCGGTAGGTCCGGCGGCACGTCCACGCTCAGGGTGATGCCGTCGCGCCGCAGGTCGTACGCCTTGAGCTCGGTCGCGCGGCCGATCACGTCCTCGACGGCCACGGGACCCGGCGCGTCGCCGGGCTGTCGCGCCATGTCGAGCGTCGTGCGGATGATGCGCATGACGTGCTCGCACGCCTCCTCGACCTGCGCCAGGTGCTCGGCGACCTCCGCCGGCGCGTCGGCGAGCTTGCGGCGCACCAGCCACAGGTGGCCGAACACGCCCTGCAGCACGTTGCGCATCTCGTGCGTGACGCCGGCGACGACTTCGCTCACCGCGTACAGCCGGCCCGCCCGCTCGATCTGCGCGTGCATCCGCAGCGACTGATCGTGGGCGCGCTCGAGCTCGCCGTAGGCCGCCGCGAGACGGTGCCGGCTGTGCCGGTAGGCGTCGGCCAGCATCGCCGCCAGGGCGCCGACGATGTTGAGGACGAGCAGGTTGAAGACGGCCGTCTCCCACGCGTCAGGCGCCGGCGCGCTCGTGAAATGCAGCAGGCCGAGCGTCTGCGCGCTCGCCAGCGTCAGAAAGGCCAGCGTCGCGAGCACGGTGACGACCACGCAGGCCAGGCTCGAGAACACGATGCCCGTGTACACGGGCACGATCGCGTAGGCGCCGAGATAGGCGGACGCCGCGAGGCCGCCCGCCGCGTAGAGGCCGGCGGTGATGAAGCCGACGTCCATGCTCATGCGGATCCAGGCCTGCAGCCGCCGGCGCCAGTCCGAGCGCGCGGCGAGGTAGTACGGCACGTTCACGAAGAACCCGAGCACGGCGGCGACGCGGATGACGGCCTTCGTGGCCGGCACGACCGTGAGCAGCTCGTTGAAGATCAGCATCAGGAGGGCCACGCCGGCGCGGACGGCCAGCTCCTGGCGGAGCGCCCGCCGGCGCCGCGCGGTCTCGTCGGCCCGCGGCACCGGCTGCGGCCGGACGGGGGCCGCGGCCTCCTGGGCCGCTGGATTCGTAGGTTCTGCCGACGTCGCCACGTCGCTCATGCGCCCCCCGACAGTCGTTGGCCGGAACTGCCGGTGCAAGAGCGGCTCCAGACCTGCACGCGCGATAACTGCGCGTCGTTGCTCGGATCGGGCAGGGACCGCTCCCGCCCGATGGCCAGCGTGTGACCGCGCCGAATGCCACCGCGCGCCCAGGAATCGACCAGTCAGAACTTCAGCCGCACGCGATACGTCAGCCTGGAGGCGCCTTCCTTCGCCACCGGGATCTGGAACTTCAGCGTGTGCGCCTGGGGCTTCTCCCACGCGTGCGTGGAGGCCATCACCTGCCAGTCACCGGGCACCGGCTCGATGACGGTGACCGTCTGGTCGGTCTTCTTGTGGTTGCGCAGCGCGATCTCCCATTCGACCTCGTAGATGTTGGAGCCGAGCTTGCGGAAGTCCTTCTGGGTGCGCTCGCCCACGAGGTCGAAGGCGTCGCCCATCTTGATCTTCACGCGCTCGTCCTTGGGCGTATGGTCGATCCAGTCCTCGCCGACGAACTGCTGGCTGCCAGACGCGTCCGCCTTGTACACGCGGATCTTGCCCTTCGGCAACGGCACGCCGAGCCGGTGCTCCTTCGCGTTCTTGATGTCGAGGTACACGCCGACCTTCTGGTTCGACATCGGCATGCCGTACGACGTCCGGTAGTAATCCTGCGCGCCGTAGTAGATGAGCTCCTTGACCACCGGCACGTCGCCGGCCGACATGAGCGTGAGCTGTTTGGTCTGGTTGTCCTTGACGGTCGTGCGGCCGTCGAGCGTGTAGAGGTGATACTCGAAGAAGCCCTCGGAGGTGAAATCGCGCGCGGCATCCTGCATCGACGCCGCCTTGGCGGCCATCTCGAGCGCGCGCTGGCTGCGACGGCCCTCCGGCGCGCGGTTGACGTCGCCCGCCACCAGCTTGAGCGCGGCGTTGGCGTACGTCGCGCCGCTGCGGTTGTCGATGGTGACCCAGCCGGTGAGGTCGGCCGTCGCATCGGCGGCATCGAGGACCATCACGTAAGCGACTTCAGGTGCACCGTGGTCGGGTCGATCTGCGCGGCGACGTCGGTGAACTCCGTCTCGTGCAGCCCCGTCGGCAGCCGCGTCTCGCGCACGTCCTTCACGAGCCCGAGGTTGCCGTTGTAGATCGTCACCATCACGTCGGTCTGCGCGTCGCGGCCGACGGCGACCTGCGCCGCCTCCGCGCCCGACGCGAGCGACGTCGTCAGCATCAGCGCGATCGCCACCGTCCGTTTCATGCTCCCGCCTCCTGCCGTTCGGATGTCTGCTGCTGGCGGGTTAGACAGGGCAGGAGCGGTGAAGTTCCCGAGACGGGAAAACCCCTTCCCTACAGCGAGACCATGACGGCGACGGCCAGCGTCGGCCGCTCGGTCGCCTGGCTCTCGATCGACACCGCGCCGAGCGCCGTCGCTTCGCGCACGAACCGGGCGTAGGCGTCGCGGGGCACCGCCAGCTCGACGACGATCCGGCCCGCGTCGATGCGGCGCCCCGTCTGGCGCCCGCCGACGCGCGCGGCGAGCGCGATCAGCGCGCGCTCGGCGGCGCTCACGTCGGCCACGCGCAGCCGGGCGGTGACGTCGGGCGGCGCGGCGGGAATGCCGGTCATCGGTCCCGTGCGTGACAGCGGCGAGATCTGCGGCGTCGGTTGCGCCTTGGCGGTCGCGATCGACGGCGCCGTGCTCATAGCGCCGCGCGGCGGCGTCGCGGCCTGCCGGTCGCGAGCGGGCGCGGGCGGCGTCTGCGGGTCGGCGGCGGGAGGCACCGCAGCGGACTGGCCGCGGGCGGCGGAGTCGATCGCGTCCTGCGCGACGGACGGCGCCGCGTCGCGGCGCTTGGCCTGCTCGAGCTTGCTCCTGTCCTGCGCGCGCTCGGACGATTCGCGCCCGGGAGTGAAATGCTGGACATCAGGCGGCGGCGCCACGTTGCGCTGGTCGCTCATCTCCCGTGCCGCGGACCTCGTTTCGCCCAACTTCGCTTTCGGCTCATCGCTCGTCTCGGCCCGTTTGCTGGCGGCGCTCGACGGCTCACCGGCGCTCTTCGGCGGCTCGCTCGCCGGCGCCGCGGGCTGCTGCGGCATAGGCGCCGGCTGCTTCGGCTCGGGCGCGACCCGCCCGCGAGCGGGGTCCGGTCGCGGCGGCGCCGCGGGACCGGGCGGAGACTGCAGTCGAGACTGCGCGGCCCGCTGCTGCTCGGGCGAGGCGCGGAAGAGCAGCACCGCGAGGCCGCCGATCAGCAGGAGCGCGGCGGCCCCCAGCGGCAGTGTCGGCCACGGCCGGGCGAGTCGGCGCGCCAGACGCCTCGGCCACGGCGCCGGCTGGGCCGCCGCGACCACCCGATCGACGAATCCCGCCGGTGCCCGCACGGGATCCATGGCGCGGACGAGCTTCACCGTCCGCAGCAGGGTGGCCAGCTCGCGGCGGCACTCGGCGCAGCCGGCCACGTGCGCATCGAGCGCCGCACGCTCGGTCGGCGTCAGCGCGTCGTCGGCGAGGGCGGAAAACAGGTCGCGCGTCTCGGCGCAGGTCATGCGAACCGCTCCAGCTTCTCCTTCAGCTGCATCCGCGCACGGTGCAGCCGCGAGCGCACGGTGCCGGGATCCAGGGCGAGGGCCTCGGCGATCTGCTCGTACGATAACCCCTCGACGTCGCGCAACACCAACACGAGGCGCCGGTCGTCCGGCAGCTCGGCGATGGCCGCCCGCAGCGCCGCGTCGAGCTCGGCCCGCTCGGCGGCCGCCGCGGCGTCGGGCGTCGACGCCGGCACGTCGGCCAGAACGGTGTCGCCGCGCGCCACCCGACGCTCCGGCGACGCGAGGCGATTGAGACACAGCCGCGACGCGATCGCGTAGAGCCACGTGCCCAGCCGCGCCTCGCCACGAAACTCGGCGATCGCCCGGTGCGCCCGCAAGAATACCTCCTGCGCGATCTCCTCGGCCTCGGCGCGGCTGCCGAGCATGCGCAGCGCGACGCCGAAGACGCGGTGCTGATAGGCGATCACCAGCTCCTCGAACGCGCGCGGCTCGCCGGCCCGCAGGCGTGCGAGCAGACCGGGCGGATCGGCGCCGAGGGCCTCGCGCATCGGTTAGACCGCCATGCCCCCGCGAAGTTCCCGGCGCTCAGCCGCGGACGGGAGCCTCGGCCGCCAGGATGTCGGCGGCGATCGGGCGCCAGTCCACGAGCCGCTCCAGCGCGTCGAGGGCGCGCGGCGAGAAGGCGGGGACGCCGGGCGGCGCGGGCGCGAGCCAGCGGCGCGCGTAGAGCGCGGCGACGAGCAGCTTGTGCTGGTCCTCGCGCTGCGCCTTCAGCGCCTGGCCCTCGTCGAGCAGGAGCGCGACCGCCAGCGCGTGATAGAGCGTCTCGGCGACCGGCCGCGCCTCCAGCTCGTATGCGGCCGGCGGCAGCGTCGCCCAGCCCGCGGCACGCCGCTCGACCTCGGCGAGCGCGCCGCGCACGACGTCGACCACCGGCTTGGCGTGACGCTCGCGCACGCCGTCGAGTCGCGCGCCCACGAACGCGGCCAGCGGCGCCAGCGCGCCGTCCTTGACGATCGCGCGCTGCACGTCGAGGGCGACGACGCTGGTCGAGCCCTCCCAGATCGAGCCCAGATACGCGTCGCGGAGCAGCCGCGCGTTCACCCATTCCTCGACGTAGCCGTTGCCGCCGCGCACGTTCATCGCCTCGCCCGTCACGACGCGCGCCCGCGCCGTGATCCACGCCTTGGCGACCGGCGTGACGATGCGCAGCAGGCGGCCGGCGGGGTCGGCGCCGGCGTCCCAGGCGTCGAACATCACCGCCGCGTTGAGCACGACCGAGGCCGCCGCCTCGACGTCGAGCAGCATCTCCAGCAGCGTCCAGCGCATGAGCGGCTTGTCGAACAATGCGCCGCCGAACGCCGCCCGGCCGCGCGCGTGGAAGACCGATTCCAGCAGCGCGCGCCGCATGATGGCCGCCGCGCGCATGGCGTTGGAGAGCCGCGAGGCGTTGACCATCTCCATCATCTGGGGCAGCCCGCGGGTCACGTCGCCGACGACCCAGGCGACGGCGCCGGCGTAGGTGACCTCGCCCGTCGCCATCGAGCGCGAGCCGAGCTTGTCCTTGAGCCGGTTGATCGTCCACGCGTTCTTCGTGCCGTCGGGCAGGTGCTTGGGCACCAGGAACAGGCCGAGCCCGCGCGTGCCGGCCGGCGCGCCCTCGGGGCGCGCGAGCGTGAGCGCGACGTCCGCGTTGGCATTCGACGCGAACCACTTGTCGCCCCAGAGCCGCCGGGTGCCGTCGGCGTCGCGGCGCGCGATCGTCGTGAGCGCGCCGACGTCCGAGCCGCCGGTCGTCTCGGTCATCCACTGCGTGCCCTGCCACAGATCCTCGAGCGTCGTGGCGGTCAGTCGCGCCAGGTATCGGGCGCGCAGGTCGTCGCCGCCGAAGCGGCTCAGCATCCGCGCCGTCGCGTCGGTCATGTTGACGGGACAGAGCAGGCCGAACTCGGACTGGGCAAAGAGGTAGGACAGCGCGTACTTCACCACGTGCGGCATGCGGCCCGGCCAGCCGAGCACGCCGTCGCGGTGCGACATCGCGGCCAGCCCGAAGCGCTCGAAGGCCAGCCGCTCCATCGCGCGATAGGCGGGATGGAACACGACCTCGTCCACGCGGCGGCCCCGCTCGTCGTACGGTCGCAGCGTCGGCGGGTGGCGATCGGCCTCCGCCGCGAGCGCGTCGAGCTCGTCGCCGGCGACGGCGCCCAGCTCGAGCAGCACCGGCCGCGCGCGCGCGAGCACGTCCGGCTCCATCACCGTGGAGCAGACGAATGCGAGATTCGGATCGGCGACGTAGAAGTTGAGGCCCCGCGTCGTCGGCATGCCGTCCTGGGCCGCGAAGCCCGGCGCCGGACCGATCGCGTCGGAGCGCGGCGCGCTCACTGGAACTCCAGCGTGGCGGCGCGCAGGCCGCACAGCAGCTTGCCGGCCGTCTCCAGGCAGCGGTCGTTGGACGGCGGCATCACGGGGCCCGCCAGCGCGTCGCGATGCCAGCGCTCGAGCGGCAGCTCCTTCAGGATGCCGCGGCCACCGGCCATCTGCAGCGCGCGCGTGGTCGCGTCCAGCCCCACCTCGGCCGCGTAGGCCTTCGCCTGGTTGACGGCGAGCATGGTGGCGGGCTTGTCGCCGGTCATCCGCAGGCGCGCCGCGTCGTGGACGAGCAGCCCCGCCGCGCGGAGCGCGGTGCCCACCTGCGCCACCGTGCGCTGCACGAGCGGGTGATGGGACATGGGCTCGGTGGCCGGCTTGAGCGTCTTCGTCTTCGCGTACTCGAGCATGTAATCGAAGGCCGCCTCGCCGATGCCGAGATAGACGGCGGCGTAGCCGAGCGCGAAGCCGGAGAGGTCGATGGTGAGCAGGCTGCCCGGGGTGCCGACGAGGTCGGCCTCGGGCACGAGACAGTCGTAGCGGATCGTGTGACTGACCGTGCCGCGCATGCCGGTCGCGTTCCAGATGCCTTCGATCTTCACGCCGGCGTCCGTGCGCGGGATCATCGCCGAGATCACGCCCTCGGCGGCGCTCGTCGTACCCTCCACCACGCCGGTGACGAAGTAGTAATCCGCCGCGTCGCCGATCGAGCAGAACTGCTTGACGCCCGCCACGCGCCAGCCGCCGTCGGCGCGACGGAAGACGGTGTTGAGCACGAACTTGTCGCGGAACGACTGCTCGGGCTCGCTCGTGATCGACGCGATCAGGCGGCCGCGCTCGACGACGTCGGCGAACCAGCGCCGCTTCTGCGCCGGAGTGCCGAGGGCGTCGATGAACCCGGTGATCGTGCTGTGCATGTTGAAGGTGAGCGCGGTGGCCGAGCAGCCGCGCGCCATTTCGCGCAGCGCGTGGACGTAGGCGATGGGGTCGGCGCCGACGCCGCCGTACTCGCGCGGCACCGTCAGCGGCAGCAGGCCGGCCGCCTGCAGGTCGCGATAGTTCTCGTGCGGGAAGGAGGACTCGGCGTCGTACCGCGCCGCGCGCGGCGCGAAGCGCGTGCGGGCCAGCTCGGTCATGCGCGCGACGAGGTCGGCCTGCTCGGCCGAGAGCGGCGGCAGCGGCAGCGCATCCATCTCGCGAGGACGATAGCACAGCGGCGCGCGCCGGCGAGGGGCCGCGCCTTGACACCCCGGAAGAGCCCGTGCTATCTGCGCCTATGCCCGAGGCGCCCCTGCTGCGCACCGAAGCGCTCACGCGCGCCTTCGGCAGCCTCATCGCCGTGGACCGCGTGGACGTCTCCGTCCGGCGCGGCGAGCTGCGCTCGATCATCGGTCCCAACGGCGCGGGGAAGACGACGTTCTTTCGGCTGATCTCGGGCGAGACCACGCCGACGTCCGGGCGCGTCTGGTTCGGCGAGCGGGAGATCACCGGACTGCCGCAGCACGCCGTGGCGCGGCTCGGCATCACGAAGTCCTACCAGATCACGAACGTGTTTCCGCATCTGAGCGTGCACGAGAACGTGCGCGTCGCCGTGCAGGGCTGGACGCGCTCGTTCAACTTCTGGTCGCGCGCCGACGCGCTCACCGACGTCGCCGAGCGCGCGCACGCGCTGCTGCGCACGGTGGGGCTCACCGCCAAGGCCGGGCAGCTCGCCGCGCACCTCGCCCACGGCGAGAAGCGCCACCTGGAGATCGCCATCGCCCTGGCCTCGGAGCCGCAGCTCTTGCTGCTCGACGAGCCGACGGCGGGCATGAGCCCCGAGGAGACGGACGAGACCATGCGGCTGATCCGCGAGCTGACGGCCGGGCGCACGGTCATCCTCGTCGAGCACAAGATGAAGGTCGTCATGAAGATCTCCGACCGCATCACCGTGCTCCACCAGGGGCAGGTGCTGGCCGAGGGCACGCCCGAGGCGATCCGCGCCAACGAGCGCGTGCAGCAGACCTACCTCGGCGCGATCCGCTAGATGGCGCTGCTCGAGCTCGAGGACGTCCACACCTATTACGGCGAGGCGCACATCCTGCAGGGCGTCTCGCTCGCCGTCGGCGAGGGCGAGGTCGTGAGCCTCATCGGCCGCAACGGCGCCGGCAAGACCACCACGCTGCGCTCGATCGTGGGCCTGACACGCCCGGCGCGCGGCCGTGTGCGCCTGCGCGGCGAAGACCTCACGCGGCTGCCCACGCACGAGATCGTGAGGCGGGGCATCGCGTGGATCCCGGAGGACCGGCGCGTGCTGCCGAACCTCACCGTCCTCGAGAACCTGCGCCTCGGCATGCTCGGGGTCGGCGCGCGCGAGGCGGACGCCGGGGCGCGGCTCGAGGAGGTGTTCCGTCACTTCCCGCGGCTGCGCGAGCGCATCGATCACCGCGGGCGCTTCCTGTCGGGCGGCGAGCAGCAGATGGTGGCCATCGCGCGCGCGCTGGTGGCGCGGCCGACGGTGATGCTGGTCGACGAGCCGACCGAGGGGCTGGCGCCGATGCTCGTGCAGAACCTCACGGAGATCCTGGCCTCGATCAACCGGGGCGGCACCACGATCCTGCTCGTGGAGCAGACGCTCGAGGTGGCGCTGGCGCTCTCACACCGCGTCTACGTGATGGACCAGGGGCGCATCCAGTTCCAGGGCACGCCGGAGACGCTGCGGAAGGATCCGACGATCCAGCAGCGCTTCCTGGAGGTCTAGCCGCCTACTTCACGCTGCCCGCGGTGAGGCCGCCGACGAGGTGGCGCTCGATCAGCGCGAACAGGATCACAACCGGGACGATCGCCAGCACCGACGCCGCGAAGAGATGGTTCCAGTGCTGCACGTACGCGGTCACGTACGACGTGATGCCGACGGTCAGCGGCTTGCGCTCGGGCGCCGTCATCAGCGTCAGCGCCACGATGTATTCGTTCCAGGCGGCGATGAAGGCGAAGATGACCGCCGTCACGAGCCCGGGCAGCGACAGCGGCAGGATCACGCGCACCAGCGCCCCCAGCCGGCCGCAGCCGTCGACGGCGGCCGCCTCCTCGACCTCGCGCGGGATGGACGCGAAGAACGCGCGCAGGATCCAGATGGCGAACGCGAGATTGAAGGCGGCGTTGGTGAGGATCAGCGCCGCGTAGGTGTTCACGAGGTCCAGCTCGAAGAACTCCCGGTAGAGGCCGACCACCAACGCCGTCGGTGAGAACATCTGGGTGACGAGGACGACGAACAGGAACGCCGTGCGGCCCGGGAAGCGGTGGCGCGCCGTGTAGTACGCGGCGGGGGCGGCCGCCAGCACGACGATCGCGGTGGACGCCCCGGCCACGACGAGTGAGACGCGCAACCAGTCCGCGAAGCCTGGATCGCCGAGCACGTCGAGGAAGTTGCCCGGGCGCCAGGTGAGCGGCAGCAGCCGCGGCGGCGTCGTGCGCAGCTCGGCGTCGGGCTTCAGCGCCGTCAGCAGCATCACCGCGTAGGGGGCCAGCACGCCGCACGCCAGCGCCCATCCCGCCGCGGCCAGCGCCGCGCGGCGCACTCACGCCCTCCCCGACGCCGGCGCGGCGGCGTCGTCCCAGCGGACCGTCTTGAGATACGCGAGGACGGCGAGCAGGATCAGCGCGACGTTCACGACCCCGAGCGCGGCGGCCAGGCCGACGTCGCGCAGCGCGCTCTTGAAGGCGATTTTGTACATGTAGGTGATCATCGTGTCGTGGCCGAAGCCGGGGTTGCGGTCGTTGAGCGTCCACACGATCGGGAACGAGTTGAAGACGTAGATGACGTTCAGCACGACGGCCACGAGCAGCGCGGGTCGGAGCAGCGGCAGCGTGACCAGGCGGTACGTGGCCCACGTGGAGGCGCCGTCCACCCGCGCGGCCTCGTAGACCTCGCCCGGAATGCTCGCGAGCCCGGCGAGCACGACGTAGGTGGTGAACGGCAGCGAGACGAAGATCCCCACCACGATCATGGCGCCCATCACGGTGGCGTCCTCGCCCAGCCAGTCCACGGGCTCTCGCAGCACCCGCCACGACGTCAGCAGGTGGTTGAGCGCGCCGAAGTAGTAGTCGTAGATCCACACGAACAGCTTGGAGGTCATGATCAGCGAGGCCGCCCACGGCACGATCAGCGCCCAGCGCACGAGCGCGCGCCCGGGGAAGTCCTGGTCGAGGAGCTGGGCGAGGCCGAGCGAGAGTGCCACGGTGACGCTCACGACGGCGGCCACCCACACCGCGGTGTTCGCCAGCACCGTCGGCAGCGCCGCCTGCTCGAGCAGCCGCAGGTAGTTGTCGGCGCCGACCGAGCCCTGATAGACGCCGGTGACCGAGTAGCGGCCGAGCGAGGCGCGCACGAGCGCGACGGCCGGATAGAAGACCACGCCGCCGATGAGGGCCACGCTCGGGCCGAGCCAGAGCCACGCCTCCCAGCGGCGGCCGCTCACGCGGTACGCCCGGGCGGGTGCCTCAGCGCGCGGCCGCCGCGGCGACGGCGTTGCGTTGCAGCTGGTCGAGGACCTGCTTGGGGTTGCCGCCGGGCTGCACGGCGAGGCCGATGCTCTGCTGGACGTCGAGCTTCACGCGGTCCCACGCCGGGTCGGTCGTGGGCGCCAGCCGCGCGTTGGGCAGCGCGTCGAGATAGGGCTTGAGCGCGGCGTTGGCGCGCATGCGCTCGAGGCCGGACCTGGTCACCGGCAGGAAGCCCTCGGCGGTGATCCACTTCGTGATGTTGTCGGGCTGGTAGTAGAGGTCGAGGAACTTCCTCACGGCCTCACGGTTGTCCTTCTTCTTGAACGCCATGAGGTAGTCCTCGACGCCCAGGGTGACCGATTTCGGCAGGCTCGTCGGCATCTCGGCGACGCCGTATTTCACCTTGCCCTCGGCGTCGAGCTGCTTGGCGAGCGGGCTGAAGCCGATGACCATGCCCACCTTGCCGTCCTTGAAGAGCTGGAAGGCGCCGTCGGTGCGATTGGTCTTGCCTGGATTCACCTGCGTGACGCGCTGGCGGTTGGCGAGATCGGCCAGGAAGCCGAGCGTGCGCACGTTCGCCTCGCTGTTGATCGCCCACGCGTCGCCGGCCTTCCAGTCGCCGCCGCCGTTCCACATCCAGATCGCCCACTCCGCCTGCGCCTCCTCGGGCCCGAGCGGCAGCGCGTAGCCGATGATGCCGCCACCGAGCGCCTGGATCTTCCGGGCCGCCTGCACGAACTCGTCCCAGGTCTTGGGCGGCGCGGCGAGGCCGGCCCTGGCGAAGAGGTCGCGGTTGTAGAAGAACGCCCGCGCGCTCGAGAGGATGGGCAGGCCGTAGAGCTTGCCCTGGTACTGCCCGCCGCGCGCGAAGGCCTCGAGGAAGTCGTCCCGCGTCGTCGGGGAGAGCACGTCGTCGGCCGGGTGGAGCAGACCGTCGCGCGCATAGGACGAGAACGAGTTCAGGTTGAGCACGTCGGGCGGCTGGTTGTTCTGGATCATCGTGCTGACCTGCTGGTCGATCGAGTTCCAGTCGATGATCCGCAAGTCGACTTTCGCGCCGCCCTGCCTGGTGTACTGCTCGGCGAGCGACTGCCAGAACGGCCGGGTGTGGTCCTTGCTGTAGTCCGCGATCACGACGGTGATGGCCGGGCCGCCGCCGCGCTCACACGCGATGAGGAGCGCGGCCGTGGCCGCGACGACGGCGAGCAGACGGATCATCCGCACGGCCCCAATCTTATCCGCGGCCCTCTCCGCGGCGCGCCGGATTTTCGACGCCAACCGTCAGGCCGCCGACATCCCGGGGGCCGGCCCGCCTCCGGCGAGCCCGCGCCAAGTCCCCGTTTTCTGCCGCATGCCGGCCGGAGCGGTCGGTCTTGGTATCGGCCGTGCAGCGATGCAGGCGCTGGAGGAGCCCACATGCCTACGATCAGGACGTGGACGATGCTGCTGGTGGCCGTGGTCGTGGTCGGCGCGTTCGCCGCCGATGCCCTGGCGCAGAGCCCAAGTGGCGCCTTCTCGAAGCTCTCGCCCGGCCAGCAGAAGATCGCGCGGGCCCTGTACGAAGCGCAGGCGCAAGGTCCCACGGCCCCCCGGCCGCTGACCCTCGATGAGATCGCGATGAAGCGGCAAACCCGTGTCGGCTGGGGCGCGGTCTTCACGGACATGAAGGCCGCCGGTCAGGTGACCGACAAGAGCCTGGGTCAGGTCGTGAAGACCTGGGAGCGCAGACATCCGCAGACCGCGCGGGCGGACCGGCCGAAACCCGACAAGATGGAGAAGACCGAGAGGCCGGACAAGCCCGAGAAGCCCGAAAAGATGGAGAAGCCCGAGAAGCCCGCGCGCCACTGAGGCGCGGTCAGGGGTCTTTCTGTAAGAACCGATTCACGTCGCGTGGCGTGATGAGGTCGGGCGCCGTCCAGCCGTCGAGGTCGTACTCGGCCAGGCATTGCTCGGCGAGCTCCTTGAAACGGCGGGCGGCGCCGCTCGTCTGGGCCATCTGCCACGTCAGGAAGCGGATCGTCTCGGGCGCGCCGGCGTAGTTGCGCTCGTAGAGCTCGTGCCGCCCGCCGAACTCCGTCCCGATCGCGTCCCACAGCAGCTTCATCAGCTTCGTGCGCTCGACGGCGTTGCTGCCGTCGGAGCCGCGCAGGTACTTGTCGAGATAGCCGCGCAGCTCGGGCGTCTTGAAGTCCACCGCGTGGGAGTTGAGATAGATCAGCGCGCTGCCGAGGATGCTCTCGCAAATCTCCTTCACGCGCGGCCATGCGATCGTCGCGAAGAGCCGGTAGGCCTGCGCGTACTCCGGGTTGGGCAGCACGGTGGCGCCCGCCCACGGCACCGCCGCCCGCGCCATCGCGTCGCTCAGCCCCCAGAAGAGATTGCGCCAGGCGATGACCTCGCCGATCGAGGCCTGGATGTGACGCGTCTCCGCCGAGCCCACCGCTTCGGCGGCTTTGAGCATGAGGCCGGTGATGAAGTCGAGCTTCACGGCCAGACGCGTGCAGCCGTGGAGCATCGCGCGGGGGAAGAAGCCGGAGTGCTGGAAGAACGTCGCCGACTTCTCGAGGTCCTCGTAGACGAGCACGTTCTCCCAGGGCACCAGGGCATGATCGAGGACGAGGATCGCGTCATTTTCGTCCATGCGGCTGCCGAGGGGGTAGTCGAACGGGCTGCCCATGACCTCGGCCGTCATCGCGTACGACGGGCGGCAGATCAGCTTCACGCCGGGCGTGTCCATCGGGGCGATGAACACCGCGCCGAACTCCTTCGTCTTGATCGGGGTCGTCGTCGGGTGCGCGATGAAGTTGGCGTGCGTCAACGCCGAGCCGGTGGCCACGACCTTGGCCCCGCTGACGACGAGGCCGGCATCGGTCTCCTTCTCGACGTGCACGTACACGTCCGCCACCTGGTCGGGCGGGCGGTGACGGTCCACGGGCGGCTGGACGAGCGCGTGGTTGAGAAAGAGCACGCGCTCCTGCGCCGCGCGATACCAGCGCCGCGCGTTGTCCTGGTACGGCGCGTAGAA
>WNEW01000942.1_pt1 | contig 14093 bp, 10 predicted proteins | sample 5399891 | NCBI WGS metagenome assembly WNEW01 (sample SAMN13153336, study PRJNA577476) | soil metagenome | isolation source: 40 cm grassland meadow soil pre-rain plot 5 | place: USA:California | collected 2015-09-08 | reverse complement strand
GATCCCGTCGGGCGGCGGCGACGGGGTTCTCATCGGGCAGGGCGGCCGCTTCGGGGGCTGGAGCCTCTACCTGAAGGGAGGCCGGCCCGTCTACGTGCACAACCTCGTGGGCCGCTGGCGTTACACCGTCGCTGCGCCGCAGCGTGTCGCGCCGGGAAAGGCGACGATCCGCTACCAGTTCGCCTACGATGGCGGCGGCATCGGCAAGGGCGGGACGGGGACGCTGTTCGTCAACGGGACGAAGGTGGCCTCGGGGCGCATCGAGCGGACGACTCCCAACGTCTTCAACATGGAAGGTGTGGACGTGGGCGTTGATCTCGGCACGCCGGTGACCGAGGACTACCCCGCACACCGCAACCGGTTCAATGGCAAGATCGACAAGGTGACGATCGACGTCGGCGCGAGCGCCGGCCCGCCGGACGCCAAGGCGGGCGAAGCGGCGGCGGCCTTCGAGGAGTGAGTAGCGAGACTCTCCTCGCCGGCCCCGCGGCGCTCGCCGCGGTGTGCAGCCGCCGATCGGCGTGCGATGGGTGGGTCCCCGACGGCCTGCGCCCCTCCGACGACGAGCTGCGCGCCGCCATGAACGGCGCGCTCGCGCGCTGGCGCGAGGACGGCACTCGCGAACGGATCCTGTCGCGCTGGATCCCCTACCTGTCCCGGCTCGAGGCCGAGGTCCCCGCCCGATGAGCACGCCTTGGCGCTGCCCGGAGCCGGACCCCTACCGGCCGCGCTGAGCGGGAGCGTCCGGGGGCGCCGGTGCTGCGGGGCGGTCGAGCACCGCGGACAGGCGGCGGAGCGCCGGCAAGGTCACCACCGACAGCGGCTCGACCGACACGACCGGATCGCTGGCGCGGCCGCGCACGCGGAAATCCACCGCTTGCAGCGTGCCGCCGCCAGCGCCGGCCACCACGCCGCCGATCAGCGGCAGCCGCGCCGGCGCCGTGTTGATCCCGTAGTACGCGGGAACGAGCGTCCCGCGAAGGTCCACCGCGTCGGCCTCGCGATCGACCGTTCCCTCGACGACGGCCGTGAGGGCGGGGCCGCGCGCGGCTGCGTCGGCGACGCGCACCATACGCCCCTGCTGCGAGAGCCGCGCCGTGAGCCGCTCCAGGCGCAAGCCGCCGCCCGAGAGCGATTGCCGGATGCCCCCGAGCGAGCCGAGCGTCGCGACGCGCGCCAGCAGGGGCGCGTTGGTGACGGTGCAGTCGTGCAGCTCGATACGGGCGTCGAAGGGTGGCCCCGCCTGTGTGAGGTCGATCGTGCCGTCGATCGCGAGACGCCCGCCGGCGGCGCTTCCCTTGCCGAGCACGCGGAAGAGCGTACCGCCGTCGTCCGACCGGATCGCGAACTGCCGCCCCCGCAACGTGACGCCGAGGTGTCCGGAGCGCGGCTTCCGGCCCGGCGGCGTGTAGACGGCGTCGGCGTCGACCGTGCTCCAGGTCGCCCCGTCCGTGCTCCGCGTCGCGCGCGCGGTGACGGTCGCATCCGGGATCGAGAGCGCGAGGCGCGGAACGCCGAGCACCTCGCCATCCCGCGCGCTGATCCGGGCGTGAGCCTCGCCGGGGGCGCCCGCTGGCTTCGAGGCACCGAGTGGCGGCAGCTCGACACGCGCGTCGCGGAGGCCGGCGTCCACCTCGACGACGTCGGCGCCGTCCGGCGCCTGCGCGACGCGCGCCGTCACGTCCACCGGCCCGTCGAGCAGAGGGCCGGGATCGAGCCCGAGCGCGGCGCGACCGGCACGATCTAGCCGCGCGCGGACCACGAGTGCCCGGCTCCCGCGCTCACCGAGCGTCTCGCTCAGGTCGAGCGTCACCGGCACGCCCTCGACGTTCGCCTCGCCGCCGAGCGCGAGGCGCCGGCCCTCGAACGCGAGCGAGAGCTCCCCGCCGGTAAGCGACCAGCCGCGCACGACGCGCGGCACGCCGAGGCCATGGAGCGACGCCGTCACCTCGAGGCCGAGCGCCACCAGGTCCGGCGGCGGGCCGCCGAGCGGCACGTCTGCGACGACCCGCGCCTCGACCTCGCCACGCACCTGGGACGGGTCGATGCCGGCGAGCGGGGAGATCCGCCCGAGCGCGGCGAGGGCGTCGGCCACTCCGCCACGCAGCCTGGCATCGACCGCGACACGCGGCGCGCCGCTGCCGCCGGTCACGCGGACCGCCGCCCGCTCGACACGGAGAGAGCCGGCCGTTCCGCCGGCCACGTCCAGGTCCAGGGCGGCCTGCGAGAACGTCGCCGTCCCGGCGAGGCCGGCGAGCGGCGGCAGGGCGCCGACCGGTCGGAGCGCGACCTGACGGAACGTCGCACCACCTGCGAGCCCGTCCACCGTCTCGAGCCGGCCGTCGAGCGTCCTCCCCGCCAGGCGCACCTGCAGATCACGAAGCTCGCCGCCCGCGACCCGGGCCAGCACCACGCGACGCGCGCCGGGAGCCAGCCCCTCCGGCCAGCACGACGCGAGCCGGGCGACCGGCAGCCTGCCGAGCCGCCCGGCTGCCTCGAACGATCCGGCTCCCTCGAGGCCGGCGAGCGCGGCCCGAAGCTCGGCCGGCGCACCGTCCAGGTCGACCGCGAGCCGGCCGATCTCGAGCCGCCCCGCGTCGCGGTCGAGGATCGCCGCGACGGCGGTGCGTCCGACCGGGAGCGGCGAGCCGGGAACCAGCGCCAGCGTCCCCCCGGGGCTGGCGAGCCGCAGCCGGGCGCCGTGGAGCCGCAGCTCGTCGTCCATCCGCAGATCGACGACGCCACCGAGCGGAAGGACGAGTGCTGCGACCGATTTGAGGCGCGGCAGCGCGGCCGCCACCGCTGGCGGCGAGAGGCCGCGGAAGCCGATGGCGAGCCGGACGGCCGCCGCCCGGTAGCGACCGTCGAGACGGACGGGCACACGCTCGGCACCGACTTCGAGCGCGAGATGGCCGCGCACGCCGATGCCGTCGCGCTCGCGTCGCAGCTCGATGTCCACGTCGTCGGCGCGCCAGGTCGTGTCGTCGAGCGCGATCTCGCCCGCACCATGACGGATGCCCACACGCCGGAGCCCGGGAGCGGCCCGCCGGAAGATGGAGTCCAGCACCGGCAGGAGCTGGTCCGTGCTCCCCGAACGGAGCTCGAGGCCGCCGCTCTCTCGCCAGAGGATGCGGAGCCGGGGCTCGAGCACGTCGACGGCGGCGACCACGAGGCGACCGCGCAGGAGCTCCCACGGCTCGACCGCGAGGGCCGCGGAGCGGACGACGGCGCGCTCCTCGTCGGCGGACGTCGCGACTTCGACCTGCTCGACCCGCAGCTCGAGATGCCGCGTGGCGCCGTCCCAGGCAAGCGCCGCCCCACCCACACTGACCGGCGATCCGACCGCCGCGCCGAGCGCCGCCTCGATGCGCGGCACGAGGGCCCCGAGCGCAATGGGCGCCTGCACCAGACGCCAGGCGAGCAGCCCGAGCAGCCCGACCGCGGCCGCGGCGAGCCCAGCGAACGCGAGCGGCCACCTCCGCCTGAGCACGAGGTCGAACCCTACGCCACCGGGGGCGTAGTGTCTGCTAGCGGGCGGCCCGGGAGGTGCGCATCACGGGATCGGCCCCTCCCGCACGCTCCAGCCGTTCGCCGCCAGCGCCGTGCGGGCGGCCGGCGACGCCCCGGACTCATCCCGGCGCATCCGCGAAGGGCTCCCGCCTCGCCCGCTGAGCTGACCGGCGAGGCGCGGCAGTCAGCGTTTACCCGCCCCGCTCAGGGCATCCTTGCACTCGGGAGTCAGCCAGTCCTGTCTGCCCTGCAGGCAGGCAAGTACGCGGCCACCCCCCGGCGACACGTCGGAGCAGAACCTGCCGATGTCCCCAGCGGCACGACGCCGCGAGGACGCCCGCCTCGCGTCCGAGCTCGTCCACCCGGCTCCGACAGGCGTCCGACAGCTCCGACTCGTGCGCCTTGAGGCAGCCCTGGATGCGGCCTCCCCCGGGAGGGACCTTCGCGCACAACCTCTGAATCTCTGGCGCACACGGTGGCTCGGCCCGCGCCCCGCGCGGAGGAGCAAGGACCGCTCCCGCGCCGAGGAAGGCTGCTGACAGGCATACGATCGATCGCATCGACAACATACGCCTCCCCTCGTCATCAAGACACCCGCTGCTCCGTGGGGGGAACCTATTCCTCAGTGATCTCGACGCGCCGGTTTCTGGCTCGGCCCTCCTTCGTCTTGTTGCTGGCGATCGGCTTCGACTTGCCCCAGCCCTTGGTCGTGATGCGCTGGGCGTCGATGCCGCGCGAAACCATGTAGTCCCGCACCGCGTTGGCGCGCCGCTCCGAAAGCCGCTGGTTGTAAGCGTCCGACCCGATCGAGTCGGTGTGGCCCTCGACCAGCGCTCGGAGGTTCGGGTGTTCCTTCATCGGCGCCACGAGCTCCGCGTCGATCTTCTCCTTGCCCGCGGGTTTGAGCGTCGCCTTGTCGAAGTCGAAGTACGCGTCGGCCGAGAGCTCGATCTTCTTAGGGGCCGGCGGTGGCGGAGGCGGAGGCGGCGGTGGTGGTGGTGGCGGCGCCTGCTCCTTCGGATCGCAGAGGAGGTGCCCGAGCAGCGTCCCGACGGCGGCGCCGCCGACGGCGCCCCCGCCCGCGGCCTCGCCCGTCTCCTGGTGGCTGCCGCCGTGACCGCCCTCGTACGCGTTGACGAGCCCGCCGGCGGTGCCGGCACCGACCGCGGCACCCACGAGCCCACCGGCCACGGCGCAGTAGCTCCATCGCCGCTCCCGCATGGCGCTGCAGCCCATCAGGATCATGAGCCCGACGAGCCCGATCGCCGTCACGCTCCGGTCACGCATCATGGTTCTCCTTCCGTCCATAGCCCACACTCGGGCGCGCTTCCTACCGCGATTCGACCTAGCCAGTCAAACTTCCGTCAGTCTCACAAGCCAGCATGCACGAAGGACACCCCGGCGAATAAAACCTAGTCGCGGACGGGAGTCCAGGAATCGTCGGGATCATAGTCGGCCATCGCCTTCGCAGTCTCCCCGGTCTTCTCGCCGAGGTTCTTCTGGTAGACGATGCCTTCGGGGCCCACGACGAACGTCATGATCCCGCTCGATCCGTACTGCGCCGGATAGGCGACGAGCGCGAAGCCGCCGATCATCTTGCCGTCCCTTAGATAGTTGCGCGCGCCGCCCGGCGCATGCGCGCCCTGCGCGGTGAGGATGCGGTAGACGTAGCCGTGGTACGGCTGTGGCTCGCCGGACTCGTGCGGCCCGTACCCTTCGGCGTCGGCCTCGGCAACGAGCGGGCCTAACGGGCTCGCGTGGCTGCCCGTCGAATCCTCCCAGTAGAGGCCGTCGCGCTTGCCGGCGTCGCTGCGCACCTTCTGCGCGTAGACGCCCACGCCCGCGCCGGTACGGTCCCGGCTCGCGTACTCGCGCTGGGCCTGAACGTAGGCACGACACGTGGCGAGCGTCCGGAGCTCGTTTCGCCCGATACGACGGTTCAGTACCTCCTGGTGACCGGCCGCGGTGTCAAACCGCAACTCTGCGCCGTCCTTCACCAGCGGGATGGGGAACGGCCAGTCGTCCTTGCCGAGATGGGCCGTGACGGCGCCCGACGCGAGCGTCTCGAGCCGCGTGTGCTCCATCGCCGCGTTCGCGACGCGTTTCCGTTCCCCCGCGTCCTGGACCGGATCGCCGGAGGACACGAGGTCGTCCGAGCCCGGCCCGAGGATCACGATCAGCGCCGGCTGGTCGTCCTTGCGGAGAGCCGCCACGAGCGCACGCATCGCCTCGGCCGGGCTGGCAAACGTCTTCGGTGCCGTGATGTCGGCGGCCGCTATCGCGTGGAGCGGAGCGAGGGCCATCAGGGCGACGCTCAGGGATACGCAGCGCATGGTTCGCACGATGTGCCTCTGCATCGAGCCGTCCCTCCCTATCGCTTGCGTCCGCCGCCACCGCCCCCGCGGGCACCACCGCGGCCACCTCCTCGCCCACCACCACCGCCTCTGCCGCCGGAGCCACCGCCCGAGCCGGCGGCGCGCTGTCCGCCGGGCGATGCGCCCGCCCAGCTCTTGCCCCCGCTGCTCGCCGCGCCGCGCTGGCTCGCCTGCTGCGTGGCGCGCCCGTTCCCATAACCGCTGAAGGCGTCCTGCCGTCCGCCGCCCTTCGGCCCCGCTTGCGGCGTGCCCCTGCGATCCCCGGACGGGCGTCCCGATCCGCCAGCCCCGCCCGCGCCGCCGGGCCGCTGCGCTGCGTTCGCGGGGAGCGTCGTCGGGCGACCCCCCGGCCGCTGGGCGCCGGAGCCGGGTCGGCTCCCCGCCCCGTCGCGATCGTAGCCACGCGCCAGGTCGCCGCTCGTGCGACCGGCCCCGGCCGTCCCTCCCTGCCCGCCGTAGCGTTTCGCGGTGCCCGGGTCCCGGTAGCCGACGTTCCGGCGGTGCTCGGGGTTGTGCTGCCACGTCTTCTGGCTTCGGTCGCTCTTGTTGATGGTGACGTTCTTGCTGTTGTCGATGTTGACGTTGTTGTTGCTCTTGTTCGTGCCTCCGCCCCCACCACCGCTCCCACCGTAGTAGTTGTTGTTGACGTGGACGTCGTTACTACCCCAGTTACAGCCGTTGCTGATCAGCGCCCCGACGCCGACGCCGACGCCGAAGGAGAGCAGGCTGGCGGTTGCCATCTGTCCGCCCGTGTATCCGTACACCGCGGGGTAGTAAGGCTGCGGCGGGGCATAGCTCCCGTACACCGTCGGCGGATAGGTCGGCACGTAGACCACTTGCGGCTGGGCCGGCTGGATGATGATCGTCTCCTTCTCCTTGAAGACCTCCTTGGTGACCGTCTGCTCCTTCGTCGTCTGGAGGGTGCCGGCCTCCTCTGCCCGACGCCGCATGCGCTGAACCGCGTCGAGGACGTCGTCCTTCTGGCCGAGGAACGCGTCCCCCATGTCCTTCGTCCAGTCGAGATTGTCCGACATCCGCTTGAGCAGGTCCGGGAAGTGGGTGAGGCCCTCGACGCTCGGGTCCCAGTCCTTCGCCTCGAGCGCCTCGTCGAGCGCGTCGTCCTTCAGACTCGCGTTCTGGGCGCGCCAGCGTTCGGCCTCGACGATCTCGAGCGGATAGGTCGAGGCCATCAGGACCTGCATGAGCAGCGGGTCCGGATAGAGCGCGACCGGTGCCACCATCTGATCGATCTTGTCGGTCGAGAATCTCGGGGATTGCGCGGCAGGCGCCGCTGCGGGGGGCGGCGCGTTCTCTTCCACGGCGGCGCGAGCGCCCGGCGGACCGCCGAGCAGCAGGAGACCACCGAAGAGGCCTGCCATCACGAGTAGCCGGTTCATGCGTCCTCCTCCGACGAGCGTCCGGATTGAAATGAGCAACATGTCTGCCATCAGCTGCGCATCCCGTGTGGTCAGGCTGGCCGCCGGATACCGAGCTTTGCCATGCGCGTCTCGAGGGTCGTCGGCGGAAGCCCGAGGAGGGTCGCCGCGCCCTGCAGCCCGCGCACACGCCAACTGGCTTGTTCGAGCACCCGCACGATGTGCAGACGCTCCACGTCTTCCAGCGCCAGACTCTCCGCGGTTGCTGTTCCCCGACGCTCGGGCGGGTCGATCCGGAGCACCGGCTCGCCGCTCAGGATGATCGCCCGTTCGACGACGTTCCGCAGCTCGCGGACGTTGCCGGGCCACGCGTATCGCTGCAGGTCACGGAGGCTGCTCACGTCGATGGCCTCGAATCGCTTCCCCATCTTTCCCCCGATCTCGGTCACGATCGTGTGCACGAGTACCGGGATGTCCTCGGGACGCTCGCGCAACGGCGGAACCACGATGGGGAACACGGCCAGGCGGAAATAGAGATCGTTCCGGAAGCGGCCATCGGCGACGGCCTGCTCGAGATCGCGGTTCGTTGCCGCGATGACGCGGACGTCGACGCGGATCGTGCGCGGGCTCCCGAGTCGCTCGAACTCGCCTTCCTGCAAAACGCGCAGCAGCTTCGCCTGCAGCTCGAGCGGTAGCTCGCAGACTTCGTCGAGGAAGAGGGTGGAGCCGTGGGCGAGCTCGAAGCGTCCGACCTGGCGGGACAGGGCGCCGGTGTAGGCGCCCTTCTCTCGTCCGAACAGCTCCGCCTCGACCAGCGTCGCCGGCAGCGCAGCGCAATTGAGCTTGATTATCGGACGGTCCGCGCGGGTGCTCCTGGCGTGGATCGCTTCGGCGACGAGCTCCTTGCCCACGCCGGTCTCTCCCATGATGAGTGCCACCGCGTCGGTCGGCGCCACTCGTTCGACCAGGGAAAGCGTCCGCTGGATCGCGCGGCTCTGACCGACGATCCGGGGCATGCCGATGGCGCTCCGCGTCTGCTGGCGAAGGAACCTGTTCTCCCGTTCCAGACGCTCCCGCAGCTCCTGCACCTCGGCGAGGGCAGCGCGGAGCTGTTGATCCATGTGTCTGCGGGCGAGCACGGCGCAGACCATGTGCGCCACCGTGCAGAGCCGATCGAGCACCGCGGGGGACCAGGTCCGTTCCGTCCTCATCGAGCCGAAGGCGAGCGCGCCGAGAACCTCGCCACCGGCCACGAGCGGCATCGTGGCGTTCGACCTCGGCCCCAATCGCTGGATGAGGGCCTTGTCGACGGCGGCTTCCTCGGGGAGGTCGTCGAGCCGGGAGAAGACGATTTTCTCGCCGCTCATCACCTGCATGTAGCTCCACGGCAGATCGGCTCGTCCCCACACCTTCGGGAACGGGTCCTGCCCCGGCACGGCCCACGAGTGGGTCACGACCAGGTCCTCCCCCGATCGCTGGAACAGGGTGCTCCGGTCGAGACCCAGCGCCTCGACGATGCGCCGCAGGCTATCCTCGATCGCTTGATCGACGCGCTCGGGATCGATGCTGATGAACCCCGCCGCGAGATCGATGATCAATGACTCGAATCGGAGGCGTTCCCCGACCTCGACCCGGGGACGCCTACCTGTCGCGTCCGCGAGACCCGACGGCACCGCGGCAATGTCTCCGCCCAAGGTCAGCATCATTCAGATCCTCTTTCGGGCCATCCGTCTTGCCATTTGACGCCATGGCTCATCCCGGCTTCTTGCCCGATCGCGCCAGAGCCGACAGGGCCGCCGTCGCCGAATCCGAGACGGACGGATCAGCTCAGTCGCGTCGACCTCCACGACGCGACGGGATCGGGTCACCGCGCCTCGGTGCGCGCCTCGAGTCGCCTGCACACTCGCCCGGCCCAGAAGGCAAAGGCGTGATCCACGTCCACCCAGGTTTCCCAGGCCGGCGCCCCCTCCTTGCGGCGGTCGACGCCTTCGGCGAGGAGGGCGTTGGTCTTCGCGTCGCGGATCTCGCCTTCGATCACCGCGGCTTTGAGGAAGCGTTGCGTCTCGGGGTCGAGCGGACCGTCGCCCGCCGGGTGGGGGCGATCGCTGCCGCGCGACGTCCGGAGGATGTCCAGCACGGGGTCGGCGGCACGGGCCTCGGTGATCGCGAGGCGGATGCGCATCACACCGGGGCCCGGCTGGTCGACCAGCTGGAAGCCCTGCCCCAGCTGCGCCCGCACCGCGCCCTGCAGGTCGGTCACGAGCCGCAGCAGGTCCTCCCGCGGCACCGGCTCGAGCGACTTGCGCCCGCTGCGCCACAGCGTCACCGGCTCGAGCAGTACCTTGTGGTATGCGGGCCAGTCCGCCTTCGGATTGCGATACACCAGCCGCACCTCGTCAGGGCCGCCCTCGCGCAGAAGCGAGTAGTCGTCCAGGAAGCCGGACATCTCCGCCGGCGAAACGACCTGGCGGTGGGCACACCCTGCGGCGAGCAGCACCACCAGAAGACCGATCGAGGCCTTCATCGTAGGGCCGTCCCTACACGGATCGGGGCCGGAGAGGCAACGGGCGACGCCGTGTGATCCTGGTCAAGCACGAGATCTTCCTGCTAGATCCCGCGACACGGGGGATCGAGCATGAGACTCCCGGCGTACACGGCGATCCTTGCACTCTTCCTCGTCGTCGCGTCCGCGGGCCGCGCCCGCGCGAGCGAGTACCCCGGCTGGGGCGACACCGGATGGGTCTACGAGAGCAAGCGCGATTGCTGCAATGACGCGATCGCGATCGCGTCGCAGTACAGCGAGCAGGCGTGCGCCACCTCGGGCGGCAAGCCGAGTCCCTTCGTGGGCGGCGGGCAGCGCGGCTCCTGCAGCGCGCAGTGGACCCAAGACGGGTACGGAAACATGCTGTACCGCTGCTACGGTGAAGCGTCCGTGTGGTGCGATTGAATCGACTCCCCGCTTCAAGCGGTCATTGATCCGTGGTTGCTCGCCCGTGAGCAGCGGCGCAACCCCCGTGCCTCCGCCACGCCCGTGGCACGCGCCCGTCGAGCCCCGGAACGCGGCAGCGATCGAACCGGACTGACGGCCGGCTTCGGGTCGTCGTGCGCCAACGGGTCACTCTGACATCGGCCGCAAACCGCCGTGCGGGTCGGTTCCTCGTGACGCCGCAAGCGGACCGCGGCGTCGGCCGACGTGCACGGCGTCTCGCGGGGCTTTGCGGGGTCGGCACGCCGGGTGCAACGCGCCCTCGGGGGCATGCAGCTCTGAAATAGGACTACCAGGGAGAGATCGAAATGGACCTTCGCACCGACGTGATGACCGAGAACGCGTCCGACGACTTCCCGCATCCGCTACCTCCCCGGGAGGACATCGAGGAGGAGGGACGTCTCGTGACGCTCCGCGAGGCCGAGAGGCGCTACATCGAGCACGTGCTGTGCGAGGTCCGGTGGAAGCAGCGACGCGCGGCAAGGATCCTCGGCATCAGCCGCTGGTCGCTCGCGCGCCGGCTGCGGAAGTACGGCCTGGCCGGGTGAGCGACGGAGCGTAATCACCGCACGCTGGCCGTTCGGTGGCTGTCCCGAACCCACTGGCTATGGCCGCTGGCCGTGCATGAACGACGCCCATCGGCGCGCGCCCGGGCACGGGAATCTGAGGTGGGTTTCCGGGGCCAAGGTTACCCGCGACCGTCGCCGCTTGGAGCGGCTGGCCGCGCCTTGCGTCACATGAAGCGGTTGTTGATTCCCATGATGTCCTCAGCTAGGGGCTCAGGCACGAACCGTTCAGCTGTGAGATCGACGCTCTGTATCGCCCTGCTCGTCGCACTCGCCGCCGCGCCTGCGGTCGCGGGAGCGCCGCAGCAATGTGTCCGCCAGACGCTCGACGCCGAGTCGGCGGCGCTGGACGATCCTCACCTCCAAGGACCGAGCAAGGAGCGCGACCGCCGCGAGCGGGTCGCAAAGGTCATGCACGAGTCGTTCGACTTCCGGGCAATGGCGCGGGAGTCCCTCGGATCGCACTGGGCGAGTCTCACGCCCGAGCAGCGGGACCGGTTCGTCGGCCTCTTCGCGCAGCTCTTCGAGCGCTCGTACGACCGCCTCGTGCTGCGCTTCCTGGGCGGCAGCACGACGACCTACGGCACGGAGTCGGTCGATGCGGAGCGCGCGGTCGTGAAGACCGCGCTCCACCGCAAGGGCGGCGACGAGCTCCCGGTTGACTACCGCCTCACTGCGGATGGCGGCGTCTGGAAGATCTCCGACGTCGTCGTCGACGGCGTGAGCCTCGCCGGGAACTTTCGCGCACAGTTCGACAAGACGATCCGGGCGTCGTCGTATGACGCGCTCGTGCAGCGGATCGAGACGAAGCTGGCCGAAGCGAAGTAAACGCTACGCGGCCGCCCGCTTCAGCGGCGGCGGCTCGATGACGAGCACCTCCGTCGTGGCGCGGCGTTCGGTCCAGTGCAGCAGGACCGGAAGCACGATCAGCGAGGCGCCGAGCGTCGCGATCATGCCGAGCGTCAGCAAGAGCCCGAGCCCGAAGATGCCACGGTGGGCGGCGATCATGAGGCTTCCGAAACCGGCCACGGTCGTGAGGCCGTTGACGAGCACCGCGAAGAACGTGCTCCGCGGAAGCCGCGGACCGCCACCCTGCCGCGCCTCGCCGTAGCGGAGCACGACGTTCAGGCCGAACTCGGCGCCCGCCCCGACGATGAGCGGGAAGCCGAAGACGTTCCCCAGATTGAAGGGTAACCCGAAGACGAACATCAGCCCGACGGTCCAGAGCGTTCCGAGCACCAGCGAGACCATCGCGAGGACGCTCTCTCGCGTGCGCCGGACGATCACCGCGGTCAGGAGCCCGACCAGCAGGAACGCGTAGAGGGTTCCCTCCTTGTAGGCCCGCTCCATGTAGCGGATGGCCTCGAAGGTGATGACCGGCGTGCCGGCCACCTCGGGGTCGACCGTCCGCAGCTCGCGGACGAACCGCTCGGCGCCGTCGCGATCCCAGATGTCGACCTTGGGCTGGATCTGGAGGAGGAAGCGGCCGCTCTGCCCGACGAACTTCCGCCGCATCTCGCCCGGCACGTCGGCGAGACGAATCGGGGTCGGATGGAGATTCCGCTTCAGGTGCCCGAGAGTGCGCGCGAAGTCGGCGCGGAGCTGGTCCTGGAGCGGCGCGAGCTCGGGCGCAGCGGCGGCGGCCACCTGGTCCAGCTTCCGCGCGAGCGCGGCCGTCTCGTCCCGCAGCGCGACGACCTCGTCACGATCGTGCCCGGACGGGGCCTCGTCGGCCGCGAGATCGAGGCGCTGCCGGAGCGCCCGCACCGCCGCACGCAGTCGGGGAAGGTCGACGGGCTCGCGCGCGCCCGCCACGACGGGCTCGACGATCGGCGCGATCTCGGCGAGGATCTTCGCCTTCGCCTCCTGGTGCGCGGGAATCAGGGAGAGCACCGATTCGACCTCGGATACCGAATCGAGCGCCTCGAACGCGGCGACCCGCTGGCGGAGCTCGTCGAGCGACCCGGCGGTCGAGAGCGCGACGAAGCTCGAGCGGCCTGCGGAGCGGAGAATGCGCTCCTCCCAGTCGACCGACTCGGTTCCGCGCGCCTGGAGGTGGAGGAGATTGTAGTCGAAGCGGACGCCGCCGAGCGCGACGAGCGAGAGCGCGGCGCCCACGGCCGCGAGTCCGACGACGAGCCCCGGATGCCGCGTGATCCGCGCGACGAGCCGCACGGCTTGCGGCCCGGTTTCACGTCGCCGCTCGGCACGCCCGCGCCCCGTGAGGAGCACGAGCGCGGGGAGGAGCGTCATCATGGAGAGCCAGGCGAGGATGATCGAGGTCCCGGCGATGAAGCCGAGCTCCCGGATCCCCGGGAAGTCCGTCAGCATGAGCACGTAGAACGTGCCCGCCGCCGTGAGCGCCCCGCCCAGCATCCCGGGCCCCGCGCGCCTCGCGGTCGTCTCGAGCGCCTCGCGCGCCGAGCGGCCGAGGCGCCGCTCCTCGTCGTTACGGAAGAGCAGGTAGACCCCGTAGTCCGTGCCGAGGCCGACGACGATCGAGATGAACATGATCGAGAAGATCGAGAGATGCCCGACCACGAGCGTCACGATGCCGAGCGACCAGCAGATGCTCACGGCGAGCGTGGCGAGCACGAGGAGCGGCATGCCGACCCGTCGGAAGGCGACGGCCAGCACGCCGAGCGTCAGGGCGAAGGCGAGCGCCGTCGCGCGCTTGCTGTCGCGGAAGGCGGCTTCCATCTCGTCGTTGCCGAGCACCGGGGCGCCGGTGAGCCCGGCCTTCACGTCGGGGAATTCCGCTCCGACGCGTGCCATGGTCGCGCGGAGGGGCTCGATCGCGTCCCGATAGTTCGTGAAGCTCGCCTTCTCGCGCGTCGCCTCGACCAGGACGAAGAGGAGACGCTTGTCGTCGGAGAGGAAGTAGCCGGCGTCCGCGCCGTCGCGATCCAGCGAGAAGAGCGATCCCCACGGTGACCGGAACGGAGCGGGCCGGTCGAGGCGGGTCGATATCTGATCGAGCACGTCGCGCGCGGGGCCGAGGTCGACCTTCTTCTCGTCTCCGTCGAGACCGAGATCGAAGGCGCTGCGCACGAAGGCGGCCACGATTTCCGTCCGGATACCATCGAGCAGGCGGTCGAGCGTCGGCCGGGCGGCGAAGGAGGTCAGAAAGCCCTGGTGGTCGCCGACCTCGTCGCGGATGTCGGCCAGGTCCGACGGTGCGAGGTAGAGGAGCTCGCGCCCCCGGAATCGTTTCGGATCGATCCGGTAGGTCACGTGCCGGAACGTCCCCGGCTCGTGGCGAAGCTCCTCCGCGAGACGG